>SXGR01033631.1_pt1 | contig 11924 bp, 12 predicted proteins | sample 3174711 | NCBI WGS metagenome assembly SXGR01 (sample SAMN11356860, study PRJNA531348) | freshwater metagenome | isolation source: freshwater sample F1-60 | place: China: Fuxian Lake, Yuxi | collected 2017-12-25
AAATTAAAACTTGTTGCAACAGCTGCTACAGAAATTAATAATCTTACAAGTAGTTCTAAGGTTCAAAAGGTTTTTTCAAGAACACTTAGTCGTCTTAAAGAATTGACTGCAGTTCGATAGTCCTTAATAAACATTTATGGGCAATTTTATACTTTTTATAAGTACACTTATTTGCTGGTCGCCTACCTGGTATTTAATTAAATTTCAATTTGGCGTGGTAGATCCGCTTATTTCTATTTTTTATCGTTTTTTTTTAGCAAGTATAATAGTCTTTTTATTTTTAATAATTTTTAAAAAAAAATTAATATTTAATCTTAATCGACATTTGTGGTTTTTAATTTTAGGGGTTACTTTATTTTCGCTTAATTATATTTTCTTTTATCTTGCAAATACTTATCTCATCAGTGGAATTGTTACTATCGCTTTCTCGACAATTTTAATTATGAATATAGTGGGGGAGCGAATTTTCTTTAAAGTTAAGAGCTCGAAGCAAACTTTATTTGCGGCAGGATTTGGAATTATTGGAGTTTTAATTATTTTTCAAAATGAATTACTAAATTTTAAATTCGAGGATACAAGTCATATTGGAATTATTTTATCTTTCATTGCAACATTTTGGGCATCGGCTGGAAATTTAGTTCATCAAAAAAACTTTAAAGATCAAGTACCTTTTATTCAATCGATTGCTTATGGAATGCTTTATGGGGCGCTATTTACCTTAATTGTTGCAAAATTTAGAGGAGCAGAACTTCTTTTTGATTATTCCTTCTCTTATATTTCATCACTTTTATATTTAACAACTGTTGGCTCGGTTGTTGCTTTTTATTTATATTTAAAGTTGTTAGAAAGCGTAGGATCCGCACGTGCAAGTTATATTGGTGTAATTATGCCAATGATTGCCTTAATTATCTCAACCATTTTTGAAGGCCTACAATGGACTAATAATTTAATTTTTGGTTTACCCGTGTTAATCTTTGGATGTGTATTAGTTTTAAATCAAAAAACGAAAAAGAAAAATACGTAATATATTTTTTTTATTTTATCTACTATTAAAATTATTCAATTTATTTAAGAATTCTATCGTTATCAAATAATTAAAAAATAATTCTTTTTTTAATAATGTTTCATTTGATTTATGGCCTTGATTACCATTTCCTGGTCCAAAATTTATTATGTTAATTTTATCATTAGAAAAATATCTTCCATCGCTAACACCTATAGAGTCAATAAATTTTTCTCTTTTTTTAGTTATCATTCTATAGGCGTTAACTAAACTTTTTAAATAGAAGTTTAATCTATTAGATGAAAAAGGATTTGTACCTGTTAAAAATTTTATTTTCGTTTTCTTATCAACTTTTTTTATGAAATTTTTCAAATGCTTAAACGATTTAGTTACATTTTCAACTAATGTGAGACGCCTGTCGACGTAAAATTCGCAAATATAAGGAACAACATTTGCATTCTCTCCTCCTTTAATTAAACCGACATTAATTGTTGACTTCATTTTTTTAAAATTAAATTTTTTTATAAGATTTTTGTAAGTAGTATTTAACTTAAGAATTATTTTAGATGCCTTATTGATAGCATTTACCCCTTTATTTGGCTCACCCGCATGTGATGTTTTGCCTTGAGAGATTATTTTTGCCCACAAGACACCCCTTTCTTCTGTTATAAATGAATTTGAGGTTGGCGCTCCCAAAATTAAAGTGTGCGGATTGATATATTTTTTTTTTCGAATAAAAAATGTTCCTTTATTTCCTAAATTCTCCTCATCAACAACAAAAGTGAAGCATATATTCTCTTTAATTTTCGGAAAAAGCTTATTTAAATTCTTAGCAATATATAATTGAACAGCAGCGCTACCTTTGCAGTTAACCGCCCCTAATCCTACGCATGTTTGTTTGTTTATTTTTAAAAAATAGGGATTAGTTTTCCACTCTTCAAGATTTGGTTTAATAGTATCTATATGAGAATTAAAAACAATTGATTTTTTTTTACCTTTAAAATTTTTAGCAATTAAACAAGGTTTATTTTTATCTTCATAATAAACCTTAACATCTAAATTTGAATTTTTTAAATAGTTCTTTATAAACTTTATGGTGTTTACTGAGTGTCCTGGCGGATAATGTGTTTTAAAAGCAACAAGTTGTTTTAAAAGCAATAAAATATCCTTCTTATAATCGTTATTGATAATTTTCATTTATAATTATTTATCTGTTATAATTTTACTTATAAAACTTTGTGTTCTTAATTCTTGCGGATTTTCAAAGATTTTTTGCGGTGTACCTACCTCAATTATATTTCCCTTATCCATAAAAACTACCTTAGAAGATAGTTCTTTTACAAAAGACATCTCGTGTGAAACTATTAACATCGAAATGCCATCAGACGATAGTAATTTTATACTATCCAATACTTCTTGTACTAATTCAGGATCTAATGCCGATGTCACTTCATCTAACAATAGTATTTCAGGACTTAGGCACAAAGCTCTTACTATAGCCACTCTTTGTTGTTGCCCTCCTGAAAGTTCTTCTGGAAATGAATTTAGCTTATCAGCCAATCCAACTTTTTTTAATAAATAAATAGCTTTTTCCTCTACTTCCTTATTTTGTTTTTTTTGGACCATAATCGGTGCAATACAAACATTTTTTAAAACATTCATGTTATGAAATAAATTATATTGCTGAAATACGATTGCAATTTTTTGACGAACAAATAAAAGGTGACTCTTTACATTGTAATTTAAGGATTTACCGTCAATAATTATTTCTCCCTTTTTAGGTATTATTAAGCCAACTAATAATTTTAATAATGTACTTTTACCAGAGCCTGAAGGACCAATTAGACTTACAATTTCTCCTTTTTTTACCTCTAGCGATATATCTTTTAATGCAGTTATTTTTTCATAACCTGCTTCTAAGTTTTTAATTTCTAGATGCATTGAATTTTTTTTCTAAATGTTTGCCAAATATATCGAGTGGAAATGAGATTAGATAATATAATATTAAAATGGTACCAAAAACTAAAACTGCTGAAAAACCTTTATTATTTAATACTTTACCAACATGCGTAAGCTCATTAACACCTATTTGCGAAGCCAAAGCAGTATCTTTTATAAACATTATAAAAAAACCAAATACAGGGGGAAGAATAACTTTCCATGCTTGAGGAAAAATAATCTCCCTAAGTATCTGTAAATAACTAAAATTCATAGCATAGGCTGCATCCCATTGCGTTTTATTTATCGACTCAATTCCGCTTCTTATAATCTCCCCTATATAAGCTGAGGCGATTAAGCATACAGTTATAATAGCTATTAATAAAACAGAATCACTTATTTTAAATATTTGAAATAAATAAAAGATTAAGAATAAAGAGACTAAAAATGGAACTCTTCTAAAAATTTCTGTATAGATTTTTATTATTAATCTTATAGGAATAAATAAATAATTTTTTGTTTTTCTCAATACAGCAAATATCATACCAACCGCAAAACCAATTAAACATCCTGCGATGGACAGTATTAAAGTTACAAACATTCCTTTTAAAATAAAAATAATATTCCAATATGTAAAAAATCTTGGTAATTCCTCGATAATCCTATCCATTTTGGAATATCTCCATTTTTGCTTTAAAAATATATTTTCCTATAAGAGCTAACAAAAACGTAGCAATAAATGTAAGAATTATATAAATACCTGCAGCAGTTAAAAATACTTCGATTGTTCTAAAGGTTTCCGCATTAACATTTAATGCTCTTCCTGTAAGCTCTTCGACGCCAAATACTGAAGCCATTGAAGTTCCTAAAGTCATAATAATATAGTGGTTTGATAGAGGTGGAAATAAAACCTTTAATAAATGAGGAATAATAATAAATCTAATTTGTTGAATTAAACTAAAATTCATAGTTCTAGCAGCATCTAATTCTTCTGTTTTTACGGATATAAATCCAGCCCTTTGAATTTCACAAAGATAAGCTCCAGCATTCAACGTCATTCCAATTAATACAGCAATATAGGGGGATAAAAGAATTCCAAAGTCACCAAGCGCAAAGAAAAGAAAATATATTTGTACTAGTTGAGGTGTATTAGTAAAAAAATTAACGTAAAAAAAAACAATTCTTTTTTGAATTTTTGAACCATAAGTTTTAATCGAAGCAAAAATTAAACCAATTATCATTCCTCCGCAAAAGGCCAGGAAAGCTATTTGTAAACTGATTAATGAACCTTTTATTAAATACGGTATAAATTTAGTAATTTGACTAAAAATTAATGAATAAGTAACTTCCATCTGAAAAAATAGAACTTATATTATTAAGCCCACCTTTTAAGGTAGGCTTAATAAATGTTATAATCTTAATGATTTCAATTTAAAAATATGGAGTCGATTTCACACTATAGATTTGATCGATACCGAACCATTTTTTCCACGTTGCATCAACAAAACCAGTTCTATGCATCTCGAATATAGCAACATTTAACCATTGCTGAAGCGTATAGTTACCTTTTGCAACTCCTATCCCGCAATACCAAGTATCAATTTCTTTTTGAACAATTTTCCATTTTATATTTTTATGAATGTTCATTTGTTCTCCTAAAAAATCAATAACATCAACTATGGAGTCAGCTCTTCCCTGCGCAATAGCTCTCATAGCGTCTGGATAATTTTCAAAAAGTAAAATTTTAGCTTTAGGTAAGTTTTTTGTTGCCCAGTCAGCAGGCATAGTTCCTCTTACTTGAGCTAAAGTTGTGTCAGCAGTATTCATATCACCAGTACTTTTGTAATTTTTTTTATCAGTAGTCAAAACGCCAAAAACTTCTGTATGAACAGGTAATGTATAGTCTATTACCAACTGTCTAGCTGGGTTTCTCGTCATCGCTCCCATTACTATGTCAATTTTACCTGTAGAGACAAATGGAATTCTATCTGGCGATCCAGTTTGAACAACTTCTAATTTAACCCCTAGCATTTCTGCTAATTTATTTCCAACATCAACATCAAATCCAACAATTTGATTTTTATCATCAAATTTTGCTAATGGAGCCAGACCTGGATTAACCCCTAATCTTATTACTTTAGATTTTAAAATCTCGTCTAAAGGCCTCGCTTGTGAATTTAAATTACTTACTATTAAAAAAAAAGAAGTAAGTACAAAAGTTAAAACAAGCGGTGTTATTCTTTTAAACATATTATCTCCCTTAAGTTATTTTATCACAGATATGTTATATAAAATTTATTATAAGATATATAATAATAAATATTTTATATTTATGTTAATGAAAGATTTACGAGAAAAGAATTTCTACAATCGTGGCAGATTAGTTAAGTTTAGTTATAATAGTATAGAATATGAAGCGTATGAAGGAGAGAATTTGGCTGCCGCTTTATTTGCATGTGGACAAAGAGAATTGAGACTCTCAACACAAAAAAATACCCCTAGAGGCATTTTTTGTTTAATAGGTTCATGTCAAGAATGTGTTGTTATTATTAATAAAAAAAAAACTGCAGCATGCCAAGTAAAGATATTAGAGGGTATGAAAGTTACATCATCTATATAAATGTCATTCCAAAATCATCATACAAAAATTTACGATGCAATTGTAATAGGAGCGGGTCCTGCAGGTATTGCAGCGGCTACTAATTTATCCCAACTTGGATGTAAAACACTAATTGTTGACAATAATGAGGAGTGTGGAGGTCAAGTATATAGAGCACCACCTGCTACATTTAAAGAAATAAAGAAAAATAATTCAGAAGAAATTAAAATTCAAAAGAAATTTAGTTTGCTACTTGAAAATTCAAAAGTTGAAAAAGCATTTTGTCATACTGTATGGCAGGTATCTCCTGGCTTTAGAATTGATGCTTATAATAAAAATCACATAGTGACTTGGTATGCAAAAAAAATAGTAATAGCAACGGGCACGTATGAAAGAATAATACCATTTGAGGGCTGGACGTTACCAGGAGTTATTGGTCTTGCGGCTTCAACTATTTTATTAAAATCTCACAGAGTTTTACCGGGATCAAGCACAGTAGTTGCGGGTTGTGGTCCATTGTTAGCAGTGGCAGCTGTAAATATTATAAAAGCAGGTGGAAAAGTTGAAGCAATAATCGATTTGAATAATAAGTTAGATTGGATAAAAATTTTACCCTCTTTATTGATAAACTTTGCTGCTTTTAGACAAAGCGTCAGTTGGTTATTAAAAATATTTTTTGCTAGAGTTCCAATTTATTTTGGCTGTCATATTAAAAAAGTTTCAAAGAAAAATAACTTTCTTGAAGTCGAATTTTCAAAAATAAGTAAAGAAGGAATTTTTGAAAATTCTAAAAAAAATAAAATAATAACTGACTGTTTAGTTGTTGGTCATGGTTTAATCCCCTCAACAGAAATTACAAAATTAATGAAATCAAAGCATGAATATAACCACAAACGAGGTGGCTGGATTGCCTCTATTAGTAGTTTTTTTGAGTCTAGTATTAAAGGTTTATATATAATTGGTGATGGATCAGGTATTTCAGGGGCGATACCTGCTTTCCAAAAAGGACTATTGAGCTCTTTTCATCTTGCATATGAGTTTTCTCTAATCTCAAAAAAAAATTTTCAAATTAAAAGTAAAACTATAATAAATAAATTAAATTATTTAGAAAAATTTGGAAAAAAAGTTGCAGAATTAATGAATCCACCTTTAGCCATCACAAATAGTATTCAGGCTGATACAATAATTTGCAGATGTGAAGATATTATTAAAGAGCAAATAGAAGATGCAATTAAGTTAGGAGCCACAAATATAAATCAACTTAAATCCTGGACTAGATGCGGAATGGGTCCTTGCCAGGGAAAAATTTGTCAAGATACAATTATTAGGATTATGTATAGTCACATTAAAAATTTAGATCAGATTGGTTATTGGACTGGCAGAGCTCCTATCAAACCAATTCCATTAGATGTAATTGTTGGAGATTATAACTATGAAGATATTACTAAAATCGAGCCAGCCCCAATCTAGAATTTAATATGAAAGAGCAATTTGATATAGCTTTAGTTGGAGCTGGAATAATGGGCTCAACAACTGCACTATTTCTTTCTAGGGCAGGTTTAAAAGTAGCTTTAATTGATAAAAATTTAATTTGCAGACAAGCATCAGGAGTTAACGCTGGCACTTTAACAATGCACATGACTAGAGCTAAATTAATTCCTTTTGCGAAAAAAGGTTGGGATATGTGGATGACTACTGAAAAGTGGTTAGGCAAAGGTTTTAAGATTAAAAAAAAAAAATGGTCTTTGCCTAGCTTTTACCGATGAAGAAGCCGATCTCCTTATAACAAGGTCCAAAGCAAGAATGGAACAGGGAGCGCCAATAAAAATTATCTCAAGTAATGAAGCAATTAAAATAGAACCAGGAGTTAATAAAAAAATTAAAATAGCAGCTTTTTGTGAAATAGACGGATATGTAAGTGCATATCAAACAGGTCTAATTTATAAGAAAGCTTTAGAGCAAGAGGGTGTTAAAATATTTGAAAATTGTGAAATAAAAAAAATAGATATAAATCAAAATAAATTTACCATTATTTCTGAAAGTTTAAATATTAGTAGTAAAAATTTAGTTATCTCTTCAGGCGCCTGGATTGAAAAATTATTAAAACTTCTAAATGTTAGTTTGAAAATTAAATGTTTGGCTCAACAATTAATAGTAACAGAAAGAATTAAAAAAATATTAGATTGCGTTATAACAGTCGCTAATGGTAAATTATCATTAAAACAGTTTGAAAATGGAACGGCATTAATTGGAGGGGGTTGGCCTGGAATTGGTGATACAGAAATTGGACCTTTCACTACTATCCCAGATAACCTTTTGGGAAATATGAGATTAGCTTGTTATGCAGTTCCGGAGCTTAAAGAGTCTCGAGTTTCAAGAGTATGGTTAGGACTGGAGGCAGAAACATCAGATGCAATGCCTATTATTGGCGAGATACCAAATATACAAAATGCTTACGTGATAGGATCTGTTCACTCTGGTTACACAAGTGGTCCATATATGGGTTATTTATTGGCTCAAAAAATATTAGAAAAAAATGTGGACTTAAGTTTATTTAAACCATCTAGATTGTTGTGAACTCGAATTTTAAAGGAATTTATGCTGCAACTGTTGTTCCAATCTTTAAAAATAAAAAAATAGATTTTGAGTCATTAATTAAACATAATTATGATATTTCAACTCGAAAAGGTATCAAGGGACTTTTGATAAATGGTCATGCAGGTGAGAATTTTTATTTCAATTATAAAGAGCAAATTAAAATTACTGAAAAAATAAGAGAAAATACACCTAAAGACAAGTTCATAGTATCAGGCATCAATTTTGAAGATTCTTACACCGCTGCCTCTGTATCAAAAGATATGATCAGTGCCGGAGCTGATGCTATAATGGTTTTTCCACCTAATTCATGGGCTTTATCCTTAGATGATAATATTGTTTGCAATCATCATAAAATTATTTCTTCAAAAATTAAAAAACCCCTCATGCTTTACCAAGCAAGTATTTACGCTGGTAAAATGTCATATTCACTTAATATTTTAAAAAAATTAATAGATATTGATGGTGTAATAGGCATTAAAGAGGGCAGCTGGAATTTTAATGCATATAAAAAAAATTATGATTTTATAAAAAAAAATAAGCCATCATTTTTAGTGATGGCTTCAGGTGATGAACATTTATATTCTTGTTTTAAATATGGATCGGATGGAAGCCTAGTAAGCTTAGCAATTTTAATTCCCGAATTAATAACCTACCTTTATGAAAATATTAAAAATGAAAATTCTATAAATTTAAAATCTGTTAATAAAAAAATTAATACATTAGCAAAGTTAATATATGGAGTCCCACCACAAGCATTTGCTACAGCAAGACTTAAAGTTTGTTTGAGGTTATTAAAAAAAATAAGAAATAATTTTGTGAAATCTCCAATGAGTCAAATTTCAATTATAGAGACTCTAAAATTAAAAAAAGCACTTATACAAGCAGATTTAAAATTTTAAAATGTTATTAGATCTTTTAATCAAAAATGGACATGTTTTTTATAAAAATAAACTTCAAAAATTAGATATCGGTATTAAAAATACTAAGTTATTTTGTATTCAAAAAGAAATCAAATTTAAGTCAAAAAAGACTATTGATGCTAAATCCATGTATGTTTTGCCTGGGGGCATTGATAGTCATGTTCATATTTCACAACGATTTGCTCCTAACGTTGAAATTGCAGACAATTTTGAAAGCGCAACTAAATCTGCTGCAGCCGGCGGCAATACCTTCGTTATTCCTTTCGCTTTACAACAAAGAGGTGAGTCGTTAAGAAAAGTTGTAAATGATTACCACTTGTTGGCTAAAGATAATTGCTTAATTGATTATAGTTTTCATTTAATTATCTCGGACACTAACCCAAGAATATTGGGTCAAGAATTACCAAGCCTTATAAAAGACGGATATACTTCTCTAAAAATTTTTATGACATATGAAGATTTAGTTCTTACAGATCTTGAAATCCTCGAGGTTTTAAAAGTTGCAAAAGAAAATGAAGCTCTAGTAATGGTACATGCCGAAGGTTATGACGCCATTAGATTTTTGACTAAGGAATATGAAAACCAAGGAAAAATAGCTCCATATTATCATGGTGAGAGCAGACCTGATGTTGTTGAAAGAGAAGCAGTCCATCGTGCTATAAGTCATGCAGAAATAATAGATTCTCCAATAATGATTGTTCATGTTTCATCAAAAATTGCGCTAGAACAAATTACTTGGGCAAAAAAAAGAGGACTATCTGTATATGCAGAGACATGTCCTCAATACATCACTTTAACGAAAGATAATTTAAAAGATTTAAATATGGATATGGAGGGAGCTAAATATGTATGCAGCCCCCCACCCAGAGATAAGGAGTCTCAAAAAGCTATTTGGGAGGGCATCATAAATAAAACTTTTAGTATTTTTTCAAGTGATCATTGTCCTTTTAGATATAACGATCATAAGGGAAAATTAAATCCAAAAGCCAAAACTTCATTTAAATGGATACCAAATGGTATACCAGGTGTAGAAACAAGGCTTCCGATTTTATTTTCCGAGGGAGTTGTAAAAAAAAGAATTACAATTAAAGATTTTGTAGATTTAACATCTACAAACCATGCTAAAATTTATGGTTTATGGCCAAAAAAAGGAGCATTAGAGGTAAATTTTGATGCAGATATTGTAATCTGGGATCCGAATAAAAAAAAGAAAATATCTCAAAAAAATCTTCATCATGGCGCTGACTACACTCCTTGGGAGGGATTTGAAATAACAGGTTGGCCTATAACTACGATTTCTAGGGGAAATATTGTATTTTCTGAAAATAGTTTTATATCAAATAGTCTGCCAGGTAAATTTTTTGAGAGAAAAACTTCATCTTTATTAAAAAAAACTAATAATTAAAATTAACAAAAGAATAGCTTTTGAGGATTTTTTTTTGTCATATTATCAATATCTTTTATTGTAAAGCCTAACTTCAAAATTTCGCTAATAAAAATTTTAAGCCCATCTACTGGCCTTGGTAAAACCGAAACTCCACAATCACTTGATAGTATTATATTTTCAGTTTTGGCTGATTTAATTAATGTAGATAATTTATTTTTTTCCAAACCACGAATAATATGCTTTTCACCATCAATATGAGTCAAAGGAATGTTCGCTGCTTTCGATATGAAAAAATATGAAAATTCAAAAAAAACCTTAATAGTCGATTTGATTTCATTTATAGTTTCCTTTGTTAAATGATTTGCAGGCACTAGAATTTTTTTAACACCGTGTTTTTTAGCAAGGTTAATTAAGTTTATACTTTCCTCATCTGATAAATGTCCAGTATTTAAAACTAATTTATTAATGGCAATAATATCTAAAATTTTAAGAACATCTTTACTCACTTTCTTTGTATCGTTTAACGAAAAACAGTTATTAATATAATCATCATTCCTCTTTTCTTGTTTTGCTATAAATTGAGTATGATGCGTTGGAAACGACACAAATTTAAATACCTGATCAAAGTCACCATAAGAATACTTCATCAAAGTTTTTAAATTCTCAGGATTAATACCTCCTGCATAAGGTTCCATAATCAAACCTCCAAAAACTTTTACTTTAAAATTTTTAAATATTGAATTCATTAAAGATGCATATCCTGAAGTAATTGAAAAATTATCCATCAGACCTATGGCAACCATTTTTTCTCTCTCGGCATCTTCAACAGCACCGTACAAATTTAAACTTCTGGAATTTATATGTGGGCAACAATGAATATGATTATCGTATCTGCCTTCTAAATTAATATTATCTAATTCCATAATTACTCTTTTTTATAATTTCTATCATAAAATTTACAGAGATAGAGCCTCTTTTTGATCAATCCTTTTCTTACATTTTATCTCTTTTATATTTATCTATTATCGACTCAGTTGTTTCCTTTGACTTGTATTTAAAACTTTTACAGAGCATTGGCTCAGAACAATAAAGATATATCAGTGTGATTAAGTTAATTTTTGAATTAATTATTTCAGCGATTTTTGAGGGTCTACAATTAATAATAATTTAATTTTTGGTCTACATGTACTAATTTTTGAAAATGTGTTCATTCTCACAAAAAATCTAAAAATGTTTAAAAATTAAACATCAGACTTTGGCGTTAAAGGAAAATATTTTTTCATCAAGATCTAATTTACCATACCACCTTATCTAGGGCAGTATCTAAATGCTGGGTAAAATATGGAGAATATATATAAACAAAATAATGTTTGTTTTTATATTTCAGATTATGTACTAAAATCTCTTTTACTAATGCCCTAATAGCTCAATTTGGTAGAGCAACTGATTTGTAAAAGTTTTAAATACAAGTCAAAGGAA
>SXGR01248563.1_pt1 | contig 11923 bp, 14 predicted proteins | sample 3174711 | NCBI WGS metagenome assembly SXGR01 (sample SAMN11356860, study PRJNA531348) | freshwater metagenome | isolation source: freshwater sample F1-60 | place: China: Fuxian Lake, Yuxi | collected 2017-12-25
CAAGCCGTCGAAGCCCGGAAACTATACCGGCAAGGAACCAGCAAATCCGAGATCGCACGTCAACTTGCAATCAGTCGGACCTCCGTCCGCCGCCGCCTGGCACAAAAGAAATCTTGAATCAGGCGGCCTTACGCAGACTTACCGGAAGGACACGGAAGAAACAGCACAAACACGATGTGGCAGCCGCGGACGTCGGCGACGCCGGGAAATCTCTCCACCCGAAACGGGCGTCCGTTCACGGTCTGGCCGTCGACTACCCGATCGAGCCGGGCGCCAAACAGGTCTGCCCCGGACACTCCTATGACAATCGGCGCACTTGCGCCGGCAAAGGCTTCGGACGGCCACTCGACGAACTTCACGATGTTGAACAGAAAGGCCGCTTTAAGTTCGTACTCGTCGGCTGCTCGCTGTTTCGCCGCTTGAACGCCTGGACTAAAGATGAGTAAAGTGACTGCCCTCGCTGCATCCGCAAGTAGTGTTCTTCGAGTCAATTGGTTTTCTCTAGAGCGTTCGGCTCAACATAACGTCGACGCCTCGGCCCGGACCGTCGATTCCAGAACCATGCTGACGATAGGCCTTGTTGTTGAGATTTCCCAGGTTGACGGTAAGCACCCCGATCTCACCCAGGCTCATACCGGCCCGTGCACCGGCCCGGGCGAAACCCGGCGTTCCTCCGCGCGCAATGCGCGGGTCTAAGCGATCGGCGTTCGAGAGACGGGTCTGGCGCAAGGCGTAAAACATCCAAGGTTCCATCCAAAAACGACGAGTGGTCTGCCAGCGAAGCCCCACTTCTCCCTTGGCGGGCGGCATTCTGGTCAATGGCGCTCGCTGAAGCGTGTCAACGCCGCGAAGCCAACTCGCATTCGACCAGGCCGACCACGTGCCAGTCAGGCGCAGACTTCCTTCGAGTTCCAGTCCTGTGATTGTGGCTTGACCTACGTTGAGCCGCTGGAAGATCAGCTCTTCGCCCTTGTCTCTGACCCGGTTGTTGTTGCTGTCCAAATAGGGCAGCCCCAGGTAGGTTCCCGGAGCACGATCAATGAGATCGCGAAACCCGCTCAGGAAGACCGAAGCCGTGCCTGTTAAGCGTTTCCCCTGGTATTTGAGACCCGTCTCATAGTTGATGGCTCGTTCCGGCTTCAACTCCGGATTGGGCACTTCCAAGCCGCTGGCGAACGATCCCACGATTGTGGCGTCGTCCACGTTGGGCGCCCGGAAGCCCTGCCCTACCCCACCCACCAGAAACAGTCCCGGCCGCAGACACCGCGAGAGGTATGCGCCCGCGGTAATGGCTGCCGGCGCCGAGTCGATGAGGACAGTGCCAGTGGCCGCGTCCGTGATCTTGGCATGCAGGTTGAACCGGCTATATCTCGCCCGCAGGTTTAGTGTCAGGTCCTGGTTGATCGCACTCTCGTCCTGTACAAACCCAGCCACCGACCGGAAGTGGCTCCCGTCCGCGAACCTGCTTTTGGCGGGAGTCCTGACACTCGATAGCAGGTTCAGGTCGTTTTGTCCGCTCACGACGCGATCCAGGCAGTAGTCCAAGCCATAAGTGAAGACATGCCGCTCACCTCGATGCGACGTCGATTGGAGCACGATACCTTCGGTCCTGACCTGGTCATCTTGCTTGCGCAAAATATTGGGACGGCTGGCCACAATGTCGTTTATGCTTTCCCGATGATGCTGCGAGGTGACGCTCACCTGCAAGTCATCTATGAACCGGCCCAATGGTCCATGTTCGTACTGCAGAAGAAACATTTGCCGCTGTTCTGGGCTCCAGTCATAGCGCAGGTTCGAGCCGGCTTTCAAAAAGTCGGTCCGCCGAACGTCTTCTTGTTGAAGACGTTCGGCGCTGAAGGTGAACTCGTGGTCTTTGGCGATGGAATAGGTTACTTTCACGTCGCCTGCCGCTGCGTCGTAGCCGGTGTTGAGTTGCCGCCCGATTGGGCCTCCCGCCCGCAAATCCCCGAAACCCTTCAGGCTCACGCCGCCGGTCATGGACCATCGCCCGACCCCGCCCTCCATCTGGGCCCGTGTGCTCAGCCCGCGGTCCTCGCTCGAAAGCCGCGCTTGCAAGCCGGCCCTGAACTCAGCGGTTCCGCCATGAGATTCGGCTTTCCGCGTAATGATATTGATGAGTCCGCCCAGTGCGTCGCTCCCGTACAGGACCGATCCGGGGCCGCGTACTACCTCGATTCTTCCGCCCGGTTAATGTCGATCGTGTTCAGGTATTGATTCGGTCCCAGCCGGTAAATCGCATTGTTTACCCGGCTCCCGTCAATGAGAATCAGAATCCGGTTTCCAATCAGTCCGCGGATAATTGGTGATCCGCCGCCATAGTTGGTGTACTGCGTCATCACTCCGGCCAGATTGTTGAGTGCATCCGGAATGCTCCGATAGTTGCGCCGGAGAATTCCGTCTCTTGTTACCACCGACATGGAGCGGGGAGATTCTATCTGCCTTTGCTCGTGACGCGAGCCGGAGACCACCCGTATGTTCAGCAGATCTTCAATGTTCAACTGCGCCAGGCTCGTGCCACTTTCACCGGAATAGGCTAGGGTCGAAAACACCAAGAGCAGAGAAGAAAATCGAAATAGGCCATTCATCGAGGAAACGTCCTTCTCTCCGCTTATCGGACAGGAGGACCAGGAATTTAGAAGGGGAGGGTCGCGAATAGTGAGAAGTTAGTTTTCGGATAGGCCTTGGTGGCCCGCGCTAGTGATCAACCCACGTTTCCACATCGCAAGCTTCATCGATCCGTCCCCGGACGGCCCCGGAACTGGGACTCGCGGCCCAAATAGTAGTCCCATCGCAAACGGTACTGAGTCGCTATTCCCTCTACGGTCGCCAGATGGAATCATTGGAATGTAAACCGGCGAATCCAAAAGATAGCCGATGACAGAAGACCAGGTTCGCAGTTGGAACCTACTGGGCGCTTGCGATTGAGGAGTGGTAAGCGCCCCCCTTTTCCGACGCGGTGTGGTAGGGTGACTACGCCGGGCGCGACCTACAAGCGCCGGATCATACCGGCGCCTAATAAGTCCTCCAACAAAGGCGTCACCGGATAAGGGTGCGTCTTGTAGTGCCGGAATCCCTCGCCGAACTCGAGGCCCGCAAATTTACCCACCTTGGCCGACCACTCTTCCATCGTTTCCAGAAAGTTATCCATGCCGTGATGTTCTTTCAGCCAGAGCCGCTGCGATGCATGCGCAGACAGCATGGCGCGCTTCTTATCCAGAACCGGCGTGATGTCCACCACAAAGTGCGGGGTCGCGGGCCGGGAATCGAGATCAGTCCCTTCGGCTGGATCGGCAAAGTAGAGATGTGGAATCGCCTTCATCGGAGGATGCCCGCCGCGTGCGGTGTAGTTGGGCGCCGGTGCGGCGAAACACGCATCGCGCACCAGGCGCGAGGTGGCTTCGTGGTCGCAATGATAGTCATTTGGCGACGCGGTAATAACGAGGTCCGGCTGCGTGCGCCGTAGCACTGCCGTGACGCGGCGGCCAGGTCCCGAAACTCGGCGCAGAAGTACTCAGCTCCGATCATCGCCGCGGCCCGCGCGGCCTCGAGCTTTCGAATGGCGGCGATCTCGTCCGGCAAGTGATGATGAGAGCCGCAGTCGCCGGCCGTCATGGTGACGATGGTGAGGTGATGCCCTTTGGCCGATAACAACGCCAGCGTGCCGCCGGAAAAGATTTCGGCGTCGTCCGGGTGAGCGTGAATATGGAGAACCCGCATAGGGCGCGGGTTAGTGGATCGGTCCGCCGCCGGCTGGTCCGGAGACCCCGATCGAAGCACCCGGCACAGGCTCAAGCCGGATCTCGCCGAAGGCCGCCTCATACTGGCTCACGTTCTGCTGGAGCAAATTCGCCAGCGCCTTGGCCTGCTGCGGACTCAGGTAAACGCCTTGGAAATTTTGTAGAGTTACTTCCTCCGGCATGGTTTGCTGGATGGTGCCGAACATCAGAAAAAAGTCCCAGAGGTTGACCCGCACCTGCACGCTATTGGCATACGCTTCCCGGTATTCCGGTGTGTGGGTCAGGTTGATCTTGGTTGGCTGCCCGATCGGGTTGTTCATAGAGTTTCTCGGAAACACCATTGTAGCCGCCGCCAGGATAACGAATAGCAAGTCGAGAGGGGCTCGCTCCCGCTCCGCTGATATCCTGATGTAGGGGGAAGGACCCCCGCGCCTTGACCAACGGCGGCTATGGCTAGGTCCGTCTGTCCCGCTCCACTCAATGAAAATCCTGATCTCAGCCGGAGAAGCCTCGGGTGACCTCTACGCGGCCGCCCTGGTACGCGCCCTACGCGCCCGGCTGCCCGCAGGCTCGACCGACTTCTTCGGTTGCACCGGCCACCGCCTGCGCGAAGAAGGTGTGCGCACCGCTGTCGACGCGGCACAGCTAAACGTCGTCGGTCTCGTGGAGGTGATCCGTCACATCCCTCGCATCAAAGGCGAGTTCAACAAACTGGTGGCCGCGGCCAAGCGCGAGAAGCCGGATCTGGCCATCCTCACCGACGCGCCTGATTTCCACCTGCGTCTCGCGCCCAAGCTCCGCGCCATGGGTATTCCGGTGGTCTATCTGATCGCGCCGCAAGTCTGGGCATGGCGCAAAGGGCGGCTGCCGAAGATCCGGCAGAACGTCAACCACCTGCTCTGCATTTTCCCGTTCGAAGAGGAATTCTTCCGCAATCACGGCGTTACGGCCACCTATATCGGGCATCCGCTGACCCGTCTGGTAGGGCCGCGCTTCAGCCGCGAGGAGTTCTTCCGCCGGAGCCAGCTTCCTCCAGACCAACCGCTGCTGACGCTGCTGCCCGGTTCGCGCCCGGGCGAGATCGTCCGGCACCTTCCGGCGCTTACCGACGCGGCGATGCGCCTTCGCAAGGACGGCGCCCGCCCCCTCTCGCTCGTGCTGGCCACCCCAAAAGGAGCCGCCGCGCGCTTGAACTTAACAATTTTTGCGGAACCATTGCGCGTCGCGGCCATCCAACACATTGAGGGCGAAACCTGGGATGCGATCGCCCACGCTGACGCTGCTTTGGCCGCCAGTGGTACCGTGACTATTGAGGCAGCGTTGTTGGGTACCCCCCTCGCCGCCTTTTATAAGGTCAGTCCATGGAGCTGGTGGATGGGCCGATTTCTGGTCGACGTGCCATTTTTCTCGATGGTGAACTTGGTCGCCGGCAGGATGGTCGTTCCCGAACTGATCCAGGAAGCTTGCACCGGTGAGCGGTTGGCGGCAGAGGCCAGACGCTTGCTGGACGATCCGGCAGCCCGTCTCGCCGTTCAGATGGGCCTGCAAGAGGTCGCGCGAAAGCTGGCAAGCGAAGAGGATCCCATGGAGAAAGCCGCTGAGATCGTTTTGCAAGTGGTTGCCAAGGAAACGTGAGATGTCCGCATTCAATTATCTTGCCGCGTCCTCCCTGATGTTGATGTTGCCCGCCGTGGTTCGGGCGCAGGAGAGCCGGCGGCCGCGTATCGACGTCGAGCACTACCAGATCGATGCGGAGATCAATCCGCGCAGCCAATCGCTGGCCGCCAAGGCGGTGATCAGGTTGGCCGCTGTCGACGACAACATCAGCTATGCGGTTTTTGAGCTGAACAACGCGCTACAGGTGACCAAGGCGGTGGACGGTACAGGCCGTCCGCTCAACGTCAATCGCAACCAGCCTGACTATACCGTGCGCGTCAATTTCATTGAGCCGCTGGGCAAGGGCAAGACTGTCACGATCATCCTCGACTACGACGGCCGCTTGACCGGCAACGAAGAGTCGCCCGTCTACGGCGTGCGCTTCGCTTCGATTCAGGCTGACTACGCGTACTTACTCTACCCGGCGCGCTGGTTTCCGGTGAACGAATACACGGCGGACCGCTTTGCGGCCAACCTCAAGATCGGCGTGCCCGAAGGCTATAAGGTGATTGCCAGTGGGTTGGATTCCAAGGCGGTGGCGTCGGCCGACAAGCTGATCTACGAGTTTGATTCGCAGCGGGCGTCGTTCTCCGGAAGTCTGGCCGTGGTGAAGGGCGACGCGTATCGCGGCTCGCAAGGCGGCATTACCACCCAGGTGTTCTTCCGCGGAGGGAACGCGGCCGCGGCAGCCTCGCACACTGCCGAGATGGCCAAGGTGATGACAGTCCTCACGCCTATCTACGGCTTGGCGCCGCAGGCGAACCTGACGCTGGTGGAAACAGAGGCGGGCGCGCCCAACGCTTACTCGGCGCCCGGGATCATCTTTCTGGGCTCGAAAGCGATTCAGAATCCGGCCAACTCGCGCCTACTGGTGAATCAGGCGGCGCGTCAATGGTGGGGGCTGAATGTTTCTCCGGCGTCGCGCAATCATATTTGGCTTGCCAACGGCAATGCGCGCTATGCGGAGCTGCTGTGGGTGGAGAAGGAGACGAGCACGGCGGCGTACGACTCGGAATTGCGCGATGTCTACGTGGAAGCGCTCACCGTGGATGATCCGCCGATGACGCAGGCTGCACGGCTGGAAGATTACTCCCCCGAGTATTGGGCCGTAACGGGCGCCAAGGGCACAGCGGTGCTGGGTATGTTGCGGCAGGTGATGGGCGACGACAAGTTCGGCGTGTTCCTCAAGGATTTCCTGGCCACCAGGGCCGGCAAGAGCGTCAGCACCGACGATTTCCGCAAGGCCGCCGAGAAGGCCGCCGGGCGAAGCTTGCAGGGCTTCTTTGTGCAGTGGAGTGAGTCGACGGGGTCGCCTGAATTCAAGCTTGAGTATACGGTGATGCGTACGCAAACGGGCTTTCGCGTGATGGGCAAGATTTCGCAGGACCTCGACACGTTCCGGATGCCGGTGGAGTTGAAGATCGAGACCGAAGGGAATCCCGAGTTCAAGATCGTGGATGTGGTGGGAACTTCCACCGAATTTGTCGCCGAGAGTTTTGGGCGGCCCAAGCGCGTGACGATCGATCCCAACAATCGCGTGCTGCGCTTCGACAATAGTATGCGTGTAGCGGTGGCGATCCGGCGCGGCGAGATGTTTGCCGAAATCAGCGAATTCGCCGACGCGCTCAAGGAGTATCAGAAGGCGCTCGACGTGAACCGGAATAGCTCGCTGGCGCATTATCGCGTGGCGGAGCTGTTCTTCCTGCAGGGTAATTACCAGTCGGCCGCGAATGAGTTTCGCTCGGTGCTGAATGGCGATCTGGAGCCTAAGTGGACTGAGGTTTGGTCGCATATAAACTTAGGCAAGATTTTCGATATTACGGACCAGCGCGAGCGCGCGGTGAACGAATACAATCTGGCAATCCGGACCAAGGATAATACGCAGGGCGCGCAGGAAGAAGCGGCTAAGTATTTGAAGGAGCCGTACCAGAAGCCCGCGCGGAGTAATTAGAGATACACTACCGCCCGATGGTCAGAGCAGCCGGGTTGGAACCCGAATGACAATGCGGTAGACGCGGGCGATATCCGGTGTGAGAGCGGCCTCGCGCACCGCTGCCTCCTGGCCACCGATCCTGACAATGGGCGCGGGCACTACCAATCGCTTTTCCGGCCACCACCGGTACCGGCAGCCCAGGTCCCCCCGCCGGCACCAACGCAACCGGACCCGTCTCGCTGCCCCACGGAATCCACTGCACACTCCGAATCGGCTGCGGCTTCTTGTCTTGCAGCAACTCGAAGTCGTCCTTGGTCAAATCCTTCACCGGATGCCCCTGCAGGTCGGTGACCACTGCGTCGACCTCCACCAGGTTCACCGAAATCCGAATCGTATGCTCATCCGCCGGCGGCGTCTGCGCCAGCAGCGTGACTACCAGAAACGGCAATAACCGGCCCACGAGTCGTCGCATGACCTGCATTCTAGCGCGCCCGCTCGGCCGAGGCGTCGCAACTAACCTGGACAGTTCCGGTGTGCTTTCACTAGAGCAGCCAGCGAGAACGGAGACGAGAGCAAGTTCAGGAATTCTTGCGGAAGCCGAGCCCCATAACGCCGCATCCCCGACTGCGAACCTCGGCAGAGCAAAATGCGGACATGAGACACACTCTGCCCCGCAAGGATGACAGAAGGGTACGCCTAAAAGCCAAACCCCACTTGCGCTACCCTACGTATAGATGTCTGCTAAGGTAACTGTCTTCAATAACGGCCCCCTCCGAATCGAAGGGGACATGACCATCGTCGATGCCGCCGGCAAAGAGTTCGGGCTCGGCGGGCGCACTGCCATTGGCCTGTGCCGCTGCGGCCTCTCAGCCAACAAGCCATTCTGCGATGGCAGCCACGCGCGCCAGGGCTTCCAGTCCGCCTGCGAGGCTCGCGACCTGCCGCCCCCCGCACCGAAGGCATAAAATATAGAATAGGAGTAGGGGCGGAAGTCGTGAGCAGCAGTAGCAGCAGCGGGAGAGAGCAGCATTCGCTGAAGGGACGGACCGAGCAGATCCTTTGCTCGATCGTGAAGACCTACATCGAAACCGGCGAACCCGTGGCCTCGCTCGACATCTCCCGTCTGCGCCGGTATCAATTGAGCCCGGCCTCGATCCGCAGTGTGATGGCCGAGTTGGCCAACGAAGGCTTTCTGCATCAGCCTCACGCCTCGGCCGGTCGAGTGCCGACCAGCAAGGCGTTTGGACTCTTCGTCGACAAGCTTCCCGGGCGGCGTCTACAGGCAGACGAGCTCACGCGGATCAGTCAGCGGCTGGACGAAACGGAATCTTTGGACAAGCGCGTGGAGCAGTGCTCTCAAATGCTCACCGAGATGACGCAAGGTGTGGCGCTCACGGCGGCCATCCCCACCGCGGCGCAAAAACTCGAGCAAGTGGAACTCGTCGCGCTGGGTGGCCAGCGGGTATTGATGGTGGTGGTGACCGGCGACAAAGTGGTGCGGGACCAGGTGGTAACACTCGATCATCCCGTTACGACGGCCGAGCTTGTGCCAATTCGCAACTATATCAACACCGAATTTAGCGGCTGGCTGATCGGCGATATCCAGCCCGAGCTGGCGCGGCGGCTTGAGCAGACCTCGGCGCAGTATCACATGATTCTTCGTCAACTGATGCTGCTGTACGAGCGCGGCCTGATGGCCCGGGGACTGACGCCGGAAGTCCACATGGAAGGTGCGTCGAATCTGGTGCTGTTCGAAATGCGGCTTACGCGTGAGAAGTTGCAGGAGCTTTTCCGCACGCTGGAAGAGAAGAAGCGAATTCTGCAGTTACTCGAGCGCTTTCTGGCCGAGCCCGCCGGCGAGGTTGGTGTGCGAATCGGCTTGGAAGCCGCGCATCCGGCCATGGGCGAATTGTCGCTCATCGGCGTTTCCATCTCCTTGCCCGGCGGCATGGATGCCAAGATTGCCGTGCTCGGACCGCTGCGGATGGATTACTCGCGCGCGATGTCGGCCGTGCTGCACGTCGGGCGAGCGCTCGGCAGCCTGCCGTCGTAGAAGAGCGGCGCGTCCGCAACCAACTGCTGCTGCATTGAACCTTTATGGATGATACGAATATCGCTGTCGAAAGTTCCGAGGAACCGGTCCCGTCGATCGATCCGCCACCGGACGCGGTCGCGGCGGAGCGGGACAAACTGGCGGCCGAAAAGGCTGTGTTTGAAGACTTGCTGCTGCGCCGGCAGGCTGACCTCGAAAACTACCGCCGCCGTGTGGAGCGCGAGAGAGCCGAGACGCGCGAGTTTGCGAGTATGGATGCCGTCCAATCGCTGCTGCCGACTCTTGATGACTTCGAGCGCTCGCTTCGCGCCGCGCCGGCCGGTTACGAGGAAGGGCCGGTGGCCGAATATTGCAAAGGCGTCGACCTGATATACCGGCACTTGCTCGATACGCTTACCAAGTTGGGCCTGGAGGTGGTGGCATCGCAAGGCGTCCTGTTCGATCCCAATCTGCACAACGCGATTCAGAAGGAAGAGCGCGCCGACGTTGACGATCAAACGGTGCTGGAAGAGTATCAGCGAGGCTACCGTTTCCGCGGCCGCCTGCTGCGGCCGGCCATGGTGAAGGTGGCCGTCAAGCCGTGAGCCAGCCGCGAGACTATTACGAGGTTTTGGGCGTCGAGCGCCAGGCGGATGAAACCGCCCTCAAGGCCGCCTACCGCAAGCTAGCCCTCAAATTTCACCCTGACCGCAACCCCGGCGACAAGAGCGCCGAAGGAAAATTCCGAGAGGCGGCTGAAGCCTACGCGGTACTAAGCGACGGGCAAAAGCGCGGGGCCTACGATCGATACGGACACCAGGGGGTTACTACTGGAGCCGGCGGCGGCGGTTTTACCGACCTGGAGGACATCCTCGGTGCCTTTGGGTTTGGCGACCTGTTCGGCGGTGGGGCAACCGGCGGCGGCGGTGGGCGGCGTTCGCGCGCGCAGGCGCGGGGCGAGGACATTCGCCATGACCTTACTATCTCGATGGAGGACGCAGTCAAAGGCACGGCCGTCGAGATTCAGATTCCGAGGCACGACCAATGCACGCGCTGCAAGGGCGCAGGCGCGGAGCCTAACGACGGGCTTACCACTTGCCCGATCTGCAAAGGGCGCGGCGAGGTGTTGTACCAGCAGTCGTTCCTCTCGATTCGCCGTACCTGCGGCCAATGCAACGGACGTGGCCAGATCATTCGCCGCCCTTGTGTGCAATGTAAGGGCGAAGGCGTCATGCGCAGCGATCGCAAACTCAAGGTGACGGTGCCGCCTGGCGTCGACACCGGCACGCGCCTCAAGCAGACCGGTGCGGGCCACCCCGGCCCTGAAGGCGCCAGGGCGGGCGATTTGTACGTGGTGCTGCGGGTCAAGGAACACCCGATCTTTCAGCGGCACGAACAGGATCTGCATTGTCTGATCCCCGTCAACTTGGCTCAGGCCGCGTTGGGCGCCGAGGTTCAGTTAGTGACATTTGACGGGGTCGAGAGCGTCAAAATCCCGGAAGGCACCCAATCCGGCGAACAGGTCCGGCTGCGCGGCAAGGGCGTGCCGTTCCTTAATGGAGGGGGCCGCGGAGATATTATCGTACACGTCGAAGTGCGCACACCGAAAAAACTCACCCGCGATCAGAAGAAACTCTTCGAACAGCTGCGCGACTTGTTACCGGTGGAAAACGAGCCCGAGGAGAAGGGGCTCCTGGACCGCTTCAAGGAATTCTTCCTGTAGGTTCAATCGCCCCGGCGCCGTCGCGCCGCGACCGCTAAACCGGTGATTCCCGCGCTCAGGAGCGCCATCGTACCGGGCCGGGGACATCGCTTATGCCATCGGGCGAACCAAGGTATAGCTGCTGCTGGAAGGCTGCTGTACCGGCGGTGGGAGCGTAGACGTAGGCGCGTGGACCATTTTGGCCGGCTGACTTCGCCACCCACCCGGCTGCAAGTTCAAGCACCGCACTATCCGTATAGATGTTCGATTGGATCCTTCCGGCGGCAAAACCATCGCCGCCGTCATGTATCGCGTCCCAGATTGCCAGTTGGAGCGCCGCCCCTTCGATCGCGGTCGATGCTACAGGCAGGCAAGCCTGGAGGATCCATCCCGCGGCTCCGCCATTGGGATCGTATTCTGTCGCAGCCATCGAGTCGGCCCAATACTCCTCGTAGAAACTGAAGCCTTCGAAGAGATTGACGCATATCGACTCAATTGGTTCGGCGTCGTTGATGCGCACCAGTCCAATGCCCGCTCCAGCGACATACTCCTCACCGTCGACGTTGAACACAATGCCCATGGTGCGGTCCAGATCGAAACCCGTATGAACTAGTGCTTAGTTGCATAAGTTAATAAGAGTAGTTCGCAACTGGCTTCCCTTGACCTCACGCTTGCGCCAGTGAAAAGGTTTGGGGTGTTCATTGGTCCTTCCGACGAATGCTTCGATGGCCGAGCGAAGTTGATCTTTGCTGGAAAAACTGGCGCCGTGAAGAGCCTTGCGGGTCAGCAGCCCGAACCAGATCTCGATCTGATTGAGCCAACTGGCCGAGGTAGGCGTGAAG
>SXGR01366570.1_pt1 | contig 11923 bp, 10 predicted proteins | sample 3174711 | NCBI WGS metagenome assembly SXGR01 (sample SAMN11356860, study PRJNA531348) | freshwater metagenome | isolation source: freshwater sample F1-60 | place: China: Fuxian Lake, Yuxi | collected 2017-12-25
GCAGATGGAACAGATGCGCTTCACGTTCACGCCGCTTCGATCCAGGCGCGCTCGGCCTGGGCCCGCTCGACGATCTCGACGAAGCGAAGCGCCGCCAGCCCTTCGGCGTAGGTGCAAAGGGGAGCGGCCCCTCCGGCGAGGAAGGTGCGGTGCTGTTCCGTATATGTATGGTCTCGGTCGGGCACCGCGCGGAGCGTCTCGTGGCCTTCGGCCACGAGCGTGCCGGCGAGGAAATCGAGCGTGGCGGAACCGCCATCGGTGCTGACATGGACGCCGCGATGCGCGGGGCGGTCGAGCGCGTTCATCGTGATGGTCGCCGCGGCGCAGCGTTCGAAGGCGGCCAGGATCATCTGGTGATCGTCCGCCTCGGTGCCGAGTAGGCCGGATGCCCCGCCGAGAGCGGCCACGCGCCGGAGCGGGCCGAACAGCCAAAGCGCCAAATCGAGTTCGTGAGATAGATCGCGCAGGACGCCGCCGCCCAACTCCGGCTTGGCCGAGTATCCCGTGTGGTGGTCGCGGCCCGGCCGCCAATCCGCCAGGTGCTGGCCCACGTGAAGTTGCGCGGTGATGGCGCGCTTGCCCTCGAGCCACTGCTTCAGGGCCAGGGCGAGCGGATGAAAGCGCAGATTGTAGCCGACGAAGACCGTGTCATCCGCGCGCGCGTCGCCAGGCGCCACGCGCTCGAACACCGGCTTTTCCACGAGCACGGGGCCGGCGAATCCGCCCGCGCGAAGGGCGACGAGCGAGGCGCGGTGGCGCGCGGTCTCGTCCGCGACGACGGCGATATCGGGCGTGCGGGTCGCCAGCGCCGCACCGACGTCGCGGTACACAGTCATCGTACCTTCGGCGGTTCGGCGCGAGACGACCGCCACCTCGATGCCCAGGCCGGCAAGCACGCGGACGTGGCGCTGCCCGATGGAGCCATAGCCGATGACGACCGCACGCGTCACTGGCCTTGGCCCGCCGTCACGCGGCTTTGCGGCGTCACCAGCATGGCGCCGTCCGGAACATCCTTGAGAACGACCGCGCCCGCACCGATCATGCAGTGTCGGCCGATACGCACGCCTTGGATGACGACGGCGCCGGTGCCCACATGGCTGCCTTCGCCCACCACCACGCCGCCCGACAGCGTGGCGCCCGGTGCGATGTGCACGTGATCGCCGATGCGGCATTCGTGATCGAGGCTCGCGCGCGTGTTGACGAGGGCGTTCTGCCCCAGCGCGGCGCCGCTCTGCACGACGGCCCCCGCCATGACCTGAACGCCGTCGGCCAGTTCCACGTCGCGCGCGAGGATCGCGCCTGGATGGATCACGTGGGTGAAGGCGAAACCGAGGGCGCGGAAATGCTCGAAGCGCGCGCGCCGGCGTTCGGTGCTTTGCACCGAGCCAATGCCGTTCGCGAGCAAGACCGATGAGGGGTCGCGGCCGTCGAGCACGGCGTCGCCGCCCAGCACCCGCACGCCCAAGGCGCCCTCCGTGCCGGCAACGAGGGCGGGATCGACGAGCCCTTCGATGGCGGCGCCCCGCGCGAGAAGGGCGTCGATGACCACGCGCGCGTGGCCGCCGCCGCCAAGGATGACGATGGGGGAACTCATGTTTCGATCGGTTCGTCCGGCGCGTAGTCGCGCGTGGCCGTCGTGCCGAGCAACTCCCAATAGCGCATGGGTGAAATTCCGGTGCCGGGCCGCTTGGCGTCCAGCATGACGGGTGCCATACGCTCGCCCTTCCGGATGGGTCGCGCGGCGACGAGGCTGCGCCGCGCCACCGCCATGTTGGCGCGCTCGGAGGGTTGCGGAGCCTTGATCGCCTCGCCGAGCGCCGCCTCGACCGATCGGATGGCGCGCACCATGTCCTTGAGTTCGCCCGGCTCGAGCGAGGCGGCGTGATCGGGTCCGGGCAGGGTCCGGTCCATGGTGAAGTGCTTTTCGATCGTGACGGCGCCCAGCGCCGCGGCGGCGACGGGCACCGCGATGCCGGGCGTGTGGTCGGAATAGCCGATCGGCACGCCGAAGTGCCGGCGCATGGCCTCCATGGCGCGCAGATGAACCTCGCCGAAAGGGGCCGGGTACTCGGTCGTGCAGTGGAGAAGCGTCACGCGCCGCGTGAGCGTCTCGCGGCCTTGGGCGTACGCTTGCGCGAAGGTGGCCCGACCCGGCGGCTCGTTCGTGCCGGAGAGCCCGAAGGCGAGCACGCCCAGGGCATCTTCGATCTCCTCCATCGTCGCCATGCCGGTCGAAACGATGAGGGGCAGGCCGACGCGCGCCGCCGCCAGAAGGAACGGCCCGTTCGTGATCTCGCCCGACGGAATCTTGAGGCGCGCGAGCCCTGTCTCGCGCACGAGGAAGTCGAGACTGCCCAGATCGAAGGGCGTGGACATGAACTCGATGCCCGCCGCGCGGCAATCGGCCGCGAGCGTGCGGAACGCCTCGTCGGGCAGTTCCAGCTTGCGAATCATGTCGAGTTGGCTCTCGCCCGCGCCCGTCGCCTCTTTCTGGTAGGCGGCCTTGGGGGCGGTGGCGGCGGCGACCTTCTCGGCCTTGAAGGTCTGGAACTTGACGGCGTCGGCACCCGCCTCCGCCGCGGCGCGCACCAGAGCGCGGGCGCGTTCGAGCGAGCCGTTGTGGTTCACGCCGGCTTCGGCGATGACGAACACGGAGTCCTTGCGCGGCGTACTCACGGCAGGTCGTGGAAGCGCTTCTTGAGAAGGGCGCGCGGATCGCCCACGGAGTTGAGCGCGCGCACGATGCGTTCGGCCGCGCGGCCGTCGCCGTAGGGATTCTCGACCCCGCGCCAGTCCTTGCCCCACGCGGCCCCGATCGCCGCCGCGATCGCGCGGTTCTCGGGTGCGCAGTCGATCACGGAGGCCGCGCGCAGCCGCCCGTCCTGGCGCCCGCCCACGTTCACGCTGGGCTTGCCGAGCGAGGGAGCTTCTAGAAGTCCACTCGAGGAATTGCCAACCACGGCGTCGCACAGCGCCATGGTGCTCAGGTACAGCTTGTGGCCGAGCGAGGTGCGCGCCACGGCGTTCGCGCGGTCCGCGACGAAGGCATCGAGCCGCTCAATGAGCGCACGGCCCTCGGGGTCGGCATTGGGCTTGGTGAAGATGAGGCCCACGTCCTGCGGCAGGCCGGCCAGCGCCGCCAGAAGCTCCTCGAATTGCACGGTGGATGGAACCGCGTCGAGCGTCGCGGGATGGAAGGTGACGAGCAGGTTGCGCGGGCGAAGCGCGAAACCCAGCGCCGCCTCGACCTGGGCGCGCGTCATCCGGGCCATGGTGCGCAGGCGGTCGAGGCCCGGATCGCCCACCTGGTGGATGCGCGCAGGATCCTCACCCAATTGCCGCACGCGGCGTGCTGCGTCGACCGAGGCGACAAAGTGCAGATGCGACATCTTGGTAATCGAGTGGCGCATCGCCTCGTCGAAGGCGCCTTCCGTCACGTCGCCACCCGAAAGGTGCGCGATGGGGATGCGCGCGATCAGCGCCGCCGTCGCCGCGGCCAGCGCCTCGAAGCGGTCGCCCAGCATCATGACCATGTCGGGCGAAAGCCTCGCGAAGGTGTCGGCGAAGCCGATGAGGCCGAGGCCCGCCGACTTGGCCACGCCCGCTGCCGTGTCGCTGGACAGCAGCATTTCGACCTTGGCGTCGATGGCGTGGCCGTCCGCCTCGATCTCGCGGTAGGTCAGGCCGAACTCGGGCGAGAGGTGCATGCCGGTTGCGGCGATCTGAACCGCGAAGTCCGGATCGGCCTTGAGCGCCTCGACGACCGGCGAAAGCAGTCCGTAATCGGCGCGGGTGCCGGTGACGACACAAATCTTCAAGGTCATGGCGCGGCCATCCTGGACGGTGCGGCCGCCTCTGTCTCGCCCCGATACACCCAGCAGCGCTGCTCGCGCGGTGCCAAGTCCGGCAGCGGCATGGCGAAGGGCCGGGGCGGCCGGCCCTCATCGAGCACGAAGCCCGCCGCCTCGAAGGCTTGGACGCCTGCCTTGTTCTCGGGAAAAATCCACGCCGCGATTGATTTCTCGATGCGCTCGTCTGCGAGCGTCCGAAGGACCTCGGCCAAGATGGCGCTGCCCAGGCCCTTTCCGCCCTCGCCGGACGCGCGCCCGATGGTCACGACAAGCTCGTGATCATCATCATCAAGGTAGACATATCCAACGCTCCGGCCGTCACAGGTCGCGATGAAGATGCGCCGCCGCGTGGCGCCGGAAACATGGCGTTGGAACCAAGGCGACATGGTGGTCCAGTCCGGTGGCGAATCGGACCCGGACCAGACGATGTTGTCGACGTCGCACTTGATTCGGAAGAAAGTCGGGAAGTCGGTCGCCCTTGCAGGGTCGAGATTGACCTGCGCCGTCGACAGATCGGGGATCGGCGGAAATCGGTAGCTGAGAAAACGATCCGTGCGGCCCTTCGTCATCCGGTCGTACATGGCTCGATCATGAACCAGTCCGCCCGTGTAGAAGGGGATGCATCGGTTCGAGAATCGGGTCTTGAACCGAAGCAACTCGTCGTCCGGTGCCCGTGTTCGCCCGCCGCCCAGGTGCATCCAATGGCATCCGTCGCGCCGGAACGTCTCGATCGCGCCTTCGAGCAACAGATAGTGGGCGAAATCCTCGCGTGCCCGATCGTCGCCACCGGAAAGGTGGTAGTGCGCGATGGGGCCGGACCTTAGGAAACACGCGATGGCCAAGGCCTCGCCCTCCTTCTCGGCGACCCATGCGTGCGTCCACGGGGCAGCCAATAGGCGGTCATAGTAGTCTTCGGCGAAGTAGTAAGTGCGATCCGCGTTGTTTCGGGCCAGCCCACGCTCGTAGAGATCGCGGAAAAGACGACCATCCGTGGGCGCCAATCGGCGCACCGTCAGCGTTTTCTTGGCGCGCGAGATCGAATAACGCGTGCCCTTGGAATACCGGGCGCGCCGTTCCGCGCTCGATTCCTGCAAATCCACAAGGACCGTGAGTCGGTCGAAGCGGATATCGTCGAGAAAGCCGCGCAAGGCGAGCGGATTGAGGAACGGGTGCAGCCGCACGAACTCCGCGACCCGCCCAAGATCGCGTTGCCTTTGGCGCCAGAGCCCGATCCCTTCCCAGAAGGCCGATGGGGTCGCGCCGATCGGGCCGCCATAGCCCCAGGGCGTTTCCATGTCTTCGCCGTGCTCGCCTTTGATGGGGCGAACAGCCGCCGCGTGGCGGAAGCCTGGCAGCTCCAGCAGGTCGATGTCGTCGGGTTCGGCATGCAATCGCACGAAGGTCGGGTCGAAATAGACGTCCGACATGAGCGCGGCGGCGGTCACGCCATACAATGTGCTGCCGGCCGTCATCGTGACGGGCAAGGTCTTTCGATGCGAAATCGCGATGCGATGGCTCGCGCGCGCGCGGCGGTCCCATCGACGCTGTCCGGTCTTCTCCTGTTCCGTCCGAACTTCAACGCCCGGCGGCCAGTCGTCGAAAGAAACTTGGATCGATATCGTCCTGCGGACGGAGCACGGCGCCCTTGAGGCACGCCTCGTCCACGTGCATGCGTCCGCGCTCGTCGTATCGGACAGGAACAATCCGGCACCGTCGCGCGACCTCGGTGGCTGCGAACGACTTGACCGGATAGTGTCCACGGTCGATCAAGACCACGATCTTCCGCGTGCAGAGGGTTTCAAGAAACGTCGTGGAGGTCGGGGCGTCGAACACGAAGACGTCCGCGTCGTCCAGATGTTCCTCGAAGGGCCTGCGGCTCACCGGCGCGATCCGCTCCAGCGGATTGGCCATTCCCCGGAACGCGCCCTCGGGATGGGGCTTGCACAGAAGCTGAATCTTGAATCCCAGAAGCGTCTCGACCAGGCGCGATTGGAAGTCCCAGTAAATCGAATCCGGCACCGTCGCGATGGCCGGTGAGCGAAGCCCCCGAAAGGGATGCCCGACATAGATGACCCGCTTCGGATCTTGCGCGGACGCCTCGTCGCGGCAGGCGCGCTGGAAGATCGGATCGCCGGCCCCTCCCGAAACCTCGAGGCGTCGCGTTCTTGCAATCTTGCGTGTCGTGTCCTGGATGAGGTCGACCCATAGCGGCGTCGGGGCGACGAATCGATCCGTCGTGGCCAAGTCGATGATCCCGGTTAGGTCGGGAATCTGGGCGATCTGTCCGCCGTGGTCGTAATTCTCAACGTCGCCGCCGCGACGCTGAACTTCCAGGCAGACGATGCGCGTCGCGAGTGCGCCGTGCGTGCCGCTCACCACGTGGGTGGGCATATCCGTCTCGCGGAGCGCGGCGAAGGTGGACCGCAACTTGCCCACCAGCGGCTCCATTCGTCCCCGCAGCGCCACCAGCACGCGCGCGCGATACTCGGGCCGCAGCGGCGTGGGAATGCCGTCGAACAGGCGCACGATGCCGTCGAGCAGGACCGATGTGAGGTCGTCTGACACCGCCGGGCGGGACCAGGCGTTCGCCACATAGTGCCCCGACCGCGCCAGGCGCACCGCGCGGCCCGTGCGGCGCAACTCACCCATCATCAGGGAGTTATAGCTCAGGGCGAGGGCATCCGGTCGTACCAGTGCCTTGGGCAGTCGGCTTGGCCGCGTCCAGCTCGCGGTTCTCGCCGATCGCCGCAGGACTTCGGAAAGACCGGACGGTTCTTTGGGCAGCGCCCGCATCGCGGGGTGCGACTGCAGCAGTGAGCGGTTCCCCGTTCGGATGAACTCGATGTCGTCGGGCCCGTCCACGACGGGGCGGCCGGCATCGGCCGCCGACTGCGCGGCCCAGGCCGCTTCCGTCAGCGCCATGAAGTTGTTGAGCGCTACGCCGACACAGCCTCGCGCAAGTTGACCGTGCTCCGGGTCCGCGTGACCGAGCGACCAGTCCAATGCCGCGCCGGCGGCGCACTCTCCGATGCGCCTCAATTCCTCCACCGGAATGGGCCATGAGACGGATTGGCGCCATTCCGACGTATCGGCCGCTGGGAAGCTGAATCCGACGGTCAACATGGGGCGTGCGTCGTATCCTACCGGGCCGAGGCGGCGTTGACCGCCTCGAGAATGCTTCGGACATCCCAAGCCGTTGCGAGCTGCTCTTCCGAAAGCTTCACGCCCAAGTCTTCCTCCACCGACATCAGGATCTGGACGTGCTTCACGGAATCCCAACCGGGCAGGCTGTCCGGCGACGACGAATCGGACACCGCACTTGGCTCCACACGCAGCGCCCTCGCCACGATTTCCCTAATCTTGTCCAACGTGCTGGCTGTCATCGCCTCACCTACCGAATGTCCGAATGCACCGTAAGGAACGCTGCGGCAGTGCGCGGCCCGTCGTCCACAGCGGCTCGCCATGATCGGGGGCCGGTCTTGTCGGCGGGCGGATCTGCGACGAATCCCTGTCCCGCGTAGAATGCCGCCACTTGCTGGTTCTTCTTCGACGGCACGTATCGCCCGATGGCCGTCGTGGCGCCGGCCTTGCGGGCCCGATCGAGAATGTCGTTCACGACGGCGCCTTCGACGCCGCGCCCCAGGGCCCGGCATGAAAGCAGAAGCGTCTCGATGTCCGCGATGGTCGGCTGGTAACGCACGACGGACAGCCCGATCATTCCGTAGGACCCGAACCGATCGGTGAGGGACACGACGAGGACATCCGTGCGCTTGTCCGCGGCGAGCGCCGCGATATCCGCCTCGGTATAGCGGCGGGTGGTCAGGTTGAACTGGTTCGTGCGTTGCGACAGCTGGCTCAGGCGGGGGTGGTCCGCCTCGGTGGCCTTTTTGATCTCGACAACCATGCCGAGCGAGTGAAGGTATGCCTCGACGGTCGTGGCCGATTGCTGCAAGTCCCTTCGATTCCTTTCGGCGAGGTAGGACTGCGATCGCTCGCGATCCTGGCGGGTCACGGACAGCGTGTCGAAAAAGCCGCTGCGCATGAGGGTGCGCCGAAAGGTCTCGGGTCGCTCTGCGTCGAGTTGGATGCATTCGACCATCGGAAGAGTCTCGCTTACCAGCCCGATCTCAAATTTGGAATCGTCGACGAAGACGAGGCTATCCAGGCCGATGTTCAGTTCCTCGGCGATCGAGCGCAGATTCGACGCCTTGTCCTTCCAGTCGATCCTCGTCGCGACGAAGTGATCCTTCGTCAGACGCATGGACTTGTGATTGGCAAAGACCTCCCAGACATCGGCGGGGTTGTTTTTGCTCGCCAGCGCCAAGAGAACGCCCCGAGCGTGGAGATTGGCGATCTCCTCCTGAAAGTCCGCGTACCACCGACCGCGCCCTTCGTCGGACAGCACGATGCCCTCGATGCCGACCTCTCCGACGATGCCGCCCCACAACGTGCCGTCGCAGTCGAGCACGAGGCATTTCCGCTGTTTGCCTCGAACGGAGCGGACGAGGCTGAAGATGTCCGCTGCCAGAGCCTGCAACGTGTCCCGGCTGTACGGCAGGCGCATGGACGACCAGAATCGCCAGTCGAAATACCGCTCGGCACCCAGCCGGGCCTGTATGGTCTCGGTGTCGAGGATGAACACATTGGCATGCCTGCCGGCGATCTCCAGAAGCGCATCGTTGAGCCGACGTATGGCGCCGCGTTGACCGTTTCGTTGCGAGAAGTCACCCGCGCCGAGCGCGGGGTCGGTCGGCACCTCGAACGCGTTCCATAGGATCGCGGCTTGTGTGCGGTGCCGGATCCCAGACACCACCATTTCGATGAACTCTTCGATCCGGGTCACCTCCTGGCGCCGTTCGTCGTTGCCGAGCGTCGCGAACCGCCGGGCCAAGGACGGCGAAATCTGGTCGAGGAAACACAAGACGACCACGACGTCGGTGCCGGCACGGACGGTATCGTCGCCGGCAAGTGCGACTTGCGCGATGTTGTCGAACTCTCCGAATCGCAGGTCGAGATCGAAGCCCGATCGCATCGCTTCGTATCGGAGGAACGGCTCGATGGGCTCGGCCGCGATGTTGCGGAGAACCACCAACGAAAGCGAATCTGCGCCCGCGGGCGCGCGCGCAAGCCGGTCGGAAACTTCGGACAGCGTGGGGCGAATCATTTCGTTGGTCGTCGGATCGGATTGGGCATGCCGGGCATTCTCAGTGCGGCATTCCGGGTGCGCCGCGTCACGGCGCGACCGGCGGCCGCGCTCGCCACTCCGCCCGGTCGAGGCCGTACCAGATCAGCGCGACCCGCCGCTCGTCGAAGCGGACGTGGTTCGGGAAGAATCCTTCCTGGCGCATGCCGAGTTTTCGGAGATTCCAGACCGCAGCGAGATTGGTCGATCGTGTCTTGCTGAATATCTTCTCGACGCCGATGGTGCCGAAGGCGAAATCGTAAAGCCCGCAATAGGCCTCGAATGTGACATTGCGGCCCCAGAAAGCCTTCTCCCCAATGACGACGCCGGGCTCGGCCAGTCCATTCACGCGGTCGAGAAACAACGTGCAATTGCCGACCGGCCGGTTTCCATCTTTCGCAATGACGCGCCAGATGAATCGGTCCACGTTGTCGAACGAGCGGACGAAGGCTCGGATGCTTTCCAAGCTTTGCGGCTTGTAGCGGGAGTCGAGAAAGCGGATCACGTCGGGATCGCGCATCCAGTCGAGGTATGTCTGGTCGACCGTCGGCTCCGTGAGGGGCGTCAGGACGAAACGTTCGAGAACCAATCGATAGGGCGTGCCGGGCGTCCAGCTGTCCCGGCCCAGCACGCCGCCCGCGACTTCCAATGTCCGGGGTTCCGTTGTCATGGTGTTGATTCGGCTAGGTCGCGGATGTGGCCGAGCATGATGGGCGTTGCGTCCGGGTTGCGGCGGGGCGCCAGCGCCTGGGTCTGATCGGTCAAGAGGCGTGGCAAACGGGGAATGGCTGCCGCCTTCTTCGCGTTCGATGCGAAATGCCGGACCATCTCCTCGCCCGCCGCCTTCGCGATGCAGTACTCCCGATATTCCCTCTGATGCGTGTCGAGGAAGACGGTCGAGGGATAGAAGCAGCGCGTCATCGTGCGCGCGAGCGCCGTCATCAGGCGGAACGGTGCTGTCACGTAGAAGTCCATGTACGTTCGCAGCAGGTCGGGGTTGAGCCCGGCGCCCGAGGGCTGAATTGGCGGGGTCGCGAAATAGTATAGGGCGGTGTGATCGCCGGTTTCGCCCGCCATCGAATCCTCGAGGACGTCGAGGTGGCGCACGCCCACGCGCACGCCGCCGCTCGCGCATTCCTGCTGCACGCGGCCGGCATCCGCGGCGCCGTTTGAATAGGTCAGAGTCACGTCCGCTCCGCCGGCGGCAAGTATCTTGGTCGTCAGTTCGCCCAAGCCCCGGGATCCGCCCACGACCAACACCTTCTGATCTGCGAACTCGCCGGGCCGACAGAGGGCGCGGATCGCCTCGAAGGCCGGTTGTCGCGCGGGGGGCGGCCGCCTGAATGCCTGCACCGACCCAACGAGATCGCCGGAACTGACCGACAGCTCGAGGAAGCTCAGCCGCGCATCCCATTTTCGCACGTGATAGGTCAGCTCGGTCGCGCGCGGCCCGTCTGCTCCGCGTTCCAGGCGGATCGAGGAGAAGATGGAGTGGAGGCCCGGACACCTCATGCCGACGAGGCGCGTGAGCCCGAGCAGCGCTGCCGTATCGCGGCCTGAAAGCACGCGACCAAGAGATGGAAACGCACGTGCGCTAGCCGACGCATCGTGATGGAGCGCGATGGACCCGCGGTGGTCGGACAGGGCATCTTGCTGGGGATCGTCGGGCGTCCCCTTGGGCGGCGACACGGGTGCCACGTTCTCGATGATGTTCTCGGGTGCGCCCTCAAGGGTGATGGTGATCTCACCCATGGTCTCGCAGGCGGATGTCACGCGGCCGACATGGCTTCCCGATTCGCCTGGTTGCCAGGCACATGCGATGTCTCGGTGCAGGGTCACGGGCTTCCTGAACGTCACGTCGAGCGTTCGTAGCGACCGGAATCCCGGACCGAGGCTCTCGCCCAACCGGTCGAGCGCCCAAAGCAGGACGGGCATGCCATGCACGACTTGGCCGCCGAAGATCGTGCGTCGCGCGGCGGTTGCGTCGACGTGCAGCGGATTGTGGTCGCCCGACAGCGCGGCGAACCCGTCCTGATCCGTCTGTGCGAACCGCTTCGTCATGCGGATCGGCACGCGGCCACAATGGATGCCACGGTCCGCATGTCCGCAGGCGCGTAGCGCTGGTCCACGGGGAGAGCCAGAAGCATCCGCGCCATGCGGGCCGCGCGCGGGTGACGGGCGGGGTCGAGGCACGCGTTCGGCCACAGCGCGGTTGCGAACAGCCGCCGTGCGTGCAGGCAGGCGAGGGTGGTATCACGGTCTTCGACGAGAATCGGAAAGTGATACGGCACGCCACCAGGGCCCAGCACGCGTTCGACGCCGGCACCCAAGGCATTGGTAAGAGCGGCTGCGTTGGCACGGCGCCTGGCGCCATGACGTTCCCGGTTGATGCGCTGCATGGCGGCCGTCGCGGCGGTGCTCATGCGGTGGGGCGTATGGGGAAGTGCCGCCTCGGCGGCTTTGTTGATGGCAAGCGCCTCGCTCTCGTCCTCCGGCCGTCCGGTGGCGAACAGCGCGCGGGCCCGATCTTTGAGGCGCGAGGCCTCCTGCGCTTCAGGCAAGGCCGAGACGGAGGCACGCTCCGCGTCCGAAATGCTAGTGAGGCGCAGCAGCGCGCCGTCCGAGACGGCCAGCGCCTTGCGCGGACACGACAGCACGCCGCCTCCGGGCGGCGATTCCAGATCAAGCGCGCCGAATGCCGTCTGGGCGTCGTCGATAAGAACAAAGGCTTGGGGGCCGAGCGCGCGCGCAAGCATGACGGCATCCAGCCAGGGTGCCGCACCGAATAGCGCCGGTACGAGGACGAGAACGGGCGCGGGCAAGGCGTGGGCGGCCGCGATCACGTTTGCCTCGGTCGCATCCACATCGAAGGCGTCGCGCGCGAGGCCCA
>SXGR01589291.1_pt1 | contig 11921 bp, 9 predicted proteins | sample 3174711 | NCBI WGS metagenome assembly SXGR01 (sample SAMN11356860, study PRJNA531348) | freshwater metagenome | isolation source: freshwater sample F1-60 | place: China: Fuxian Lake, Yuxi | collected 2017-12-25
GCGGCAGGCGCTGCCCGCGCTGGCGGCGCTCGCCGAAGGCATCGGCGATCCGTTGGTGCGCAATCGCGGCACTTTGGGCGGTTCGATGGCCAATGCCGATCCGGCCGCTGATTACCCGGCGGCAGTGTTGGGCCTGAACGCAACCGTCGTCACGCAAAAACGCACCATTGCGGCCGATGATTTTTTCGAGGGCGTGTTTGAAACGGCATTGCTGCCCGGCGAGATCATCATCGCAGTACGATTTCCTCTGCCGCCACGTGCGGCCTATGCCAAGTACCGTCACCCCGCGTCGCGCTTTGCGCTGGTGGGTGTGTTCGTTGCGCAAACGCCCGGTGGCGTGCGCGTGGCAGTAACCGGAGCGGCCTCTTCGGTGTTTCGTTTCACTGCTGCTGAAGCAGCCCTCACGAAACGGTTTGACGCCACTGCGATGGATGGCATCACACTCAATGCCGAGGGCCTGAATTCGGACATTCATGCCAGCGCCGAATACCGCGCGCATGCCGTGGTTGAGATGGCAAAGCGCGCCGTGGCCACGGCAGTGGCCTAGGCTTCGAAGCCGTGCCGCACCCGCGCAAAGCCACAGCATCGGCCAACCAATAAATTATCAATAAAATCAATTACTTACATATATGAACACTTCTGCTGAAAAGCCACGCAATCAACGGATAGGCCAACCGGTACGGCGCAAGGAAGACCTGCGGCTCATCACCGGCAAGGGCCGCTTTAGTGACGACGTGAATTGGCCGAATCAGGCCTACGCGGTTTTTCTGCGCTCGCCGCACGCGCACGCACGCATCAGCGCGATCGACACGCGTGCTGCACTCGCGATTCCCGGCGTGCTTGCCGTGCTTACCAGCAAGGAACTTTTGGCTGATGGCCTGAAGCCCCTGCCGCATGTCCCTGACTCCGCCAACCCGCACGAACCTAACCTCGTGAGCCCGCCTGGCTTCAAGGAAATGATCGCGCCACATTACCCGCTGGCTGTCGACAAAGCGCGCTACGTGGGCGAAGCAGTGGCCATCGTCATTGCCGAAAGTGTGAATCTTGCCAAGGACGCGACAGAAGCCGTCGAGGTTGATTACGACGTGTTGCCGTCCGTTACAGCCACGCCAGCCGCCGCGCAACCCGGCGCCCCCAAACTATGGGATAGCCCGGATTCCAATATCAGCATCGATGCCGAAGTTGGCGATAAGGCCGCGACCGAAGCCGCGTTCGCGCGCGCCCGGCACATTGCCCAATTTGAAACCCAGGTCAACCGCGTAACCGGCGTGCCGATGGAGCCGCGCGCGGCAGTGGCGCAATACGACGCCGCAACGCACCGGTATACCCTGCACGCCGGCAGCGGCGGCGCGGTGCGCTTGAAAGAAGACCTGGCGAAAATACTCGATGTACCGGCTCAGGATGTGCGCGTGCTGATGGACGACATTGGCGGCAACTTCGGCACGCGCGGCATGATTTATCCGGAGTTCGGCGCGGTGACGTGGGCCGCACGCCGCGTGGGCCGGCCAGTGAAGTGGACGTGTGAACGCAGCGAAGCGTTTCTCTCTGACTATCAGGCACGCGATCTCGTGGTCACCGCGGAACTGGCACTCGATGGCGAAGGCAACTTTCTCGCCATGCGCGGCTCAAATTTGAGCAACGTCGGTTCGGTCCCCTCCAACTACGGGCAGCTCAAAAAAGGCGTGGAAATCATGACCAGCCTTTACCGCGTGCCGTGTGCGTATTTCAAGGCGCGCGGCGTGGTGAGCAACACCATGATCACCCGCCCCTATCGCAGTTCGGGCCGGCCCGAAGTGATGTACATCATGGAGCGCCTGATCGACATCGCCGCGTTGGATTTCGGTTTCGACCGGCAGGCTTTGCGCCGCCGCAATTTGTTGAAGTCGCACGAACTGCCGTATACCAACGCCTTCGGCATGGTATACGACAGCGGCGATTACCACGACGCCATGGAGAAAGCCTTCACGCTCGGCGACTGGGCGGGTTTTCCCAAACGCCGCGCCGAGGCCAAATCGCGCGGCAAACTGCGCGGCATCGGCACAGCCAATTACGTTGACACCGCCACCGGCGTGCCACGCGAACGCGCCGAGATTACCGTGCACGACGATGGCCGCGTGGACGTGGTGCTCGGCATCGTCTCCAATGGCCAGGGACACGAGACCTCGTTCGCGCAATTGATCAACGAGTGGCTCGACGTGTCCATTGAAAAGGTGCGCCTCATCGTCGGCGACACCGACATCGTGCAAGTGGGCGGCGGCACACACTCCGGCCGCGGCCTGCGGCTGGGCAGCATCGTGATGTGGAATGCGTCGAACAAAATCATCGAAAAAGGCAAGCGCATCGCTGCACGTCTGATGGAATGCGACCCCAGCGTGGTGCAATACTCGCGGGGAATATTCACTGCGCAGGGCGCGGAGCTATCCCGCTCGTTGACCGAAGTCGCCGCTGCCGCGCAACGCCTGCCCGACCTGCCCGAGGATTTGCGCGGCCCCCTCGCGGCATTCAGCGACGAAACCATTCACATCCCGAGCTTCCCTTATGGCTGCCACGTAGTGGAAGTGGAAATCGACCCCGCGCTGGGCACACTGGAAATCGTAAAATACTCAGCAGTCGACGACGTCGGCCTCGCAGTGAACCCGATGATCGTCCACGGCCAGGTGCACGGTGCCATCGCACAGGGTGTGGGTCAGGCGCTGTGGGAAAATATTCATTACGACCCGGCGAGCGGGCAACTCTTAAGCGGCTCATTCATGGATTACGCCATGCCGCGCGCGGATCAACTGCCGTCGTTTATGGCTGAATTCACCGAGATACCCTGCACCACCCACCCCCTTGGCATCCGCCCCGGCGGCGAAGGCGGCACCACACCCGCGCTGGGCGTGATGATCAACGCAGTGGTGGATGCGCTGAGCGAGTTTGGCGTGAAGCACGTTGAGATGCCGGCCACGCCGGAGCGGATTTGGCGGGCTATGCAGGCATCGAAAAATTTGCCTGACGTAGCAGCTAACGCATAAGGAGCGAAGCATGGGCACCGCAGATGCCGCTGTGCTGGAGACATCCGCCACGCAGGCTGACCAGACACTGGCGAAACAATGGCTTGACCAATTTGAATCTGCACTGCAAAGCGGCCATCAAGCCACGCTAGCGGCGCTGTTCTTGCAAGACGGACACTGGCGCGATATGTACGCATTTACCTGGACGCTTACACCGTGCCAGGGATCAGATGCCATTGCAACCCTGCTGCTGGGCAGGCAGACGGAAACCCAGGCATGTGGTTTTGCCGTGGCGCGCGATCGTACCCCGCCTCGCCGGGTCACCCGTACTGCGCTCGATCTCATTGAAGCCTTTTTTCAGTTCGAGACCAAAATCGGGCGCTGCTACGGCGTGTTGCGGCTGCTGGCCAAAGAACCCGGCAAGGCGTTTCAGCTCATGACCAGCCTGCATGAGCTCAAGGGCCATGAAGAAAAAGTCGGCAAACGCCGCCGCACCGGCGAAGCGTATTCGCGCAACTTCGGCGGCGTCAACTGGAAGGAGCAGCGCGCAGCCACGCAAACGTATACCGATCGCGAACCCACCGTGCTGGTGGTAGGCGGCGGACAGGCGGGATTGTCCCTGGCCGCGCGGCTCACGCACCTGGCGGTGGATACGCTGGTGATCGACAGGCTGCCGCGCGTGGGAGATTGCTGGCGTACGAGGTATCACTCGCTGGCGCTGCACAACCCGACGGACTACAACCATCTGCCGTACATGCCGTTTCCGCTGAACTGGCCGGTATATCTGTCAAAAGACATGGTAGCCGACTGGTTTGAAGCTTACGCATGGGCGCAGGAAGTTAATTTTTGGACCAGCACGGAACTGGCGAGCGGTCGATACGACGAAGCCGCAGGCCGCTGGAACGCCGTAGTGCGCAATACCACCACCGGCGAAAAACGTACGCTGCACCCGAAGCATCTGGTGTTCGCCAATGGGCTGGTGGGTTTTCCCCACATCCCCGATCTGCCGGGCATCCAGACCTTCAAAGGCGAGGTGATACACACCACTGCGTTCACCAACGGTGCGAACTGGAGCGGCAAAAAGGCATTGGTGTTGGGCACAGGAACGAGCGCGCACGACGTGGCGCAGGAACTGCACAGCTATGGCGCCGACACCACCCTCATCCAGCGCGGTGCGACCATGGTGTTAAGCATCGATCCCAGCGCAAAACTGACGTATGGCGTGTACCAGGACGTGCCGCTGGACGACGGCGACATGCTGGCCATGACCAGCACCCTGCCCGTGCTGACACGCACACTGCAACTCATCACCCAACGCATGGCCGAACTCGATCGCAAGATGATCGACGGCCTCACGGCACGCGGATTCAAGTGGCACGACGGCGACGATCACGCCGGTCACAACATGATGATCCGCAAACGCTACGGTGGCTACTACCTCGATACCGGTTGCGCTGACCTCATTATCAACGGTGAAATCGGCTTGCTGCAATATGAAAACGTCGAACGGTTTGCCGAAGGTGGTGCGTTGCTCAGGGATGGCACGGTAAAACCGGCAGACCTGATCGTGCTGGCCACCGGCTTTGCCAGTCAGGAAGTGCTGGTCGGCAAGCTGCTGGGCGAAGACATTGCCAGGAAAGTCGGTCCGATCTGGGGCGTAGCACCTGACGGTGAAATGAGCAATATGTGGAAGCGCACCGCGCAGGAAGGGCTGTGGTTCGTCGGCGGCAGCTTCGCCAACTGCCGGATATTTTCACGGTACGTCGCGTTGCAAATCAAGGCGGTGGAGGAAGGATTGCTGGCGAAGCGCGCCGGGTAATCCCCCGCAGACACTCAATGCCCCTTATCCCCTGCGCCGCGCTATTGACCGTAGACACCCGCGACGCTACAGTCTTGACCAATGGCGCCTGAAACTTCCCTACCCGGACAGATGCTGAATGGCTCGCCCCATGAGTCCTGATCAGGCCGCCTTCTTCGCCCGCGAAGCGCCTTTTTTCCAGGCCTTTGCCCAACAGTTTTCGCTGGACCCTAAGGTCGTCTATCTGATGGCCGGGCAAAAAGGCTCCATCCCCAATAGCGTGCGCCAGCGTTACCGCGAAGGGCTGGATCAGATCGCCCGTGATCCGTTTCCCGTGCATCTGGAACCCACGGCAGACACGCGCGCGCGCATTGCCCGCGGTTACGGGGCCAGAGTCGATGAAATTGCCATTTCGCGCAATACCACCGATGCGCTGTCGCAGATTTTGATGGGCATCGAATGGCAACGTGGCGATGAAATACTGGTCTCACCAATGGAACATCCCGCCGCGCTCGCCACGGTGCTGCGACTGTCCGCGCGCTTCGGCGTCAAGATCGTACAGTGGGGCGTGCCAGTACATCGCACTGCGACCGCCGATGACGTGGTTGAAGCGATACGCAAACGCATCAACCCCGGCATAACCCGTGTCGTCTTTTTTTCCAGCCCCTTATGGCCCAACGGCCAGCGCATGCCCGAGCTGCGTATCGCCAAGCTGGCACAGGAAGCGGGTGCGATTTCCGTGGCGGACGGCGCACACTACGGCGGCATGATCGATCCCAGGCTCAACGAAACCGGCGTCGATTTCTGGGCCATCGCAGGGCACAAGTGGCAATGCGGGCCGGGGGGCACAGGCATACTCTATGCGCGCAATCACCCGAACGCCGCCAACTCTACACCGCTGCCGCGCTTTCACCTCATCCGCACCTCTGCCCGCGATATTCCGTTTGATGGCAGCCGGCCCGAAGGTTTCGACATCGGCGCGGCGCTGAGCAAATATGGCTTTCCCGAATCCGCCGACTGGCGCGCGCTGGGCGATGTGTGCGCGCTATGGGACGACATCGGCCGCGCGCGCATACAGGCGTGGACCATCAATCTGGCGGATTACCTGCGTGAGCGCATCGTGGCCACGTTTGGCGACGATGCCTTGTTGCAACCCATCGCAGACCCGGCGCTGAAATCGGCCATCGTCGCCTTCAATCCGTTCCCGGACGATAAACGCCGCCACGACGCCGAATTCAATCTGACCTTTCGCCGGCGGCTGTTGGCCGAATACGGCATTCGCATTTCCGGCGGCGGCGTCGGCCCCGATGGGCTCACCCGCGCGCCCGACCCGCAGGCCGCAAATTTTCCTCAAGGCACGATACCCAACCACGATCCGCAAACGCTGGCACCAGCGCCTTTCGGTTATGTCATGCGTGCCAACGCCTGCGTATGGAACTCCGTCGCGCACATGGATCAATTGATCGTAGCCGCCGGGGAACTTGCTCGAAAGATGACCACACAAGCCTCACCATGAAGACAGCTACTCTCCGCCCGTTAATCGGTGTTTCCGCCAACGCCATGGAAGCCGTTCAGCGGCGAAACCGTGTGCACGCCACCGGCGAGCGCAATATTCATGCGCTGATGAAAATGGTGGATTGCATCCCGGTATTGTTGCCGCCGATGGGTACGGCACTCGACGTGGCCGATCTGGTATCCCGCATGGATGGATTCGTGCTGACCGGTGGCCGGGCAAATGTTGAGCCGCATCATTACGACGGCCCGGCATTCCCACCCGACGAATTTATTGATCCGGGCCGTGACGCGCTGGTGTTGCCACTGGTGCGTGCATGCATTGCCGAACGCGTGCCGGTATTCGGCATCTGCCGCGGTATTCAGGAAATCAATGTTGCGCTGGGCGGTTCATTGCATTACCGCATTCATCAGCTCGACGGCAAGAACGATCACCGCAGGCCACAGCGTGAAGACGTCACGCACGAAGAAGTTTTCCGTCCCAATCATCTGGTTAAGTTCACGGCCGGTGGGCTGTTTCAGTCCCTGACGGGCTGTAATGAAATGATGGTCAACTCATTGCACGGGCAGGGCGTGGATCGTCTGGGCAAGGGGCTGATCGTGGAAGCCGTGTCACCCGATGGCGTAGTCGAGGGCCTGCGGTATCACGACGATACCCAGTTTGTGGTGGGCGTGCAGTGGCATGCGGAATGGCGGCCCGACGAACATGCGCTATCCAGTGCGCTCTACAACGCTTTTGGGAAAGCGGCCGGCGCGCGGGCGGCGCGGCGCACGACGGGATTCGCTGCGGCTTAAGTATCGACAGGACGACTTCCAATCTGACCAATCGCTGCGAGGTATGGCATGAAACGCGTGGTATTCAACCAGAAGGGCGGCGTGGGCAAGAGCACCATCACCTGCAACCTTGCCGCGGTGGCCGCAGCCGCCGGCCGCCGCACGCTGGTGATTGACCTGGATCCGCAGGGCAACTCCACACGCTATTTGCTCGGCGACGCCACCGACAAGCTCGAGAACACCGGCAGTGCGTTTTTCGATCAGATGCTGAGCATGAAACTGTGGCCCAAACCCACCGAGGACTTCATTGCCGCCACGCGCTTCAAAAATCTTTCAGTGCTACCGGCCGACAGCGGCCTCGAAGAATTGCAGGGCAAGCTCGAAGCACGCTACAAGATTTACAAGCTCAAGGAAATACTCAGCGCGCTGGAAGGCTACGATGAAATCTGGATCGACACGCCGCCCGCACTGCACTTCTATACACGCTCCGCGCTGATTGCTGCCGATAGTTGTTTGATTCCATTTGATTGCGACGACTTTGCGCGCCGCGCGCTCTACGCACTGCTCGACAACGTCGCCGAGATACGCACCGACCACAACAACGCCTTGCGGGTCGAAGGCATTATCGTCAATCAGTTTCAGCCGCGCGCCAACCTGCCACTGAAAATCGTGCAGGAGCTGCGGGACGAGGGACTGCCGGTGCTGAAGACGCTGCTGTCGGCTTCGGTGCGCATCAAGGAGTCACACCAGAAGGCCACGCCAATGATTCACTTTGATCGCGGCCATAAGTTGTCGCAGGAATTCACTGCGTTATACAAGGAACTGACTGGCACAAAACGCAAGTAATGCCTTTTAAAAGGCATAAAAAAAGATCAATAAAATTAGATACTTATGATATCTCTGCGTTTTGGCGCAGCAAGCCTCCCGGCCGCACTTGCCGTACTGGCCCTGCTCGCCGCAAGCAACGCCACCGCGCAAACCTGGCCCGCCAAACCCATACGCCTGGTCGTGCCCTTCCCTGCCGGCGGGCCCGCAGACATTACCGCGCGCATTCTGGCGCCCAAATTGGCCGAGGCGCTGGGACAAAACCTGCTGGTCGACAATCGGTCCGGCGGCAGCAGCATTATCGGTTCAGACATCGTCGCCAAGTCACCGCCGGATGGATACACGCTGCTGCTCTCCACGGTTACCGGTACCATCAATGTCAGTCTGATTCCGAAAATTCCGTATGACTTGACTCGTGATTTTGATCCCGTGGCACAGCTCTTCATCACTACCAGCATTCTTACCGCACACCCGTCGCTGCCGGTCAAATCGGTGAAGGAGTTGGTCGCGCTGGCCAGATCAAGCCCCGTGCAACTCATCTACGGCTCTGCGGGCAATGGCTCGCCGTCGCATCTGGCAGGCGAGTTGCTAAAGACCCTGAGTGGCATCAAACTGCTGCACGTGCCGTACAAAGGCGGCGGGCCAGCGGTGATCGAGCAGGTCGCCGGACATGTACAACTGGCGTTTCTCAGCGCGCCTGCTGTAGTGCCTTACATCAAGAGCGGACGGCTACGCGCACTGGCGGTGACCAATGCCAAACGCTCTCAAGTGTTTCCCGACTTGCCCACGATTGCCGAAGCGGCACTGCCTGGCTACGAATCCGAAGGCTGGTCTGGCATATATACACCAGCGCGCACACCCGCTGCTGTGGTGCAAAGGCTGCAAAGCGAATTCGCCACCGCCCTGCGCGACAACGACGTGCGCACAAGACTCCTCGCCACCGGCACGGAACCCGCATTCATGCCACCCGAAGCGTTCGGCGCGAAAGTGCGCGACGAAATCGTGCGCTGGGGCAAAGTGGTGAATGCCTCCGGCATGAAAGTCGATTGAGCAGCGGCCCGCAGTGAAAGCCGCGCTATTCGAATACACCCGAGCCGCATCAGTGGCCGCAGCCTGCGCGTTGCTGCACGAACACCACGATGATGCCAAACGCATTGCCGCAGCTCGCCAGCGGCAGTCGCCCATGCGGTGAACGATGCGCTCGCGCCGCTGCAAGTCAGCGTGGAAACATTGCCGATGACGCAGGATGCGCTTTGGCGCACAATCACGGTTACGCAGACCAAACACCTTATCTGAAAATAATGAATAAAATCAAATACTTATATATATCTTCCCGACGTGCACAGTCACCATGGCTGCTGGCGGTTTGTGTATTCGGTGCCAGTGCCCCTGCACAGGCGCTGGACACCGCTACCAACTGGCCGACCAAGCCACTGCGCGCGGTGGTGCCTTTCACCGCTGGCAGCGCCACCGATGCGGTTGCGCGCATCGTCAGCGAACGATTGGGCACGCAACTCGGCTACACCATCGTGATCGAAAATCGTCCCGGCGCGGGCGGCACCATCGGCATGGCTGTGGCTTCGAAAGCGAATCCTGATGGTTACACGCTGCTGGTGCATTCGTCGTCCTATACCGTCACGCCCTCCACTTATCCGAATGCACCGTACGACACGCTGCGCGATTTTGCCGGCATCACACCGCTCGCCAATCTGCCCAATGTGCTGGTGATTGCGCCGTCGAAAAACATCCGTTCGGTGAAAGAGCTGATCGCGGGCGCAAAAGCCAAACCCGGCTCGCTCACTTACGCCTCGGCAGGCGCGGGCAGCGCCACGCATTTGAACGCCGAACGGTTTCGTCTCGGCGCGGGGCTGGACGGCGTGCACGTGCCGTTCAAGGGCACGCCCGAAGCACTGACCGAAATTATCAGCGGCCGCATCGACATTTATTTTTGCCCGGTGATTTCGGTGCTTCAGTTGATCAAAGAAAACCGTCTGCTCGGTCTGGCGGTCGGCAGCAGCAGACGCTCCAGTGCGCTCCCCGATTTGCCCACCACACTCGAAGCCGGTGTGGCGAATTCGGACTACAACTTCTGGGTGGGCATGGCTGTGCCAGCGAAGACACCCGCCGGCGTGATCACCAAACTGCACCAGCAAACCATCAAGTCTTTACAATCACCGGACCTCACCGAGCGCATGGCCAGGCTCGGCGCGGAACAAATGCAGATGACACCGCGCGAGTTTGATACCCACATCAGGAATGAAATCGGAATCAATGCCGCGCTGGTGAAGGCGGCGAAGATCAATGTGAACTAAAGGCCGATGTCGAATACCGTATATGATGGACAATCAAACAGATTTTTCATTGTCAGCACTGGCGATTCCAGTACTCGGCATGGCCTTCACGGTTTTGCACACACCGCCCACGCGCGCGCAGACCTACCCTGACAAACCCATCCGCATGGTGCTGCCGTTCCCGCCCGGCGGCGGCACTGACGGGCTGGCGCGCGTGATCGTGCCGAAAATGAGCCAGGCAATGGGACAGCCGATCGTGATCGACAACCGTCCCGGCGCGGGCGGCATTGCGGCCGCCGAGCTCGTGGCCAAATCCGCACCCGACGGGCATACGCTGTTCATGGGTTCGTCGACGCTGGTCACCGCTACACCGAGTCTGCTCAAGCTGCCTTACGATTCGCTCAGGGATTTCGTGCCAGTCACCCTGTTCGGCACGGCGGCATTCCTGCTCGCAGTGAATCCGCAGGTGCCCGCAACCAGCGTCAGCCAGCTCGTCGCACTCGCCAAGGCCAAACCCGGCAGCCTGAATTACGCCTCCGGTGGTGTGGGCAGTCCCTTGCATTTGTGCGGCGAGCTTTTCAAGAGTCGCGCCGGCATCAATCTGGTGCATATCGCCTACAAGGGCGGCGGCCTGGCAGCCACCGCCGTACTGGCCGGCGAAGCGCATTTAATCTTCGGCAGCTTCGCCACCAGCGTTCCGCAAGTACGCGCCGGCCGGCTGCGCGCGCTGGCCGTCACCAGCCCGGCGCGTGCCACCATAACGCCGGAAGTACCGACCATGGTCGAATCCGGTTTTGCCGGCTTCAACGTGCAGGCTTGGAGCAGCTTCGAAGCGCCGGCTCGCACACCCGAGGCGATAGTGCAGCGCCTCTATCGGGAAACCGCCAGGGCGGCCTTCCTGCCAGAAGTTATTGATTTAATGAATAAAATTGGCTATTCACCCGCCAACACTACTCCTCAGCAATACGCTGAACAAAGGCGTGCGGAGATGGCGATGTGGGCCAAACTGATCAAAGATGCGAACATTCGTGGCGAATAGCACGGCGGGAGATCCCGCCGACGGGCGCCTTGAAAAAATCGAAACCAAACTGAGTCTCGCCGAAGACCTGCTCGACGAATTGAACAAGACCATTTATCGCCAGCAATGCGAAATCGAAACCCTGCAACGGGCAGTCATAACGCTGCGTGAACAATTGCGCGCTTCGCTGCCCGATGAGCAGCGCAACCTGCTGGACGAAATTCCGCCGCACTACTGAACCACATTTGAAATAGCGCGCCCGTTGAATAAATAATCCCCTTCTCCCCAACGAGAATCGATCATGACCTCTGTGTCCGCCAAAAGCCATACCCTGATCCGCGACGAAGTCAAACTGCACCATCTGGATTGGGGCAACGAAGGCCAACATCCCATCGTGCTGGTGCACGGCAGCCGCCTGCATGCGCACGTATGGAACGACTTCAGCAGTCGCTTCAAAGATCGCTTTCACATTGTCGCCGTGGATCAGCGCGGGCACGGCGACAGCGGGTGGTGCACGCGGGGCCGCTATGATCTTGAGGATTTTTACGAAGACCTGCGGGCAGTGATCGCAGCACGCGGCCTCACCCGCTTCACGCTGATTGGGCATTCACTGGGCGGGCGCGTATCGATGCTGTATGCCGCGCGACATCATGCACAACTGGAGCGGCTGGTGCTGGTCGATATCACACCAGGTCGTCCGTTTGCTGCGA
>SXGR01074862.1_pt1 | contig 11918 bp, 9 predicted proteins | sample 3174711 | NCBI WGS metagenome assembly SXGR01 (sample SAMN11356860, study PRJNA531348) | freshwater metagenome | isolation source: freshwater sample F1-60 | place: China: Fuxian Lake, Yuxi | collected 2017-12-25
CGAGGTTGAAGATCGGGTTGGCGAGGTATTGCGGCGCGGTGTTGGCGAACTGCTGCAGGCCGCCGCCGACGGAGAAGATCGCGGCGTCGCGCACGGGGAGCGGTGGCGTCGGCGCAGGTGCGAGGGTCGCCGGGGCGGGCGGCGTGGGGTCGGGGTTGGACATGGGGCAAGATGGCCGAAATGGCGCGTCAGGTGGCGCCGCGATAAATCGCGAGGGCGCGCTCGGCGGTCGCGCCATCGTGGATCATCGCCATGAACGCGGCGACGATGCGCGCGGGGTTGGGGTGCTGGTAGATGTTGCGGCCGTAGACGAGGCCGTGCGCGCCTTGCGCGAGGTAGGCCGCCGCTTCGGCGAAGACGGTTTCGATGGGTTTCTTGCCGCCACCGCGCACGAGGATCGGGCATCGCGCGGCTTGAACGACCTCGTGGTAGTCGGCGGCGTGCTCGGTGGGATCGGCCTTGATCACGTCGGCGCCGAGTTCGCGGGCTTGGCGCACGAGGGGGACGATGAGCTTTTTGTTGCCGTCGACCTGGTAGCCGCCCTTGGCCTCGTTGGGCTTGAGGACGAGCGGCTCGATCATCAGCGGCATGCCGTAGTGGTCGCACGCGGCGCGGAGGCGGGCGGCGTTGAGCGCGGTCTGGCGATGGAGGTCGGGCTCGCCGGGCATGAGGAGAAGGTTGCAGACGACGCAGGCGGCGTCGGCTTTGAGCGCTCCGATGATCGGCTCATCCCAGTGCACGAGCTGGTTGAACATCACCTTGTGCGTGGTCGCGTTGTAGAGGTTGCCCACGTCGGTGCGGAGGACGAGGGCGGGCTTGCGTGAGCCGGGTATGGTCTGGAGCACGTCGGCTTGGCCGACGTTCATCTGGATGGCGTCGGGCCCGGCCTCGACGAGCGAGCGCACAACGGCGGGCATATCTTCGAGGCCGTCGAGGAAGGCGTGTTCGTTGAAGACCCCGTGGTCGATGGCGACATCGAGACAGCGGCCGTCGGCGGCGAGGAAGCGGTTGAGGCGGACCTTGTGGGACGAGAACATGGGAGCGGATTAGTTGAGAGTTGAGAGCTGAGAGTTGAGAGACGGAGTTTTGGAGAGGTGGACGCCGTGGCGGGTGGCGAGGAGATCGCGGGTGCGGGTGACCTCGTGGGCTAGGTAAGCGGGGCTCCAGCCGAGTTCGCGGGCGACGAGGTCGGCGATCGCGGTGAGGCGTTCGGGGGTGAGCTGGCCGAAGAGCGCGAGCGGTGTGCGGCGCAGGAGGAGGTCGTCGATGTGCGCGACGGCCTCGGTGCGCACGAGGTAGGCGAGGGCGGCGTCGTCGTTGCAGTCGGGCTCGGGTGAGCGGCCGCCGATGGGCGTGTCGTGTGTCTGTGCGCGGCGGGCGCGGCCGAGGTCGGCAAAAATGCGGTCGGCGACTTGCTCGGCAAAGGCGCGGAAGGTCGTCCACTTGCCTCCGACGAGGGACTAGACGGGCCACGGGCGCGCGGGCGGGGCGGGCGGGAGATCGCGGCGCGCGTGGTCGCGGCTGATGCGGCCCGTGAAACCGCCGTCGCTCGCGGGCAGAGGGCGCACACCGCAGAAGCGTGAGACAATGTGCTCGCGGCCGATCTGGATCGCCGGGAAAACGGTGCGGACCGACTGGAGCATGTAGTCGATCTCGCGGTCGTCGCAGACGGCCTCGTCCGGGTTCTCGATGCGGATGTCGGTCGAGCCGACGAGGACCTTGCCGTGCAACGCGAAGAAAATGCAGATCCGGCCGTCTTCGTTTTCGTAGAAGAGCTGGTGGCCCCCCGTGGCCGCGAGCAGCTCGGGATGATCGACGATCAGGTGCGAGCCCTTGGTGCCGCCGATGAAGCGGGTCGGTTGGCCGAGCGCCGTGTTGGCAAAGTCGATCCACGCGCCGGTGGCGTTGACGACGACGCGCGGGGTGACCGCGAAATCTTCGCCGGTGATCTCGTCGCGCAACGTCACGGCACCGTCCGGGCTCGTGGCGACGGCGGCGACGTAGTTGAGCGCTTGCGCGCTGGCGTGGGCGGTGAGGGCGTCGTCGATCAGTTCGAGGCAAAGCCGCTCGGGGAGAGGTATCCACGCGTCGTAGTAGGTCGCGGTGCAGACGATGCCGGGGTGCAGCAACGGGCGGGCGCGGAGCGCAGCCGCGCGACCGGCGAAGGAGTGGGTTGGCAACACGCGGTCGCGCGTGGTGAAGAGATCGTAGAGCGTGAGCCCGATCTTCACGAGGGCGGCACCGCGTTTCGAGGGTTTCGACGTGCGGTCAAAAAACTTCGCGGTAGCGTTGGCGAAGCCGGACCAGCGGGAGAAAATCGGGATGGTGGTCGGCAGCGGCTTGACGGCGTGCGGGGCGTTTTTGAGGAGGCGATTGCGCTCGTGGAGAGATTCGCGGACGAGTCGGAATTCGCCGTTTTCGAGGTAGCGCAGGCCACCGTGGATCATGCGCGACGAGGCCGACGTGGCGCCGGCGGCGAAGTCGGCTTTGTCCACGAGCAGGGCGTCGATGCCGTTGAGCGCGAGTTCGCGCAGGAGGCCCGCGCCGTTGATACCGCCGCCGATGATGAGCACATCAATGGCGCGGGTGGTGCGCAGGCGTTCAAGGGCGGCGGATCGAAGCGGCAGGCGCATGGTCGGTCAGGCGTCTTCGCCGGCGAGATGGGCGAGCAGGACGGGGGAGCGAGGCCACGCCAGTTCGACATGTTGCGCGGCTAGGCTGGCGCGGAGCGCGGCGGGTGGCACGGCGGCGAAGGAAGAGAGATTCTCCCGGACGGCGAGCGCGGCGGCGGTGCCGGCGGCCTGGCCGAGCTGCATCATCGTGCGTGAGAGCCGGCAACTCGATGCGGCGACGGAGGAAAAACTCGCGCCGCGACAGGCGACGGCGAGGTTGTCGAATTCCTTCGGCAGCAGGCTGCGAAGGGGCACGCCGTAGGGCTGGGAAAGCTCGCCCGTGCCGGCGCGGCCGGTATCGGCGCCGTGCGTGTCGCGCGCGTGGTCCGCGATGGTCACGATGTCGTCGTGAATTTGTCCGGACAGACCGGCTAGGAGGTCGTGCTCGGTGAGGACGTAGCGGCCGACGAGGCGCGGGCCCTCGCGCACGCCGAGGCCCGGAGCGACCCACGAGAGCCGGAACAACTGGAACTCGGGAAACACGGTCTGCAGATGGTGCCAGTGCGCCCGGATGCGGCGGGCGCATTCGGCGTAGGCGCGGGCGAAACCAAGTGCGTGGGCTTCGCGGCCGGCCATCACGGGCAGCGCGTTGATGTTGAAGTCGCCGTTCGGATATTGGGTGCAGGCGGCGACGGGGAATTTCTCCGCCCACCAGCACGCGGCGGGAATGTCGGCGGGCAGCGGCTCGATGGCGGGCGTGGCGATCCGCGCGACGCGGTAAATGAGCGTGGTGCCGTTGAGCTTGTCGGTCGGTTCGCGGGGCGCGCTTGGTTCGTCGTAGAGTGACCTGGGTTCTTGACCGAGGGAAGTGCGGCAGCCGAGCTGCCGGGCGAGAAGAATATCGGCTGTGGCGTCGATGAAGAAGGGCGCGGTGACCGAGTGGCCGTTGCTCAGGGCGAGGGATACCACCCGCGAACCCTCGGTGTGGGCGCGTTCGAATGCCGTATTCTTCCAGACAGTGCAGCGTCCGGTTTTGGCGAGCATCGACTCCATTTCGGCGGCATAGGCATCGGGCTCGTAGGGCACGCCGTGCCAGTGTTCGCGCCGGAAAGCCTCCGCCGACCACAGGGGCGGCGCACCGAAGCGGCGCAGGGTGTCGGCGTAGCGGGCGACGGGATCGATCACGAGTTCGCCGCCGGGATACTTCGGCGAAACTTCGGGACCTTGCCACGCGAAGTGACGGCCGAATTTGTAGATGCCGACGGCTTGCGGCGTTTTTTTCAGCCGCTTGTAGAGATCAAACGGGATGCCCGTGCCGCCCACGCCCGGCTCCCAGTTGTTGACGCCGCCCCGCGCGGCGTTGCCGCCGAGGGAGTCGGACTTCTCGACCAGCAGGACGTTCGCGCCCAAACGGGTGGCGGCGAGGGCGGCGCCGAAGCCGCCGGAACCGGCCCCGACGACCACAAGGTCGAATTGAAACGAGGGCATGGTCGAAACCGGAGCGATGGATCAGAGCGGCGAAACTTCCTGCACCATCGGCCAGAGGATCGTTTCCTGGACGCAGAGGTGCGGCGGAAGCGCGCAGACGTCGACGACCAGTTGGCCGATTTCCCCGGGCTTGATGCATTTCGCGAGGGTCTCGGCGTCGCGCGGGCCCATGCCGGCAGCGTCGGTAAACGTAGTGGCACCCCAGGACGGCGTGATGGTGGTGACACGGACGCCGTGCGGGCGGAGTTCGAGGTAGAGCGACTTGGAAAAATGGTTCAGCCCGGCTTTGGCCGCGCCGTAGACGCCCCACGTCGGCCACGCGTGATGGCCGGCGACGCTGCCGATGTTGACGATGATGCCGGAGCCCTGTTTCCGCATGAGCGGAGCGACCCGGCGGCAGCCGTAGATCACGCTGTTTAGGTTGAGAGCGATGGCGGCATCGATGGCTTCGTCGGTCTGCTCCTCGGTGGGAGCGATCTTTATGGCGCCGCCGGCGTTGTTGACGAGAATGTCGATTCGGCCGGCCGCCTGCACGACGGTCGCAACGACGCGGTCCCAGTCGGCGGCCGAGGTTGCGTCGGCCCGGAGCGCGGTCAATCCGGTGCCTTTGGCGGCGACGTCGAGTGCAGCCTGGTCGCGGCCGGTGATCCAGACGCGGGCGCCGACGGAGGCGAGTTTTTGGGCGATGCCGAGGCCGAAGCCTTTGGCGCCGCCAGTGACGAGGGCGACCTGGCCGTGCAGAGGAGAAGAAGACATAGATGTGGGGAAAACTCAGAGCAATTTGTAGCCGAAGCGCTGGGAAATGCGCTCGGCGGCGGCGACGACCTTGACACCGATCTTAGGCAGATTGGCCGCCGGGAAACGGAAGCTGGGCCCGGTGACCCAGATGGCGGCGATGGGATAGCCGCGATGGCTGAAAATGGGCGCGCCCACGCAGTGGAGGCCCTCGATCTGTTCGCCGCGATCCAGACCGAAACCCTGCGCCTGCACGTCAGTGAGTTCGGCCTCGAACTTCACGCGCGTGTCGAGGGTGCGGTCGTTGTAGCGGGTGAACTTGAGTTTTTTCAGCAGCACCTCGCGTTCGACCGGCGGCAGAAAGGCGACGAACACCTTGCCTGGCGCCGAGGTGTGCAGCGGGAAGTGCGTGCCGGGATCGACGAGGAATTTCACCGGTTGGGTCGCGGCGACCTGCTCGAGCACGACGCCCTGCGTGTCGGCGCGCACGCCGACGAGCACGGTTTCCTGCGTCTCGTCGCGGAGGAGCTGCATCACGTCGAGGGCGTGCTCGATCAGCTTGTCCTCGCCGATGGCGGCGTAGCCGAGGGAGAGCAGCTTCCGGCTTAGGGTGTAGCGCATGTCCTCGCCCTCGCGGAGCAGGTAGCCGCGCTCCTCGAGCGTGGCGGTGATGCGGAACACGCTGTTGGCCGGCAGCTCCAGTTTCTCCGCGATCTCGCGCATCCGCATGCCGTCGGGATGTTGCGCGAGCAGCTCGAGGATGGAGAGCGCGCGGTCGAGCGCGGGCACTTGGGACTCGGCTTCCGCTGCGGGGGATTTTGTCGGCTTCATTTCAGTGCTTGACTAATAGAACAATGATTTACTAATGGGACAAGAAGAAAGTTCATGATTCGTCATGGACTGAGCCGCCCGACTCCCCGGTGCGGCTCGAAAATCCGAACCTCGTCCTCCCTATGCATCCCTCCCCTCGCTCTCCGCAGCGTGCGCTTTGCGCCCTGCTGCTGGCCGCACTCGCGGCCCGTTCGTTCGGCCAAGCGGCTCCGACGCCGCCCGCGCCCCCGGTGAAAACAAATGAAGAAGCCATTGTGCTCAGTCCGTTCGTGATCTCGACCGATGCGGACGACGGCTATGCTGCGACCGAGAGCGCGTCGGCGTCACGCTTCAAACAAAAGCTGAAGGACATCCCGCAGACGATCTCGATCATGAGCGGCCAGTTCCTGAAGGATATCGGCGCGGTCGACCTCGCCGACGTGATGCCGCTGGTGGGCGGCATGGTGGCGGGTAACACGCGCAACCAGGATACGTTTTCGATCCGCGGCTTCGCGGTGCAGGAGTCCTACCTCGACGGCTTCCGCGACGTCGTCGAGTGGGGCGGCGGCGATTTCGTGCACGTGCAGCAGCTCGAAATCATCAAGGGCCCGTCAGCAAATCTCTACGGCAACCCAAAGGGGCTCGGTGGCATCATCAACCGCATCTCGAAGACGCCGCGCACGACACAGTGGCAGCAGGTCTCGGTCACGATCGGCGACTACGCCAACTACCATTTCACCGCCGACGTGACCGGCCCGATCACCCGCGACAAGAAGCTGCTCTACCGCGTCAACGCCGCCTACCGGAATCTCGAATACAACCGCGACTTCAAGGACCTCGAGCGACTTTTCGTCGCCCCGGTCTTTGAGTGGCGGCTCACGCCGGCGACAAAGATCAACCTGCTCACCGAGGTGCTCCGCCAGGATTATCAGGAGGACAATTGGATTCCCTCCGCGCTCGTCGCCCCCGGCGTCCGCGCGCTCACCGTGCCGGAGACGCGGCGCATCGACGAACCGTGGGCGAAGTCCCGCGTCGAGCGCGAGCGCGCCCGGCTCACGGTGGAGCACAAGATCGACGAGCACCTCACAGCCCGCGTCGCCGCGCAGCAAACCTACATCAACAATCCGATTACCCAGGTCGAGTTCCTCAATCTGCTGGCCGACAACCGCACCGTGGACCGCCGCGCCTTCTGGCTGAACCGCTGGGAAGACTACACCTACACCGAGGCCAACCTCTTCGGACGATACCAGACGGGCAAGGTCGAGCACTCGTTCATTCTTGCGGCCGACTACTACCGCACGAAATACCGCAGCAACGTCCGCCGCACCGCGCTCGGCTCGCTCGATCTCCTCAATCCCGTCTACTCCAACACGGCGCCGGTGTTTCCGGCGAGCGGAGTTGCCACCAATACCCTCGGGGAACTCACCACGACCGGCTACACCGGCACCTACCAGCTCAACGCCTATGACGGCCGCGTCATACTCATCGGCGGCTGGCGCGACTCCAAGGTGGAGAGTTCTCGCCGCGCGGAGATCGGCGCCGGTCCCTTTCCGCTGATCACCGATCCCGTGACCAAGGCCGAGTTGCCGCGCTACGGTGCCCTGGTTCGTCCGCTCCGGAACGTCGCGCTTTACTACCAATATAGCGAGATATTCCAGCCGCAGACCGGCGGCGCCCTGCGCCTCGACGGCTCGCCGCTGGACCCGGCCATCGCGTCGTCCGAGGAATTTGGCCTCCGGCTCTCCTTTCTCGGCGAAAAGCTGAACTTCGAGATCGTGAAATACGAGATGATCGCCGACGGCCTGGCGTTGCGCCTTCCGCCGCCGAACAACTCCTTTTTTGTCAACGGCGGCCAGACCACGTCGGACGGCTACGAATACACCCTCACTTACAACGACCGCCGCCTCACTGTGCAGGCCGGCTGGGTCGATGTCTTCGTGCGTGATACCACGCCCGGCGTGATTGGCGCGCAACAGGGCGGGCAGCCGCGCTATCGCGGACAGTTGCACGCCCGCTACAAGTGGCCGCAACTCGGCCGCCATGGCGGCCTCTCCTTGGGCGGCAGCGTGCTCCACACCAGCGAACGCCCGCTTTCGGCTACGACGACCGGCCAGTTCATTCCTGAGTATCAATCCTATAGCCTCAACGCCAACTACGGCATCGCCAAAGGCGTCAACGTGGCCCTTGCGGTCGGCAATGTCTTCGACAAGCGCACCATCGCGGCCAATTCGGGCGTCCTCTGGCGTCCGCTCGATCCGCGCACGATGAGGCTGACCATCACCAAGTCGTGGTAATCAAAACGCTTTAGTGCACTGCTCCGTCGGCGATTTCGCCGGCGGAGCTTTTTCCTTTAGCTCCGATGAAGCCGCGCTCTGCCAAAACAAAAGTGACGCTCCTCGGCGTCGATATCGGCAGTTCATCGGTCAAGGCCACGCTCTTTGACGAACGCGGCCGGACCCTCGGCACCGCCGCCAAATCGGTGGCGGTTCGCTTTCCTCAACCGGGTTGGGTGGAGCGGGACCCGCGGGCGACGTTGCGGGCGGCGCACGCCGTGATTCGCGCCGCGGTTGGCTCCGCGAAATCATCGGTCACGGCCGTGGGCGTGACGGGGTGTGGCAACGGCGGCGTTTTCCTCGACGCAAAGTTTCGTCCGATCGGCGCCGGTGTTCTGGCGAGCGATCTGCGGGCCAAGGACTTTGTCGCCCCGCGGGGGAGGCGTCCTGACGAACCCTATCCGGGACAAACCGGACCGCTGTTGGACTGGTGGCGCTCATCCGAATCCCCGGGAGCGCGGGACCTCGCACACATGCTGTGGTGGAAGGACTACGTGCGGATGTCTCTGACCGGCGTTGCTTGCACAGATTTCACGGACGCCGGAGCGGCGGGACTGCTCGATCTCTCCACCTGCTCGTGGAAAAAAAACCGACCGGAGTTGCCGCCGCTGCAAGCGAGCACGGCGCCGGCCGGGCGGGTCACGGCGAATGCGGCCCACAAGACCAACCTGCCGAGCGGCACGCCGGTGTTCACCGGCTGCATCGATTGCGAAGCGTCGGCACTTGGCAGCGGCGTAAGCGAGCCCGACCAGCTTTCCATTGTCGCAGGCACGTGGTCGATCAACCAAGCCTTCGTCCGCGCGTTGCCCTCTCCGACGAAGGTATTTCTCGCCAACCCCTCTTCGCAGCCGGGCCGATGGCTCCTGCTGGAGGGCAGCCCTACCTCGGCGAGTCACTTTGACTGGTGGGTGCGCGCGGTCCGTGGCCGAACCGATTTCCAGAAAATCGCCGCGTTGGCGGCCGTGGCGCCGGCGAGCGATCTGCTTTTTCTCCCGCGCTTGTTTGCGCAACATGCGGCCTTTGTCGGCCTCGGTCCGCAGCACGATTTGGGCGCCATGGCGCGCGCGGTGATGGCAGGCGTGGCCTACAGTCATCGCGCCCACGTCGAAAAACTCCGTGCGGAAGGGCTGCGCTTCCGCGTGGCGCGTCTCGCCGGGGGAGCGACGCGCAGCCCGTTCTGGTGCCAGCTCTTTGCCGACGTGCTCGGAATTCGGGTTGAAGTGCCGGCGGTGACCGAGCCGGGCACGCTGGGGGCTGCGCTTCTTGCGGGTGTTGGCGCCGGTGTATGGCCTTCGCTCGCCGAGGCCCAGCGGGCCATGGTCCGCGTTGATCGCAGGTTTGAGCCCGACGCTGCGGCGCATGAACTTCACCACCGGGCTTTCAACCGCTTTCGGCAGCTGTCCGCCCACCCTTTCCCATGAAAGTCCTCGTCGCTCTTGTTCTTGCCCTTGGAATTCCGGCCGTCTCTGTGCGGGCCGAGACCAGCTTCTGGGTCGCGCCCGACGGCCGCGACAGTGCGCCGGGAACCAAGGACCAGCCGTTCCAAACGCTCGAGCGCGCGCGCGATGCGGTGCGAGTGCTCGTGCGGGCGGGGTTGAAGGACAGTGTAGTTGTCCGCCTGCGGGGCGGCGACTATCGGCTAACGGAAACGTTCACCCTCACCGGCGAGGACTCGGGCACGTTGGAACACTCCGTCACCTTCGCCTCGGCCGACGGTGAACGCGCCACACTCAAGGGCAGCCGCGTCTTGACGGGCCGATGGGAGCAAGTGGACGGCACCCTCTGGAAACTCGCCGTGCCCGAGGCGGCGGGCGGCAAGTGGGCCTTTCGCCAGCTTTTCCGCGACGGCGTTTCGCAGCAGCGGGCGCGTGAGCCGAACCAAGGGTTCTTCACCCTGAAGTCGGTGGATGGTTCGCGGCGGACCGCCACCTTGAACGAAACGCTGCCAGCCGCGTGGACCGGCCTGAAGGGCGTGGAGTTGAACGCGACGGCTTATTGGCACTTCAGCCGGCAACCGGTGGCGGAGATCGATGCGAAGCGCGGCACGGTCATGGCCCGACGCGGGATCGGCACCGAGACGAGCAGTTCCAAGTTTGGCGGAAAGGGCCACGAGCGCATGTGGCTGGAGAACGCGCTCGTTTTCGCCGACCAGCCGGGCGAGTGGTTTCTCGATACGACCGGTGGCGTGCTCTACTACCGGGGCGGCGCCGGCGAGGATCCGAATCGGACCCAGTTTTCCGCACCGATCCTGCGCGAGTTCATCGTCGTCCAAGGCGACGCCAAGAAACTGGTGCGCAACGTCCACTTCGTCGGACTGGACTTCGCTGAGACCGACCCGGAGTATCCGGCCGAAGGGCGCCTCGGCGTGCAGGCGGGCGCGTGGACGTTTGATCGCAGCCGCACTTATTCACCCGGCGCGGCCCTGCGTTTTATCTACGCCTGGGGCACGTCCGTCACCAAATGTCGGTTCACCGAATTGGGCGATGGCGGAGTCTCGTATGAGATCGGCACGCGCTCCGGCCGGGTGGCGGAGTGCGAGTTCACCCGCGTCGGCGCCAACGTGATCCAAGTCGGGCGGATGCCGGAATACACGGGTGATCGTCACCCCCTGCATCGTGATTTTTCGGGCTGGGGCGATTGGTCCGATAGCTTGGAGTCGTTTCCGTCGTCCAACGCCATCTGGCTGCATACGAGCCAGACGATTCCGGAGGCGCCGTCGCAGATCGACCTCGTTGACAACCAGATCTTCGATAGCTGCCAAATCGACTACGCCAGCGTCGGCATCTGGGTGGGCTACGCGAACCATGTGCGCATCGAGCGCAACCACCTGCGCGGTCTGCCTTACACCGGGATCAGCGTCGGTTGGCGCTGGGGCCCGGGCCTCACCAACTGCCACAGCAATCTCATCGTGAAGAACACCGTCGAAGAGGTGATGCGGCAGGTCGGCGACGGTGCCGGCATCTACGTCGTCGGCGAACAACCCGGCACCCGCATCATCGAGAACTACGTGCGCGACAGCGGCGGCAATTACTGGGCGCACGGGATCTACATGGACGAAAGCAGCGATCACATGGAGGTCGCGGGCAATTATGTGAACGACGTGGCGAACCACTCGATGTTCATGAATCGCAATGGCCCGAATCAGATCTTTCGCGACAACAACGGTGAGCCGGGCCCGACCCCGCTCACGGGCAATCCGGAGGGGCGGAACTGGGTTGTTTTCAAGCCGGAGCGCCGTCCGCCCGGAACCGAATCCGTCAAACCATCCAAGTAATGTTCCAACGTGAGCACAACAGCCCTACTCACTGAAATTCCCAATCTCATCGGCGGTCGCGCCGCCGTGCCTACCGGCACCGGCTGGAGCGATGTCTTCAATCCCTCGCGCGCCGAGGTCATCGCCCGCGTCCCGCTCAGCGGGTTAGCCGAGGTTGATGCGGCCGTGCAAGCCGCGCGAAAGGCGTTCACAACTTGGGGACAGACCCCGGTGACGAAGCGCGCGGCGGTGCTCTTCCGCTACAAACAACTCCTCGACCAGAATTTCGAAGCCCTCGCCCGGCTCGTCACCTTGGAGAACGGCAAGACGCTCGACGAGGCGCGCGGCGATGTGCGTCGCGGCATCGAGGTGGTGGACTTCGCGTGCGGCATCGCCCACCTGCAAAAAGGCGAGAGCCTCCCGCAGGTCGCCGAGCAGATCGACGCCGTGACGATGCGTGAACCGCTCGGAGTGTGCGCTGGCATCGCGCCGTTCAACTTTCCGGCGATGGTTCCTATGTGGATGGTCCCGTTGGCCAGTGCGTGCGGCAACGCGTTCATCCTGAAACCGAGCGAAAAGGTCCCGCTGACGGCCAACCGGCTCGCGGAAATTTTCGCCGAAGCCGGCTTGCCGGACGGCGTGTTCAACGTCGTCCACGGCGGTCGCGAGGTGGTCGATGCGCTGTGC
>SXGR01075351.1_pt1 | contig 11918 bp, 13 predicted proteins | sample 3174711 | NCBI WGS metagenome assembly SXGR01 (sample SAMN11356860, study PRJNA531348) | freshwater metagenome | isolation source: freshwater sample F1-60 | place: China: Fuxian Lake, Yuxi | collected 2017-12-25
AGCGCATGGAAAAGTCTAATAAGACAGGAATTTGCAAGAAGAAAGTCTGTGCTTTTTGTATTCCCTACTATAGAAGATACAGAAAGGGCTTATGAACTTCTAGAAAAAGGAGTTCCGGGATATGTATTCATTCTTAACGGATCACTTAGTCAAAAGGAGATAATTACAACTTGGAACAAAATAATAAAAGAAAGTCATCCAGTGGTGATTATTGCCACTGGAGGATTTTTATCATTATATCGCTCTGATATAGAAACAATAGTGATAGAGCGAGAAAATAGTAAAGCGTACAAAATACCGAGAAGACCGTATCTGGATATAAGGCATGTAGTAGAGATACTGTCGGAAAAACTCGGTATAAAGATATTCTTTGCTGACAATATGCTCCGTGTGGAAACCCTATGGCGAGAAGCCGAAGGTAAAATAGTAGAAACATCTCCTTTTAAGTTTCGGTCTTTAAGCACAGCAACAGATATACTCATAGATATGAAATCCTATAAAAGCGAAAGTGGAACTTTCAGAGTATTGTCCGAGGAAGTAGAAAGACTTATAAATAAAACTAGAGATGAAAGCGAACATACGATAATACTTACCACTAGGCGAGGCCTATCAGGAACCGTTATATGCGAAGATTGTCAGAATATAGTGCTTTGCAATAACTGCTCATCACCTGTAGTACTACATAAAGCTCAAATCGATGAAAATAGAAAAAACTTCTTCATGTGTCACCGATGCGGAGAAAGAAGATCTGCGGAAGAATATTGCAAGACTTGCGGAAGCTGGAAACTGACTATGGTAGGTATTGGTATTGATCTTATTATTGAAAAAATAAAGGAAAAGTTTCCAGATATAACTCTTTTCAAAATCGATTCTGATTCCACCAGTTCGACGAAGGGTAGAACTGAAAAATCAGCAAAAGCGATAATTCAAAAATTCAAATCAAAACCTGGAAGCATACTTATTGGAACTGAGATGATGCTTCAATACATGCATGAGAGAGTTGAGAATTCCGCAATTATTTCCCTAGATTCACTATTTACCTTGCCAGATTTCCGCATACAAGAGAAAATCCTCTATATACTCATACGAATGCGTGCAATTACAACAAAGATCTTTATAGCACAAACTCGCAAAATCGATGAAAAAGTATTTGAATATGGACTCAAGGGTAATATGAGCGATTTCTATAAAGAAACTGTGGAAGAGAGAAGGAAATTCAATTATCCCCCATTTACAACCCTAATAAAACTCACCTTGAATGGTAAAAAAGATAAAATAGTGGAAGATATGGAAGAAGCGCAAAATATTCTTGATCCGTATGAAGTGGAAGTTTTCCCAGCATTCACACATACAGTAAAAGGAAATTTTGTACTTCATGGATTATTGCGTATACCAAGCAATACATGGCCTGATATGAGTCTCATAGACAAAATCCGTTTATTGTCTCCAGCTATAACAGTAAAGGTAGACCCAGAGACACTTTTGTAGTAAATTAACAACATGGTAAATATAGTGCAAAACAATAATCCAGTATTGCGGGAAATCGCAGAAGAAGTATCAATAAAAGATATTCCAAGCGAGAAAATCCAAAAAATCATTGCCGATATGCAAGAAGCGATGTCTTCACAGGATGATGGTGTGGCTATAGCTGCACCACAGATAGGTGTATCACTGCGAATTTTTATAGTATCAGATAATATTCTAAAACAAGCTGATGAAACCTACAAAAGCATAGGTAGAGACTTGGTCTTTATAAATCCCAAAATCACAAAACTCTCTCGTGGCAAACATGATACAGAAGAAGGATGTCTCTCTGTACGCTGGAAATATGGAAAAGTTAAACGATCAATAAAATCAACCATAGAAGCCTATAATGAGTTCGGAGAAAAAGTAGTGCGTGGAGCAAGTGGGCTTCTTGCTCAGATATTCCAGCATGAAGTGGATCATCTAAATGGTATACTATTTACTGACAAGGCGTACGATATAGCGGATATACCGCCGGAGGAAATTAGGAATAAGTAAAATCGACTCGCCTATCTTGCGGTTGGAAGCACTTTTTATTTATACGCTACCGCTAGTAAATAAAAAGTCTTACTTCCCGTTCCGAGTCCAATTTTACCAAAACTGAACAAATCATTATGAATAAAAAAATCAAAATAGGTTTCTTTGGAACTCCAGAATATTCAGTTATCACATTAGACGCTTTGCAGAAAGCAAAATTTGACATAGCCTTTGTCGTAACAGTACCTGACAAACCACAAGGGAGAAAGATGATATTAACAGCCTCTCCAGTGAAAATCTGGGCAGAGAAAAATAATATTCCAGTATTTCAACCAGAAAAGTTAAAATCATCAGACTTTATAGAATCAATTAAAAAATATGAAGCTGATGTCTTTATCGTCATGGCATATGGAAAAATGATACCCGATGAAGTGCTCAATATCCCAAGACACAGATCACTTAATATTCACCCTTCCCTTTTGCCAAAATATCGCGGTTCTTGCCCCATAGAATCATCTATACTTGCGGATGATAGAAATACTGGAGTGACTATAATACGAATGGATAGCGAAATGGATCATGGTCCCATAGTGGCGCAAAAAGAAATCATAGCAGAACCATGGCCACCAGTAAATGAAGTACTCGGAAAGTTATTAATAAAGACAGGTTCGGAACTTCTTATAGCTATTTTGCCAGACTGGATAGTAGGGAAAATACAAGAAAAAGAACAGAATCATGCACAAGCAACTTATACCAAAAAAATCGAAAAAGAAGACGGATGTATAGATCTAGAAGCAGATGCTTATAAAAACTTTTTAAAAATCCGAGCTTATCATGGTTGGCCTTCAGCTTATTTTTTCAAAGAAATGAATGGCAAAAAAATACGTATAAAAATAACCCGAGCTTCATTTGCAGATGGCAAACTCACAATAGAAAAAGTCGTTCATGAAGGTAGAACTGAGATTAATTATCTAGATCTATAAGATATTATTTATCATTAAGTAAATCCTCCACTATACTCTTATCATCTGCAGTACTGTTTCCTATGGCTTCAGCTTTATCTGTAAGATAATATAGAACAGTCCAAAACCCCATAAGCCCAATGAGTGCTATGCATAGCCATTGATTCACTTGCTGTCTTAGAAATGCTGGTAAATTGCTCATTTATTGATTTTGATTACCTTTTAATATACTTTTTATTTTTGCTCCACCTTTGCGTAGCAATGACCTGATCTTGCCACTTGAACTTTTCACCTCCCCCAAAACCTCATCCCTCACATCATCTATAGCTGAATACAAATCTTCCCTTTCTGCGCTTGCGTATAGATTCTTATCTTTTGCTACAATATGAATTTCAGCTTTGAATATTTCCCCATTCTTGTGATGATTGGTAGTTTTTGCAATCTCTATGTCACATTTTACTGTAGTATCTCCCTGAAAAAACTTTTCAAGTGAAGCAAAACGCTTGTCTATATAGTCAGATATAGCTGGAGTAAGAGATAATGTTGTGGTCTTTATATTTATTTTCATAATGTGAGTTTATTATATCACAAAATACTATTGGCTGTTCTATAAAATTTGTGATACACTTGAAGCCAAGCAACTGCTATATACTGTAAATTATGGTCTTTCCATGATTACATGTTGATTCAATGAACAACTTCTCGCTCTTATTAGAAGAGCGCATTGCCGTCGATTCGATCCGCATCAGCTCGTTCTCAACTTAGGTGCATAGTCAATCGCCCACCCTTGCTGGTTCGGGCGATTTTTTATGCTTTTATAAAACGCTTCAATTACCTTCACTTTTATATACATATTTGCTATTATACCTCGGGGTGAAGAGGAAGTATGAAAAATATTCCGCGATAGCTCAGTCGGTAGAGCGCCTCCCTGTTAAGGAGGATGTCCCAGGTTCGAGCCCTGGTCGCGGAGCCAAGGTCGTGAATTGAGCTCAAAATCCTCGGTAAATGAGACTAAATTTTGACCTGTCCGTATTAAAAGATGATCACATATAACATTTGTGATAAAATAAACTTACCCCCATGAAAAATCTCAAGCAAAATTTAATCGATGAGACTGCAACGGAAATTACCGCCAAAGAAAATGACATCAAGATGTCAGATGAAGAGCTGACTGTCTTAGGTGCAAGACTCAAAGAAAGCCGGTTCATCGATGAATAGTTGAATCAATGAAACGCACATGAATAATATTTTTAAACTTATTATCGCAGTTATTGTATCTGAGTTAGCCGGTATCATCGGCTCACTATTTACTTTTTCGGAAATCCCGACCTGGTATGCCACACTCGCTAAGCCCGCTCTCAATCCACCAAGTTGGATATTCGGTCCTGTCTGGACCACTCTATATGCACTCATGGGTATTGCAGCATTCCTCATTTGGAAAAAAGGTTTGGATCGCAATGATGTACGAAAGGCCCTTGCCGTTTTCGGACTCCAGCTCGCCCTCAATACTTTCTGGTCAATCATCTTTTTCGGTTTGCACAGCCCTGCGTGGGCATTTGTGAATATCATCTCCTTGTGGCTTGCGATCGCCTGGACAATGATTCTCTTTTACAAAATATCTAAACCGGCTATGTGGCTTCTCGCGCCGTATATTCTTTGGGTAAGTTTTGCTTCATACCTCAACTACTCTATTTGGATACTAAACTAAAAATCCGCCATAGTGCGGATTTTTAGTCTTGATAAATGGATTTATCTCTTACTGGTTATACCAATTCTTCTGCCATGCTTTCATTTCAGTAATTTCTTTGTTTTGCGCTGCAATAATTGCATTGGCTAGGTCCTTGATTTCTTGATGCTTGGCATTAGTGAGAGCAAGCTGTGCCATCTCTACCGCACCTTGATGATGGACGATCATCTCGGCAAGAAACCCTTGATCAAAAGTGTCACCAGTTTTTCCTTTGAGCTCTGCGTTCATACTTGTCATCATGTCAGCCATGTTCATACTTCCACCGTTACCCATCATATTGCCATTTGGCATCATGTGAGTACCTTGAGTGTTTTGTTTAGCAACTTGGACCGGTGCTTTATTTCCACCGATCTGATACCCGATACCGAGACCTACGACCAAAGTTACGATTACAATAATAATTCCTTTATTCTTTTGCATATAAGTTTAGATAATTAGTTGGTAAATAATCATCTAACTTCTACGGAGCTTTTGGGTTCAAAATACCGCTTGAGAAAAGTTCTTGGTACAGTGGGACCGATACACAACCTTCCGAACGCCGAAGAGGTAGTCGCCGGAAAAAGAGATCGGGAGAACTGTAGTATTTCCATACAAACAAAACTGCTACTGCGAGTAAGATGTAAGTGAAGAGTGTTTGGAGCGTAACCGTAAAGGCGCTTTGCCATGCATTAATATGATCCAAGGCTGTCATCGCACAAATTGCTTGCTCTTCTGGCATAAAGGGACATCCTGGTTCGTGATGGTGTCCGTCCATCCCCGCCATAGCAATCATGCCAAATCCACCGAAAGTAACGAATGCAATGAGAATGAATGTTGCGATAACTGACTTCATGTGTGTATTATACCATATCTAAACCACAATTAACTGTTCACTTGTTGGACGAATCAAGTTATACAAACCATCCGTCATATTTGGGATATAATGCTACTAATAACAGATAATACAACAAGTCATGTTATAATTTTTAAGCATTTAAGCGCATGAAAAAAGGAAAATATATAGATGGGTTCTTGCTTGTTGTACCGAAAGACAAGATTGTAACTTACAAAAAGATGGCTACTCTCGGGAAGAAAGTGTGAATGAAGTATGGCGCTCCCGATTATAAAGGCGTAAACAATAAGTAACACTATTATACACTTGCGCGATTAATCTTTTGCTAGAATATACATATCTGATATAATAAGTAGCAAGATAATATGAACTCAAATAGTAAATATAAAATATTAGTGGTAGAGGATGAAGCGACAATGCTCAATCCTCTTGTCGCCTCCCTCATAAAAGAAAGCTTCAATGTAGTATCAGCAACTGACGGTGTTGAAGGATTATCAATGTCTCTCAAGGAAAAACCAGATCTAATATTGCTTGATATATCTATGCCAAATATGAATGGCGTGGAAATGATGCAGAGACTTCGAGAAAGCGGAGATTATGGTAAAAATGTAAAGATCATACTTCTCACATCACTTAATGTTGATGACAATATAATGAAAGGTATAGTAGAAGGAATGCCTTCGTTTTTCCTTACAAAAGACACATCAAGCATTGCAGATATAATACAGAAAGTAAAAGAATCTTTGGAAATTTCAATTTTCAAATTATGAATTGGTTATTACTGAAAAGTAGAGTCTATTCTTGGAATCTGCTTGTACTACTCTTTATCATCATAAGTATAGGTGTGACTGTTTCTATGTATTCTATAATGAAAGCGGAAGATATAGTAAAGAACTCCCTTCTAGAAAGAACCGACATTATCTCAACGGTATTTGAAATAGAAAAAATAAAATCACTTCACGGCAATGAAGAAGACCTCAATAATCCAGCATATACAGAGACAAAAGACAAACTTATAAAACTGGCTCAAATAAATTCTGATACACGCTTCGTCTACATAGTGGGCAAAAAGGATGGAGATATTTTTTTCTTTGCAGATTCTGAACTAGCTGATTCAGAAGATTATTCACCTCCTGGACAAGTATACGATGAGGCAAGCGAGATATTTCGTAGCGTATTCGACGATAAAATAAGCAAAATAGAAGGCCCGATAACAGATCGCTGGGGTTCATGGATAAGCTCCATGTCGCCTATAATAGACACAAGTACCGGACAAGTCATAGCTCTAGTAGGACTTGATGTCAGTGTTAGGGATTATTACACAACATTAGTTCTTTATGGTTCTATACCATTACTTGTCGCTTTGCTTTTTGCAAGCTTTACATTTTTCATATATAGAGCACAGAAGAAAGAAGAGGTATTACTTACACTGCGATCAGAGCTCGTATCTATAGCAGCTCACGATTTGCGTACCCCACTCATTGGTATCAGATGGTCGCTTGATTCGATAATAGATTCATCAAATAATCTCACAGAGGAACAAAAGAATAATATCGATTTGATGAGAAATGCAAGCACAAAACTACTAGAAACAGCCAATGAAATACTAGAAACATCAAAACTTGATAAACAAAATGAGAAGGCTCTGACCTTAGAATCCTGCGATATTATACCAACTCTAAATGAGATAATAGCAATATTTATTATTCCCGCTCAAGAAAAATCCGTAAAAATAATAGTGGACAGTAGTATGCCCGAATCACTTATTATCAAATGTGACAAGTCAAAGATAAAAAGAGCGTTTTCAAATCTAATATCAAATGCCATAAAATATTCTCTTCCAGGAAAAGAAATAATAATGAGATATTCTCAGACATTATCCACATGTACAATAAGCATAACAAATGAAGGAATGGGTATTGCAAAAAGCGAGCAAAATAATATATTCAAGGAATATTATAGAACAAAAGAAATAAAAAAATCTAATACATATGGAACTGGTCTTGGTCTATATTATGTAAAAAGAATAATAGATCTTCATAAAGGCAAAGTATGGTTCGAATCTAGAGAAGGAGCTGGAGCAACATTCTTCGTAGAGTTGCCGAAGAAGTAGGATATTTAATTGAGAAATTATATCTTATTCTTATTGAATAGTAGATAAAATATAACTGATAGTAATATAACAATAACTGTGATAGCTACGAATCCCCAAGGAACGCTGTTTAGCAAGAAAAGAGAATTTGCGGAGTTTGCATTATTTCTATCACTGTTGTTATTTGTCTTAATATCACTCTTTGCTACAGAAGAATCGGACTTTGAGTTTTTTGCTACTGTATTTGAATTGTCAGATACATAAACTATATTATTACAGACTTTGTTTATTCTTTGACCATTATTAGCTATAACAGTAACATTTGCCGTCTTTGCGCCTGTATTTCCATAAGTTTTTATAATCGAGCTTTGATTACCGTATAGCCCATCAGTTCCAGACCATTCATAAGAAAGATTTCCATAGCCTCCAGCCGGAGCTACAGCTTCTGCGATCCACGTCATAGAATTCCCTGACTTTATAGATGTTTTGTTTGGATAACAGGCAACTTGAAAATCATTATTAATATTATTTGAAATATAATTTCCATTATTTACATTATATGGATAATAGTTTTGATTGTATTGATTATAATTTGGCACACCAATAGTGATATTGTTTGAACATGCTTGTGTTATTGTCTGATTTCCAGAATATACCGTAACAGAAGCCGTCTTTACTCCAAGAGAATTATAAGAAACATTTAGATATTTACCATATCCTCTAAGATAGTCTGACCCAGACCATGAATAGCTATAACTCCCATTGCCACCGGAGATATTTGCTTGCCATGTGACATTTGCACCAGCTAGAGCAAATGATGTATTCACAGAACATGATACATATAACGGAGAATCGTATACATAATAGTTATTATTGTAATAATCATTGTTGCGATAATCTCTATTATAATAGCGATAGTTATCATTTGAGTTATAGTAGTTATAATCGTAAATCTCCACAGAATCACAATTCTTGGAAATAGTTTGATTGCCAGATACTACCGTAACAGAAGCATTCTTTGTCCCAGAATTATTATATCTTTTTGTTATAGAAGTTCCGTTACCAGAAAGACCTTCACTTCCGCTCCAACTTATATAATAATTCCCATTTCCACCATAAGCAGATACTCCCCATGATATAGAATCACCGACATTAGTCGATACTGGTGTACGATAACATGATGCGCCGAGAGGGCTTGTATTGCTATAATAGCTATTATTATAAGCATATACTGGAGTTGCAAAAGCTAGTATTATTAAAATAAATATCTTTTTCATAAGATTTATTGTATTACAGCCGTATTATATATTATCTCTATCTATATGTCAATGGTAGCTTTCTTTGCATTACTCTGTATGAACATTTTGCGAGACGGCACATCGGTGCCCATAAGCATGTCAAATATCTTGTCTGCTTCCTGAGCATCCCCTATATTTACCTGCTTCAATATTCTTCTTTCTGGATCCATAGTGGTTTCCCATAGCTCATCAGCATTCATCTCTCCGAGACCCTTATATCTCTGTATAGAAATCTTTGCTTTTTTGCCTTTTACTTCTACCCCGTCATCTGCACCGTCGACGGACTCCTCATCCGCTGGGGCTTCCGCATGCTCGAGAAGTTCTGCACGACTTTCGGCATTATTATTTTCCATGAGATCATTCATTTCATCTATTTCTTTACCGAGTACCCTACTCTTCTCTTCATCAGAATAGAAATAGAGAATTTCCTTTCCTCTTTTGACTTTATAAAGTGGAGGTTGGGCAATATAGACAAATCCCCCCTCAACAAGAGGCTTAAAATATCTGTAAAGCAGAGTAAGGATGAGTGTACGAATATGCGCACCATCAACATCAGCATCGGTTGCTAGTATTATCTTATGATAGCGAAGTTTTGAAATATCAAAAGTATCTCCTATGGCAGTTCCAAAAGCCAAAACGAGATTCTTTATCTGCTCTGATCCCAGCATACGGTCAAGTCTCGCTCTTTCAATATTGAGAATTTTTCCGCGAAGAGGGAGTATTGCCTGTATCCGGCGATCACGGCCAGTTTTTGCTGTACCTCCTGCAGAATCCCCCTCCACGATGAAGAGTTCAGACTCGGATGCATCATTACTCTGACAGTCTGCAAGTTTTCCGGGAAGTGTCATACCTTCAAGTGCGCCTTTTCGCAATACACTGTCCTTTGCTGCCTTTGCCGCTTTGCGGGCCTTCATGGCGAGTACTACCTTCATTATCATTGCCTTTGCATCGTCGGGATTCTCTTCAAGGAAACTTGCAAAAGATTCGCCGAAAACCGTCGCTACGGCACCTTGTGCTTCAACCGATCCGAGCTTTGCCTTTGTCTGCCCTTCGAACTGTATTTCACGAAGCTTGACGGATATCACCGCAGTAAGCCCCTCGAGCACATCGTCTCCCGTGAAGCTATCTTCCCCATCCTTTATGAGATTATTTTTCTTTCCATAGGTATTGAGACTTCTTGTGAGTGCTGTTTTGAAACCGGTAACATGAGTACCCCCTTCCGGATTATAGATATTATTTGCAAAAGGCAAAATGCGGGATGAGATATCATCAGCGTATTGAAGGGCTATTTCTACGGACTCTACTCCTTCCACTTTTTTCTCTACATAGAAAATGTTTTTATGTACGGGTTTTAATATCTGATTATTAAACTTCACAAGCGAGGTGAGACCATTTTCAAAGAAAAAGGTTTGTGATGGTGTCTGTAAATTTAAATCACTGAGATAGGTAATACTTTCATCAATTTCAAGAATTCCCTCTTTGTCTAATTTAAGTAAATCATCGCCTTTATATTCCCGCGCATCTATAACAGTTATTCGCAATGCTTTTACAAGATATGCCTGTTGACGAAGAGAATTTACCACTCTGTTGTAATCAAATTTTATTTCTTTAAAAATGAGAATATCAGGCTCAAAAGAGACGATAGTTCCATGAGCCTTACTGCTGCCCACCTTTTTTACTGTTGCCTTTTTCTTGCCTTGAGAATATTCCTGCATGTATATTCCGCCGTCTTTATGAACCCAGACCTGCGTATATACAGAAAGAGCGTTTACTACAGAGGCTCCCACTCCGTGCAATCCTCCGGAAACTTTGTAGCCTGATTCATCTCCACCGAACTTTCCTCCAGCATGGAGCACAGTCATAATAGTCTCGAGAGCGGAGACCTTGGTAGACTTATGTACATCAACTGGTATACCCCTACCATTATCTACTACTCGTATGCGATTGTGAGGAAGAAGAGCAACCTCGATATGATTGGCGAAACCTCCCATGGCTTCGTCACGAGAGTTATCGAAGATTTCGGTAATAAGGTGATGTAGTCCGTCGGGACCAGTGGTTCCGATATACATACCGGGACGCTTTCGCACCGGTTCCAGCCCTTCAAGTACCTGAATGGAATCCGCTCCGTAATTGTCTTTCTTTTCTTTTGCCATTGGTTTTATGTCTTTATATAGTGGGTGTTTTATGTAAGTTTGATGGGTTAATTATAACAAATTTCATCACAATTGCCAACAATTTTCTTTACTTTTCTTCCATTTTTAACTAAACTACTGTGTATGACAAACTACGTAATTCCCCGCGATGAGGAGAAAGCATTGCTTGCCGGATTTGATAAAAGAGACGATGTGGAAGCAAAGAGAATCAAGCGCTATGTGGCTATGGCGGATCTTTCCCGCACAGAAGGCAATCCCCTGCATGAAATCATGAAAAGAGTGACGGGGCTTCCCCTGCTCAAGGATTTTGACCATATAGATATACCGGAAGTCATTCCTACAAATATTCTCTTTGACCTCTTCAACTTTGCCGCCGATCATCCCGCACGAAGCACATCGGATACTTATTATATTGACTCAAAAAATGTTTTGAGAACACATGATACAGTTATGTGGTATTACTATTTGAATCTTCCTGAAATAAAACAGAAAATTGTAAATAAAGAATCTTTCGGAGTTATGTGTTATGGAAAAGTATATAGAAAGGATGAAATCGATCGTCATCATATGAATATTTTCCATCAAATGGGCGGATTGTATCTCGTACCAAATAGCGAGAAAACTCTCGTCTTGGACGATTTGAAAAATGTACTCTCGGAAATTGTACAAAGCGTATTCGGAAAAGATATAAAGTTCCGTTTTAATCCCGATACATTCCCCTATACAGATCCGTCACTTGAAGTAGAGGTGGAAATCAATGGTAAATGGATAGAGATACTTGGTGGAGGTATGCCCCGCGCAAGTGTGCTCAAGGATTTTGGTATAGAAGGCTA
>SXGR01458634.1_pt1 | contig 11916 bp, 9 predicted proteins | sample 3174711 | NCBI WGS metagenome assembly SXGR01 (sample SAMN11356860, study PRJNA531348) | freshwater metagenome | isolation source: freshwater sample F1-60 | place: China: Fuxian Lake, Yuxi | collected 2017-12-25
AGCCCAAACTCCGCTGCAAGCCAAGCGCGCTTCACCGTTCTTTTGACCGCACAGGTGACACACCGCCTCGAACCAATCACGGATCGGCTTTCGGCTGCGGTGCAACAGAGTCCCGGCAGTGACAGACACCCAACGCCGACAAGACTTACACCGTCGAAGTCCAGCTCCGGCGATCCAGGCCTCTTTCCCTTCGCACTTCGGGCAGGAAAAGCCCTCCAGCCATCGCAGTGCAGCCAAGTAAACCAAGCAACTCTCCTCCTCACCGAACCATTGCGCAAACTCGGGTCCGTCCCGCGGAAACGGTTGGGTAAAGTGCCGCGAGGTTTGCGGCTGCACTTCGAGGCACGGCCGACATGTTCGCTGGATGGAGAAAAACGATATCCGGACCTCAACGATGAGTGTCAGTCAACTGCATACCCCGATATATTTTTGAGGTGGCCCGGGAGGCGGTCGCGGGTTCGGGGGCGGCGGGCGCACTGAGGCGTCCTCGGCAATGGGCAGGCAAGCCCCACCGCGGGGAGGGTGATTGGGGATCTCAGGGTGCCGCGTGGGGCTTAACTGCGGTCTGGATTTGGTGTCGCGCTTTGCCCCAGGCTCCACTTCGTTTTCCTCATGAAAAATCTGCTGCTGCTCGTGGTCGCCTTCGCGGGCGGCGCATTTGCCCAGACGGTGACGCGCGATGTGCGCTATGCGGAATCGACGCATGAGCGGCACGTGCTCGACGTGCATGCGCCAGCGGGGGCGAAGAATGCTCCGGTGGTGTTTTGGGTGCACGGCGGCGGTTGGCAGGGCGGCGACAAGGCAAACGTGCAGGTGAAGCCGCAGGTCTTTAACGAGAAAGGATTCGTATTTGTCGCGCTGAACCACCGGTTGCTGCCGACGGTGGAGATGGGTGCGATCATCCGCGATGTGGCGCAGGCGTTTGCCTGGGTACAGATCCACATCGCGCGCTATGGCGGCGATCCGCGGCGGGTGCTGGTGATGGGACATTCATCGGGCGCACAACTCGCGGCGCTGTTGTGCACGGATGAGCGTTATTTAAAAGAGCACGGGCTGACGCTGGCGCCGATCAAGGGCTGTGTGCCGGTCGACGGTGACACGTTCGACATTCCGGCGATCATCGAGGTGGCGGAAGTGCGGGCGCGGGCGCACGGGCAGCCGCTGCCGAAATTCGGGCATCGCGTGAAATTTGGGAACGATCAGGCGCTGCACCGCGATTTTTCGGCGGTGACGCACGTGACGAAGGGCAAGACGCTGTCGCCGTTTCTGATTTTGCATGTGGCAGGGCACCCGGATGTGAGCGCGCAGGCGCAGCGATTTGGCGCGGTGTTGAAGGACGCGGGCGTGCGCGTGCAGGTGTTTGGCGCGAAGGACACGGACCATGGGAGAATCAATGCGAACCTCGGCGTGGAGGGCGATCCGGCGACGGCGGCGCTGTGGGAGTTTGTGACGTCGGTGGTGCCGCGGTAGGGAAAAGAGGCGGGGAGGGCGGGAGTGAGCGGTTCGCTGTTCTCAGAGGATAGCGGGTGGAACGTTTGACGCCGCCACGGGACAACAGGTGAAAGCCCAGAGCAACGCCCCGGGGGTTCCAATCCGTAATATTTTTTTGAGCTCTCAGTGTGGAGCGACGACGACGAAGTGCCGCCCCTTCAGGACTCCGTTTTTTTAATTTCTCAATCCCGGGGCGATGCCCTAGGTTTTTATATTTCGTCGCTTTGAGGTTTCCAGCACCAGACGCGACGCACTAAAAACAGCGAGCGACCCGGTTTATTGTTATAACTGGCCGAAGAACGTTAAGGCGCGGGCGAGCGATGGGACGACGCTACTCTAGGGGCTGAAGACGATCCGGTTGCTGAAAACCCGGCGTTCACGATCGATCACCAGCGGCGAAAGTATCACCCCATGCTGAAGGACGGCGGGGCGAGGAAGTGTCGGGATCACTTGTAGGCGCACCGTCACGGGTTTGTCGGCGCTGACGAAACCCTTGTGGTCGGGCTCAGTCAGGTGGACAATGTTGCTCAATTACCCAACCTACCTGCACCATGAATCTCGCTGATGTCTTCACGGTGGTCCTCTCCGTCGCCGGTTTGCTGACGGTGTGTGTTGGGTGGTGGCTGGCGGTGGCGGGATTGTTTCCGCGGCTCGTGGAGGGTTGTGCGGACAAACTTGGGACGGTGCCGCTGAAGTGTTTTGCGGTCGGGCTGGCGTGTGCCGTGCCGCTGATTCTCGGATTGGCGGGGTTGGGGAAAATTTCGACCAATCCCGTCGCGAAATTTCTGAGCGTGGCGCTCGTGATGGTGACGGTGCTGCTCGCATTGGCCGGCACGGCGGGGTTGGCGCTGCGGATCGGTCGCGGGATGGGGACCGCAGCGGACGGTGACGAGAATTGGCGGCGCGTGAGACGTGGAGGGATCGTGTTGGCGATTACGTATGGCACGATCGTGCTACTGCCGGTGACGTTGCTGGCGGGATTGGGAGCGATGGTGTTGGTGCGAAGCGGGAGTGGCGAAAAAACCGCTGCGGGGCCGATATGAGCGTGACGCGGCGGCAGTTTCTGGTCGCGGGAGCCGGCGCGGTCGTGGCGGCGGGGAGCGGGTGCGGTCCCGTGAAGGAAAGTGCGGTGGAGGCTCGGCGTTGGCTGGGTAAACCGACGGCACCGCCGCTGGTGGGCGCAATGACGCCGCCCAGTGCGAGGGATCTGGATGAGGTTTCACACGTGCTGAATCGCATCACCTTCGGCGCGCGGCCCGGCGACCACGCGCGAGTGACGGTGGTAGGCGTGAAGGCGTATATCGAGGAGCAGCTCGCGCCGCAGAAACTTGAAGATTGGCTGTGCGAACGGGTGATCCGGCACGAATTCGATAGTCTGGCCGATCCGGAAGGCACCTTGTTGCCGCGAAAGGGCGACGCGAGCGATCCGTTGCAGGCGTTGTTTCCAGCGATGAAGGACAAGGGGGCGCGGGTGAGTCACCTTTACGAATACAAGGACAAGGTATTGCTCGACGATTTGACGAGGGCGACGGTGTTGCGGGCGGTGCTGAGCGAGCGGCAACTTTACGAGGTGATGGTGCAGTTTTGGACGGACCATTTTAATATTGATCCGTCGAAGGCGGAGGCGAAGTGGCTCAAGGTGGCGGATGATCGCGATGTGATCCGCGCCCATGCGTTGGGAAATTTCCGGGAAATGTTGCGGGCGAGTGCGGTGAGTCCGGCGATGCTCTGGTATCTCGACGGCCGGGCGAACCGACGGGTGAAACCCGCGGACAAACCGAATGAGAATTACGCGCGCGAGCTGCTCGAGCTGCACACGCTCGGCGTGCACGGCGGCTACACGCAGCGGGATGTGATGGAGGTGGCGCGTTGCCTCTCGGGGTGGACCGTGCGGGATAAGACGAAGTATTTTAAGGGTCGGGTGGAGTTTCACGCATGGGAACATGACGGCGGGCCGAAGCGGGTGCTCGGCGTGGACATTCCGGCGGGCCTGGGGGCGAGCGATCTGGATCGGGTGCTGGAGATCTTGGTGGCGCATCCGAGCACGGCGAAACATGTGGCGGAGAAATTGTGCCGGAAGTTCATCGCGGATGAGCCGCCGGCCGAGGCCGTGGTGGCGACGGCGGCGGCGTTTGCGGCGTCGGGTGGAGATGTACCGACGACGTTGCGGGCGCTGTTTGCGACGGAAGAGTTTTGGCAACAAGCGGGGCGCGGCGGGAAGTTCAAGCGGCCGTTTCACTTTGTGGTGTCGGCGCTGCGCGCCACGAATGCGGAGACCTATGCGTCGAAGGCGCTGGTGGACTATCTCGTGCGGCTGGGGCACGCACCGTTTCGCTACGCGACGCCGGACGGGTATCCGGAGGCGGCGTCGCACTGGCAGAGCTCGCTGCTGTGGCGGTGGAACTTTGCGTGCGCGCTGGCCGGCAATGGCATTAAGGGCACGAGTATCGCGGCGGTGGAGTTACGCGAACGGTTGGGCGGCGACGACGGCTTGATGGCGACGGTGCTGGGGCGCTGGGCGAGTGAGGCGGAGCGCGTGGCGTATCACGAATCTGGATCGGGGTTGGCGCTGTTGTTGGCGTCGCCGGCGTTTCAATACTGCTAACGCGGGGCGCGACATGAATTTTGAACTGCGGATGAATCCGGATGGACATGGATTACAGGCGCAGGGACTCGCCGGCAGGGGGCTGCGCGGGGCAGATGGAATCGCCCGCATGCGGGCTCCTACCCGCACGGACTGACGATGGCTTCTCCCCAAGCAGTAATCTCGGGAAATCGCGACGAGCGGCGGACGCTGGTGGTGATTTTTTTGCGGGGGGCGGCGGACGGGTTGGCACTCGTGCCGCCGGTGACGGATGATCACTATTATCGAGCGCGGCCGCGGCTGGGGATTTTGGCGAAGGACGCGGTGAAGCTGGACGAACGCTTTGGACTGCATCCGAAACTGCGTCCGCTGGAGTCGGCATGGCGCGAGGGGGAGCTGGCGATCGTGCATGCGTGCGGGACGGAGGATCAGACGCGTTCGCACTTCGAGGCGCAGGATCTGATGGAGCACGGCGGCGTGGTGGCGGGCGGATGGCTTGGGCGATATTTGCGCACGCGACCGAGCGAGTCGCGCGGGGCGCTCGCGTGCGTGGCGGTCGGCAAGGCGCTGCCGGAATGCCTGCTCGGGGCGCCGACGGTGTCGGTGATGCAGAGCCTAGAGGACTTTGCGATCGCGGGACGGACGCCAGCGTTCGGGACGCAGCTGGAGAAGCTCTATGCGATGCAGCGCGGGCAACTCGGCGCGGCGGCACGGGATACGTTTGCTGCGTTGATGCGAATTGAGGCGATGCGCACGACGAAGTATCGGCCGGAAAACGGGGCGACGTATGGGCGCGATGAATTTTCAAACGGGCTGAGTCAGTTGGCGCGGTTGCTCAAGGCGGACGTCGGGCTGGAAGCGGCGTCGATCGATCTGGCGGGCTGGGATTCCCACTTTGCGCAACAGGGCCAGGTGGAGGGGCTCGCGGGAAAACTGGCGGACGGACTGGGGGCGTTTCGCCAAGATTTGGGCGCGAGGATGGCGACGACCACGGTGGTCGTGATGACGGAATTTGGCCGCACGGTGGAGGAAAATTCGGCGTTTGGCACGGACCACGGGCGCGGGTCGACGATGTTTGTGCTCGGTGGCGGCGTGCGGGGCGGACAGCTTCACGGTGAGTGGCGGGGGCTCGCGCCAGACGTGCTGGAGAAAAGAGGCGTGCTGGAGGGCTATGGGGATTTGCCCGTGCTGAATAACTATCGTAACGTGCTCGCGTCGGTGTTGGCGCAGCAAGTCGTGGGGTTTGGTGCGGTGGACATGGCGAGTGTGTTTCCGGGGTTTGAGGTAAAGCCGATGGGGATTTTTGGGCAGGGGGAGGGGCGATACAGCGTGACACGCTAGTGGGCGGGCTCACGGAGGAGGCGGAAGAGTGAACCGCTAATCTGCGCTGATTTCAGGACGGGGAATTGCGTGTGCGGACGGGTGCAGGCTTCGCCTGATCGGCAGCGCGGGGAGGGGAACGGCTCGTTGGCGCTCGCCGCTACGGGAGCGGGGGAATCCTTCGCGCGCGCACCCCTCATGACGAAGTGAAGCCTTTTCTCCGACCGAGATTTCACTCTTCATGGCACGCATGTCCCTCTACATCGGCATCGATTCCGGAACTCAGAGCGTTAAAGCGGTTGTCCTCGACCTCGGCCCGCGCAAGGTCATGGCCGAGGCGCGCGCTCCACACACCTTGATCGCGGGTTTGCCGGTGGGTCATATGGAGCAGCATCCGCAGGAGTGGACGGCCGCGCTGGATTTTGTGCTGAGCGAAGTAGCCGCAAAAATCGACGGCACGCGGGTCCGGGGGATCGGCGTATCGGGACAGCAACACGGCTTCGTGCCGCTCGACGCCGACGGCAAGGTGATCCGTCCGGCGAAGCTGTGGTGCGACACGAGCACGACGGCGGAATGTGCGATCATCACGAAAAAGCTCGGCGGGCCGAAAGCCGCCATTCGCAAGACGGGCAACCTGATTCTCCCGGGGTTTACCGCGCCCAAGATTCTTTGGCTTAAACGCCACGAACCGGCAAACTATGCGAAGTTGCGTCATGTGCTGCTGCCCCACGACTACCTGAATTTTTTCCTGACCGGAAACTACTTGATGGAATTTGGCGATGCCTCTGGCACGGCGTTGATGGATGTCCGCAAGCGCACGTGGTCATGCGATGCGATCAATGCCATCGACAAAAAACTCGCCACGTGGCTGCCGCCACTCTCCGGTTCGCACGAGGCGGCCGGACGGTTGCGTCCGGCCTTGGCCACGCGCTACGGATTCCCGCTCGACGTCATCGTAAGTGCCGGTGGTGGCGATAACATGATGGGAGCGATTGGTACCGGGAACGTCGTCCCGGGGGTCGTTACCGCGAGTTTCGGAACGAGTGGAACGATTTACGCCTACGCTGGAAAACCGGTGATCGATCCGGCCGGAGAAATTGCCGCATTTTGTTCTTCGACCGGTGGCTGGCTGCCGCTCTTGTGCACCATGAATGTCACGACTGTGACCGAGCGGGTGCGAGCGCTGTTTGGCCAAAATCATGCTGCGTTGAATGCCGCGGTGGCCGCTGCGCCGGCCGGCGCCGGTGGGTTGCTGCTGCTGCCTTATTTGGCCGGCGAGCGGACGCCCAATGTCCCCGCGGGTTCAGGTGTGTTGTTGGGTTTGAACAATCAAAATTTCTCCTCCGGGCACATCGCTCGTGCAGCCATGGAGGGCGTTACCATGGGCATGAACTACGGTCTGCGGCGCCTCGCCGCGCTCGGAGTGAAGGCGAAAGAAATTCGGGTGACTGGCGGTGGGGCCAAATCGCCGGTCTGGCGGCAACTGATGGCCGATATCTTCGGCGTTCCCGTTGTGGCGATGGTCGAGGACGAAGGGGCGGCGCTGGGAGGTGCGCTGCAAGCCGCGTGGTGCGTCGCGCTGAGCAACGGCAACCCAAAGGCCAAACTTTCCGATTTTACGACTCGCACGGTCTCACTCGATGAGGCAACGCGCTGTGCGCCGAACAAAGCCAATCTGGCTCGCTATCGCGAACTTCAGGCGCAGCAGGACAAGTTGAGTCTGGCGCTGCGCGACGTGTTCGTGACCCAACGGGAACTGGCGTCGGCTCGTTGAGGCAAATCGGCCAGAATAAATCGGAAGGCGCTTGCGTCGCAGGGGTAGGAAATGAAAAACGATTGCAAGCAAGGTCCTCGCTCCAAGCCGATCAAGCTTAACTAGAGCGCAAAGCGTCCTGACGCCCACATCCGCTCGCTCGGGTCGGCGTCAGCAATCAGTTCCGGTCGGGTTTGACGGGTTTCGTCGTCTTGCTCTCTACGAATTCGCGGATGACGGCCATCCGTTCGCGTTGGCGTTCTTCCTCTGCGATTTCTTCGACGGTGCGCACCGCCTCGTGCTTGGCCATGGCTTTGCGCATTTTCGTCAACGCCAAGTATTCGAGCTGACGGATACGTTCGCGCGTGACGTGAAATTTCTGGCCCACTTCTTCGAGGGTAAGTTCGTCGCGACCGTCGAGACCGAAGCGGAGTTTGATAATTTCGGCCTCCCGTTTGTCGAGTGAGTCAATCATCGCATGCAGATCACTGGTGCGATTTTTGTCCTGCAGGCCATCGCGTGGGCTAACCGCGTTATCGTCACCGACGATTTCGCCAAAGGTGCCGGAATCGCCGCTGTCGCCGAGCGGGGCGTCGAGCGAGGCGGGCCGGACGCTGACAGATTTAAGATGCGCGACCTTGGCGGTAGGGATCTGCAGTTCGATCGCCAAATCTTCATCCGTGGGTTCGCGGCCCAGCTCCTCGGTGAGCTTCATGGCGGTGCGGCGCATCTTGGAAATTTTATCCACCAGATGGACCGGCAGGCGGATGGTTTTACTCTGATTGGCGAGCGCGCGCTTCATTGACTGCTTGATCCACCATGCGGCGTAGGTCGAAAGCTTGCCGCCTTTGCGGGGATCGAACCGCTCGACGGCTTTGATCAATCCAATATTGCCTTCGCTGATGAGATCGAGGAGCGGCAAGCCGAAATCCTTATAGTCCATCGCGATTTTCACAACGAGCCGAAGGTTGGCGGAGATCATGTGGTCGCGGGCGGCCTTGTCGCCGCGGCGGATGCGCCTCGCGAGTCGGATTTCATCCTCGATGGTCAGGAGCGGAGTTTTGCCGATTTCTTGAAGGTAGAGTTGAAGATTGCTGCGCTCTCCATGAGCAATAGCAGACTCCGAAACAAAGCGTTCGTTTTTCTCGAGAAACGAAGGTGGTGTCTCCATGGGGGCAGCGGCAAGGGCGGTGGTCGACGTTTCCGCGGAGGCGGAATCGGCGGCGGCACGGGGAGCGCGGGAGGATTTGTTCTTCGAAGGCATGAGCAGATGTTCGCGGGGACGGATTAGAGCACGAGTAACGGCTTAGTGTTCCCTAACGCTAGCAAAGATTGTACCAAAAAAACAACGCGCCGGCGGAGAGGACGGATGCACTTTATTTTCTGGGGATGTGCGCAAGAATGGCGGACGGGCGTGCCGTCACGATACCGAGAGGGTAACCGTTCCATCACACTCCACTGACTAACTGGCGGGGTTCCGGCCTAGAAAACCACGGGCAACAAGCGCGCTCAAAACTGCTCGGCCATCGCGACGGCCTTGAAGAGGGCGGACGCCTTGCTGATGGTTTCTTGATACTCGGAGGTGGGCACGGAGTCCGCCACGATGCCGGCGCCGGCTTGGATGTGAATTTTGCCGTCGGTGAGTAAGGCAGTGCGGAGCATGATGCACGTGTCGCTATTACCGTCGTAGCCAAAGTAGCCGAGGGCTCCGGCGTAAAAGCCGCGCTGCGTGGGCTCGTACTTAGCGATGATTTGCATGGCGCGGATTTTGGGCGCACCGCTGACGGTGCCGGCGGGAAACGTCGCCCGCATCAAGTCATAGGCGGTCTTGTCCGCGGCGATCTGTCCCTCGACTTGCGATACGATGTGCATCACGTGCGAGTATCGTTCGATGACCATCATTTCAGGAACCTGCACAGTTCCATAGCGGCAGACCCGGCCGATGTCGTTGCGGGCGAGATCGACGAGCATGAGGTGCTCGGCGCGCTCTTTTTCGTCGGCCAGAAGTTCTTTTTCGAGCGCAAGATCCTCGGCCGGTGTGGCGCCGCGCTTGCGGGTGCCGGCGATTGGCCGGATTTCGACCAGCCCATCCGTCAGGCGCACGTGAACTTCCGGGGAGGCTCCGACAATCGAGAAATCGGCGGTCTCAAGGATGAACATATAAGGCGATGGGTTGACCGTCCGGAGCGCGCGATAGAGGTCGAGGGGCGACTTCGAAAAGTCTCGGGTGAAGCGCTGAGAGGGCACGAATTGGATAATGTCACCCGAGCGGATGAATTCTTTGCCCTCGTCCACGATCTGCTCGAAACGCGCCTGGGTGAAGTTGCCCGGAGGCACGACGAGTTTCCCTGGATCGCTGAGCGGGACTGGCGCGAGGGAACGAGGTTGCCGTAGCAAGGTGTAGAGCGCGTTTAACTCGGCGACGGCGGCGTCGTAGGCGGTCGCCGGGTCGGTGCCACGGACGTGGGCGTTCACGCAAAGCCGCAGGGTTTGTTTCGCGCGATCGAAAATCAGCAGCGAATCGGACAGCATGAAATAAAGCAGGGGTGTGCCCAAATCATCGTTGGCCGCAGCGGGCACAGTCGGTTCGATGCGCGTCACATACTCGTAGCCGACGAACCCGACGGCCCCGCCGGTGAATCTCGGCAGCCCGGGCAGTGCGACCGGTTGGTGGCCACGCATCTCCTCTTCGATGAGGGTCAGTGGGTCGCGCGGAGTCGGGACGATCACGGTCGGCACGCCCGGAGCCCGGATTTGAGTCGTGGCTGGACCACACACGAAAATCTTACGCGGCCGACAACCGATGAAACTGAAGCGCGCGAGATTTTCTCCGCCTTCCACGGACTCAAAAAGGTAGGATGGTCCGGTGCCGTGGAGTTTGGCGTAGGCGGAGACGGGAGTCTCAAAGTCCGCCATCAAATCCGTGTAGACGGGGATGACATTGCCTTGGGTGGCAAGGCTCAGAAACGCGGCTTTGTCCGGGTGGATATTCATCGGCAGATTGGGGCTTATGCTAGCCGCGTGCGGGTGCGGCAAGGCGGAAGGCAAATCGGGCAAATCGGAGCGTGGACGGTGCTCTTGGGCTGCGCCCGGCAGAGGTGGGCCCCGGGGCGGAGAGGGGCCCCTTCGCCGTTACTCGACGGTGACCGATTTTGCGAGATTGCGGGGTTTGTCGACGTCGCAACCACGTTCGACGGCGACGTAGTGACTGAGCAGTTGCACCGGAATGGCTGCGACGATGGGTAACACGGCCTCATGGCATTCGGGGATCACGATGACCTCGTCGGCGAGGTCGGCGAGAAGTTCGACGCTGGCGGTGATGATCGCGATGATCAGGCCCTTGCGGCCTTTGATTTTCTGCATCGAGGATACGATCTTGTTCAGAATTTCGCCGCTCGGTGCGAAGAATATGCTCGGGCATTCCTCGCTGATGAGGGCGATCGGGCCATGCTTCATCTCGGCGGCAGGATAGCCCTCGGCGGGGATGTAGGAGATTTCTTTCAGCTTGAGCGCACCGTCGAGCGCGATGGGGAAGAGCGACAGGCGGCCGAGAAAGCGCATGTCGTTGTAGAGCGTCTAGCGTTGGGCGATGGCCTTGATGTGCGGGGCCTGCTCGAGGGTTTGGCGCACGAGGTCAGGGGCCCTCTTGAGGTCGTAACATAGCGGACCCCTTCGACGAAGCTCACATCGCGCATCCGTTCGATATACAACGCGAGCATGGCGCCGATCAGGAGTTGCGACGTAAACGCCTTCGTCTAGGCGACACCAATTTCGGGGGCCGACATGCTGGTAGATGCCGCCGTCGGCTTCGCGCGCGAGGGTGGAACTGACGACATTGGTTACAGCGAGGACTTTGTAGCCCTTGCGCTTGGCTTCGCGGAGTGCGGCGAGCGTGTCGATGGTTTCGCCGGACTGGCTCATCACGAAGAAGAGCGTGTTGCGGAAGAGCGGCGTGTTACGGTAGCGAAACTCGGAGGCGTAGTCGCATTCCACGGGAATTCGGGCGAAGCGCTCGATCATCTGCTCCGTGACAGTGCAAGCGTGCAGGGCGGTGCCGCAGGCGCAGAACATGAAACGCTCAATGCCGCGGAACTCGCCGGGCGAAATATTGAGGCTACCAAAGTTGGCCGTGGAACCGTCTTCGGAGAAACGGCCACGCAGGGCGTTTTCGAGGGCAATCGGCTGCTCGAAAATTTCCTCCTCCCTGAAGTGGGCGTAGGTGCCCATGTCGGAGTCGGCGATATTCCACGTGACCCGGTCGACGGTCGGGTTGACCGACTACCTGATCGAGCGTGGTGATGCGGAAATCCTTTTGGGTAAAATGGACGATCTCACCGTCTTTCAGGTAAACGACGCTCTGGGTGCGGGCGACGATGGCGGCGACATCACTGGCGACGATGTTCTCACCGCCGCCGAGGCCGAGGATGAGGGGTGAGCCTTTGCGCGCAGCCACCATTTCGCCCGAAAAATCGACGCATAAGGCGACGATACCTTAAGTGCCCTCGGCGTGGAGGAGCGTCTTGCGGACGGCGGCAAAGAAGCGATTTTCGCCGACGACTTCCGGCTCTTTGGCGTAGTGGTAGGCGATGAGATTGCAGAGGACCTCGGTGTCGGTCTCGGACGTGAACGTGTAACCCTTGGTGAGGAAAAATTTCTTCATCGAGGAATAATTCTCGATGACGCCGTTGTGGATGAGTACGATTTTTCCGTCGCTGCTGACGTGCGGGTGGGCGTTTGCGTCGGTGACGCCGCCGTGGGTGGCCCAGCG
>SXGR01194969.1_pt1 | contig 11913 bp, 14 predicted proteins | sample 3174711 | NCBI WGS metagenome assembly SXGR01 (sample SAMN11356860, study PRJNA531348) | freshwater metagenome | isolation source: freshwater sample F1-60 | place: China: Fuxian Lake, Yuxi | collected 2017-12-25
GAGCAAAAAGATTAGTTGAGTTAGGTCATGATGTTGTTGTACTACTTGATTCCATTACTCGATTAGGACGTGCGTATAACATCGCAGCCCCAGCTTCTGGAAGAATTCTTTCCGGTGGTGTCGATTCTGCAGCACTTTATCCGCCAAAGAAGTTTTTTGGTGCCGCACGAAATATTGAAAACGGCGGTTCATTAACTATCTTGGCAACTGCGCTAATTGATACTGGATCAAAGATGGATGAGGTTATTTTCGAAGAGTTTAAGGGAACTGGAAATATGGAGCTTATTCTCAATCGTAAGTTTGCCGATAAGCGAATATTCCCGGCCGTTGATGTAGTTGCCTCTGGCACGAGAAAAGAAGAAATTCTTATGGGTACTGAAGAGTTAAGTATTGTTTGGCGACTTCGTAGAGTGCTGCATGCTCTTGAGCCACAGCAAGCTCTGGAACTATTACTTGAGAAGATGAAGGGCACGAAATCAAATGTTGAGTTCCTGCTGCAAATCCAAAAGACAACTACTGGTGGAGAGCAATCTTCATCTGGCGGCTCTGCTAACAAGGAGAGTGTTGAGGCTTAAGTAAGCGTCAATTTTGACCACATCGTACTGAGAGTTATTCTTATCCCCTCTAGTACTTCACTAGTCCTACTGGTTCACAAGTTCATTTTTTAGGAAATGAATTTGATCCAGTAAAAAACAAGGAGAAACATGAAGAATGAAATTCACCCACAATATGTGGAGACCAAGGTAACTTGTGGTTGCGGTGAGGTATTTACTACCCGCAGTACAAAAGAAAATGGTTCAATTTACGTTGAAGTTTGCTCTGTATGTCATCCGTTTTATACCGGTAAGCAAAGAATTCTTGATACTGGTGGTCGAGTAGCTAAATTCCAGGAGCGTTTTGGAAAGGCCGATAAGTCCGGCACTAAGTAGTTTTCTTAAAGAGAGCACACAATGCATCGAAAGATGTGGTGTGCTCTCTTTTTAATTTACATCTATATTGAAAAGAAAGGAGGGTATAAATGGAGAGATTTGCAAAGGTAAATGAGTTGTTAGCTGAGTACGAATTATTAGAGGCGCAAATGGCAGATCCAGCAATTCATAATGATCAAAACAAAGCTAGAGCGCTTGGAAAGCGTTATGCACAATTAGGGCCAGTCATTGCTGGCTACCGTGCCTACAAATTAGCCGAAGATGATTTCAATGCCGGTAAAGAATTGGCTGAGGCCGATCCTGCATTTGTATCTGAACTTGAGGTGTTAGAAAAAAATAAGGATCAAGCTGGTGAGATTCTAGAAGAGTTGTTGCTACCTAGGGATCCAAATGATGATCGCGATGTAATTATGGAGATTAAAGCTGGTGCTGGTGGAGATGAGTCTGCAATTTTTGCTGGTGATCTATTCAGGATGTACTCCAGATATGCCGAAAAGCAAGGTTGGAAAGTAGAGGTTATTGATGCTACGCAAAGTGATATGGGTGGATACAAAGATCTGTCGGTAGGAATAAAATCTAAATCAAACACCCAACCTGGCCAAACGCCTTATGCAAAATTAAAATTTGAAGGTGGTGTTCACCGAGTACAGCGGGTGCCAGAGACTGAATCCCAGGGAAGAATCCACACCTCCGCTGCTGGAGTTTTAATTTTGCCAGAGGCTGAAGAAATTGATGTAGATATTAATATGAATGACTTAAGAATCGATGTTTATCGATCATCTGGTCCAGGTGGGCAAAGCGTTAATACAACTGATTCAGCGGTAAGAATTACTCATGTTCCAACTGGAATTGTAGTTTCGTGCCAAAATGAAAAGAGCCAACTTCAAAATAAAGAATCAGCACTTAGAATTTTACGCGCTCGCATGTTGGCAGCAGCCCAAGAAGAGGCTGAAAGAGTTGCATCAGCAGAACGAAAGAGTCAGGTAAGAACTGTAGATAGAAGTGAGCGAATCAGAACTTATAATTTTCCGGAAAATCGATTAAGTGATCACCGAGTAAATTACAAAGCGAATAATCTAGATTCAGTCATGAATGGTGATTTGGAGGCCGTAATTCAAGCACTACTTGATGCTGATCGAACCGCAAAGTTAACCGCAGGTAATTCTTGAAAGAACTACTAAGGCAAGCATTTACACAGTTTGAGAAAAATAATATTTCAAATGTTGATGCAGAGCTTCTTTTAGCCCATCTGCTTGGCGTATCTCGCAAAGAGATTCATACGCAAGCTTTGGAGATACCAAGTGATCAAATTGAATCAATTACAGCCGAGTACAAAGAACTGATTGGTCAGCGACTTTTAGGTAGGCCGGTTCAATACATAACTGGAAGTGCACCATTTAGATATCTAGATCTAGAGGTAGGCGAAGGGGTATTAATTCCACGGCCGGAAACCGAATTACTAGTTGATCGAGCAATTGGCTTTCTAACCTCAATGGAAAATAGTAATGAAGCAAAAAGTGTTATTGATCTTGGTGCTGGCAGTGGCTCAATTTCAATTGCAATTACCTCTGAAGCAGCCCTAAAGGGATTAAGTGTTTCAGTTATTGCTGTAGAAAAGTCAGAGCCTGCAGTTCTATGGCTAAATAAAAACATTGCAAAATATGACCTACCAATTAGAGTTGTTGTAGAGGATGTACTAACTGCATTGCCTGGAGTCAAAGCTGATTTAGTTGTAGCAAATCCACCATATATTCCAGATGATGAAAAGTTACCGCAAGAGGTAGAGGGCTATGAGCCTGAAATCGCCTTGCGGGGTGGCAAAGTAGATGGGATGCAGATGCCTAAATTATTTATTGATTCAGCTGCCAGATTATTAAAACCAGGTGGGATTTTTATTATGGAGCATCATGAAAAGCAATCTGATTTAGTTAAGCAAGCACTCAAAGAAGAATTCACTCTGCCACAAACTCATGCTGATCTAACTGGTAGAGATAGATTCACTAGTGCAAGACGGCGATAACTTAACATGGCAGAGAGAATTAGAGATTTTATCGATAGCGAATCGAGATTAATCGAAGCAGTTGATTCAGCCATTAAATATATAAATGCTGGTGCGGTCATAATCGTTGCAACAGAGTCTGGCTATGCCTACCTTGCAAATGCCTTTGATGCTAAAGCAGTTAAGAGTATTCATGTAATGCGTGGCGATAGCGAAGGTATCGCAGCCCAAGTATTCATCAAAGGAATCGAAGTTTTAGCAGGAATTGCTCACCCAATAAATTTTCAACAGAGGCAAGTTTTGGAAAAATTTTGGCCCGGACAGTTATCAGTCACAATAAAATCCCAACCTGGCCTTAATTGGGATCTAGGAGATGAAAGACGACTAGGTAAGATTAATGTGCGTGTACCAAATAAAAAATTCATAAGTAAAGTTTTAGAAAAAACAGGCCCACTTGCTACAGCTTCAATAGCCTTTACTGGTAGGACCGCAATTGTTGATTTGAGCCAAATTATTATTCGAGAGGGTGAAGTTGGTGCAGTATTTGATGAAGGCATATTAGAAAATGCTGGACACACGACGATCGTAGAGTTTTCTGAGAATGAAATCACACTCCAACGTGAGGGCGCAGTATCTATACTGAAATTAAAACCGCTGGTACCTTCAATTTTGCCCACAAACCTTTAGGCTTATCTCATGTCGCTTAATGAAAAATACTATGGGCCAGACTTTAATTCACTGGAGCGCCAAGATCCTGAAATTGCCTCAGTTGTACTCTCTGAACTTGAACGCCAAAGAAAAAATCTACAACTTATTGCAAGTGAAAACTTTACATCTTCTGCAGTACTAGCTGCGATGGGCTCTACACTTTCAAATAAGTATGCCGAGGGCTACCCAGGAAAAAGATATTACGGTGGCTGTGAAGAGGTAGATAAGGTGGAAGTGATTGGCATCGAGCGAGCGAAAGCGTTGTTTGGTGCAGATCATGCAAACTTACAACCTCACTCTGGCGCAAGTGCAAATATTGCGGTCTATCAAGCATTTACAAAACCTGGAGACACTGTTCTTGCTATGTCACTTCCGCATGGTGGACATTTAACTCACGGTTCTAAAGTCAACTTTTCTGGTAAGTGGTTTAATATAGTTTCATACGGTGTTCGCCAAGATAATGAATTGATTGATTATGATCAACTGCGAGATTTAGCCAAAGAACATAAACCTAAAATGATTTGTTCAGGTGCAACCGCCTACCCAAGCTTGGTTGATTTTGAAAAGGTAAGACAGATTTGCGATGAGGTCGGTGCAATTATGTGGGTGGATGCTGCTCACTTTATTGGACTAGTGGCTGGTAAAGCTATCCCTTCACCAGTTCCCTATGCCGATGTTGTTTCCTTTACAACCCATAAGGTGCTACGAGGGCCACGCGGTGGAATGATTCTTTCCAAAGAACAACATGCAGCAGCTATCGATAAAGCTGTCTTTCCTGGAATTCAAGGTGGGCCAAATATGAGTGCTGTAGCTGGTAAAGCTGTTGTACTAAAAGAGTGCGCTACAGCTGCCTATCAAGATTACGCCAAGAAAGTTATTGAAAACTGTAAAGCTTTGGCATCTGATTTACAAAGCGAAGGAATGCGAGCAGTATCTGGTGGCACGCAAACTCACCTTGCTTTAATTGATATTCGATCAACAGGAGTAAATGGAAAAGTAGCTGATGAAAGATGCGGATTATCAGGAATATCGTTAAATAAAAATTCAATTCCATTTGATCCAGAAACCCCTGCCGTAACCAGTGGAATTAGAGTTGGCACAGCAGCAACTACAACCCAAGGCATGGGTAAGCCTGAGATGAAAATAATTGCAGGATTAATTGCTCGGGCCATAAAGGATGGCTCAGATGAAAGTAAAGCCAAAACTATTAGATCTGAGATACATCAGCTGACTGTAAAGTTTTCAGTTTATCCAGAGCCAAAAAATTAAAGATAATTAAATGCGTGAATATTTAGTTACAGTTTTACTGGCTGCAATTATTACCTACCTGATTACTCCATTTGTTAGAGATTTAGCAATTAAATCAGGTGCGATTGCTCAAATTAGATCAAGAGATGTACATGCTGAACCAACTCCAAGGTGGGGTGGATTAGCAATGTGGCTTGCTATGGCTTTAACTTTAGTAATTGTTAATTATCTACCTCTGGTAGAGAAATCCTTTGGCAGAGAAGCAACGGGAATTTTTTTAAGCGGAACCTTTATTTTATTTATTGGCATGCTAGATGATCGATTTGATCTAGACCCAATCACAAAATTCGCGGGCCAAGCCCTCTCCGCCGGCATTTTATTAATCTATGGAGTCCAAATCTTGTGGCTACCAATAAATGGAATTACTACTTTGCCAACAAATATTGGACAGTTGTTAACAGTCTTGTTTGTAATGGTGGTTATAAATGCAATTAATTTTGTCGATGGACTAGACGGTCTGGCGACGGGCATAGTAATGATTTGTGCCGCTTCATTCTTTGCCTTTTCATATTTACTAGCGGTGGTAAATGGTTTAAATCGAGCTGGTGCACCATCATTAATTACTGCGGTAGTTATCGGCCTTTGCCTTGGATTTTTACCGCACAATTTTCACCCAGCTCAAATTTTCATGGGTGACTCAGGTGCTATGTTTTTAGGCTTACTAATTAGTGCATCGGCAATAACTCTTACTGGCCAGGTCGACGCCTCTGCAATCACGGAAGAAAATGGCGGGAATGTACTACTGCCACTTTTACTACCGTTCTCAATCTTGGCTATTCCATTACTAGATTTTGTGATGGCAATAGTTCGCAGGGTTAAAGCAGGCAGATCACCATTTGATGCTGATCGTGAGCATTTACACCATCGTATTATGCGGTTAGGGCTTACTCAGCAACGTACCACCATAGTTTTATACCTTTGGACTGCGATGTTTGCACTACCAACGGTAATAGCAGCATTTACACCAATTTGGGTAGCCTTATTAGCTGGAACCCTAATCTTTGGAGTATCGATTTTATTAGTTAAATTCCGACAAGAAATTAAAATTTAATGGGTAATAGTCAAGCAAGCGATAAGGCGTTGTGGCAGGGAGCAATAATTCCAGCATCCATTACAGCTTTGCTTTCACTAATTGTTATGGCAACACTTAATGGCAAATCAGGTGCGGTCGGAGCATTTTTAGCCTCAGTTACAGTGATTATTTTTTTTAGCATTCATTTACTAGTTGCTCGAATATCACGTAACTTAGATCCAATGATTACCATGGTCCTGGCTATGTTTTCTTATTTTGCCAAGGTAGTTTTTATGGGAATTTTTCTTCTATTAGTTACAAGATTTACCGATCGAAGCACTGTTGATAGAGCAAGTTTTGCAATCTGTGCAATTTTGATTACCATGGCATGGTTATTCGGTGAGGTTCGTAGCTTTCTAAAGTTGCGTGTTCAATTACCCCTACCGAAAAAAGAGGGAGACATTTTGTGAATAACTCAAAGAATGATGATTTGAATAACTCAAAGAATGAAGAGAATGCACTGTGGTCGATTGTCGGATATTTGCTCTCTGGACTTTTAATATGGGGTGGTATTGGCTGGGGAGTTGACCAATGGTTGGATACTTCATACTTCCTACTTATCGGCTTGTTACTAGGTGCTGGGGCCTCGATTTATCTTGTATGGCTTCGATTTGGGCGCGATTAATATCACCCAACCCGAATTCTCAGCATTTGGTGCTCGATTTCTACCCTTGCAAATTTCACATTAATCTTAGATACCTAATAGGGTTTCGCCCGTAGCCGTTTCTTCCCTTTCGGCGCAGGTAAGTCCATATACAAGTATTCAGGAGAACTAGTGGGCGCATATCTAGCAAGTGAGGATGGTTTCAAACCACCTAGTACTGCAGATTTTAATTTACCTCCAGTATTTGTTGATAATCCATTTACTACTAAACCGGTATTTTTAGCGTTTCTCTCCGTAATTTTAATTTCGGTATTTTTTATTCTTTCTTCCAGAAAAGCTGCAATAGTGCCATCAAAGTTTCAATTCGCAGGTGAATCAATTTACGGTTTTGTTAGAAATGATCTAGCAAGAGATGTAATTGGGCATGAATTCATGCGATTTGTCCCATATCTATTTACTCTTTTTACTTTTATTCTAACAAATAACCTATTTGGAATTATTCCATTTTTGCAATTTCCAACTATGTCTAGAGTTAGCTTTCCATATGTCTTAGCATTATTTACATTTGTAATTTTTCACTATGTTGCCATCAAGCACAAAGGTTTAATTGCCTATCTAAAAGAGATCATGTTTATGCCAGGAGTTCCTAAGCCGGTATACATTCTTTTAACCCCTATTGAGGTGGCAACCTACTTTTTAGTTAGGCCACTAACCCTCTCACTTCGTTTATTTGCAAACATGTTTGCTGGCCACCTACTTCTGCTCGTCTTTATTTTAGGAGGAGAGCACCTACTTTCTGGTGCAATTGGCCTAAAGCTAGTTTCACCATTTGCCTTTGCCTTCGGTATTGCCCTAACCTTTTTTGAGTTTATGGTTCAGTGCCTACAGGCATATATCTTTACTCTACTAACCGCTCTTTATATAGCGGGTGCGTTAGCAGATGAGCACTAACAGAATAAACAAAGAAGAAAAATAAAGAAACCAACCAACAAAGAAAGAAGGAAAAGAAAATGACAGGCACACTCAACCTGGTCGGTTATGGCCTATCTGCAATCGGACCTGCAATCGCAACTGGCATGATTTTCGCTGCTTACATAAGTGGTGTAGCACGCCAACCAGAGGCCAGATCTGTTTTGCAGCCGATCGCATTCCTAGGCTTTGCATTAGCTGAAGCTTTGGCACTGTTCGGTCTAGTTCTAGCTTTCGTTCTCTAATAAGCAAAGGCTTACTAAAACATGTCGTTAAATACTTTTAATAATTGGGCAGCAGGTGAGGAACTTAACCCATTAGTACCGCATACTGCGGAACTAATCGTTGGTTTTGTTGCGTTCACTTTACTGTTCTTAGTTCTTAGGTCAAAGGTTGTGCCAATGTTTGAAAAAGCATTTGCAGAGCGCACTGAGGCAATTCAAGGTGGAATGGAAAAAGCAGAGCGCGCACAACTTGAAGCAGAGCGAGCTCTAACCCAGTACACAACTCAATTGAATGAAGCTCGAGGTGAAGCACAAAAGATCCGGGAGGATGCCAGAGTGCAAGGGGCTGCAATTATTGAGGATCTTCGAAGTAAAGCAGCTGAAGAAGCAGCCAGAATTACCGCCTCCGCTACTGCTGCAATTGAAGCTGAGCGTCAGCAAGCGCTTGCATCACTTCGCAATGAAGTTGGCGCACTTGCTACTGAGTTGGCCGGAAAGATTGTCGGAGAAGCTTTAGATGACCAGGTCCGTCAATCTCGAATCGTAGACCGATTTATTGCAGATCTGGAGAAGAGTAAGTAATTATGAAAATTTTGGGTGGAAGCAGTAGAGCATCTGTATTAACTCTGCGCAAATCTTTAGCTGATTTAGTAAGTAAACAATCAGCAACTGATGCTGCCCAATTCTCCGCTGATCTTTTTACCGCCCTTACTGTCCTTAGCTCATCAGTTGGGCTGCGCCGAGCATTAACTGATAATTCAAGAGATGCTGCATCTAAAGCAGAGTTAATCTCAAACTTATTTGGTAAAAATGTAACTGAAGTAGCAAAAACATTGTCTTCTCAAGCAGCATCCCTTAGATGGTCTAACCCAGCTGAGATTGCTGATGCTATTGAGAATTTAGCAGTGGAGTCTGCTAGTGCGGCCGCTGATAAAAGTGGTGAGTTAGAGCTGCTGGAGAATCAATTATTTGATTTTGCACGAGTTTTAATTGCTAATCCAGAGTTTCGACAAGCCTTGAACACAGCATCTGATACTGATGCTAGCAAGATCTCCTTACTTGAATCGGTAGTAAATGGTAAATATTCATTACACACTATCAATCTGTTAAAGCGGGTAGTTGTACTTCGCCGTGGTCGCTCTATTGATGCAACACTTGCCACCTACTCACATTATGTTTCAAATAGTAGAAATCGTTTGGTTGCTCATGTTAAAACTGCAATTGCATTAACTGATAGCCAAACCTCCTCACTTATTGCTGCCTTAACAAAGCAAATGGGCAAAGAGGTGCATATAAATATCGAAATAGATCCAAAGGTTTTAGGTGGAATCTCAATCAGATACGCCGATGATGTTATTGATGGCACAGTTGTCAATCGTTTAGCAGAAGCGAGCAGAGCGCTCGTAAGTTAGTTTTAACAGGTGTTAAAAAGCTCCTGTTATTTAAAGAGAGAAGAGAGAGAAGATGGCCGAAGTGAAGATCAGCCCGAATGAGATTCGGGATGCACTGGCAAAACATGTCGCTGCATACAAGCCAGCAGCAGCAGCCAAGGATGAAATTGGTAGCGTTACCGAGGCAGGAGATGGCATTGCACGTGTTGAAGGTTTGCCATCAACTATGACCAATGAGTTATTAAAATTTGAAAACGGCACACTAGGACTTGCTTTGAACTTAGATGTTCGCGAGATTGGTGTGGTTATTTTAGGTGAGTTCACCGGAATTGAAGAAGGAACAACTGTTCGCCGGACTGGAGAAATTCTCTCTGTTCCAGTTGGTGATGGCTTCCTTGGTCGAGTTGTTGATGCACTTGGTCGACCAATCGATGGCAAAGGTGAAATTAAAGCTGAAACTACTAGAGCACTTGAAATTCAAGCACCATCTGTAGTTCAACGCCAACCAGTTAAGGAACCGATGCAAACTGGTATTAAAGCAATTGACTCAATGACTGCAATCGGCCGCGGTCAGCGTCAGTTGATTATTGGTGATCGCCAAACTGGTAAGACTGCAATTGCAGTTGACACAATTATTAACCAGTTAGAGAACTGGAAGAGTGGGGATCCAAAGAAGCAGGTTAAATGTATTTATGTGGCGATTGGTCAAAAGGGATCAACTATTGCATCCGTTAAGGGAGCACTAGAAGAAGCAGGTGCAATGGCTTACACCACAATTGTGGCCGCCCCCGCCTCAGATCCTGCTGGCTTTAAATACTTAGCACCATACACCGGCTCTTCAATTGGTCAGCACTGGATGTATAAGGGCCAACATGTATTAATTATTTTTGATGATCTATCAAAACAAGCTGAGGCTTATCGTTCTGTATCGCTCTTGCTAAGGCGCCCACCAGGTCGCGAGGCATATCCTGGCGATGTTTTCTATTTACATTCACGACTATTAGAGCGATGTGCAAAATTATCTGATGAGTTAGGTGGTGGTTCAATGACTGGACTACCAATTATTGAAACGAAAGGTAATGACGTTTCAGCATTTATTCCAACAAACGTAATCTCGATTACCGATGGTCAGTGCTTTTTGGAGACTGATTTGTTTAACGCAGGCGTTCGCCCAGCGATTAACGTAGGTATCTCAGTTTCTCGTGTTGGTGGATCTGCACAAACTAAGGCGATTAAGAAGATTGCCGGACGCCTACGTCTTGATCTTGCGCAATATCGTGAGCTAGAAGCCTTCGCAGCTTTTGGTTCAGATCTTGATGCAGCATCAAAGGCGCAATTAGAGCGAGGTGCTCGAATGGTTGAATTGCTAAAGCAAGGTCAGTACTCACCATTCTCAGTTGAGCGCCAAGTGGCCTCGATTTGGGCTGGAACTACTGGCAAGATGGATTCAATTCCAGTTGCAGATATCCGTAGGTTTGAATCTGAGTTCTTAGATTTCATTGCCCGAGAGCGCAAACAAATATTTGATGTAATCGCATCAACTAGAGAGTTATCTGATGACACAGTTGCTTCCTTAGAGGAGGCAATTACAGTATTCAAAACTCAATTTAAATCATCGGTAGCACCTGCTGTTAATGAGAAAAAAGCTGATGCACTAGATGATGTAGATAATGAGCAAATTACCCGACAAGTTCCAGCGATAAAGAGATAAGCAGAGACGAGACTAAACAATGGGTGCCCAACTTCGTATTTACCGCCGCCGTATGCGGTCGGTAAAGGCGACTAAGAAGATAACCAAGGCGATGGAGCTAATCTCAGCTTCGCGCATTGTTAAGGCGCAACAAAAGGTTGCCGCCTCATCTCCTTATGCCAACGAGTTAACCAGGGCAGTATCTGCGGTTGCATCTTTATCCAGTGCAAATCATCCATTAACTACCGCTTCTACTAATCCAAAACGGGCTGCGGTATTAATTATTACTGCAGATCGAGGTATGGCTGGGGCTTACTCAAATGCGGCAATTAAAGAGGGTGATCAATTAATTGCGTTATTGCAATCAAGAGGACTTGAAGTAAATCCATATTTAGTGGGTAGAAAAGGAATTAACTTCTATAAGTTTAGAAATCGAAAGATCACTGCCTCTTGGAGTGGATTCTCAGATAACCCAACCTATGCCCATGCCAAAGAGGTATCTGATGCATTAATTAATGCCTTCATCGCTGATGCCCAAATAGATCCAAATGGCGTAGATGAATTACATATTATTTACACAGAGTTTAAATCTATGATTACTCAAACTCCAGATGCAAAACGAATGTTGCCACTTGAGGTTGTGGAATCAACTGGTCCGGCAGTTATTTTGCCGATGTATGAATTCGAACCTAATGCAGGTGAGGTACTAAATGCACTACTACCTCGCTATATTCAGGCTCGAGTATTTAATGCGATGTTGCAATCTGCAGCTAGTGAGCATGCAGCACGACGTCGCGCTATGAAATCAGCAACTGACAATGCTGATGAATTAATTAAGTCGTTAACCCGACTTGCAAATGCGGCTCGTCAAGCCGAAATTACCCAAGAGATCAGTGAAATCGTAGGCGGCGCAGATGCGCTCGCCTCAGCTAGCGCAGGGAGCGAATAATGTCAGTCAAAACAGCAACCGGACGTGTTGCCCGTGTAATTGGACCGGTAGTGGATATTGAATTTCCAGC
>SXGR01145023.1_pt1 | contig 11912 bp, 13 predicted proteins | sample 3174711 | NCBI WGS metagenome assembly SXGR01 (sample SAMN11356860, study PRJNA531348) | freshwater metagenome | isolation source: freshwater sample F1-60 | place: China: Fuxian Lake, Yuxi | collected 2017-12-25
AGACAGTTCGGTCCTTATCCACTGTGGGCGTTGGAAGTTTGAGGGGTTCATTTCCTAGTACGAGAGGACCGGAAATGACGCACCTCTGGTGTGGCAGTTGTTCCAGCAGGAGCAGCGCTGCGTAGCCATGTGCGGAAGAGATAAGCGCTGAAAGCATCTAAGCGCCAAGCTCCTCCCAAGATAAGACTTCCCGGGCCGCAAGGCCCCACACCCCCAAGTAGACCACTTGGTTGATAGGTCAGGCGTGTAAGAGCCGTTAAGGCTTTCAGCGGACTGATACTAATGGGTTGTGCAGCTTATTACATACACACTACAGATTTGGCTCGGCGAATTGACTCGCCCCCAAGCTATGCCTGGTTTTCAGCGAACGATCCGCGCGAGAGGCGCAGATGTTTGAAATTTATGGTGGCCTTGGCCAGTGGTCCGACCCGATCCCATCCCGAACTCGGCCGTCAAACACTGGCTTGCCGATGGTAGCACCTGTATAGCTTGTGCGAGAGTAGGGAGCCGCCAACCTTTAATGCCGGCCGGAGTTTAACTCCGGCCGGTTTTTTTATGGGGGGGATTACTGAGGCTTGGCTTCCAGTTCCTGTGTGTTTGAGGGCATCAACCGCAGCTCTGTTTTGCCGGCGACAATCCGGTCGCCAAACTTGACCGCCCGCTTGCCTTGAATCCGGATGCCGTTGACCAGAAGGCCCAGCTGGCTGTTCAAGTCCTCAATCCAGTATGCATCGCCATCGCGCCACAGCCGCGCGTGCCGCCTTGATACGTTCTTGTCCGGGGAGAGGTCCAGATCGGGAAGCCCCAGCGACGAGCTAGGCCGTCCGATGACGACGACATTGCGGTTCAGTTCCACAACGCGCTCCTTCCCCTCGTAGGAATAGAAGATCAACATGCTATGGCGAGGAGCGTAAAAATCAGATCGCCTGCTGGCAATCCAAACTGCTTCGGATTGCCGGCTTGCGAGAGGTTCGATACCATCGCCATGCATGTCCAAACCCGGCACGGTCTATCTTGTCGGCGCAGGCCCTGGTGATGTGGGCCTGCTGACGCTGCGTGGCGCCGAATTGATCCAGCGTGCCGACGTGCTCGTGTATGACGCGCTCGTTTCCACCGAACTGCTGGGCATGGCACCGCCGCAGGCCGAGGTAATCTACGCCGGCAAGCGATCCAACAACCACGCCATCCCGCAGGACGAGCTCAACCTGCTGCTGGTGGAGAGGGCGCGCGCTGGCAAAAACGTCGTGCGGCTCAAGGGCGGCGATCCCTTCGTTTTTGGCCGCGGCGCGGAGGAGGCCGAGGCACTGGCCGATGCTGGCATTCCCTTCGAGATTGTGCCGGGAGTAACCTCTGTGGTCGCCGCGCCGGCCTACGCGGGCATCCCCATCACCCACCGCGAATGCTGCTCGAGCTTCACCGTGCTCACGGGGCATGAACAGCCCGGCAAGGAGGATTCCAGCATCAACTGGGCGCAGGTGGCCGCCGAGCCGGGCACCAAGGTCATCCTGATGGGGGTGGAGCGCATGGGCTCCATCATGGAAAAGCTGGCGGCGCATGGGCTGGCCGCCCAGACGCCCGTGGCCTTGGTGCGATGGGGCACCACCGGCCGGCAGCAGCACCTCTGCGGCACCGTGGCCGACATCGCCAAAAAGGTGGAGGAGGCCCGCTTCACCGCGCCCGCCGTCACGGTCATTGGCGACGTGGTGAGCCGCCGGGCGCGCCTGAACTGGTTTGAGCGCCGGCCGCTCTTTGGCCAGCGTGTGGTGGTCACCCGCACGCGCACGCAGGCCAGCCAACTGAGTTCACTGCTTCGCGAGCAGGGCGCCTCCGTGCTGGAAATTCCCACCATCCGCATCACCGACCCCGATGATTTTGCCGCATTGCAGGACGCCATCCTCGGCATCCGGTCGTACAACTGGCTTGTGTTTACCAGTCCCAATGGCGTGGACCGCTTTGCCCACTGGTTCTTCAAGGCCTACGACGACATCCGCAGCATTGGTGGCTGCCGCATCGCCGCCGTGGGGCCGGCCACGGCAGCGCGCCTGCGCGCACTGCACCTTGCGGTGGACCTGCAGCCCGAAACCTTCACTAGTACCGCGCTCGCAGCGGCGTTTGAAAAGCACGGCGGGCTGGAGAATCTCAACGTGTGCCTGCTGCGTGCGCAGGTCTCAAGCCCCGACCTGCCTAAAGTGTTGCAGGAACTGGGTGCCATCGTGGACGACATTCCCGTCTACAAAACCGTTGCCGAAACCGAGGATCGCAACGGGGCCGTGGCGCGCCTGCGCGAGGAGGGCGCCGATTGGATCACCTTCACCAGCGCCTCGACCGTGGAAGGGTTTCACGCGCGGTTTGATCTTCCCGCGGAAACCCATGCGCGTGGCTGGCGCATTCTCAGCATCGGGCCCGAAACCACGGGGGCGCTGGCGCGGCTTGATCTCAAGCCTGACGCCGAGGCAAGCCCGCACAATCTGGCGGGCATGGTGGACGCACTGCTCAAGGCCGCCCGCCGCTAGGCGCAGAAGCGCACGAGCAGGGCGTCTAATTCCACACGCTGCACCTGCTGCAGGCGCCGATAGGCGTCGGCTGTGCGTGGTCCCGCCACGGCTTCCGCCACGGCGTCAATCATGGCAATGGGATCCCACCGGGTGCCATCGAGCAATGCCTCCCGCAGCGCCGGGGAAGCCTGCAGCAACGGGCCGGCGCGCCGCGCGATTTCAGGATAGGCCGGGTGCGTCCCGACGCGGTGAAACCAGTACTTGGCGTTGGAATAGTCCGGCTCGCGCCGATGCATCAGCCCGTGCAGAAAACTCCCGTCGTCGCCTTCCAATTCCTGCGAGAGGGCATGCGACTCCTCGAGGTGATCATGCCACCACAACGCCGCGCAACGCACCTTCACTGCGGCGGCATCGGTGACGCCGGAGGCGGCCAGCGCGTCGTCCAGCGCCGTGCGCAGAGGCACCAGGGGCATTCGCTCAGGCCGGCATTGGGCGTCCAGGTGAGCAAGAGTCGGGGTGTCAAACACCCCTCGAAGGTGCTGGAGGGCGGGGGAGGCTTCGTTCATGAACGGGTTTCCACCGCCCACTCGCGCCGGTGGGATGCCTTGCGGTACGCATCCTGCAGCCGGGCCACCACGGGCGAGGGCGGCAGGCGGATGCTGCCCAGCGCACTCACCGGGCGCAGTCCGTGGACGCTGTTGGTGAGGAACACTCCGCCACACTGGGAGAGCCGCGCCATGGTGATGGATTTCTCAGCGGTGCATAGGTCCAGTCCCGGGCAGAGCTCCAGCACGAACCCACGCGTGATGCCGGGCAGGCAGCCGGACTCGAGCGGCGTCGTGCAGACGAGGTCGTCCTCCACCCAAAACAGATTGCCCGAAGTTGCGGACACCAACTGGCCGGCCATGTTCGTGAGAAGGGCATCGTCAGCGTCGCTGATCTCCGCCTCGGCCGCCGCCAGCACATGGGCGATGCGGCTGCTGGACTTGATGGCGCAAAGCGCGCTGCCCTGCGCCACATGCTGCGTGGACATCACCAGCTTGAGTCCCGTGTCGCGGTCCGGTTCGGGAGCCGGATGCAGGCTCATCAGCGTGGTGATCTCTTTGGAGCGGCGCGGCGAGTATCCGCGCGGGCCGCCTGCGCGCGAGACATGGATGCGCAGTACGCCATTGGTGAGGTCGTTCTCCTCGATGAGCTGGATGGCAAAGACGGTGAGGTCGCCCTTGCCGTAGGGCATTTGCAGCAGCATCAGCCCCGCGCCGTGCATCAGCCGGTTGAGGTGCCGGTCCCAAAGGAAAGGCCGGCCGTCGGTGATGCGCACGGTGTCAAAGAGGCCGTCCCCGTAGAGGTAGCTGCGGTCGAGGATGGAGATGCGGGCCTCCGACTCGGCGACAAACCGGCCATTGAGGAACACCAGCACGGGGGCATTAACGGGCCGGGATGCGGCTTAGGCAAGCCAATCGCGCATCACGGCCCGCCCACGTCCGTCAACCGGAAGACAAGCGCCTAGCCATCGCTGTTGGAATTGCCCAGCTCACGGCCACGCCGCTGCCGAGGCATTGGCCAAGTATGAGGGAGAGCTTGGACTGGACTCTGCGACCAGGCCCCAAAAAAGCGCTCACCATCGCCATAGCCCGCAAGGACAAGAAGAAGTGACACCTGAGCGTAAGGGAGCTATCCGGCCACCCGATGGGCGGTTTCCAAGTCGGAGGTGGCCAACGTGCTGGCGGCTTCACCCCGCTGGCTTGGCATGGGAAATCCAGTTGTAGCCAACCGGAGGTGGGCTTGTCGCCACTGTGGCAGAGGATGCAGTGCTCTGAAAAAATAGGCCGAACTTCCCGGTCAAACTCGACACCCGCATGAAGTGACACTCCCGCCAAGGACAGGGCGGCACAGCTGGCACCTGCCAGCCAAGTGGCAAGTTTCTGAAACATTCCCACAAGAAATTGCTGATTCGACCTCCTTGTGATGGGGCCATTCGAGGAATTGGTGGCATTCAAGATTCGACTTTCGCTTTGGTACGGCGAGTGCTATTCTTGGACAAGATGAAACGGATCCTTTTCCTCGCCAGCATCGCAGGCCTTGCGTGCGTTGCGTCGGCAGCCGTTCCGGCAAAGCAGCCCACACCTGATGAGCTCCTGCGCCTGCTCCAATCACGCGGTCTGCTTGCCAGGCCCTATTACAATGGAGTGCCTGATCCCTCGGGGAGGCAATATGGGCAGCGCGTCAAGTTGACGCGTCAGGACATGCGAAAGAAGCTCTCCGACATCATTCTGCCGTCGGTCAACGACCAGAGGCAGCTGGATGGAGTCGGCATGGATGTGGCGGTTGACTACATCCAAAAGCTCATCCGGTCGGCCGGCGGCGAGATGAACGTGAGTATCAATCAATTCCTGGTCGCCGGCGGTGTGGGTGCCGCCTCTGCGCCGGCCGCAGGTGGCGGCAATGCTGGCGGCGGAGCTGCTGCACCGCCTGCCATTGGTGGCGCCGGCCAGCCGGCCGTGGGTGTGGATGGACTGCCGGTTGGAGGCGGTGGGCTTCCCGGAGTTCCTGGAGGAATCCCTGGATTGCCCGGGATGCCTGGAGGTGCCGTTGGTGGGGCGCCGGCGGGCGGCAGCACGGGTGCGTTTGATCCGCGAAGTGTTCGTCTGGTGGGATTCACCACGCCTATCAACAATATCAGCGCCTTGGAATTGCTCGACCGCGTGGCAGTGGCCTTTGATCACCCCAACGGCATCCAGTACAACTTGGAGCCTGATTTGGGTGGCATCATCTTCACTGAACGATCCAAGAACAATATTGACCCCAAAACTGGCGCGCCGCTTTTTACCCGCATCCTCTATGTGAATCCCAACTTGTTCAGCCAGGGACTGACCACACCACCGCCCTCGCCCGGTGGGATTACCGGTGGTGGCAACGGCATGAACGGTGGCGGAATGAATGGCGGAGGCATGAACGGTGGCGGAATGATGGGTGGCGGCATGCCCGGTGGCGGTATGATGGGCGGGGGCATGAACGGGATGGGGGGCATGGGAGGCATGCCCGGTGGTGGAATGATGGGCGGGGGCTTCCCCGGTGGTGGAATGATGGGCGGGGGCTTCCCCGGTGGTGGGATGATGGGCGGCGGCTTTCCCGGTGGCGGAATGAATGGCGGGGGCTTCCCCGGTGGCGGAATGATGGGCGGGGGCTTCCCCGGTGGTGGAATGGGCATGCCCAGGTTTCAATATGCTCCCCAGCGGCAAATTCAGAAATCAGTGAACCCGCCGATGTTCAACCGCTAAGGCGCGAGGAAGGCCATCCGGAAGCGCAACTTTACTTCGGCGCGCTTGCTTGCTACTAAACGGGCGTGGCCATTGCTGCCAGACCGCTTTGGCGGCGCCTTACATCCAAGCGCCTGTTCCTCATCGCAGGGCCTTGTGTCATCGAAAGCGAGGAGCTTTGCCTGCGAGTGGCGAAGTCTTTGCGCGACCTGTGCAGGCGAATGGGCGTGCCTTATGTCTTCAAGGCCAGCTACGACAAGGCCAACCGCACTTCCTCCAAGTCATTTCGCGGGCCGGGTCTTTCTGAAGGCCTTGCCGTGCTGGCGCGCGTGCGTGACCGGCTTGGGGTTCCCGTCCTGACGGACGTGCATACCGAGGCGGAGGTTGCGGCGGCTGCGGGCGCAGTGGACATTCTGCAAATCCCGGCGTTCCTGTGTCGGCAAACCGATCTCGTGCAGGCGGCGGCGCGTTCCGGCTGTATTGTGAATTTGAAAAAGGGGCAGTTTCTTTCGCCAGCCGAGATGGGGCAGGTGGTCGCCAAAGCCCGCGAGGCCGGTGCGCGCCGCCTGCTGTTGACCGAGCGCGGCACCACCTTTGGCTACAACAACCTGGTTGCCGACATGCGCGCCATTCCGATCCTGCGGCAATGTGGATTTCCCACGGTGTTTGATGCAACGCACTCGGTGCAGTTGCCCGGCGGCGGCGGCGAGCACTCCTCGGGGCAGCGCCAGTTTGCCCCCACGCTGGCCTGCGCGGCGGTGGCGGCTGGCGCCGACGGGGTGTTCATCGAGACGCATCCCGATCCGGCTGGCGCGCTCAGTGACGGCCCCAACATGGTGCCCCTTCGGGAAATGCCCGCGCTACTGGCCCGGCTGCAGCGGGTCTGGAAGGCTGTCCGGCAGTGAGCTCTCCCCGCGAAGGCGCGCGCTCGGCGCAATTTAACCGGGTTCGCATTCTCCTGTGCGACGTGGATGGCGTGCTCACCGATGGCACCGTGCTGGCCGGCGGCGGCCGCCAGGAGTTCAAGCGCTTTCACATCCACGACGGCATGGGGCTGCGTCTGCTGCGCAAGGCGGGTGTGCCCGTGGGTTGGATTTCCAACCGGCCTTCGGTGTCCACGACGCGACGCGCCCAGGAATTGCGCGTGGACTATCTGTGGCAGGGCAAGGCGTCCAAGACCGGCGCCATCGCGCGGATACTCAAGCAGGCGAACCTGAACTGGGCGGATGCCTGTTTTGTCAGCGACGACATCAATGACCTTCCGGTGCTCCTGCGCGTGGGTTTGCCCGTGGCCGTGGCGAATGCAGTTGCGGAAGTCCGCGCCGTTTCACATTATGTCACGCGTGCGCGCGGCGGCGAAGGCGCCGTGCGCGAAGTGGCCGAGCGCATCCTCAAGGCCCAGCGCAGCTGGGAGGGGCTGGTTCGGGAGTTGAGGGAGGAATGAGGACGATCGACACGGTGAGGGGGTGTTGTGTGCTGCTGTGGCTGGCCACGGTGGCGCTCACGGCGCAAGCGCTGCCCGGACAGGGCACCCAGAAGACCGTGAAATTTCCGGAGTACGACCGCCAGACCGGGCGCCTCAAGTCACTCTTAAGCGGCGACACCGCCACGCCGGGCGCCGAGGGCGAAGTGGTGGTCACGGGGGTGCGACTTGAAACCTACAGCTATGTGCAAGGGCGCCCCATCGTGGACTTGATCATCGAGGCACCCGCCTGCCATTTCAATCTGCGGACCCGGGTGGCCTCCTCCGCCCAACGCATGCGCGCATTCCGGGCCGATGGCGCCGCCACGCTGGAGGGCCGAGGGTTCGAATGGCGGCAACGATCGTCATTGCTGGTGATCCACCACGACGTCAGCTCCGTGTTGTTGAGCGGCTTCACACTCAGCACCGCCGAAAGGCAGAAATGATTCGCATCGCCAGTCTCACTCTCGCCGCGTCGGTCGTCGCGGGACTGCTCTGCGGTCAGCCCGGCCGTCCCGCCACGCCGCCCAAATCCGATTTCCACAACGCCACCATCATCACGGCAGACGAATTTGACCTGGACTTCGGTTCACCCAAGCGCGTGGCCATCTACCGGGGCAATGTGAGGGTGGAGGATCCGGAGATGGACATTCGATGCGAGGAGATGACCGTGACTTTTGCAAGCCCCGGAGACTCGCCCGCCAGCCTCTCCGGGCCCGCGAAGAAACCGGAGAAACCCCAGCCCGCCGGCTTGCTGGCCTCGGGAAATGCGACCGGCGTCACCAACAGCGCGCCGATCCGCCCGATGGTGGGCATGGGGGGCAACATCACCAGCATCGTTGCCGAGCGCAAAGTGGAAATCTTCAACAAGGTGGACAAGACCCGGGCCACAGGCAACAAGGCCGTGTACACCTCTTCCACAGAACTGCTGGTGCTCACGGGAAATCCGGTGATGTACACCGAGCAAGGCGAGGTTCGCGGCGACCTCATCATCATGGACCGGCGCACCAACAAGCTGAGCGTCAAGCGCGCCTCGGTGATCTTGGGCGAGGGCAATGGAACCAAGGGGAAGACGCCTGCGCCCCCGGCAAAGGGCGGCACCGGCAAGCCCAGAAAATGATTTCCCACGCATGACCCTCTTGGCCACCCGGCAACTGGCCAAGTCCTACGGACGGCGGCGTGTGGTCAATGGCGTCTCCATCAAGGTCAACCCCGGCGAGATTGTGGGCCTGCTCGGGCCCAATGGGGCGGGCAAGACCACCACGTTTAACATGGTGGTGGGGCTGGTGCGGCCGGAGGAAGGGGCCGTCCTGTTCAATGAACGCGATGTCACCGGGCTGCCGATGCATCTGCGCGCGCGCGCCGGCATGGGCTACCTCACGCAGGAGCCCTCCGTGTTCCGCAAGCTGACGGTGGAGCAGAACCTCCTCGCCATCCTCGAGACGTGCCAGATGGGATTGGTGGAGCGCGAGGTGCGCTTGAAATATCTGCTTGATGAGCTGGACCTCTCCGCCCTGGCCTCGCACCGTGCCGACACGCTCAGCGGCGGCGAAAAGCGCCGGCTCGAAATCACCCGCGCCCTCGTCACGCATCCCAAGCTGCTGCTGCTCGACGAACCCTTCAGCGGCATCGACCCCATCGCCGTGTACGAGGTGCAGAAAATCCTGCGCCGGCTGCGCGAGCGCGGGCTGGGCATCCTCATCACCGACCACAACGTGCGCGAAACCCTCAAGCTGGTGGACCGCGGCTACATCATCCACAAGGGCGAGGTGTTGTGCGACGACACGGCCGAGTCGCTGGCTCAGGACCCCAAGGCGCGGGAGATTTATCTCGGTCCCGAATTCAACCTCTGAGCCATGAAGGGAAGGGACAACACCGTCGAGCAGTTCTACCTGGCGCACGCCTCGACGCTGGGCCTCAAGCTCATGGCCGGGGCCACGGGCCTCAAGCGGGCCATCCTCGAGCCCACCGTCAACCGGCCCGGACTGGCGCTGGCGGGGTTCACCCAGTACTTCGCCAGCAAACGCATCCAGGCCATCGGTTCGGCGGAAGTCACCTACCTGCGCACGCTCAAGCGCCCGCTGCGAATCGCGCGCTACACGGCGTTGTGCGAACATCCCGTGCCCTGCTTCGTGTTCTCCCGCAACCTCAAGCCCGACCGTGACTTCCTCCGGGCCGCGGAGGTTGCCGACATCCCCGTGTTCCGGTGCCCGCTCACCACGATGAAGTTCATCAGCCGTGCCACGCTGGCGCTGGAGGATCTCTTCGCGCCGCGCTCCACGGTGCATGGCAGCATGGTGGACATTCTGGGCATCGGTGTGATCATCCAGGGCGAGAGCGGCATCGGCAAAAGCGAGTGCGTGCTCTCGCTTCTGGAGCGCGGCTACAGCTTGGTGGCCGACGATGTGACGCGGCTGCGGCTGCTCGATGGCCGCGAGGTGATGGGCACGGGCGCGGACATCACCCGCAATCACATGGAGGTGCGGGGGCTTGGCATCATTGATGTCGGCGCCATGTTTGGCGTGAAAAGCATCCGCACCGAGAAGCGCGTGGACCTCCTCATCACACTGCGTGATTGGAACAAGGTGGGCGACATCGAACGCGTGGGGTTGGAGGATGAGAAGGTCAAGCTCCTGGGCATCGAGATCACCCACGTCACCATCCCCGTGCGCCCGGGGCGCGATCTGGCCTGTCTGGTGGAAGTGGCGGCGTTAAACACCAAGCTGCGGCAGGCCGGCCACAATGCAGCGGCCGAATTGAACCGGCGCCTCCTGGAGCGCATGAATCAGGGGAAGACCCTCACCTAGTCCAATAAGTTCTGGCCAAGCGGACGGTTTTTTTGGGACTATCGCGCGCGCGTGGGCACCCAAACTGGCAAATCCCGGAAGGCCAAGCCGGTCGTGCGCGAGGTGGTGGTTTCCAACCCCACGGGGATTCACGCGCGTCCCGCATCCATGTTCGTCAAACTCGCCAGCACCTTTGGCTGCGAGGTCACGGTGACCAAGGATGGCGAATCGGTGAACGGGAAAAGCATCATGGGCCTGCTCACGCTGGCAGCCTCCCAGGGAAGTGCTCTCATGATTGAAGCCACGGGTGCCGATGCCGAGGCGTGCGCAAATGCCCTTGAGCGGTTGGTGGCCGGGAATTTCAACGAAGGCGCGGCGCCAACCAGAACTCATGCAGGTTGATTTGCAGCATGTGATGAAGCTGGCGCGCGTGGAGCTCTCCGCGGAAGAACAGGCGCTCCTGGGCCCGCAACTCGGCCAGATCCTCGGCTACATCGACCAGTTGCGGAAGGTCGATGTGTCGGGGGTGGAGCCGACGGCTCACGCCGTGCCGCTGGTCAACGTCATGCGTGCGGATGAGGTGCAGCCCTCGCTGCCGCATGCGGAGGCCATGCGCAACGCGCCGGCGCAGCGGGCCGGCCTCTTTGTCGTCCCGCCCGTTCTGGAATAGCCGGCCATGCCGCATCGCGACACGATTTCACGCATGGCGGGGCGGCTCTCGCGGCGCGAAGTGTCCGCGCGCGAGGCGGCGCAGTCCTGCCTGGATCACATCGCGCGCGTGGATGGGGACATCCACGCATTCCTGAGCCATGATGTGGCCGACATGCTCGCGCAGGCGGACGCCGCCGACCGGCGTCTGGCCGCAGGAGATCGGGGGCCGCTTCTGGGCATCCCCATCGCGGTGAAAGACGTGCTTGCGGTGAAGGGCCAGCCACTGGGCTGCGCTTCCAAAATCCTCGGGGGGTTTCGTTCGCCCTACGATGCGACGGTGATTGAACGACTTCGCGAAGCCGGCGCGGTGATTTTTGGCCGGCTCAACATGGACGAGTTTGCGATGGGCAGCTCGACAGAAAACTCCGCCTTCGTCACCACGCGCAATCCGTGGGACACCTCGCGCATCCCCGGCGGCTCCTCCGGCGGCTCGGCGGCGGCCGTGGCGGCCGATGAGACGGTCGCCGCGCTGGGCTCTGACACGGGCGGCTCCATCCGCCAGCCCGCGGCCTTGTGCGGGTGCGTGGGAGTGAAGCCGACCTACGGCCGCGTGTCGCGCTATGGTCTGGTGGCGTTTGCCAGCTCGCTGGATCAGATTGGGCCCTTCACCAAGGACGTGCGCGACGCGGCGTTGCTGCTGCGCGCCATCAGTGGCCATGACCCTCGCGATTCCACCAGCGTGCCCGAGCCCGTGCCCGACTACGCGCAGGCGCTTGGGGGCGACCTGAAGGGACTCAAGCTGGGACTGCCCAGGGAATACAACATCCCCGGAACAGACCCCGAAGTGAAGGCGGCCGTGGATGCCGCGGTGAAAGTGCTGTGTTCGCTGGGTGCGGAGGTGGTCGAGATTTCCCTGCCGCACACCGAGTACGCGGTGGCCACCTACTACATCGTGGCCACGGCGGAGGCGTCGGCGAACCTGGCGCGATTTGATGGCATCCGTTACGGCGCGCGCGCGGAGGGTGCGGACTTGTTTGAGTTAAACTCGCGCACCCGGGGGCGTGGGTTTGGCGTGGAGGTGAAGCGGCGCGTCCTGCTGGCCTCCGCCACCGTGCGCGCAATTCCACTTGGCGGCACCTCCAGCCCGATCTCCAGCATCGCCCGCCGGAACTGGTCGCGGTCTTCGGCTGTGGCAATTGCCGCAGCATTAGCGCCAATCAGATCCGGGGTGCCGGGCACGCCAGCCAGCCCGCGCGCA
>SXGR01070397.1_pt1 | contig 11909 bp, 8 predicted proteins | sample 3174711 | NCBI WGS metagenome assembly SXGR01 (sample SAMN11356860, study PRJNA531348) | freshwater metagenome | isolation source: freshwater sample F1-60 | place: China: Fuxian Lake, Yuxi | collected 2017-12-25
GCCGGATCGGTGCGGCTGTCGAGCTCCAGCTCCTGACCTTCATGGTGAATACGAGGAAGATCGATAGATCTTTGTGGATCAATTTGATAGTCGAGATAATTGAGAATTGAGTAGAGGATTGCCGTCTGGATCCGGTAGCCGCCGGAAGCGGCAATCGCGCCAAGGGCTTGGCCGCCGTTCCGGAAGACTGCGGCCGGGGCGGCATAGAGCGGCATGCGGCCGGGGCCGACCGAGTTGGCGCGGCCCGGCTGCGGGTCGAACCACTGCATGGCGTTGCCGAGGAAGATGCCGGTGCCGGGCACCATGACCAGCGAGCCGAAAGCGCTGCCGAGGCTGGTGATCAGGCTCACCATGTTGCCGTCGCCATCGGCAGTACAGATCTGGGTGGTGCCCTCGAAGGGCGGCGGCGGGACCGAGGGCGTTGGTCCCTGGTGCGGCCAGGGATCGCCCGGTTCGTAGCGGGCTTGCGCCTTGTCGGGGCGGATGCGGGCGGCCTGGACAGCGGCGAAGGCTTTGCTCGCCAGCCCCTCCAATGGCGACTCCCGGTGCCTTGGATCGCCGGCGTGCGCGAAGTTGTCGGCGAAGGCTTGGGCGAGAGCTTCCGCGATCAAGTGCCGGGAAGCGCCACCATGGGGATCGAGGGCGGCCAGGTCGAAGCGCTCCAGAATGTTCAGGCACTCGACGAAGATCAGGTCGCCGCAGGTGGCGTAGTCGCGGCCGCGGTAGTTGTGCCAGGGCTGGAGGAAGGTGTCGGGCCGATAGCCGGAGAGATCCTCGGCCGCCAGCAGCCCGCCGTTCACCGCCATCTCGCGGGCGATGGCGGCGGCAATTGGGCCTTCATAGAAAGCGGCGGCGCCCAGCGCGGCGATCGCGTCCAGAGTCTTCGCCATGTCCGAAAAGTCAAATCGATGGAGCGCGCCGGCGGTCGTGGCCGGGCGCGGCGGCTGCCCTTCCGGCAGAAGTAGCCGCGCCGCCTCAGGATATTGCCGGACCTCGGCGCCGCGGCCGGCGATCGAGGCCGCGAGCTTCACATCCGCGACCACGCCGGCGCGGGCGAGGTCGATCGCCGGCCCGACCAGCGACGGCCACGGCAGTTTGGCAAAGCGGCGATGCGCCTCCCAGAGCCCGGCAATGGATCCCGGAATACCGACCGAGAGATGGCCGGTGGTGTTGATCGCGCCCTCGACGCCGCCCTTGCCGGCGCTCCGCCAGCGGGCCAGGGCGTCCGAGTACATCTCCGGCGTGGCAGCCTTCGGCGCCCGGATGAAGTGGTCGATGCCGACCGCCCTGTCACTCTTGCTCAGATACACCGACATCCTCCCATGGCCGCCGATGCCGCACATTTGCGGCTCGACCACGAAGGCGGCGAAGGCGCCGGCGATGGCGGCATCGACCGCGTTGCCGCCCCGGCGAATGGCATCGAGGCCGACCTCCGCCTCTGTCTGGTGCCCAGCAGCTACAGCCCCCTTGGCACCACTCATCGGTATGTGTTGAAGTCCACCAAACTAAGGTTCATTTTATGTAGTTCGTAAAACACTCTCACACTATAAGAAGATGCAAGTGTTAGCGACCGGCCACAATGAAGCAGTGGCAACGCGATACTGCGTCTACGCGGGGTGCTGAGGACAGCGCGCCCCTTTGCCAGAAGGCGATAGTTGGCCAGACCGCAACCCTAAACTTATAGCCGCTGCCGAAAAGAGGGCAACCTCACAGTTTCTGACTGAAGCCACCAATAGAAGAATTGGACATTGACACTTGGTAGTATACGGGAGAGCTATAAATTTAGCAAGGTTAGCTGACTTTGACCTTGGCCCACCAGTGCCTGACAGTCAGAGGCCCTTTCTTCTGGTATTTCGAAGACCATTGACCTGTGAACCAAATGCGAATTTTAAAAATTTAATGCCTGGGAGTGATCGTTGCTGACAGTAGAATGCCGTAGCCATCTTATGAGATACTAAATGGAATGCGGGAGAAAAGGCTGGAAGCATAAACAAGGACGCAATCCATCGGGGTCAATCAGTCAATAAGTGGGCTACCAACCAGTCTTCTTGGCCCATTGGTCCCAGGCAAGTAAAACCGTCCTTTACAAGATCGCTATTTGGCTTGAGCGGCGCCAGATGGGGAGATTTGGAGGGTGAATGTCGACAAATAGTACAAGTTTAGCTGTTGGAAATTGCGCATGCCCAAGGTGTGACAGCCTAAGCGCCACAGTCTTAGCCTTACTCCCTCCGAAAACAACCACCCGACATCCTTCTTGCCGCGGCACAACAGGACAGTTGTGGGCTTCTGGATAACCGAATTTACGTTTTCCCGTTGGCTTGCCTCAAGCGCAACCAGGTCCGGATGATGTACGATCTGGTTGTGAAAAATGGCACGGTGGTCACCGCGAACGCCACCTTCGAAGCCGATATCGGCGTTCATGGCGAGCGGATAGCTGCAGTGGGTGAGCGGTTGAGTGGCAAGCGCGAAATCGAGGCCCGCGACTGCTATGTGCTCCCCGGCGCTATAGATGGCCATGTTCACTTCACCGACCCGGACTATGCGCCATTCTATGTGCCGACGGCGGACTCGTTCGCGGTGGGCACGCGCGCCGCAGCTTTTGGCGGGGTAACCACCGTAGTGGATTTCGCAGCGCCTGCCGCTGGCGTTCCTCTGATGGAGAGCCTCGAACGCCGCTTGAAACAGGCGGATGGCCAAGCCGTGATCGATTACGCCCTCAATCTCACCCTTCGCGACCGGGACCCGGCCCGAGTTGCCGAACTGCCGGCTCTCCTCGAGTGCGGCGTGACCTCGGTGAAGCTGTTTATGGCCTACGCCGGATATCACCTCGACGATGTCACCCTACTACACGCCATGGAGGCAACGGCTGCCCGCAACGGTCTAGCGGTGGTGCACGCCGAAAACTTCGAGGTGATTCAAGAGCTTGAGCGGCGCCTCCCTGTCGTTGGGCGGACCTCCGATCTGCGCGCGCACTTGGCAGCTCGCCCAGCGGTCATGGAGGCCGAAGCTGTACACCGCGCTATTGCCTTAGCGCACCAAGCCAGAGTGCGCCTGCTGCTCTATCACCAAACTTGCGAAGAGGGCGTGCGCGAGATTCGGCTGGCCAAGGTGCGCGGTCAGGCGGTATTTGGCGAAGTATGCGTGGCGCAGCTGGTGTACACCAGCGCGGACTACGCAGCCACGCTTGCGCGCGGCTACTCGCTGCAGACCAGCCCGCCCATCCGCGAGGCCTTTCACCAAACCGCACTTTGGCAAGGCTTGGCCGGTGGCACCCTCGACATCGTCTCCTCCGACCATGCGCCACTCCCACGTCTGGCCGGCGACCTGGGTTCTGGTCCCTGTGGAATTGAGGCGCGTCTGGCCCTAGTGCACCACTATGGAGTCAACGCAGGACGGCTCAGCATCAACCGCTGGGTGGAGGTGTGCTGCACCAACCCAGCGCGGGTATTTGGTCTGTCGCGCAAGGGTGCACTGATACCCGGCTACGACGCCGATCTGGTGGTGTTTGACCCAAGGCGGTCCTTCACCTTTTCGACTGAGTCGTTGCACTCCGCCATCGACTACTGCTCCTACGACGGCCTTACTGTGCGGGGCTTTCCAGTCACAACCATCAGCCGTGGCGCCGTGCTGGTGGAGGATGGTCAGTTTGTGGGCCAGCCCGGGTATGGCCGGTTTATCGCCCGCCCCTAGCGAACATGATCCGCCTACAAGACGAAACTATGGGGGTCCCCTTGGACCGCACACCGCTACACGAGGGCATGATCATCGATCTAGCAGGCACCACAAACTTGGTAGCGCGCTCTCGCCCAACGGCACCATTAACCCGGTAACCGGGAACTCCGGCATAGCTCGTACTCGACGCAGCCTTACAGGGGTTCTTCCACCAAATCCCTAGGGGCCTGCCCGCCTGGCCCGAGGAGATGGTTGGTGCGGTGGTGTTCTTAGCTCCCGAAGAGGCTAGCCACTCAACCAGCGCCTTGCTTCTGGTCTATGGCGGGCACATTCCTCTCCGGCTCGTGCGCCTCACAGTCGGACGCCCGCTTTTCATCTCACCTTCACCCGTAATTCCACCATCAAATCATGGGCGGCCGATTTCAACGTTATCCAGATGCGACTGCTGAGAGATGAGCAGTACGTGCGCTACACCTTACGCAAGGCGCATGCGGACGTGTTGGCGCCCGGGCAGATCGAGTAAAGCGGATGGGGTGGCAGTGATCAGAGTTCACACTGCCGCATTCAACATTGCCAAGAGCGCGGATGGTGCGCTGGTGATTGAGGCCAAAAACATGCGGCTGCCGACCGGTACATGCACACTAATGGACACGCTGGGCCTAGCTGAGCTGTTGTAGCCGCTGTACCAGTTTGCACGCTCGTTGCGGGGCAAGCGCCACAAACGCTGGCGCCAGCACTGAACTGACCGGCCACCTCAACGGGGACACCCGCGCACTGATCGGCGCCCAGTTTCTCAGCATTTTGCAGCCCACGGCTGAATACTTCATTGCATTGCACACCCCTGTGGTGGGAGATGCCGCGCGGGTGGCGGCCAAGGTTGACCCAAAAATCGCCGGCGCGGGCTTCCATGTCATACACACAGAGCCTCAGCGCCTAGCTAACCCTCTTTTGGCTTATCAACAGCGTGCTGGTTCCACACTTGGCGATTGGAGCGCGCGGGATCTTCCGGTCCATCGGGACACATCCTCGCCCGCGAGTTGGTGGCTCACCAGTTTTTCAACGCATACTAACAAAGTTTCGCGTCCCAGCGTGAATGGGTCCGCAAAAAAAATAACTGTTACCGTCTACACCAAAGTTGTCCCGCGACCGTACGGCTGCGCCCGGTGGAAACTTGCTTGGCAGGCGCTACTAGAGTTCGTCCATTCCCAACCCGTGCGATCACTCGCCAAGCAGGTCAAAACTGCGAACAACTAGTGCTTGCTCACGCCCGATGTATCGAACGGCGAAAATGAAGCCGCTCATAATTGCTACGCTGTTTCACTCTGATCACTTGACCGCGCTGGACAGCTTTCTTCAGCGGGAGCCACTGGTTCTATCGTCGTCACTCGCAGCAGTGGCGCTCTGCGTGGAACGCCTCCGCATTAAGCCACTGGTCTGCTCGCCTGCTCGCCTTCTGGCATTCTGCATTGCTGGCTTGGCAGGCATCGACAGTGGCGGCGCCCGCCAGCGGTCAGGGTCAGTAACGCACAAGCGCCTAGTGCCATTAAAGTTCCGTAATGATTTTTGGCCTTCCAATTCCCCCGTTTACCACTCGGCGAGAGATGCTCGTGAAGTGTGCACAGGTGTTCCCTGCGTTGTGGTTCGGCCAGCCGTCTTTGACAGACTCCAGTACCAGTTGGCGGAGACTGAGATACGTCCCGCCGCCATCCTGCCTCTGATAACTAGCGGCAAGAACCAACAACGCACCGTACACATAGCACCCGCCCACGCCATCGATGAGGACTGCACCTGCATGTAAGATATTGCTTCCGCGGCTTAGTCGCCGTGCTCAACGTCCACTGCGCCGCCCTCGGGCGCGATCCGCTTAGCCTCTGGTGCCCGCTTATAATGCCGTGTGTGATTGGTCCCGACAGCGCGGCCCTGCAAGCCAACATCGATGCGCAAAGCGCCATGGTGCCCTCTGTGATCCGGAATCTCGCCATCATGGAACTACCGACTGCCTAGGTTCTGCTCCAATTCTCATAAATGCTTTAACCCAAGTTTGGGCTGGTATTAGCCGCGACCAGCGCTGGATCATTTTGGCCGTGTTTCTGGCCGGCGTGGCGGAGGGACTATGGCTCAATCTCCACACGCTATATCTCGAGTTCCTAGGCGCCCGGCCGGAGCAGATAGGCTCGGCGCTGGGCATAGCCAATGTGATGGTGATCTTCGCCTATGTGCCCGCCGGTGTGCTAGCAGACCGCGGGAGGCGAAAGCTGATCATTATCACAGCGTGGGCCATCACCGTGCTGGCTATGCTCGGTCTTGCTGCCGCGCCTGACTGGCGTTGGGCGGTGCCGGGCTTCACCCTATACCTACTGGCCTCTTTTTCACGGCCGGCTTTCTCCGCGCAGATTGTCGCCAGCACCATAGGTGGAAACCCCAGCCGAGATTTTGCCATCACGTCAATAAGCTTCTCAGTGGGCGCACTGCTCTCACCCGTTGCCGGCGGTTGGATCGGGGAGGGGTGGGGGCTGCGCATGGTCTACCTCGTATCCGCCGTAGCCTACTTCTTTTCGATGCTGTGCCTTACGCCTTTGCGAGAAACCGCAAGCCACAGGCCACGCGCCGTCCTGCCCATTCGCCAGCTGATCGGCAACCGAGAATTTATGTGGCAGATCGCTGTGGTGATGCTGATCACCTTCAGCATTTATCTGGGGGTGACGTTGGCACCCCTTTATATCGAGAACATCAAAGGCCTGCGGCTGGACGAATTGGGCCAACTGGGCTCGGTTTCCGCAGTGGGGATGTTGGCGCTCACAGTCTGGCTGGCCAGCCGACCTGCCTTGCAGCGGCGCGGTCTCATCATCACGCAAGGGACGGTCTTGGCTGCACTGGCGCTCTTTTTAGTTGCCCCAGGCGGCGTTTCGTCCATTCTGGTGGCAGCTGCCCTGTTGCGCGGCGGGGCAGACGCCATTTGGACGCCCATCTCCGGTCGGCTGAGCGCATGGCTGCCGCCCGAGGCATTGGCACTGGGCTTTGCTTTTCGCGACACTGCTATGCGCATCAGCTTGACCACAGCCCCGGTGGTCGCAGGCCTGCTCTACGCAGTGGATCCGACCTGGCCGCTCATCGCCGGCATGGCTGCCCTCTGCGTGACGATCGCGCTGACGCTCACGTTGCCTCGGGCGATTTCGCCCGGCGCCACACCATGATCACCCGCCTCCGCCGACTCGTCCCGTCGCTCAGCACCGATCAGTGGCTGATTTATTTTGCCCAGATGACTTGGGGCGTGAGCTACAGCATGTGGCAGCACCTTCAGCCACTCTATGTCGAATATCTGGGCGCCGACCCCCAACAGGTGGGCGCCACGTTGAGCGCCGCCGGACTGGCGGTGGTGTTTGTGTATGTTCCCATCGGCCTGCTCGCGGACCGCTGGCGCCGCAAGCCCATCATCCTCAGCAGTTGGGTGCTAGGTACGGTGGCTACCTTTCTGGTGGGGCTGGCGCCGGATTGGCGCTGGGTGATCCCGGCGCTGGGTCTGTACATGCTCTCCTCGTTTTCGCGGCCGGTGGTGGCGGGGCATGTGGCGGCCACAGACCTGGGTGATAACCCCAGCGGCACTTTCGCTTTCTTGTGGACGGGCTTCTCCGTGGGCAGTCTGATCGGGCCGGCGCTGGGCGGATGGATTGCCGGGACCTGGGGGCTGAGGGCCGTGTTCGCCGTCTCCGGAGGAGTGGGCTTGTTCTCCAGTTGGATAATGGCGCAGTTGAGCGATGGCCCGCCCCCCGCGCGCCTACCCGAGGCGCGCCCGGCGGCCACCGCACTGTGGCGGGACGGACCCTTTCTGCTTCAAATGTTGGTGATGGCTTCCATCGTGCTGGCGCTGGAATTGGGGACCGTGCTCGCGCCGAACTATCTGCAGACCGTAAAGGCGCTCAGCCTGCAACAGATCGGCCAGTTGGGCACGCTGGCCTCGCTCGGCTTGCTCGCCCTCACTCTCGCGCTGGGCTACATGCGTCCGCACAGCCGCCGGCCGATGATACTCAACCAGATCTTGGTGGCCGCGGGGTTGGTGCTGCTGCTGGCGGCGCCGGCCGGCGCGCCCTGGCATCCCTTTCTGCTGGCCGGCTTCTTTCTGCGCGGCGGCAACCGGGCGGTGGTCCCGCTCACCCGTGGCCGGGTAAGCGCATGGCTCCCGCCGGAGGCGGCCAGCGCCGGCTTTGGGCTGGTGGACATGGCCGCGCAGACCGCCACGCTGGTCGCGCCGTTGGTGGCCGGCTATTTGTACACCCGCGATCCCGCGTGGCCGCTGATAGGCGGCGTCCTGCTCCTGGGGGTTACGCTAATCATCACCTGGCTGGCGCCCGCGACGCGCCCCATACCGAAGGCGGCGCCCGCGGATCTCGCCGCCTGATGCGACCTGGGGTAACGCCTCAGCCCTTCTGCCACGAATTGGCACGAAAACGCTTCGCACCGATTCATTTCCCAACCCCTTAAAGGGGGCGGAGGAGTAATTGTAGACGATGACAACCCGACCCAAGCTGATCCTGGACGTGGACACCGGCTTTGATGATGCGGTGGCCCTGTTGCTAGCCGACCGGCACCCGGCGCTGGACCTGCGCGCGGTGTGCGTGACCTTTGGCAATGCGCCGCTGGCCATCACCCTCGAGAACACCCTGCGCGCCCTGCGAGTGGGCAAGCTGGGGCGGGTGCCCGTGTATGCCGGCCACCCTTACCGTCCGTCCCGAGCGCGCCGCGGAGTTCTTGATCGATTACTACCTCGGCCCGCTCGGCCCAGAGGCGGTGTATGTGCGGCTTGGCCCGCAGACCAACCTGGCGCTGGCCCTGCGGCAGGAACCGCGGCTGGCCCAGCGCATCCCGCGCATCGTCACCATGGCCGGGGCCTATCAGGAGGGCAACTCCACGCCCTCAGCCGGGTTCAATGTGCTGGCGGACCCGGGCGCCGCGCACATCGTCTTCACCGCCGGTATCCCCATCACCATGGTCGAGCTGGAGGTGACCGCCTAGGCGCTGGTGACGCCGGCCGAACTGGCGGTGCTGACGGCTGGGCCGACTTGGGCGCGGACGGCGGCGGAAATTCTGGAGCCGCATGTGCGCTGGTGGATCGACACCATGGGTTGGCCGGCGGGAAGGTATATGATGCGTGCGCGGTGGCCGCCGTGGGGGACCCGGACCTGCTGCGCACCCGGCCGATGCACGTGGACATTGAACTGCGCGGCGAGCACACCCGCTGGCGCACCGTGGCCGATGTGATCGGCCGGCACCACCTACCGCCCAACGCCGAGGTGGGGATGGGGCTGGACCGCGCGCGTTTTATCCGTTTTCTACTCGAAGGTTTAGCGTGACCCCTCCCTTTTCCCTCCAAACAGCCCGCCGCTGGCTGGCCTCCTTTGAGGTGATCGCTTATCGCTGGCTGTGGCTCGCCCACGGCCTGTATGTGGTCAGCCTGACGATGCACCGGCTCGTGCTCGGTTGGCTGGTGCTCGAGCTGACCGATTCGGCCTGGTGGGTGGGCGTGGCCGCCGCCATGGATGGCGTGGGCAAGATCCTAGTGGGCATGTTCGCGGGGGTGCTGTTGGACCGACGGAACAAGCGCAGTGCATTGATCCTCTCCCAGTTGGCTTTTGGAGCGGGCGCCGTACTGCTGGGGGTGTTGGTGGCGATCGGGGCCGCCCCGATCGCGGTGGTGCTGGCGTTCGCATTTGCGCTGGGTGGGTTGGACTCAATAGCCCCGTCCGCCTACAACGCCATAACCTACCAAGTGGTGGGCCGCGCCCGCATCACCAACGCCTCGGCCAGCAACATGTTCGGGTTCAACGCCGCCCGCTTCGTGGGCGGCGCACTGATCGGCCGGGTGTTGGAGAGTTGGGGAGTGGGGCCCGGCTACTGGCTCACCGGGGGCTTTGCGCTGGCCGGGGTGTTGCCCCTGTTTGCCGTCAGCGGCACCTTCCGTTCCGAGCAGGCGCCGGAGCCGTTCTGGCGCTCGCTGGCGGACGGTCTGCGCTTCAGCTGGCGCGATCGCGAATTGCGGCGCGTGCTCGGGCTGAGCGCGGTGATGGAGCTCTTTGCGTTCTCACACTTCACCATGATCCCGGTCCTGGCGCGGGATGTGCTCCGGGTGGGCGCCGAGGGCCGTGGCTGGCTCACCGCGGCCTCCGGCATCGGCGCGGCCGTGGGCACCGGGGCGCTGGCCATGCGGGGCGACCTCTGCCGCAAGGGCGCCTTGATGTGGGGGATGTGCCTTGCCGCGGCCCTAAGCCTGATCGCTTTTGCCGCCTCGCCCTGGTACGCGCTCTCGCTGGTTCTGGCGGCCGTGGTCGGCGGCGTCCTCGCCGCCTATGACACCCTAATGCAGGCGCTGGTGCAGCTGCTCACGCCAGACCATGTGCGCGGCCGGGTGCTCAGCCTGTATGTGCTGACCTTTGGCTTTACGTCGTTGGGCGGGTATGTGGCCGGGAGCATCGCCGGCGTCCTAGGGGCGCCTATCGCAATCGGCGTGGGCAGCGGCCTGGTGATCTGCTATCTGGTGGGCCTGGCCAACCGGATCCGCCTGCTCCAGCCGGCGCACGTGGTGGAGGGGGTGGCAGCGGATGGGGAACGGATATAACGGTTGGGCTAAGGCCTGGCGCGTACCGGACCCACGCCGCTGCGTCTACAGCACCCCGTAGGTATCGAACACCTCGCGCAGGGATTTGCCGGCCAGCAGATCCGCCCGGCTGGCATTCTCGCTAGTGACCTTGTCGTAGGCGGTGTGCAGGACCTGATCCTCCACTGCGCGCGGCAACACCACGATGCCGTCGAAGTCCGCCACCACAAGCTCGCCGGGGTTCACCAGCACCTCCCCGCACCGCACCGGGACATCATAGGCCATGATCCGCGCGCGGCCCTGCGAGTCCAGAGGCCGGATGCCGGTGTAGTACACCGAGAAGCCCATGGCGATGATGCGCACACAGTCCCGCACCTGGCTGTCGCACACACAGCCCACCGCCCCATTGCGCTTGGCCACCGTGGACATCAACTCCCCCCACGGCGCATTGGTTCCCGCCGAGTCGGTGGAGTGCACCACCACATCGCCCGGCCGAATCGAATCCATCAGCGCGATCTCCAGGCCATATCGGTCTTCTTTGACCACATAATCGGTCTCCATCCACCGGGCGGTGCGCGCGCGGCCCACAAAGCCGCAGGCCCTCGCTATCCGGCAACAGCGGCCGCAGGCGGTAATGCAGGGCCTGGTGCATATAGCCCAACGAGTCCAGCACATCGCAAATCACCGGAATATACAGGTGCTGGCGGATCCACGCAAACGGTTCAACGTCGGAAGAAAAGACAGGAAATGACATAGGACTTGATTTCTGATCGCTGACTGCTGATTGAAAACACACTCAGATCGCCGCGGTGGAGGCGCCGTCCACATACAGGGCGCTGCCGGTGACGGCGCTGGCTTCATCGGAGGCAAGGAAGAGGACCGCATAGGCCACCTCGCGGGTGGTGGCCATGCGGCCCTGCGGCTGTTGGCGCTTGATGATGGGCAGCAGTTTATCCAGCCCGCCGGCGTCCTCCGCCGCCTTGCGGTTCATGGGCGTATCCACCCACCCGGGGCACACGCAGTTGGAGCGCACGCCCTGCGCGGCATAGGAGACGGCCAGGGCCTTGGTCAGGCCGATCACCCCGGCCTTGGAGGTGGTATAGGCCTCGTAACCGGGCTCGGTGAGCGTGGCCATCACTGAGGAGGTGTTGATGATGGACCCGCGCCCGCGCCTGAGCATGTGCGGGAGCACCGCCTTGCACATCAGGAACATCGCCTTGACGTTGACGGCCTGCACCTCATCCCACAGCGCCTCGGTAACGGACTGCAGATCGCCATAGGGCATGATGCCAGCGTTGTTGAACACCACGTCAATCTGGCCATAGGCGGCCAGCGCCGCTCCCACCACACGGTCGATGGTGGCAGCCTGGGCGAGATCGCCGATTACCTCCACCACCGCCGCGCCGCCCGCCCGAAGCCGGCCCCCCGTCTCCGCCAGACCGGCCGCGTTGCGATCCACAAGCACCAGGCGCGCGCCCTCCTCGGCAAAGAGCTCCGCCGCGCCCTGCCCGATGCCGGAGGCCGCGCCGGTGATGATGGCAACTTTGTTTTCTAGGCGGGGCATTGTGTTCTCCTTTAGGGACGGTCGACCGAGGACCGAGGACCGAGGACGGTCCCCAGTCTATTGATAATACTCCCGCATCTCCGC
>SXGR01021897.1_pt1 | contig 11908 bp, 13 predicted proteins | sample 3174711 | NCBI WGS metagenome assembly SXGR01 (sample SAMN11356860, study PRJNA531348) | freshwater metagenome | isolation source: freshwater sample F1-60 | place: China: Fuxian Lake, Yuxi | collected 2017-12-25
CGTCCGTCTCCTGAAGGGCGAAGGCCCCGAGGACCTGCAGGACCTCGTCCTTAAGCTCGGCATGGAAGTCGTGCGTCTGGCCGGTGTCGCCGGTTCGACCCTTTCCGCCAAGCAGACCGTCGAGAAGCACCTCAAGGACGGCTCCGCCCTCGAGAAGTTCAAGGCGATGGTCCGCGCCCAGGGCGGCAAGACCGACTGGATCGACGATCCCTCGAAGTTCCCCAAGGCGAAGTTCATCCGCAAGCTGCCCGCCCCGAAGCGTGGCTACGTGCATACCATCGACGCCGGCAAGATCGCCCAAGGCGTCCGTCTGCTCGCCACCCTCAAGGACGGCACGCTCGACCCGTCGGTCGGCGTCACCGAGATCCGCAAGGTCGGCACGCAGGTCAAGCAAGGCGAGCCGCTGATCATGATCCATTACAACGACGAGGCCAAGGTCGACGCCGCGCTGCCGTACTTCCGCGACGCCTACCGTCTCGCGCCCAAGCGTCCGAACATGCCCCCGCTCGTCGTCGAGCGCGTGGCCTGAGTCGGCCCGCCAGGACGGAACGAAAGCCGCGGAGCGATCCGCGGCTCTTTTGTTTTCAGCCTTCGCCGGCCGGCGTGCCGTCGGACTTCAGGATGAGGATGAGCTTCTTGCCGTCCTTCCCGGTGAGTTCCACTTCCACCTCAAGGGCGGTCGGCAGCTTGCGTACGCCGATGGGGCCGGAGATCTGGGCGCACCCATGGGCCTTGAGGAAGTCGGCCGCCTCGGCGCCGTTCTCCAATAGGACGAGTCGTCCTAGCAAGGCTTGGCCGTCAGCCTGGCCGACGGCGAGTTTCACCGTCTGATCGCGGAAATGATCGTCCAGCTGCGCCCACGTCACGACATCTCCGGCGGTGAAACTGCGTGCGCCATTGCTCCGCAGGGCGCTCAGCTCCGCCGGCGTCCCGCGCAAGGTCTCCGCCGTGGGTTGGCAGCCGACGAGCAAGACGAGCATCAGGAGCGCGAGCGTAGGTCTCATGTCAGAAAATCCGCTTCAGGAACTGCTCCATCTGATACCAGGAGTCGCGGTCGGCGTCGGCGTGGTAGGCCGCTCCCTTGGAGTTGTCATTGCCCGCGGCCTTATGCGTGAAGCTGTGGACGGCACCGGGATACTTCACGAGTTTGTGGTCCACGCCGGAGGCCTTCATCTCGGCCTCGAAAGCGGCGACGTCCTTGGCCGGGACGAAGGGGTCGTCGGCGCCGTGCAGCGCGAGGACCTTGGCCTTGATATGCTTGCCGTCGGCCGGGGTCGGGGAGTCGAGTCCGCCGTGGAAACTGACGACGCCCAGCACCTTGGCGCCGCTGCGGGCGAGTTCGATCGCGGCGGTGCCGCCGAAGCAATAGCCGGTCGCGGCCAGCTTCGCGGCGTCGGTGCGGCTGTCGCGGGCCAGGGCGTCGAGCGCCGCGTTCGCGCGGGCGCGGAGGAGGGCGCGGTCGGCCTTGTATTTGCCGGCTTCCTTGCCGGCGGCCGGAGGCTGCGGTCGGATGCCTTGGCCGTAGATGTCGGCGACCAGGACGTTATAGCCCAGGCCAGCCAGCTTGCGCGCGGCTTCCTTCTCGTGGTCGCTGACGCCGGTCCACTGGTGGATGATGAGCACGCCCGGCCGCTTGCCGGACACGGCGTCGTCGTAAGCCAGCCAGCCTTCGCAGAGGACCTCGCCGGCCTTGTATTCGAGTGGCTTCTCCACGACGGCCGCGGAGAGCGTGCCGACGACGGCGAAGACGGCGGGCAGGAGGGCTTTCATGCCTGCGAAACTAGGCAGGCGGGCCGAAGGCGCAAGCGCCTAGGTCTCAGGCCAGGCCGCGCTTGGTCGACGCGGCGAAGTCCACGAAGGCCTTCACGACACGGCCGGAGGCCTCGGGCAGCGAACGGGCTTTCTCAAGCGCCTGCGTGGTGTTGAGCCCGTCGCGGTAGAAGGTCCGGTGCATCAGCTTGGCTGTGGCGATCTCCTCGTCGGTGAAGCCCGAGCGCTTCAGGCCGACGGCGTTGATCATCTTGCTCTCGCACGGATTGCCGTCGGCGATGACGAACGGAGGCACGTCTTGGACGCACTTGGAGCAGGCCGCGACCATCGCGTGGTCGCCGATGCGGCAGAACTGGTGGATGCCGGCGTTCCAGCCGATGTTCACGTGGTCGCCGACGTGCACATGGCCCGCGACGGCGGAGTGGCTGGAGATGACGAGGTGGTTGCCGATCACGCAGTCATGCGCGATGTGCGAATAGGCCAGCAGGACGTTGTCGTCGCCGAGGATGGTCCATTCGCCTTCCTGGGTGCCGAGGTGGACGCTGACGTATTCCCGGAAGACGTTGCGGGCGCCGATCTTGAGGCCGGGCTTGCCGGGGCGGGCCTTCAGGTCCTGCGTGCGGCCGCCGATGAAGGCGTAGGGGAAGACCTCGCACCGCGGGCCGAGCTGCGCGTAGCCGTCGACCGTCGCGTGGTGGTGCAGGACGCAGCCGTCGCCCAGGGTGACGTCGCCGCCCACGTAGGCGTAGGCGCCGATCACGACGTCCCGGCCGAGCTGGGCGCCGGCTTCGACGATCGCGGTGGGGTGGACTTGCGTGGCCATCCGGTTCAGCCGTTGGGCGAGTCGGCGATGGTGAAGAGCAGTTCGGCTGAGGACACGCACTCGCCGTTGACGAGGCATTCGCACTCGGCGGCGGCGATGCGGCCGCGGACCTTGGTGAGCTTGGCGCGGATCTCGAGGGTGTCGCCCGGCGTGACCGCCTTGCGGAACTTCACCTTGTCGGCGCTCATGAAGAAGACGACCTTCGGGGCTTCGTCGGCGGCGCCGCGGCGCAGCATGATGAGGCCGGCGGCCTGGGCCATCGCCTCGACCTGCAGGACGCCCGGCATGACCGGCTGGCCGGGGAAGTGTCCCTGGAAGTAAGGCTCGTTGATCGTGACGTTCTTGATCGCGACCAAGGAGTCGTCGTTGAGCTCGACCACGCGGTCGACCATCACGAACGGGTAGCGGTGGGGCAGGGCGTTGAGGATCTGGCGGATGTCGAGCGCCGAGCCGACGGGGGCCGTCGGGGCTTCGACCTTCGGCCCCGCGGGCGCGGCCTTGGCCTTGGGGGCCTTGGATTCCTGCCACTGCTTGCGCACGGCCGCGGCGAGGCGGGCGTTGAGCGCATGGCCGGGGCGGACGGCGATGATGTGCGCCTTGAGACGGACGCCGGCGAGGACGATGTCGCCGACGATATCGAGGATCTTGTGGCGGACGAGCTCGTCCTTGAAGCGCAGGGGCTCCTTGCTGACGATCTTGTCGCCCTTCAGGATGATCGCGGAGTCGAGCGTGCCGCCCTTGATCAGGCCCTTCTCGATGAGGCCTTCGATGTCCTCGTAGATCGTGAAGGTGCGCGCCGGGGCGATCTGCGCCTCGTAGGTCTCGGCGTCGATGTCGATCGTGAGGTGCTGGGTATGGATGCCGCGGTCGTCGGCGGACGTGCAGGTGATGCGCAGGCCGTCGAAGGGCAGGGCGATGATGGACCGGCTGCCTTCGTTGATCGTGATCGGGTGCGTGAGCACGAACGTCTCGCGCGGCTCAGCCTGCTCGACGACGCCGCACTGGTGGATGAGCGTGGTGAACGGGCGGGCGGAACCGTCGACGATGGGCGGCTCGGAGGCGTCGAGTTCGATGACGGCGTTGTCCACGGCCATGCCGCTGAGGGCGGAGAGGACGTGCTCGATGGTGTGCAGCTTGACGGTGTCGGAAGAGACGGTCGTCTTGCGCTCGAGCTCGGTGATCATCTCCGAGACCGGACGTACCTCGGGCTTGCCGAAAAGGTCGATGCGACGGAAGACCAGGCCGGTGTTCGGAGCGCCCGGCTTCAGGGTCAGGGTGACCTCCTGTCCGGTGTGGAGGGCCTTGCCTTTCACGGAGGCTTCTTTGCCAAGGGTACGCTGTTTCATGCCGTTCACATAGTTATTCACACCCCCTTCGCTCTGTAAAGGCCTACTTTTGAGGGGTTTGGGGTGGAATTCACGGTGGAGGGTAAGGCTGAGGGATAGGGGTGGGGGTGGGGGTAGGGGTGGGCTGAAAGAGGGGATAACCGATGAAGGATGGAAGATGGACGACGAAGGATGAAATGAACGCCCAGATCCTATCCTCCATCGTCCATCATTCATCTGATTTCTCCATCTGCCGTTCGCCGTTCGGGTCCTGTCTCTCGCCCTCGCGGCGATCAACGTTCGCCGCGCTCACTTGTTCACACGGGGACGCGGTTCCTTGACACTGCAAGGCGCTGGGCAAATCGTCCGCATGTGCTGCTGGTCATCGATAACTACGATTCGTTCACCTATAACCTGGTCCAATACTTCGGGCAGTTGGGCGTGGAGCAGAAGGTGTACCGCAACGATCAGATCACGGTGGAAGAGGCCCTTGCGCTGAATCCCGACCGCGTGATGATCTCGCCCGGGCCATGCTCGCCCGCGGAAGCCGGCGTTTCGTGCGACATGATCCGCGCCTTCGCCGGCAGGAAGCCGATCCTCGGGGTCTGCCTCGGCCATCAGGCCATCGGCCATGTCTTCGGCGGCAAGGTCATCCGCGCCCCGCACCTGATGCACGGCAAGACTTCGCCGGTGTTCCATAACAACACCGACGTCTTCAAGGGACTGCCTTCGCCGTTCGCCGCGACCCGCTACCACTCGCTCGTCGTCGAGCGTGCCACCTTCCCCGCCGTCCTCGAGGTGACGGCCTGGACCGAGGACGGTCTCGTGATGGGCCTGCGCCATCGCGAGCTGCCGGTCTGGGGCGTCCAGTTCCATCCGGAGTCCTTCGCGACCGAGCACGGCCTCCGGCTGCTGGGCAACTTCCTCCAGCTCTGAGCGATGTTCTGCCCCCGCTGCAATCACGAGGATACGAAGGTCCTGGAGACCCGCCTCGGGAAGGGCAATCATTCCATCCGGCGCCGCCGCGAGTGCCTGGCCTGCGACCACCGTTTCAGCACCATCGAGGAGATCGTCCGCGAAGGCATGGTCGTCGTGAAGCGCAACGGCGCCCGGGAGGAGTTCGACATCGGCAAGATCGCCTCCGGCGTCCGCAAGGCGACCGACAAGCGACCGATCGAGCTCGAGCGTATCAACCTGATGATCTCCGAGATCGTCGAGAACCTGCAGGCGAAGTTCGGCGACGAGGTCCCCTCCAGCGCGATCGGCGAGGAGATCATGGCGCGCCTTCAGGCGGTCGACCAGATCGCCTACGTCCGTTTCGCCAGCGTCTACCGCGAGTTCCGCGACATCGACGAGCTCGCCAAGGCCATCGACCAGCTTCGCAAGGGAGGGAAGCCCAAGTGACCGCCGCGCTCCCGAAGTCCATCCGCCTCCGCACGCTCAACGCGCTGCTGGCCTCGATGGTCGGCACCGCCCCGCAGCTGCGCTCCGACGTGGACGCCGTCCTGCGCGTCTTCGAAGCCGACGACGAAACCGACCCGCGCCTCAGCGCCCCCGACCTCGCCGCGGCCGCCGTCCAGATCTTCCGCTTGCTTTCGCCGGACCGGCCGACGCCCGCCGTCGCGGTGCTCGACCATCGCGCCGAGCCTTTCGACGCCCTCTGGGCCCATGAGCGCGTCGAAGCCGCCCTCGCCGCGACCGGCGAGGCCGCCGACGTGCTCTTCTGGGTCGTCGGCCTGCAGGATCACTATCTCGCCGGCACCCGGGCCCGTTCGACCCGCTGGCGGACCGCCTACGATGAAGCCGTCGACACGGTGCAAGGTCTCGTCGCCCGCCAGGCCGGCCGTCGCCGCGTGACGGTCGTCGTGCTTTGATTTCCCATGAGCGCCCCGAAGACGCTGTTCCAGAAGATCGCCGACAAGGAGATCCCCGCGAAGCTCATCCATGAGGACGGGCTCTGCGTCGCCTTCCATGACATCGATCCCCAGGCGCCGACCCATGTCTTGGTCGTGCCGCGCAAGCCCGTCCCGCGTTTGGCCGAAGCCTCCCCGGAAGACCAGGCCCTGCTGGGTCATCTCCTCCTGACCGCCGGGCGGCTCGCCCGCGAACTCGGCCTCGCCCGGGGTTTCCGGATCGTCATCAACAACGGATCCGATGGCGGCGAATCCGTCCCCCATCTGCACGTGCATCTGCTGGGTGGACGCTCCCTGCGTTGGCCGCCAGGCTGAGGTGATGAGCGCGCCTGAACCCTGCCTCGTCCTCGACGGCTCCGCCCGCGCCGGAGTCCGGGCGGGGGTTCTCTCCGGTGGCCGCTGGGCTGGGCAGGGCATCTCGCCCGACGGCGCCTTGGAAGGCCTCTTCGGGTGCGTCGAGGCCGCGCTCGCGGACGCCAAGCTCTCGTTGGCTGACATCCGATCCTTCGCGCTCTGCGTCGGTCCGGGCTCGGTGCTCGGCATCCGTATCGCCGCCCTCGCGGCGCGCTCTTGGTCGGCGCACGCGCCGCGGCCGATCTTCGTCTGGGAATCCCTTTCCGCGCTGGCGCGCTCCGCGCTCGTCGCCGGCGAAAAAGGCCCGTTCCTCGTGGCCGTCGAATCGCGGCTCAAGCGCTGGCACGCCAGCGAGGTCGCCGCCGATGGTGCGCTCGGCGCGCCTTTCGAAGCCGAGGCCGCGCAGCTGAACGCCGCCGGCCTTCGTCTGTTCGCATGCGGTGAGGTCGCCGCCGCGGCCTTGCCGGCGCATCTCCCCGTCCCGCCGCCTTGGTCCGCCTTGCCGGCCTTGCTGGCCCAGCCCGGTTTCCTCCGTGAGGAAGCCCGTCCGGACGCCCTGAACGTCGCCCAGGATTTCGCGACCTGGTCCGGCGAGCGCCACCGCGCCGACGCATGAGCACCTCCGCCGCGCGCGCCTGGGTCGAGATCGACCTGCCGGCCATCGACCGCAACGTCGGCCGGATCAAGCAGGCCTTGCCGCCGCACGTGCGTTATGTCGCGGTCGTGAAGGCCAACGCCTACGGACACGGCATGCCCGAGGTCGCCACGCGCCTCCTGCAGGCCGGCGTGGACTGCTTCGCGGTGGCCAACGTCGCCGAGGCCGCGATCCTGCGCGAAGTCGGGCATGAGGCCGATATCCTGCTGCTCAGCCCCACTTTGCCGAACGAACTCGCGCGGGCCGTAGCGCTGGGGCTCGATATCACCTTGAACTCCCTCGCGGAAGCGCAGGCGCTCGCCGCCCTCGTCCGCGGCCGCGACCGCCGGGCGAAGGTGCACGTGAAGGTCGACACCGGCATGGGCCGCGCGGGCGTCTGGCATGAGCAGGCCGCGGAGCTGTTCGCCTTCGTGCTCGCCGAACCCGGTCTCGAGTGGCGCGGGGTCTACACGCATTTCTCCGCCGCCGACCATGACCAGGCCTTCACCGCCGCGCAGCGCGCGACGTTCCTCCGTCTGCTGGAGACGATCCCCGCTTCGGTCCGCGCGGGCCTGCTGATCCATGCCGACAACAGCGCGGGCCTCGAGAGCTTCTCCGCCTCGGCCCCCTTCAACGCCGTGCGCGTGGGCCTGATGCAATACGGCCTGCCGCCCTCGGCGGGCTCCTTCCTGGCCAGCCTGCGCCCCGAACCGGTGCTTTCCTTCCATGCCCGCGTCGTCCTGGTCAAGGATCTGCCCGCCGGCACGGCCGTCAGTTATAACCGTACCAAGGTGCTTTCCCGTCCGAGCCGCGTGGCCGTCATCGCGGTCGGTTACGGCGACGGCGTGCCCACCGCCGCCAGCAATCGCGGACACTTCCTCGTGCGTGGCGTGCGTTGTCCGATCCTCGGCCGCGTGACCATGGACCAGACCATCGTCGACGTCACCGACGTCCCGGCCGTGGCCGTGGACGATGTCGTCACGATCCTCGGCGCGCAAGGCGGCGACCGCATCACCGTCGCGGAGTTCTGCGCCTGGTCCGACTGCATCCCATGGGAGGCCTTGTGCACGCTCACGCAGCGCGTGCAGCGCGTCTACCGGACCGACCGCACCTGACCATGGCCGCCTTCCTCCGTCTCGCGCTGCTCTGCGTCTCCGTCGTCGTCCTGCGTGCGTCGGATGACCCTGTCGCCGTCGCCATCGGCCATGCCAAGGCCCACCCGCAGGGCGAGGTCCCGGCGAGCTTCGTCGCGGCGGATTATCGCGGAGACCTCCGCGACCTCCCGATCGGCGTCTTCGAGTCCGGCGTGGGCGGTCTCACGGTGCTCGAGGCCCTCAAGGCCCACGACCGTCACGACAACCGTACCGGCAAGGCGGGGGCGGACGGCGTGCCGGATTTCGCCGGCGAGCGCTTCGTCTATTTCGGCGACCAGGCCAACATGCCGTACGGGAATTACTCCGCCGTCGGGCGCACGGATTTCCTACGGGAGCTCATCCTGCGTGACGTCCTGTTCCTGCTCGGACGCCGGCACGCCCGAGGCGCGAAGCCGCCGGTGAAGGCCATCGTCATCGCCTGCAATACCGCCACCGCCTATGGTCTGGAGGATATCCGGGCCGCGGTGAAGGCGTGGGGATTGCCGGTCATCGTGGTCGGCGTCGTCGAAGCGGGCGCCCAAGGGCTGGCCGAGACCGCAGGCGACTCGCAGGGCGGCGTGGCCGTGCTCGCCACCGTGGGCACCTGCGCCTCCAACGCCTATCCCAAGGCGCTCGCCAAGGTCACCGCCCGTCCCGTCCTTCAGCTGGGCTCGGCCACGCTCGCCGCCGCCATCGAAGGCGACCCCTCGGTCAGGACGCCGATCCGGGACATCATCCGCGCCGACGTCGGGGCGTTCCTAAGGTCGGCCGCCGCCGACAAGGCCGAGCCGATCGACACCTTGATGCTGGGCTGCACCCATTATCCTTTGGTCGCCGAGGAGATCTCCGCGGCGTTCGGCTATTGGCGCGACCATGAGACCGACGGTCGCAAGCCTTACGCCGCCCTCGTCGCCAAGGAGCTGAAGCAGGTGAACCCCGCCGCCTGGACGGCCGAGGCGCTGTGGCGCTCGCTGCAGGCCGCCCAGATGCTGGCGGTGACCAAGTCTTCGGCCGGCGACCTGTTTTACATCTCCGTCCCGAATCCGGCATGGCCGGGCGTCGGCCTCGCCGCCGACGGCTCGCTGAGCTACGAATATAAATACGGGCGTCAGCCTGAGCAGGTGGGACGCGAGGACACGATCAACGTGCCCATGACCCTGGAGAAACTTCCCGGCGCGACCGCGAAGCTCGTCCGGGAGAAGCTCCCGCTGACCTGGCGAAGCCTGCAGTCGGCCCGCTGACCGACCAGCCGTCCTGCGGACGGCCAGCCGATCGTGGACTTTCCTTAGCTCTTGAAGCCGAAGTATCGGCTGGCGTTGCCGTAGCAGACGTCGGCGATCAGGCGCTCGTTCCAGTCTTGGCGGTCCGGGATGCGGCCCGATTCGACGTCCTGGCCGACCAGGTCGCACAGGATGCGGCGGAAGTATTCGTGGCGGGGGTAGGAGAGGAAGGAGCGCGAGTCGGTGATCATGCCGATGAAGCGGCTGAGCAGGCCGAGGTCGGACAGCGCATTCATCTGGTCGCGCATCCCGCGTTCCTGGTCGAGGAACCACCAGCCCGAGCCATACTGGATCTTGCCCGGCGTCACGCCGTCCTGGAACGAGCCCGGGAGGCAGGCGAAGAGGGCGGTGTCGGCGGGGTTGAGATTGTAGAGGATCGTCTTCCCGAGGGCGTTCTCGCCCGAGAGCGTGCCGAACCAGCGGATGAGTCCCGGGCCCTGGCGGAAGTCGCCGATCGTGTCGCAGCCCGCGTCGGAGCCCAGGCGTTTGAGCAGGCCGAGGTTCGGGTCGCGGACGGCGCCGAGGTGGAGCTGGGTGGCCCAGCCCTTGGCGTGGTTGAGGCGGCCGACGTGGAGCATGATGAAGGCCGTGAACTTCTCGGCTTCCTCGAGGGTGGCGGCCTTGCCGGCCATGGCGTGCTCCCAGATGGCTTTGGCTTCGGCTTCGGTGCAGGCGGCGTCCGGCAGGGTGTCGAGACCGTGGTCGGAGGCGCGGCAGCCCGCGGCGGCGAAGTCGTCGTGGCGCTGGTTCAGGCCCGCGATCAGGCCGGCGAAGGTGTCGGCGCCCTTGCCGGTCGCGGCGGCGAGGCGCTTGGCCCAGGCCTGCACGCGCTCGGGCTGGCGGACCTTCAGGCAGGCGTCAGGGCGGTAGGTCGGGACGACCTTGGTGCCGAGGCCGGATTTCGCGATCTGATGGTGCAGGTCAAGGGAATCGGCCGGGTCGTCGGTGGTGCCGACGACGCGGACCTTCATCAGCTTGAGGATGCCGCGGGCCGTGAGGTCGCCGTGCTTCAGCTGGCGGTTGGCTTCGTCCCAGATCTTCTGGGCGGTGGCGCCTTCGAGGACTTCCTGGATGCCGAAGTGGCGGCGCAGTTCGAGGTGGGTCCAGTGGAAGAGGGGATTGCGGAGCGTGGACGGCACCGTCTCGGCCCACGCCTGGAACTTCTCGCGCGAGGTCGACTTGTCGCCGGTGATCAGATCTTCGCTGACGCCGTTGGCGCGCATCGCGCGCCACGGGTAGTGGTCGCCCGCTAGCCAGATGGCCGTGAGGTCCTCGAAGCGGCGGTCGTCGGCGATGTCCTTCGGGCTGAGGTGGCAGTGGTAGTCGACGATCGGCTGGTCCTTCGCCACGCCATGGTACAGCCGCTGGGCCGTGCCGGTCGAGAGGATGAAGTGGTCGTCCATGAAGGCCATCGTCGTCGGTCTCGCTCAGATGGACATCGCGGCGAAGCCGCCGTCGACGACGATCTCGGCGCCGGTGACGAAGCTGCCGGCGTCGGACGCGAGGAGCAGGGAGGCGCCGATGAGTTCCTTGGCCTCGCCGAAGCGGTTCATCGGGGTCTTGCCCAGGATCGTCGCCACGCGCTCCGGGGTGAGCACCTTGCGGTTCTGCTCGGCCGGGAAGAAGCCGGGGACGAGCGTGTTGACGCGCACGCCCTTCGCGGCCCATTCGCGGGCGAGGTTCTTCGAGAGGTTGTGCACCGCGGCCTTGGAGGCCGAGTAGGTGAAGACGCGGGAGAGCGGCAGGATGCCCGATTCCGAGCCGAGGTTGATGATCGAGCCCTTGCCGGCGGCGACCATCGCCTCGCCGAAGACCTGACAGCCGAAGACGACGCCCTTCACGTTCACCGTGAGGATCTTGTCGAGCTGGGCTTCGTCGATGTCGAAGAAGGGCGTGGGCGAGTTGACGCCGGCGCCGTTGACGAGGACGTCGACCTTGCCGTGCTTCGCGAGGATGCCGTCGCGGAGTTTGATCAGGTCGGCTTTCTGGGTGGCTTCGCAGGAGAGGAACTCGCCGGAGCCGCCGGCGGCCTTGATCTTCGCGAGGCGCGCGTCGGCCTTGGCGGGATCGCGGCCGACGAGGATCACGTGGGCGCCGGCGGAGGCGAAGCCTTCGGCCATGGCGCCGCAGAGTTCGCCCGTGCCGCCGATGACGACGGCGACGCGGCCTTTGAGGGAGAACAGATCGAGGGAGGACATGAGTATAGGGGTAGGGACAGGGGCAGGGGTGGGGGTAGGGCGATCAGCGGACGACGCGGGCGCCGCCGCCGGAGAGCTGCTTCTCGACTTCCTTGCGGGTGACCATCGACGTGTCGCCGGGGGTCGTGGACGCCAGCGCTCCGTGGGCGGCTCCGTAGTTCACGGCCTTCTGGGCGTCGTTATGCTCGAGGAAGCCGAAGACCAGGCCGGAGGCGAAGCTGTCGCCGCCGCCGACGCGGTCGAGGATCTAGAGTTCCGGGAACGGGATGCTGTCGTAGAACCTGCCGTCGTGCCAGCAGATGGCGCTCCAGTCGTTCTTCGTGGCGGTGATCACGCGGCGGAGCGTGGTCGCGGCGACCTTGAAGTTCGGGAACTGCTTCACGGCCTCGGCGATCATGTCCTTGAAGGCCTGGGTCTCGATGTTGGAGATGTTGTGGTCGACGCCCTTGACCTCGAAGCCGAGGGAGGCGGTGAAGTC
>SXGR01059002.1_pt1 | contig 11908 bp, 8 predicted proteins | sample 3174711 | NCBI WGS metagenome assembly SXGR01 (sample SAMN11356860, study PRJNA531348) | freshwater metagenome | isolation source: freshwater sample F1-60 | place: China: Fuxian Lake, Yuxi | collected 2017-12-25
ATCAGTTAAAGTCATTCAAATCTGAATTAATAAATGAACAGGAAATGTTCTGCTGCTTTGTTCTGATGCTCCCGGCGGATTCTTGCAAAGGTGACGGTTTGTGTCAATGGGGCAATGCGGGGAGTTTCTAAAAAATCTTTATAAGTATTCTAAATTTAAAAGAATCTTCTAAATCTTAAATAATTTAAAATAGTCGAGGAAAAAGTGAAGAAATGTGCGCTATAGTGTTGACCGAAACTGCTGTTGTGCTTGAATACGAAGGTTCTTACTACGGTAGGCGGAATTTTCTAGATTAAAAATAAATTAGAATTAGATCAAGCAAAATAAATTAAGATATGGAAAACCAACTTATGGACACATACCTATCCAAACTCGCAGACAAGTATCCCGCCAGAATCGATTACCTCCAAGCGGGGAAGATTCTCGGGTTTAACGAAGACGAAATCAAAATTCTCGTTCAACACAACCACCTAAAGCCAATCGGAAAGCCTCGGCAGAATGCTCGAAAGTTTTTTACCCTTATAGAGACTGGGGCGAAGGCGTTTGACCCAGAATGGATTCGCAAAGCAACCGACGCTGTCTACAAGCACTGGAACGAGAAGAATTTAAAGAAGTCTCTACCAAATACAGAACCGATCTGACCCCATTGAAAGCGAAGATAGCGCATTGCAGCCCCACAAGGGGCTTTTTTGTTTTTAAAATAAAACGCGGCGGGTTTTAACCCACCGCTTTGAACGTCATGCTTTGGTTTGGGACCTACCTCTTAGTGAATTCCTCTAGAGATGGACATTCAACCAACGCTTGCTGAGCGTAGGCTTGGTGAACCATGCGGCTTTGGTGGCCCATCATCGCCATTGCAAAGCGTTCAGGCATCCCAGCTTGGGCCGCCCTCTGAATCCACGCATAACGGTAGCTATGCAGGACGCAACCTGGGGGAAATCCGAGCCGACGGCATCGGCGCCAGAAATCCCCAGATCGACGATTTGTTTTTTCCTTGCTAATTTTCGGAAATAATGGGCCTTCCGCTGGGAGGCGACGGAGTAGCTCCTCCAAATCTGGGCCAATCCGGATCATTGCTGGCGGGCTGTTTGGCTTCAGTTTCGCCGTCCGGAAAACGAGCAGCCTTTGCTTCCAGTTGATGTTGGCTGCTTGAAGTTTCGCCGCATCTCCCTGCGACGCTCCGATGTGCCAGCAAAGTTCGTAAAAGTTCCGCCGCTCCGGATCTTCTACGGTCTCGCAAAGCCTTCGATGCTCTTCCTCGGTGATGGCTCGGAAATTTTTCCATCGGATTTCCGGCCAAAGGTCTTCGGAAATCAGGTCTCTGCTAACCCAGTTGATCTTGACTCCAAACCTATAGGCGAGTTGGACGTGGTACCGGATCGACCTCTTGAATCGGAGGATACCCTGGATGAACAAGTCTGGATCGGTGGTTGCGATTTGGTGAGCGCGGAGGCTTTGCAGAACCGGGGACGCCAGAGATCGCCTTAGCCGCTCCCTCTGGGTAGGAAGTTCGCATTTTTCGATGTACTTATCGAAGAGCTGGCCCCAGTTCCGGCCCATGTACTGCGGGTCGGTTTCACGGAGCATCATCAAAGCCTGTTTCCTGACCAAGTTGGTCGGGCTGGCGCTGGCTCCGACAAGGGTCGCCAGAATTTTTTCGGCCTCACCAAGGTCTTTGGTGGGGAGGGAGGTCTGTCTACCGTCCTGATTCTGGAGGTAGTATCGGTCTTTTCTTTTGAATAAGTAGTACTTCTTGGTTTCCATGCGGGAAAAGCATGGCTTGACAGTTGAATCCTCCGTGAGCGGGTGGTGGACGGGTAGCCGGAGGGTTGTGGACGGGTTTTGCGAGGTAGTCGCCAGAGGGTGAGTTTCTCTGACACTGTTCTGACAATCCGACCTCTCCGACTCCCATTCCCCCTCGGAAACCCCAGTAAAACTGGGACTTCCGAGAGGTTTTAAGAGTGGTGCGCACGGCAGGACTTGAACCTGCACACCTTACGGCTCTACCACCTCAAGGTAGCGCGTCTGCCAATTTCGCCACGTGCGCGTTGTGTCGTTCGATCCCCAAACTAACTCCGAGATCTATTTAACTCTGAAATCTCTTACAAATTTCGATGTTAGCTTAGCTTCCTTTTAGCCCAGTCGCCAGAAGTCTCTTTCCGGCAGTGAACAGATGGTCGGGGCGGTGAGATTCGAACTCACGACCTCTTGTACCCGAAACAAGCGCGCTACCAGGCTACGCTACGCCCCGAACCAAACGAGGGCCGGAAAGTGAGGAAATGCCAGCCGGGTTGCAATGGATTTCTCCTGAAAAGTGAAATCACCATTTTATCACCGGCTGGGATCCATGTCGGTGGGACCAAAAAAAGACACCTTCATAAGCCGCTCAACCGTGAACTCTTCCGGACACACCCACCCACCGATGGCAAATTTTGGGAGCCCGCTGGCGCTGAACTTCTTGGCGCTTGGATTGACCCACGGAGATCGCCCGGTTATAGCAAGCTTGCCAAATGAAACTGAATCTTTCCGCGGGTCGTGCCCTCCGGCGCGGCTTTACGCTCATCGAACTACTGGTGGTGATCGCGATCATCGCGATCCTCGCCGGGATGCTCTTGCCGGCTCTGGCCAAGTCTAAGTCTAAGGCCACCGGCATCCTCTGCATGAACAATCTTCAGCAACTCATGCTCGGATGGCGCTTGTACGCCGACGACAATTCAGACGGAACCGTGTCGGCTCAGGGCGGCGGCGATCGTCGTCCAAACTGGATCGAAGGCAACATCGACTACTCCGCCGACAGTGCCAACGAGCGTTACATCACCAACAGCCCCCTCTTTAAGTACGTCGGCGGATCCAAGGCGATCTTCAAGTGCCCGGCGGACCGCCAGATGGTCCGAGTTGGTCAGCTAAAGGTGGCCCGCATCCGCAGCAACTCCATGAGCCAAGTCTGGGGCAACGGCGACTGGCTCGATTATGATTACAACCCGAACCAAACGAAGTGGCGCAAGTACATCAAGCTGGGAACAGTGGTCCAACCTTCACAAACTTGGGTGCTGATCGACGAGCATCCCGACAGCATCAATGATGCGGCGTTTGCAAACATCATGACCGACGCCAACAAGGCCGGCCGCTCAAAGGTGGTCGATCAACCCGCCAACTACCACAACGGCGCGGCTGGCTTCTCCTTCTCCGATGGACACGCCGAAATTCGTCGCTGGCTCGGAGCCAAGATTGGTCAGGCCAAGGTCAACTTCAATGCGACCGGCAACTACGTCGCCCTCGGCGGAGTGATCCCCGCTAGCGACCCCAAGTCACTTCTGGACGTGGGATGGATGGCCGACAACACCACGGTGTCCGCCCAATAATCCTCTACCAATTCGGTAAGTCCCAAAGAAACGCCGCCGTTTTGGCGGCGTTTCTAATTTTTATGAACCCTCGCTCCACCGCCTCGCTGGTCTTGATTGGCACCTGCGCGCTCTGGGCTTTCAGCTTTCCACTGCTTAAGTCCATAGAGCAACTGGGCCAACGCAATGCGCCGGGAAACACGAGTCTCTTCCTCTCCACCTTGCTGGTCGCCTGTCGCTTTAGTTGTGCTGCGGGGTTGTTCCTCATTGGCAATGCAATCCGCTGCCGGTGGCGACGACGGTGCGACAGTGAGAGCCCTCTTTCCATCCGCCCCACGGCTTTGGAGTGGAAGCAAGGCCTGGGCATCGGGATCTTTGGCTCGATAGGGCTCATTCTCCAGATGGACGGGTTGGCCTACACGGAGGGTTCCGTGTCGGCATTTTTAACGCAGGGCTATGCGGTGTTAATTCCGATCTGGATTACCCTCACGGCTCGCCGCCTGCCCGGTTGGACGGTCACGGGGGCTTGCCTGCTGGTGGGGTTGGGTGCGGCCGTTCTTGCGGGAGTTCGCTGGGACCACTTCCACCTCGGACGAGGAGAGTTGGAGACGCTGGCCGGGTCTGTCCTGTTCGCGGGTCAGATCCTGTGGTTGGAGCGGCCGCAGTTCGCGGGCAACGACTCCGTTCGTTCTACGACCGTCATGTTCGGTGCCATGGCGCTGACGGCTTGGCCACTGGCCTTCGCCTTGGCTCAGCATCCCCACGATATCGTGAAGGCGGTCAGCTCCAGTGAAATCGCCTCCCTCTTCGCCCTGCTGCTCTTCGGTTGTACTTTGGTCACCTTCCCGCTGGCCAATCACTGGCAACCCAAGGTGACGGCCACCCAAGCGGGCCTGCTCTATTGCACAGAACCGGTCTTCACCAGCGTGGTTTGCCTGTTTGTGCCAGGTTGGATTTCCAAGACTACCGGCCTGAATTACCCCGATGAGTTCGTTCACCTGCGGTTAATCCTCGGTGGTTCGTGCATCCTGGCTGCCAATGTTTGGATTCTCTTGCTACCGCCGCCCAAGCCTCTCGATTCTTAGCCAGAACGATCCAATTAAAATCGTTCCGGCTTAGGTCTTGAGCCAAGCCCCGCACCGACGCAGTCATCCCCCTCAACCCTCGACGCGGTTATTTCCATGTCATGCGGGTGAACACAGGGAAGTGGTCGCTCGGCTGACGCCCTCCCGGGGTCAAGTCCACCACCTCGGACCACGGAATCTCAGCCTCACCCCGAGACAGGATCCAGTCGATGCGGGCACTGTTGAAGGTAGGCTTTCCAAAGCCATTGAAGGAATTGAGGGTTTCATTCTTACGCTGAGCCGCAGCGAACCAGGTGTCCGTGAATCCGATGTCCCGAGTCAGCGCCTCATAGACCGTGTTCCGCGTGGCCACGGCGTTGAAATCTCCCATCAGGATCACCCGCTCGTTTGCAGGAATCTTCGCCAATCGGCTCCGAATCAAGGCTGCCCCCTTTTCACGGGCGGGCTGAAGCGCATGGTCCAAATGCGTGTTCCAAAGATGAAACTCCTTCCCTGTCTGACGGTCCCGGAAGTGAATTGAAGTGACCATACGTCGGTTGGTGTTGCCCCAGGTGGACGAACCGATGACCTCCGGAGTGTCGCTCAGCCAGAAATGGTCATAAGCCAACGGTTCAAAGCGCGCCCGCCGGTAGAAGATGGCCATAAACTCTCCGCGACTACCTCCATCGCGACCGGTGCCGATCCAGTCGTGTTCAGGGAGGTCCGAGGCCAGGTCGCGCAATTGATGATACACCCCCTCCTGCGTTCCCATCAGGTCTGGGGCGTACTGCTTTAGGAGCGTCTGCATGGCCGGACGGCGATCGGGCCACGCCTCCGGTCCCTTGGGGGTCGCGTAGCGAAGATTGTAGGTCATCAATCGCAACTCATCGCCACCTTTGGCTTCGGCTCGAGCGCTCAAAGCCGGAGCTGCTGCGATAAGGGGGAGGGCCGAAAGGAACCGACGGCGGGATTTCATCAACCCAGAAACAACGCCCTAGGCCAAACCTCAAGCAAAAGAGCCCACCGTAAACACACTCCCTTCGAATCCAAGGGGTGCTCGATGGCTCCAGGGGTCAACGGGGCTTTTCGAGTTGGCTCTGGCGGATTCGCTGGGCGCGTTGCCCCCAGGTCGCTGCGGCGGCGGGCAATTCATGGGCGACATGCTCGTAGAGACCGGCTGCTTCACCGGTTCGACCGAGGCGCTCGAGAATCTCTCCTGTGGCACGGGCTGCCTCCGTCAAGAGGTCGGCGGAGAGTTTTTCGCCGGGCAACAAAACCTTGCCCAGTGCGACATCCAAACCCGCCCGGATGGCCCGCTCTAGGAACTCCCCAGATTCAGTGCCACTGCGCAGCTCAGACATCTTCCGATTCACTGCGGCATAGCCCAACCACGCGCGACAACGGGTTTCAATTCCCGCTTCAGGAAGCTTGGCTGTACGGAGGTAGAGCTCGGCGGCACGGGTGTAGTCGGCCGGATTGAGGGTGCTGAGCTGAAAATGACAATTGCCCATCATGCCTAGGGCCGGCGCGATATAAGGGCTGTTGGTGAACTCCAGAACCCGAGTGAAGGCCTCGAGCGCCAAGCGATAGCGGGACAGCGGTTCGCTCCCGGGTTCTACCGGCTTGGCTTGCAGGAGTTCGCCGTAGTGGAAGAGCGCGGCCGACTGAATCTCGGGCGGTGCCGCCTTGTCGTTGATCAACTCGCGGTAGTGTTCGGCAGAGGAATCGAAGTTCTGCAGTTTGCGACCTGCTTCAGCAGCCCACAATTTGGCGCGATACCAGGTGTCGCCCCGCACCGCACGCACCGTGGCATTGGTCAGAATGGCGGCACTGGCCTGTCCGGCCTGAAGGTAGTCTTGTTGCTCGAAGAATCGGCCAGCCAGCCAGAGTTGGGCAGACAAGGTCCCGGGATCGGTAGGATTCTTGGCGGCCAATTCAGAGAACTGCCCCATGGCCGCCGCAGGATCGCCGGAACGAGACAACGCATAGGCTAGATGAAACCCGGCGCGCACCGCACCGGGATGCTGGGGATGGGCTGCCAACCAACGCCGTAATTCGGCCACCGAATCGGCCCAACGCTCGTCATGCAACCCGAGCATGGCCAATTCCAACTGCACCTCGGGACGGACCGCGCTCTCCGGGAACCGCAGGAGGTAATCTTGCAACAAACTGCGACCCAACTCGCCGGCCCCCTGCCGCGCCAGGGACGATCCCAGCCACAGGACGCTTTGTCCTGCCCGCGCCGCCGCGTGGGGCAATTCCAACAAACGGCGCAGGGCCGACTCGCCGGCCGGCGCGTTGGTGCTGGCGATGGCAGCGATCACGGCCTGCTCGAGGGCGGCCGGCATCCAGGTCTCCCGCTCAATGGGACGCTTGGCAACGGCGTCAGCCACCTCCAAATAGCCCTTCAATGCCGAAGGAGCATCTCCCAGCCACGCGGCGGCATCGGCCACCTTGAAACGGGCCACCAGATGATCCAGGGATCCGGCCGGCAGTTGGGACAAGGCCGTCTGAAAACCACTCAAGGCCAGCGCCATCACCGCCTTGGAATTGCCCGAGAGGGCTTCTTCCCAACGGCACCAAGCCAGGGTCAGGGTGAGAGGTCCACGGACTTCGGGAGAGGGATTCAGCGTGGCGGCCCGTTCCAGTTCCGCCACAGCCCGGGTGAGGCTGACGTGGGATTCTGCGATGGCTGAGCCCACCCGATCGGCCCCTCGTCGGGCCAGGTGTTCTCGGAGATGAATTTGCCCCAGACGCAGGCGCAGTGCGGCGACGGAGGCATCGTCAGCCAGTCCGGTGACAACCCCTTCGAGGCGTTCGCGAGCGAGGGCTAACTGCCCTTGGGAAACCCACCAGTCACTCAGATTGCGGATGGCATCGCTGCGGAATGCCGCAGGAACCGTCGGGGCCAAATTTTCCTCCAGGCGTGCCACCGCACGTGCCCCCTGCCCCGCAGCCAAGAGCAGGCGGCCCAAGAGCGCTGAGGATTCTGGGCGTCGAGCGACCAACCCGTCCGCGTCGGCGATGCGCCGTAACTGTTCGGCCGCCGCGATGGCCTGCTCCGTCTGCCGTCCCGCCTCCAAGATGCGGACCTCAAGCCGCAACCGATCCCACTGGGCCTCCGGCGTTTGAGCAAAGGGAGTCGCTGCGACCACGACTTCACGAGCCCGAGTCCAGTTGCCCGCACCCAGGTGGGCTTCGGCAGCCAGCATCGAACCCGTCCAAAGTAAGTCTACTGGTTTACCTTGAACGAAGGCTCGTCGGAACGGACCTTCAGGCTGATCCAACAAGGCGGCCGCCTCTTGTGGATGAGCGGATCTGAAAAGGGCCTCGGCCTGTCGCACCGAAGCGTGAAGGGCCAACTCGGATCCAGAGAACTGAGCCAGATAGAGCCCGAAGGTTTTCTGCGCCGCGGCATAATCTCCACGCCCCGCCTCGGCCTCCCCTTGCGCGTACAAGGCCCGACGCAAGGCCTCGGGCTTCAGGGCGGAATCGGGAAATTCTCCGGAAAACGCGGTAAACTCTTCGACCGCGCGCGCATAGGCCCCGATCGAGAAGGAGCGGAGAGCGGCATTAAAGGCGACCTGGTCCGGCCCATCGGCCGCAAGAACCGACAGGCCCAGGACAGTTCCCACCATCCAGCCCCACCTCCGACTCGATTCCTCGCGCAACCAACGCATAGGCCCACTCTCCGGACGTACCGGCCAACGAGCAAGCGGAGAGCAGTCGCTCAGCAAGGGTCACTCGGGAGCAAAACACCCTCAACTGAAGACTAAAAACAGGACCCTTCCCGATTTCCCCCCAGAGACTATGGTGAGCGGCATGCAGGGGAGTCACGGGGTCACTGGAGTTTGGAAAGGCGGCTGGAACGAAGCGGAGCTAAGCCGCTGGGCTGCGGCATTGCGGGCCCAATTGACCGACTCAAGCGTCACCTTGGGATTGGTCTTCTTGGCCCCATCGCTCTTTCCTTATGCCGAAGATGTCTTGGAGGTACTGCGTGTCCATGGGCGGATTCCCTGCCTGGCAGGCTGTTCCGGCGTGGGATTAATTTCGGGCGGCAACGAGTTTGAGGAAGGGGCCGACCTCGTACTCGGGCTTTACCACCTTCCCGGGGCCACTCTGAAGGGCTTCCACTTCGACAACGACGTAATCAACGCCATAGATGACGCGGCGGCGTGGATTCAAAAAACCGGCCTGTCCGCGGAGCAAGTCAATGGCTGGCTCGTTTTTGCCAGCCCGTTCCACCTCAACGGCGAGGCGTGGCTGCGGCAATGGAACTCGGCCTACCCCGGCATCCCTGCCGTCGGCGGCTTGGCCAGTGGCGATTTCTCGGCCGAGCAATGTCAGGTCTACTTTAATGGCGGGGTCCATGAGCAGGGACTGGTCGCCGTGGCTCTCTGTGGGGATGTCACGCTCGAGACCGTGGTGTCGCAAGGGTGCACGCCCATCGGCGAAAGCTGGACCATTACGCGAGCGGACCGAAATTTCATCTTAGGGATCGGCAATCGTCCTGCCTATTCAGTCTTGATGGAGACCTTCGAGGGCATGAGCGAGGAGGAGCGCAAGAAAAGCCAAAACAACCTCTTCGTGGGCTTGGCGATCGATGAGTACCGCGAAGAATTGCACTGCGGTGATTTCTTAGTCCGCAATTTATTGGGTGGAGACCCCAAGAATGGAGCCCTCGCAGTCGGAGCCTACCCTCGCACCGGACAAACTCTCCAATTCCAGCGACGCGACTCGGAGACGGCCGACGCGGAACTGTCGGCCCTGCTGGCACAAGCGCGCACACAGTTGGCCGGACGCCCGATCTACGGGGGATGTTTGACCGTTTGCAATGGCCGCGGATCCCGGCTCTTTGGCACCCCAAACCACGACGCGGGCCTCGTGCAAGAGCAACTGGGCCACACCGCCATTACCGGATTTTTCGGGCATGGCGAATTGGGTCCGGTGGCCCGCCAAAATTTTCTGCACGGCTACACGGCCTCGCTCGGACTCTTCGTACCCAAGTCGACGCCTCACCCGAAGTAAACAAGTCCGGGCCCCACCCCAGCGCCCCCGCCTCATCTCCACTGGAGACGTCTCCGAGAGTTGCCACAACCGCCCCCCTTCTGCCTTTATTTGCGTCCATCTGCTGCCAATCCCGATTCCTGAATGAACGACGAACAACAACCCCAGTTTGAATCCGCCAAGTCTGAGGTTCAGCGCAAGACGCTGGACCAGCGGGAGCAGATGAACGAGTTGATGCGCCTGCGTCACTCCTGCGCGCACATCTTGGCGGCCGCGGTCCTGCGACTCTGGCCCGATGCGTTGTTGGACATTGGTCCCCCGACAGAAGAAGGCTTTTACTACGATTTCGACCTGAAGCACCGCTTCACTCCGGAAGACTTCCCCAAGATCGAAGAGGAGATGCGGAAGATCACCAAGGAGAACCAGGTCTTCGAGAAGTCGATCCAGACCCGGGCCGAGGCGTTGGCCTATTTCGAGGGCAAGGGACAAACCTTCAAGGTGCAACGCATGGGCGACATCCCCGAGGGCGAGGCCATTAGTTTCTTCAAGAACGGCGAATTCGTGGATCTGTGCGCCGGCCCCCACGTGATGCGCACGGGCAACGTGAAGCCCGGGGGCATCAAGCTCCTGAAGGTCGCCAGCGCGTATTTTCGAGGCAACGAGAAGAACCCCCAACTCCAGCGCCTTTACGGCACGGCCTTTAAGAACAAGGAGGAGTTGGACAACTGGCTCCTGATGCAGGAGGAAGCCCGCAAGCGCGACCACCGAAAGATCGGCACCGAGATGGGGCTCTTTGCCATGGATCCAGAATATGTCGGTCCCGGCTTGCCGCTGTGGCTACCGAAAGGGACCGTGCTGGTGGAGGAACTGGAACGGTTGGCCAAGGAAACCGAATTCCAGGCCGGCTACGTGCGCGTCAAGACGCCCCATCTGGCCAAGGAGAAGATGTACAAGACCTCCGGCCACCTCCCGTACTACGCCGAGTCCATGTTCCCCCCGATGGAAATGCTCGAGGAGGACGAACGGAAGAAGCGCGATGCGCTCATGGAACGCCGTGCCGACCTCATCCAACTCGCCGAAGGCATGGGCAAGGCCATCGCGCCCAACCCCAGCGGATACACCGAGGAGCAGGTCCGCCACGACATCCAGAAACTGGAAACCGAGATTACCCTCTTGGGCGGAAGGTATTATCTGAAGGCGATGAACTGCCCGCATCACCACCGCATCTTTGCGGCGGAACCGCGCAGCTACCGCGACCTGCCGCTACGGCTCGCCGAATACGGCACCTGCTACCGCTACGAGCAGTCCGGAGAGCTCTTCGGTGTCATGCGCGTCCGCAGCATGAACATGAATGACGCGCACATTTACTGCACGGCCGAGCAGTTCGCCGAGGAGTTCCGGGCGGTCAACGAGATGTACCTGAAGTACTTCAAGATCTTCGGGCTCGACCGCTACCAAATGCGCTTCAGCACCCATGATCCGGCGCGACTCGGTCAGAAGTTCGTCAATGAGCCCGAACTCTGGAAGAAGACCGAAGACATGGTTCGGCAGGTCCTCATCGAGTCCGGCATTAACTACGTGGAGGTGGCCAACGAGGCGGCGTTCTACGGACCCAAAATCGATGTGCAGGTCTGGAGCGCCATCGGCCGCGAATTCACCATCGCCACCAACCAGGTCGATTTCGCCGTGCCCGCCCGCTTCGGCCTGACCTACCGCGACCGGGACAACACTGAAAAGACTCCGCTGTGCATCCACCGCGCCCCGCTGGGCACGCACGAGCGGTTCATCGGCTTCCTTATCGAGCACTATGCGGGCAACTTCCCGCTCTGGCTGGCCCCCGAACAGGTGCGTGTCCTGACGCTCAACGACGAGGCCCCGCTGGTGGAATACGCCAAGTCGATCACCGCCGAGCTGCGCGCTCAGTTCGTCCGCGTGGAAGGCGACTGGAGTGCCAACCCCGTGAAGGCGAAGATCGCCGACGCCGAAACCTCCAAGGTTCACACCATGCTGGTCGTTGGGCATCGCGACCTCGAGGCCGGGGTCGTTAGTGTCCGCCTGCACGGCAAGGGCAATGTGGGTGCGAAGCCTCGGGGCGAGGTCGTCGCCGACCTGCTGGCCTCCATCCGCGAACGCCGCGCCTGATCACGAGTGACACCCCTCTCGGAGTCTCTGCTCAGGCGGAGATTCCGAAGGGAAACACCGGTTGCCTTGGGGTGCCCCTTGACCCCGCACCGCTGCGCCTCATTCTCCGGCCCCCATGTTTGATCTGGGATCGCTCAATCCGCAGCAACGAGCCGCCGTTGTTACCCACTCCGGTCCGGTCCTCATCTTGGCCGGAGCCGGCACAGGCAAGACACGCACCCTGACTTGCCGGATTGCCCACATGATCAGCAAGGGCATTGCTCCTGGCCATATCTTGTCGGTCACCTTCACCAACAAAGCGGCCAAGGAGATGCTGGAGCGGGTCAACGAAATGATCCCCAAGGTGCCGAAGTC
>SXGR01104364.1_pt1 | contig 11905 bp, 13 predicted proteins | sample 3174711 | NCBI WGS metagenome assembly SXGR01 (sample SAMN11356860, study PRJNA531348) | freshwater metagenome | isolation source: freshwater sample F1-60 | place: China: Fuxian Lake, Yuxi | collected 2017-12-25
CTACGAACCATGAGGTCGGGAGTTCGAATCTCTCCGGGCGCGCCAGTTCCGAGAGCTTGATTTCAGAATGATATCACCATAATATCGACTCCGTTCGGACCCGGTGTGGGCCCGCCCCACGGAGCGTCGATCATGTCATTACCTTCTGTCTCCCCCGCCCGTCCCGCGAGCCGCGAGCGTGAGATCACCGTCGGCAGCGGATGGGTCGCATTGCCCCTCGTCATCCTGCTGCTCGTCGGCGGCATCGCCGGCATCATCCTCGCGGCCAACGGCCATACGCCGGCCTGGGCCGTGCTCGGCACCGTGTTGCTCACGGCGTTCTTTATTTCATTAACCGGGTTTTTCACGCTCGAGCCGAACGAGGCGCGCGTGCTCGTGCTCTTTGGCGACTACAAGGGCACGGTTCGTCGGGACGGCTTCCACTTCGGGAACCCGTTCTACTCGAACGGAAAATCGACGCACGCGACCGGTAAGGACAGCGCCCTCGTCACCGTCAAGAAAAATTCGCGCATGAAAATCTCGCTGCGCTCGCGCAACTTGAACGGTGACCGCCTCAAGGTGAACGACAAGCAGGGCAACCCGATCGAGATCGCTGCGGTCGTCGTCTGGCGCGTGCAAGACACCGCGCAAGCCATGTTCGACGTGGACGATTACGAGGAATACGTAAGAATCCAGTCCGAATCTGCGGTGCGGCATCTCGGCAGCCAGTACGCCTACGACCACGGCGAAGCCTATGAAATCACGCTCCGTAGCGGCGTCGACGAGGTGTCGGAGGCGCTGCAAGCCGAGTTACAGCGGCGCCTGGCGCCTGCGGGCGTCGTCGTCGAAGAGGCGAGGCTCACGCATCTCGCGTACGCGCCGGAAGTGGCGCAGGCGATGCTGCGTCGTCAGCAGGCTGACGCGGTACTCGCCGCGCGGCAGAAGATCGTGCAGGGCGCGGTCAGCATGGTGGAGATGGCGCTCACCGATCTCGCCAAGCGCGGCGTCGTCGAGCTCGACACCGAGCGCAAGGCCGCGATGGTGAGCAACCTCATGGTCGTGCTCTGCGGCGACTCGGAAGCCAAGCCCGTGATCAACACCGGCACGCTCTACGGCTGAACGATACGCAACACGCAACCTGGCCGAGCGAAAGTCATTCCTGATGCGTATCGACCCCGCGCTGTGGCGCGAGGTCGAGCGCTGGGCAGCCGACGAACTGCGCAGCGTGAACGGGCAGATCGAGTTCATCCTGCGCGAGGCGCTCAAAAGGCGGGGCGTGACGGTGACACCGGCGGAGTCCCCGGCGTCCAGTCAGTCGACCCACATCAAAGATTCGCCTGCACCCGGAGATGAGCGTTGATCGAGTCGACGCCGCAGGGTGGGGTGCGGGCGGCGATCGGCTGGTTCGCGGTGGGCGTGCTGCTCGCAGCCTATGCACTATCGTTTCTCGATCGTCAGCTGATCACGCTGCTCGTGCAGCCGATCAAGCTCGATCTCCGCATCTCTGATACGCAGATGGGTTTGCTGCAGGGTCCGGCATTCGGCCTCTTCTATGCGACGATGGGCCTGCCGCTCGGTTGGCTTGCCGATCGCGTCCACCGCGTGCGGCTGATGGCGGTCGCGATCGTCTTCTGGTCGGTCATGACCTTCACGTCAGGCTACGCGAGCGAGTACTGGATGCTGCTGCTCTGCCGCTTCGGAGTCGGTTTCGGCGAAGCCGCGCTCGTTCCGGCGGCCGTCTCGCTGCTCGCCGATCTCTTCGCGCCGCAGCGTCGCGCGCTGCCGATCAGCATCTTCACCGCGGGTCTGGCCGTGGGCGCAGGTCTCAGCCTCATCGTGGGCGGTGCGCTGATTTCTTTTGCGGCTGAGGACGCGGTCTCCCTGCCTCTGATCGGCACCTGGTTAACCGGGCACGAACCTTGGCAGGTGGTGTTCATGCTGGCGGGACTGGCGGGTCTGCCGGTCGCACTACTCGTGCTCTGCGTCGCCGAACCGCGGGCGCGCATCACGAGTTCCTTCACGCTGGGCGCTGTCGGTGCGGCGGGTGTCGCCGGTCAACGTGACGAGTGGCGCGAGCTTGGTGCCGCGTGGCGACATCTTGTGGCCGAGCAGGCCTTCTTCCGACCGATGCTCGCGTCGATGGCGGCGCTCTTCGTGATCACCACGGCGGTGTCGGCCTGGTTGCCCTCGGTGTTCATCCGCGATCACGGCTGGACGCCCATGGAAGTGGGTGCACAGCTCGGTCCCGTCATTCTCGGCTGCGCGCTCGTCGGTAATGTGCTCGCGGGATTCGTCTCGCGCGTGCTCGTCGCGCGCGGTATCGCGGATGCGACACTGCGCACCATTCAGGGCGGAGCGCTCGCCATGGTGCCGCTCGCGGCGGTGACGGGATTCAGCACTTCGCCGGTACTCGCTCTTGTCCTCGCGGGAGCGCTGTTCTGCGCGACCTCGGTGACTTTCAGCATCGCCTCGCTGTCGTTCGTCGAGGTGACCCCGGCGTGGATGCGCGCTCAGGTAGTGGCGCTCTATCTGCTGTTGGCCAATTTCTTTGGACTATCACTGGGGCCGCCTGGGGTGGGTCTGCTCACCGACTCGGGGCTACCCGTCGTCGCCAGCGTCGGCGCTGCACTCGGCACCATCTGCCTGATCGCGGGGATCCCGGGTCTTTGGTGGCTGGCCAGGGCACGGCGTGCCTTTGTGCCCGCCGCAGCGCGTCAAGCGAGTTGATCGCGCCGCGAGCGTCTCAGGCAAGCGTGTGGAACACGCTCTGTACGTCGTCGTCCTGCTCGAGTTTGTCGATGAGCGCCAGCACCTCGGCGGCGTCGGTTTCGCCGAGTTCGGTGGGCGCGTTCGAGATATACTCGTGCTCGGCTTTTAGTGGCGAGATCTTGCGCGCCTCGAGCGCTTCCTGAACTTTGCCGAAATCTTCGAACGTACAGCGCACGACGAGTTGCCGTTCGCCTTTTTCACCGGTGCTTTCGCCCATTTCTTCGAGCCCGTGATCGATCAGATACAGCTCGAGATCGTCCTGATCGATGCCTGCGGGGTCGAGACGAAACACGCCCATTTTTTTGAACATGAAGCTGACGCTGCCGCTGGTGCCGAGATTGCCACCATGCTTCTGGAACACGTTGCGCACCGTGGCGACGGTACGGGTGGGGTTGTCGGTGGCGGTTTCGATGAGCAGCGCGACGCCGTGGGGCGCGTAGCCTTCGTAGACCACGGTTTCGTAATTAGTGGCGTCGCGACCCGAAGCACGCTTGATGGCGGCTTCGACCTTGTCCTTCGGCATGTTGACGGCACGCGCGTTCTGCAGAATACGCCGCAATTGCGGATTCGATTGCGGGTCGGGGCCGCCCGACTTGACCGACATGTTGATGTCTTTGGCGATGCGAGCGAACTGCTTCGCCATGCGGTTCCACCGCGCGAACATCGCATGTTTGCGAACTTCGAATATGCGACCCATGGCGCGTATGGTAACCGTCGGTGCGGCGCGGGCGCTATGATTAGGCCATGACTGCGCAAAATGAACTCGGTGAACTCTATCGTCCCTCGCACGACGAAGCCGCGCGACAGCGATTTGTTGGTGTGCTCAAGGGCTTCGCGAACGGTCCGCTCGAGCAGCAGCTGGCAGCGCGGTACGACAGTACGCTGCGCGAAAGTTTCCGTGCCGCGACGGGTCGTGCGGCGCCCGCCAATCGGGACGAGGCGCGACCTCTCTTCGAATCGGACCCGCTGTTTCAGTTGTGGGGCTCAATGGTTTACGCCTCGCAGGGCTTGATGTGGCAAAGCGTCGGTGAGACTTGTCGCCGGCTCGGCCCCGCTTTTGAGGCGCGGGCGCGCGAGCTGTCGCGTCAGCCCCGCGGGTCACTCCGTCTGCAGCCCGGCTTGCCGATCCCGAAGCCGATTGACCACATCGAGATCCACCGCCAGCCCGGCGGCTATTTTTTTGACACTGGTGAGGGCGATCTGCACGCGGCGCTGCAGTACTTCGGCACCCTCGAGCTTTACCGCGCCGCGAAAGGCCTGACCGCGAATGCGCCAGTCGGCGAGCCGGGTATCGGGCGGTACATTGCGGACATCGTCAAAAAACGTTTTCCGAACTTCACGCCCCGTCGCATTCTTGATCTGGGTTGCGGACCTGGCATCGAGACCATCGCCTATCAAGAGGCCTTTCCCGAGGCCGAAGTGCACGGCCTCGATCTGTCGGCACCCTTTCTGCGTTTCGCACATGCTTGGGCCGAGGGGCGCGGGATTGCGCTGCATTTTCGACAAGCGGACGCGCAGTCCACGCCATATCCGAACGGGCATTTCGATCTCGTGGTCTCGCACATTCTCTTCCACGAGACGTGGCACGATCTCGTACCTCGGATTTTTGCCGAGGCGCGGCGGATCCTCGCGCCAGGCGGGGTTTTCCTCAACGCCGACGTGCCGTACCAGCCGGCGCGCATGCCGATTCCCAAGCAGGCCACGAACGACTGGCAGGTGCGCAACAACGGTGAGCCGTTCTGGACCGGTTTCGCCGATACCGACGTTGCTGCCCTGCTGCGCGGAGCGGGCTTCGCGATCGACGAGATCGTCGCCGACTACGAGCCGCTCGGTGCAGGCCATTACTTTTTCTTTGGTGGTCGGCGCGGGACGCCAACCCACCGCGAGTCTGCGACGTGACGGCACGCGATGCCGGTGATGTAACGCCGCGTCCTATCGACGCCGCGACGTCGGGTCAGGATCAGTCGCTCTCGGCCGTCGACGTGTCGCAACTCGTTGCCGTGACGCTGCGCCTCGCGATGGAAGTGGGAGCATTGCGCGAGCGTCTGCGTACCCATGAGGCGCTGCTCGTGCAGCATGGCGTGTTGCCCGCAGGGGCCGTAGAGTCTTTTGCTGCCTCGGCTGACGAGGTGCAGTCGCGACTGGTCGAACACCGTCAGTTGATCGAGGCGCTCGCGCGCGATTTGCAGCACCGTTGAGTCCGATCTGCACGTCGACGTCGTTTAGCCGGTAGCGGTTCAATGATTTCGCTCAGCGGTTCCCCATGTTGGCAAGATCGCCGGTGGGTCCGCGGTTCACCACGACGGCCTTGCTGCGCAGATATCGCGCGATGCCCGCCGGACCCATGCGCGAGCGGCCGAGTCCGCTGAAACGAAAGCCTTCCCACTCGAAGTCGCTGATCATGCTCGACATCGACACGTCGTTGAGGCTGATGAAGCCAGCGTCGAGGCGGTGCGCGATCGCGAGGGCTTCGTTCTCATCGCCGGCGAGGACGTTGGCGGAGAGTCCGTAGTCGCCATCGTTGGCCAGAGCGATCGCCTCGTCGATCGAGTCGAAGGGCATGAGCGGGATCACGGGGCCGAAGGTCTCTTCGCGCATCACCTTCATAGTGTGATCGACCTGCGTCAGCAGGGTGGGTTCGCACCAGAGGCCGCCACGTTCGATGATTTTGCCGCCAAATTCCAGTCGCGCACCGAGCGCGAGAGCGTCTTCGATGTGCTCGCGTACCACGGCCGCTTGCCGCGCCATGATGAAGGGTCCGATATGACCGCACGGATCGTCGCACGTCAGCCGTACCGCCGGCAGCCGCTCCAGCAGTCGTGCACGAAGCGGATCAAAGATTTGGCGATCGACGTAGACGCGCTCCAGCGACTGACAGGCCTGACCGGTTGCGAGCACCGAGGCACGCAGCGCCGTGGTCGCGGCCCGCTCGAGATCAGCGCTCGCCGTGACGATCACGGCATCTTTACCGCCGAGTTCTAGAAACGCAGGAATGAAGCGGCGCGCCGCATACTCGGCGACGCTGCGTCCGGTGCGCACGCTACCGGTGAGCACGATGGCATCGGCATGATCGACTAGGTCGGCGCCCGTGTGGCCCGGGCCTTGGACGATGCGGGTGACGGCGGCAATCTGCGGCACGGCGGCAAACAGCTCGGCGAGCGGTGTCGCATAACGTGGCGTGACTTCACTTGGCTTGAGGACCACGCCACAGCCCGCGAGCAGCGCCGGGATTGTGTCGATCATCGACAGCACCACCGGAAAATTCCACGGCGCGATCACGCCCACCACGGGATACGCGATGCGCTCGCAGCGTCCAAAGATTCCGGGGATCGAGGCGGGTCGCCAGTCCTCTTGCGCCAGCACTTGCGGTGCCTGCGCGAGGCCGAGTGCCACCATGCCCTGAACGGCACCGAGTTCGATATGTGCGATGCGTTCGCGCCCGGTGTCCTGCATCAGTGCTGCCAGCAGATCCGAGCCACGGCTCGCGAAGACTTCACCAAGACGGCGGATGGCCTGCGCGCGACCCTCGACGCCGAGCGCGGCCCATGCGGGCTGCGCCGCGCGCACGGCCGCGCAGGCCGCCGCGACTTCGGCACGCGAACTCACCGCGAGTTGGTAGTCGATGAGCCCCGTGAGCGGGTTGCGGATGGGCAGGGTGTCGATGCTCACGGTTTCAACGCTCACCGAATAGCTCCAGGGTGCCACGCGAGTCTACACGGCACGAATAGGCGGTATCATTTGCGCAGGTCGAGCCGCCTCGAGCGGCATCCCTGAGACAGTCCCCGTCAAGTTAGGGCCCCTGACCGAAGCGATGGAGCAGTGATGGACTTTCAACTCAAACAGCGCGGCGGTGCCTCGATGCATTTCTTATCCGATCTCGCGGTCGCCGCATCACGGTTCAAGCCGCGTATCGATGCCGAGATTGCCGCGCAGGGGCTCGACGACGCGACGCTTGCGGACGATCTCGACGAGCGCCTCAAGCAGGTCGATCAGGCCTTAGCGACGTCGTCTTCGGCGGCGGCGCTCGCGACGCTCACGGAATTCAGTGCCACGAACCATGGACGCGTGGCGGCCGCTGCCTTCGACGAAGTGCGAGCCGATCTCGAACCGCGTCTGCAGGCGCTGATGGCGGGGCCGCGACGCAGATCGAGGCCTTGCCGACGGTCGAGCGGCCAGACTACGCCGATACCGCCTGGATTCACCGCACCACCGGTGGCTGGGACGGGCATGAGTATCAGGGCTTCATCCATGGCGAACTCATCCACCGTGAGTACGTCGCCCGCACGTATCCCGGCAATATCTTTGCGCAACGACGCCAGATTCTGTCGGTGTTGTCGCGTCGTGACTATGCGCGTATTTTCGAGATCGGCACCAGCAGTGGACATTACACCTTGCAGATCGCCGAAGAATTTCCGCAGGCCGAGATCTGGGGTTGCGACCTCTCGCAGCACATGCTCGAGCAGGCACAGCGCGCCGCCAACGAACGCGGTTGGCATTGGCGACTGTTCAAAGGATCGGGCGAAGCCACGGGTCTGCCCGCAGAAAGTTTCGATCTGGTCACCTCTTACATCGTGCTGCACGAAATTCCGGTGGCGGCGATGCAGGCGCAGTTGGCCGAGGCCTATCGCTTGTTGTGCCCGGGTGGCGAACTGCTGTTCATCGATGTCACTCGGTACTCGGCGCTCGACAAACGCGCAGTGCGCTGGGCGGAGTACAACGCCGTCCACGGCGGCGAGCCGTTCTGGCGCGAGGCGGCGAGTGTCGATCTCGGTGCTGCGGCGCAGGCCGCCGGGTTCGCCGAAGTGCGCTCGGAAGGCTTTCGGGGCGCCGTCTATCCATGGTTCGTGTACGGCAAGAAAACGGCATGACGACTGCGCCGCCGTGGGATCTCACGCAGCAGCTGACGCCGCACGACGCCGCCGTGCGTCGAGATCGGGCCACGCAGCTCGCGCTTACGCTCGCGCAAGAGCTCTGGGTCGTCAAAGATCGCTTGCTGGTGCTCGAGGCGGCATTGTCTGCCGAAGGTAAATCTTTGCGCGACATCGTCGATCGGCACCAACCCGACGTCGCGACTCGCGCGGCCATCGATGCCGAACGTCAGCGATTCATCGGCCAGCTGCTGGCGGCGCTGGATTCGCCGCCGGACCGCCGCCGAACTTGAAGGAGTCGGTGCGCGTCGTCGCCTCTTCGGTGGCCTTGTTGAGCACCACGATGCTGATGCGTCGATTCATCGAGTTTTTCGGGTTCTTGGTATCGAGTATCACGTACGAAGACATACCGATCACGCGCGCGATCTTGTCGATACCGAGGCCGCCATCTACCAGCACTCGCCGGGCAGCGTTGGCGCGAGCTGCCGAGAGCTCCCAGTTAGTGTAGCGCGTGCGATCGCTGCCGACGAAAGGCGTATCGTCGGTGTGCCCTGAAATGCTGATGCGGTTGGGTAAGCGGTTCACGGATTTCCCGACCTCGAGCACCAGCTCCCGGGCATAGGGTTTCGTGATGGTGTCGCTCAAGTCGAACATCGGTCGATTTTCCGTATCGACGATCCGGATCCGCAGGCCCTCGCTCGTCAGGTCGACCAACGGCTGATTTTTGAACTTCTGTAGCGCCTCGCTTTTCTGGACCGCGTCGAGCAATTCTTTGCGGAGATCTTCGAAGCGCTTGATCTCGCTCGTCTCGCCGGTGAGCGCTCGCGGCTGCCGCAGTTCATCGGCCGGTGCGGGCGAATGCGGGGTGCCGGCGCCCGACTCGGCGATGGGCGAAGGTGCCGAGGCCGTCAGACCGCCGCGTATGTCGATCGGACTCGTGCTGGCGCCGCCTGGGCTGTCTTGCCCGGGCGCCGGCATGGGCGCCGAACCCCGCGCCATGCTGGGGTTCTTGCAGTAATCGAAGATTTCCGTTTTTTGTTGATCGTTGGCTGAGGCTACGAGCCACATGACCAGAAAAAACGCCATCAGCGCCGTGACGAAGTCGGCATAAGTCACCTTCCACGCACCGCCGTGGTGCCCCCCCCGCGATGACCTTTTATTCAAATGATGATGGGGCGTTTGTCGTCGCCGCCCTTGCCCTTGTCGGCCACGGTATCTGCCTCAGGCCTTCGGCGCGTGGGCCTTGGGCTTGTTCTTCAGCGAGCCTTCGAGGTCGGAGAGCGTCGGCCGGACGTCGCTGAACAGAGCAGTTTGCGGGCGAATTCGACCGCCACCTGCGGCGGGTAACCGCGAACGCTCGCCACCAGCGCCATCTTCACCACCTCTAAGGCCTTGCCTTCCTCTTCGGCCCGCGCCTTCATGGCGGACACGATCCGACCGACGAAGCCGTCGGCGACGAGGATACCGAGAAAGGTACCGATCAATGCCGCACCCACCTTGGCGCCGAGTTCGGCGCTGGTCGAGTCGGCCACGCCTGGTACCGCATGCGACGGATCGTGGGCTTCTTTGTGGTGGGTTTCGAGCTCGTAGTCGAGTAGCGCTTTGAGCTGGTTGGGATCGAGATTGCCACCGACCATCAGGCGCATGCAGTCGGTGATGAATTCAATCATATGGTGATCTTCGAGAATCTGCGGACACTTGGAAAACACGGGACTTTTCGCAGGATCGGTGATGTCGTTCTCGATCGCGAGCATACCTTTCTTGCGCGACTTGACCAGCAGGTTGAACATCAGCTTAAGCAATTTGACGTAGGTGTCGCCGTTGTAGCGCAGCGGCTTGACGAGGCCGATCGCGCCGGCGAAGGACGCCTTGACGACTTTGAGCGAGTTGCTGGTAATGAGCGCGCCGAGCGCGGCCCCGAGGATGACGACGTATTCGGAGGCGTGCTACAGCAACAACAAGCTGCCACCTGTCATCAGGAAGCCGATGATTACCGACACCAGGACAACGATGGAACCGAACAGCGCGATCATGGGGATGATCGTAGACTAGGGAGTTGTCCATGGCCTCGTCGCGGTTCAAACTGCCGCCTCGATTCGCCGCGTGAGCGCATTCGGGAGTTACCGCATGTTTCAATTGTTTGAATACCTTCAGGCGCTGCCCTGGATGCTGGGTCTGGCGACCCTCGGGTGGCTGGTTTCTTTGCCCCGTCGCAACGTCGATGTGGTCGATTCGCTTTGGTCGCTGATGTTTCTGGTGGCGATTCTGGTCTACGCCGGACTCCCGGCGGAGACGGTGCGCGGCCGGCTGCTGTTCGTGCTGGTGGCCCTGTGGGCGCTCAGGCTCTCGGTGTACATCACGGCCCGCAATTGGGGTCACGAGGAGGATCGTCGCTATCAGGCGATCCGCCGGCGCAACGAACCGGGCTTTGCGTTCAGCAGCCTGTATCTCGTATTCGCCCTGCAGGCTGTTCTGGCCTGGGTGATTTCGCTGCCGTTGCATGGCGCCATCGGCAGTGAGGCGCCGCTCGGCGCGCTCGACTACCTCGGGCTCGCACTCTGGCTGCTGGGGTTTGCCTTCGAGGCCGGGGGTGATTGGCAGCTCGCCCGTTTCAAGCGCGACCCGGCCAACGCTGGCAAAGTCATGGATCGCGGTTTTTGGCGCTACACCCGTCACCCCAATTACTTTGGTGATTGCGCACAGTGGTGGGCGTTTTATCTGATTGCGCTGTCGGGCGGCGCCTGGTGGAGCATCCTCGGCCCGGTGCTGATGACCGTGCTGCTGCTGTGGGTGTCGGGCGTGATGCTGCTCGAGCGCGACATCGGTCAGCGCCGCCCCGAGTACGTCGACTACATCCGGCGCACCAACGCGTTCATTCCGGGGCCCCGCAAAAAATAGGGGCGCGCAGCAAGGCCACCCGCGGTGCTTTGGATGCGCCGCGTCGGCCTCAGCCGACCGCCGCCTCGGCGCCGCGTGCCGCGCGCTTTCGCTCGTGCTCCTTGAGGAAACGCTTGCGCAGCCGAATCGATTGCGGCGTCACCTCGACGAGCTCGTCCTCGTTGATGAACTCGACCGCATATTCGAGCGTCAGGGCGATGGGTGGCGTGAGTAACAAGGCGTCGTCCTTACCGGCGGCGCGAATGTTGGTGAGCTTTTTTTCCTTGATCGGATTGACGACGAGATCGTTGTCGCGGCTGTGGATGCCGATGATCATGCCCTCGTAGACCTTGGAGCCATGCTCTACGAACAGCCGGCCGCGCCCCTGCAGCGTGAACAAAGAATAAGCGACGGCCTCCCCATTTTCGTTGCTGATCAGCACGCCGTTGTGGCGTTCGGGGATCTCGCCCTTCACCACGTCATAGCCGTCAAAAATATGACTTATGAGTCCGTTACCGCGGGTCATGGTCATGAACTCGCCCTGAAAACCGATCAGGCCGCGGGCCGGGATGCGATATTCGAGCCGCACGCGGCCGCCGCCTCGACCGGTCGGGTCGCCCTCGACCGTCATGTCAAGCAGCTCGCCGCGCCGCGTGCCGAGTTCGGACATGACCGCGCCCTGGTAGCCCTCGTCGATGTCGATGGTGAGTGCTTCGAAGGGTTCTTGGATCACACCGTCGACGATACGCTTCAAGACTTGCGGCTTGCCGACGGCGAGTTCGTAGCCTTCGCGCCGCATGTTCTCGACGAGGATGGTCAGGTGCAGCTCACCGCGACCCGAAACCCGGAACATGTCGGCGTCCACCATATCTTCGACCCGCAGCGCCACGTTGCTCTGCAGCTCGCGGGCTAGGCGCTCGCGAATCTGACGGCTGGTGACGAACTTGCCTTCGCGACCCGCGAGCGGCGAGGTGTTGACCTGAAAGGTCATGGAGAGCGTGGGCTCGTCGACCTTGATGGGGGGCAGTGCGTCGGCCTGCTCGGGGTCGCAGAGCGTGACGCCGATGTTCACTTCGTCGATGCCGGTCACCGCGACGATGTCACCCGCCGAGGCGCTGTCCACCGGAAAACGCTCGAGACCACGAAAGCTCAAAATTTGGCCGATCTTGCCCGTACCGCGATCCTCGTCACCCCAGCGCACGGCGACGTTGCGCCCGGCCAGCAGCGTGCCGCGACGAATGCGACCGATCCCGATGCGACCGACGTAGGGGTTGTAGTCGAGCTGCGAGATTTGCAGTTGCAGCGGCGCGTCGGCCGCGGTCGGCGGCGCCGGCGCATGCGCGAGGATGGCATCGAAGAGTGCGGTCATGTCGCTCGCCGGACGAGCGAGGTCGGTGGTCGCCCAGCCCTGC
>SXGR01211918.1_pt1 | contig 11905 bp, 12 predicted proteins | sample 3174711 | NCBI WGS metagenome assembly SXGR01 (sample SAMN11356860, study PRJNA531348) | freshwater metagenome | isolation source: freshwater sample F1-60 | place: China: Fuxian Lake, Yuxi | collected 2017-12-25
GCTTCATCCAAAAAACCATCCAGGTAACTAAACCAACTGCTACAAAGGATGTAGTACCAGCGAAGAATTGTTCACCGCGTTCTGATAATTCAGCAGAGGTGAAACTAAGAAAGCCGCCAAGGGCAAAACTTGCAGCAAGTGCGATACCTACGCCAGTCCAAATTGGGGTTAGTAGTTGGCGACGATCAGTCTTAACCACATAGGCAACTAGGATGCCGACAATTAAAGCCGCCTCTAGCCCCTCGCGAAGTGCGATTAAAAAGGTACTTAACATGGCTTAAGCCTATGGCTAGCGTGGGGAATTACGCAACTTAAGTGTTGCGTAATTGCTGTGATAATCCTTACGCGCTCGCCTCAGCCTCAGATTCAGTCGCAGTGGGCTCAACAACTATCAACGGCTCAATTGCATCTAACTTAGCTGCTATTACAGGGCCAACCTGTTCGATCTGCCAGGGGCGTGCTCCCATTTGAGTCAATTCATTAATCACAAAGCTCTCATACTCACTACTACTAGCAGGTGGTTGTTGCCAGCAAATTTTTTTTACCAATTCAGGTGTTACTAAGTTTTCAGTGGGGATTTGAATTTGTTTTGATAACTCAATTAGGCCTGCTCTGGAATGAGTTAACCTGGCATACCCAAGAGGGTTCTTCTCTTTCCAAATCTTAATCGGTGGCATACTTTCTGAGGCAACTCGAAATTCAGGTTGTTGATCAAGGGGCGTCTTTAGCGAGTTATTTAAAACCTTAAGCCAGGTATGAAATGGTGGTGATTCTAATTTAGTGCGCCAGCTAATTACTTTAGCAACCGCTTCCAGATTATCTGGCCTAAGGGTTGCAAGTTCAATAATTGCTAAATCACCTACTATTCGCCCGGGTGCTATATCTAATTGCCTAGCAACTTCATCTCGGGCTAGCCATAGATCTCTAACAATTGTCATTGTCAATCTATCTCGCACCTTATGCATGCCAGAGGTGCGCCGCCACTGATCTGCCTTTGGCTGATCTGAAAATTCATAGTCTTTATAGCTCTTTAGTATTGATGAGAAATCCTGCTCCGCCCACTTTAATTTCTTTTGTTCAATGAGTAGGTTCTTAATTGCATTTCGGATATCTAATAAAATATCAACATCGAGTGCGGCATATGTAATCCACTCGGGCTTTAACGGGCGGATCGACCAATCAACTGCTGAATGCTCTTTAGCAAGGGTTAGCTCCAATAAACTTTCAGCTAAAGCGCCTAAGCCCACTCTTTCACAACCTGCAATTCTTGCCCCGAGCTCAGTATCAAATAGCAGGGTTGGCTTTAAACCAACCTCAATTAAACATGGCAAATCTTGAGTGCTGGCATGTATTACCCACTCACAACTTGAAAACTTTGTATTAAATTTCTCCCATAATTTTGAATCTTTTAAGGGGATTGGATCAATTAAATGTAATCCACCATCTTTGCGATATATCTGAATTAAATAAGCTCGCTGGCTATATCGGTAGCCAGATGCACGTTCGGCATCAATAGCAATGGGGCCATTACCTTGCGCTAATTGCTTAATTAATTCTTCAAAGCTACTTTCATTTTCTACAAGTGCGGACAGAGGGTTACGGGGTATAAGAAGCGGGGTAGTCATTACCTACTGAGTCTAACTATTTCGCGGAATTGAACTAACACCCTGCGGGATTGGCTCAAGACCAGCCGTCATTGCAAGTAGCTCAAGCCAAGCATTTACATGAGATAGTAAATGCTCGCCATCAATTGGTGTCCATGACGCCCTGATCTCCATTTCAGAGGCTTCTTCTCTATCAGCTAAAGCGCCAAAGGATGCACTTGCAACTCTTGTGACTGTGCCACTTGGCGCAGCAAATTCACAGTTATTGTTCTTAAGTGCTTCAAGTAACCAAGTCCAACCAATTTCTGGAAGAAGTGGATCTGATGTCATATCTAAATCAATGGCAGATCTAGCAAAAGTTACACATCGCCATTGCCCACCCCAACCCTCTTGGCCAGCAGAATCATGTAACAAAACAAATCGACCGGTTGCTGCATCCTCTAATACATCCGCAGTCATCGCTAAAGCATTTGGGGCGAGCTTTTGTGGAGCCGGCACAGTTTCAAGCAAGATTTCACCACGTGGCTTAAGTGCCAATATTGGCGCAGTTAATTGCTCAAAGCTTAATTTCATGAATTAAGGATAAATTGAATATGGGGTAAGTAAGTGAAGGCGCGAGGAATTAGAGTTAAATAAAAAATCAAATCAGCGCGCTAGGCTTACTTATGGCCACTATTCTCGCTTTGTTCTCATCTTTGTTGTGGGGCAGCGCTGATTTTCTTGGCGGCAAATTAACTAAACGCTATCCAGCTTTGGCAGTTACAGCCGTATCGCAAAGCTTTGGTTTAGTAACTGGAATTTTAATTATTGTAATAAGTTCATCTTGGTTATCACCTTCTCTTAGTTGGAGCAATTACCTTCTTCCAGGTGTATTAGCTGGCCTACTTGGATTTATTGGCTTAATTGCTTTTTATACTGGACTTGCAACTGGACAAATGGGAGTTGTTGCGCCTATTAGTGCTTTAAGTGTTTTGATTCCATTAACAATTGCATTTATAAATGGGGAAGAGCCAAACTCAATGCAACTAAGTGGCATGAGTATTGCTTTAATTGGCGCAGTTTTTGCAAGCGGGCCAGAGATTAAAGCTGGAATGACTATTCGGCCATTAGTTTATGCAGTTATTGCAGCCTTTGGATTTGGAGGCGCAGTAGCTTTTATCGCTCAGGGATCTAACTCAAGTGCGATTATGACAATGACAAGTATGCGTCTTACAACATTTATTGTTTCTCTTTTTCTACTTGCAAAATTTCGAAGCTTAGGTGGACTATCAAAGAAGAATATTCCAATTTTGATTGTAATTGGGGCTGCAGATTTTATTGCAAATCTGTTTCTAGGAGTTGCAACTACTAAAGGTTTAGTTTCCTTAGCTGTTGTTTTAGGTTCACTTTATCCAATTGTTACAGCGTTATTGGCATTTAAACTTCTACATGAGCGCCTGTATAAGCTTCAGTATGTTGGTATTGCATTTGCAATAACTGGAGTGGCTCTTATCGCTTCTGGCTAGATTTTTTATATCGCTCAAATTTGGCTTCTTCAATTATTTGTTGACTTGTTAACTTAAAGCTAGAAATAAGTTCTTCTACGGAAATTCTATTTTCACCATCTTTAACTAAGTTAGTTGTTAGATGCAGATGATCGATCAAGCCTTGATCTATTAGAGATTGAAGCAGGACTGGACCTGCTTCAACCAAAACCTTTATGGCGGAGGTGTCATCTGTTGGTGGAAAATTTTCACCAATTTCTTTAAACAATTGCTCTGGCGGCATTAAGAACTGCTTAGCTAATTGATTTTTTGGCTGCAATCTAACTTTGGTGTGGGTCAAAATATATAGCGGGATAGGTGTGCGCTTATAAGGCTCACGTCTGGCAGTGTTGCCACCAATGATTATCAGATCAGATTCTTCTCTTAACAGTTTAAATCGTCTTCGGTCTTCATCAGTGGATAGACCAATTGATGAGCCAGCTAATGTGGTGGCTCCTGATTTGCCCACGATCAAATTAGCGGTGGTTATTAAGGCTCTCATAGGTAGCAGGTTAGCGAGTGTCAGTGGCTACTCCTACTCTTTAAAACTATGATCATAAATTGTGGAACATGTGTAATGAGAGAGATCGCCTGCGGCGATTGTGTTATTTCGGTGCTGCTTGAAATTAAGCCACTGCCTGGTAAAAACGCTGAACTCACAAAAGGTGATGAAGCTGCAATTAATTTGCTTTCAAATGCTGGCTTGGTGCCCCCTTTGAGATTTAAAGCAGGTCGAAATCTGAAACTGCGAAATATCGAATAAATAGCAAAAAAGATCCCAAAATTTGCAAAATTCTCAGCCCGCTACGCTTATGTTGGGTTGAGAATGCCAGTCAATGATGGCTAGCCTTTCTGAATGAGAAAATTTCTACGCTCACTTTTTTCTCTTTGTATCGCAGTAGCAGTACTGATGCCTATTTCAGCTAATTCTGCGCCAAATCTAATCGAGGTGCAGGGACGGGTAAGAGATTTACAGGAGCAGGCCACAACAGCTGCTGAAGGCGCGCAAGAGGCCAAAGTTACTTTGGCAAAATTAAAGAAAACTCTAGATACGGTGCAGCAAGAGGCAAGCCAGCAAGGGGCTTCAGTGACTGCTATGAATAAATTAATTGGCGCTATTGCAGCTGATCAGTATAAATCAGGGCCACTTAGTAAATCACTTGAGTTACTTTTTTCCTCCGATCCTTCTTTGTATTTATCAACCGCTGGCTCACTTGAAGCTGTAACAAGAAAAAAGAGTGCTGATTTAAAGAAATTTTCAGTTGCAACACAAAGATTAAATGCCACATCTTTAACTGTGGCCGATAAATTATCATTAGTAAAAGCAGCAGAGGCTAGGTTTAAAAAACAATTAGCAATTGCTAACTCAAAATTAGATGAGGCAGAGTCTCTACTAGCAAAATTAACTGCAGCAGAGCGAGAGCGGCTGGCAAAGCTAAATGATGATGAAGAAAATGCTGATCAACAAAGATCCCTAGCCGATGCTGGCAAATATGGTTCCCTCTCTGGTCGAGGTGGAACAGCAATAAAGTATGCTCTAGCTCAAATTGGAGATAAATATATATTTGGTGCAGATGGACTTACTACTTGGGATTGCTCAGGATTAACTATGCGAGCTTTTGGAGCAGCCGGAGTTTCACTGCCACACTCCTCTCGTGCTCAATACAACTATGGCAAAGCAATTGCTAGAAAAGATTTACAGGCAGGTGATTTAGTATTTTTTGGAAAACCAATCTCGCACGTGGCCATATACCTTTCCCCAGATCGCATGTTGCATGCACCCAGATCAGGTAGTCGAGTAAAAATTGCTAATATGAATATGGGTAAGAAGCCATACATAGGAGCGCGTCGTTTATAACAAGGGTAAAGTTTTATTAATCACAAATGATCTTGGCCCAAGAGCGGGCGGGATTGAAACTTTTATTCTAGGTCTAATTGAAGGTATGCCATTTGGCAACCTAGTTATCTACACATCCTCTCAAAAAGGTTCAGTAGAGTTTGATAAGCAGTTATTTGAAAAGTTTGGCGCAAGAGTGATTAGAGATCGAACTAAAATTTTGCTGCCAACGCCGAGAATTACAAAACAAGCGATAAAAATATTAAAAAATGAAGCAATAAGCAGAGTTTGGTTTGGCGCAGCTGCACCGCTTGCTTTAATGGCTAGTGCGCTCCGTAAAAGTGGCGTAAGCAATATTGTGGCATTAAGCCATGGCCATGAAGTTTGGTGGGCAAAGATTCCCATCTTTAAACAGCTGCTTCAGAAAATTATTAGTGATGTTAATTATTTTGGTTATCTTGGAAATTTCACAAAGAGTCAGATTATGAAGGTTAGCAACGAGGTTGAGAAAATGGTGCAAATCTCACCTGGTATTGATACCGATCATTTTTCGCCAAAGAGTGCCAACGCTCAATTAATTGGAAAATACAGATTAGAGGGAAGGCGAGTAATAATTTGTGTGGCCAGGTTAGTTCACCGCAAAGGGCAAGACCAATTAATCGCAGCCATGCCAAAGATATTAGAGTCACACCCAGATGCAATTTTGCTGCTGGTCGGAGTTGGTCCAATTAAACAAATGTTAGAAAATAGTGCTCGGCAATTACGAATTACCCATAAAATTGTATTTACTGGCAGGGTTTCACATAATGACCTTCCAGATTACTTAGCTATCTCTGAGATATTTGCAATGCCAGTCCGTTCAAGATTTTCAGGACTTGAGGTTGAAGGGCTCGGGATTGTTTATTTAGAGGCTAGTGCTTGTGGAAAGCCAGTAGTAGTTGGTAACTCAGGGGGAGCGACCGATGCGGTGCTTGATGGTGTAACTGGATTATTAGTAGAGGCTAGTAAAGTTGATGAGATTTCAAATGCAATTTGTAAATTACTAGATGACCCAGTTAAAGCCAAGCAAATGGGGCAGGCCGGGCGCGATTGGGTGGTAGAGAACTGGCAGATGAGTAGTTGGTCTAAAAAATTTAATCATCTATTGTTGAGTAATTAAATTATTTACTAAAGCAATACTGACCGCTTGAGCCCGATTAGCTGCGCTAACCTAAGGATGCTAACTCTTGTGCCAAACCATCATGAAGCTCTCGCGCCAGCCGAGTTCGTTCAGTGTTAGGCGAAGAGTTCATCAATCTCGCGAGCAAATTGCTGCGAAACTACATGTCGCTTCACTGATAACTTAGCGGTTAACTGTCCGCCAGCAATTGTGAAGTCGACTGGGAGAATCGTAAATTTACGGATTGACTCAGCTCGGCTTACTGCTTTATTTGTCTCATCAACTGCAGTTTGAATTACCGCAATCAGCGTTGGGTCCTTTGTTAAGTCTGCAATAGATGCGTTCTCTTTTTTATTAGCAGTAGCCCATGGCTTAATTGAATCTGGATCTAAGGTAATAAGGGCAGCAATAAATGGTTGGTTATCTCCAACCACCATGCATTGGCTAATTAGCGGATGTGAGCGCAAGCGATCTTCAAGAACAGTGGGGGCAACATTTTTACCACCAGCGGTAACAATTAATTCTTTCTTTCGTCCAGTAATTGATAAGTAACCTTCATCATCAATTTTTCCTAGATCACCAGATTTGAAGTAAGCATCTTTCGTAAAGACCTCAGCATTAGCTGCTTCATTTTGCCAGTAGCCCTTCATCACAATTGATCCCTTAATTAATACTTCACCATCTTCGGCAATTTTGATAGTTGTACCGGGGATGGGTTTTCCAACAGTGCCAACTTTGTGTGAACTAGTTAGATTTAAAGTTGCACCTGCTGTGGTTTCAGTTAAGCCGTATCCCTCTAAAACTCTAACGCCAGCGCCACGATAAAAGTGACCTAACCGCTCACCTAAAGGTGCACCGCCTGAGATTGCGGCCTCAACTCTGCCACCTAAACCTGCACGGATCTTTGAATAAACTAACTTATCAAATAAGCCATGTTGTAGTTTTAACAGTGGTGGAACTTTATTTGTATCTAATGCTCTGCTGTATGCAATTGCCACCTCAGCAGCTTTATGAAAGATTTTTCCCTTACCAGCAGCCTCTGCTTTTGCCTCTGCGCCGTTAAATATTTTTTCAAAAATTCTAGGCACAGCCAAAACGAAGGTTGGTTTAAAGCTTGCAAGATCTTTTGGCAGCCTAGTTAGGTCACTGCAGTGGGCTAAGTGTAAACCTGCAGTAATTGAACCGATTTGCACCATACGGCCAAAGACGTGAGCAACTGGTAGAAACAAAAGAGTTGAACCACCAGGTTTTAAGAAAAGATCACTGGCGCCATTTACAACATTTCCACACTCAGATAAGAAGTTTGCATGGGTTAACTGCACACCCTTTGGTTTACCAGTTGTGCCAGATGTATAAATTAAAGTCGCAAGAGTCTCAGGCTTTAATGCCGCTCTCCGTTTACTTATCTCCTCATCACTAACATCTTTCCCTTCGTGAGCTAAGGTAGCAAGTGCGTTATAAGTAATATTCCATATCGTCTTACAAGTAGCAGGCATAACTGGAGTAACTAATTCAACAAGAGCTGGTGTTTCAACAATAATTGCTACAGCAGCTGAGTCATTTAAAATCCAATCAACCTGCTCTGCACTAGATGTTTCATATATTGGAACAGAAACAGCGCCGGCATACCAAATAGCAAAATCTAAAACAGTCCACTCATAACGAGTCTTTGCCATGATCGCAACTCGATCACCCACATTAATCCCTGAAGCGATTAAACCTTTTGCCACAGATTTAATCTCTTCCTCATAAGCTTTTGCAGTAACTGCCTGCCAGCCATCACCTAATGGGCGAGAGACAATTACCCGCTCGGGTTCAAAGTGGGCGCGCTCAGCGATTAAGTTGGTTAAGTTTCCATCAGCTGCCGGTGGGATTATCGAATTTATAGTTATCTCATTCATGGGGGGAACGCTATATCAGGCAGGGTTAATTGACCATAAGGTAGCCCCTTAATATTGCTGAGAATACAAAATTCCTACTAAGCGGTAACATTGGGCCATGTCCTCTATAACCTCCTCAACAGTAAGTATCACGGCCAGCGCAGATGAAGTTCGAGCAGTCTTATTTGATATTGCTAACTACCCAAGTTGGTCAACCTCCTTTAAATCGGTAACTGTCTTAACAAGTGATGATCAGGGCAGGCCAACTCAGGTAAGCATGAGCGTTGATGCTGGCGCACTTAAAGATAAACCAACACTAAATTATGACTGGGGTGCATACCCTGATCGGCTAGATTTTTCATTAGAGGATGCTGATCTTCTAACCCAAATGAGTGGTGGGTATAGTGTTAAAGAAAATGGCGATGAAACTGAGGTCACTTTTGAATTAACAGTGGCACTTTCAATGCCAGTACCAGATATTATGCGAACAAAAGCTGAAAAATCCACAATTGATTTAGCTTTGAAGCAATTAAAGGAAAAGCTAGAAAAGTAGGTAGAGAAAACTTTTTTTTACATCTTTACCTAAGTTAGATCGCCGCACCGTCTTCATAGTCATCATCTTTACGTGCGGTATCCCAGATTAAATTAGCAACGGCTGCGCTAATACCAATTACTACTGGCCATAGCCCTAACACCTCAAACTCCGTTAGGCTGTAAGCAAGTAAATAAATAGCACTTGCGATTAAAGCGGCTACAGATAGCCGTTGGTTTTTATTTAATACAAATGAACTTGGATTTGGTGGCTTAAATCTCTCTACCTCATAAATACCATCTAATTCATCTAAATAAGTAGTTGGGGAGGATTCATCCAGTGATAATCCAGAAACTATTGAGTCGAACTCGGCGTCAACTAGATCATTTTCATTAAAATCACTACCCCGCTTTAACTGATCACTTAAGACATCTTGAATAAATAATTTACTCTCAATATTTAATTGTTCACAGTCGTAGTCAAGTGCAACATTATGGTAGGAGTTCTCAAAAACTACCTCGCGAATATCTACGGAAAAAATATTATCTATTACTGTAGTTGCGTTAGCTGGATCAACTGCATGGTCATTAATTGAATAGGCAACCATAATTGGAAGATCAATTAAATACAGATCTCGCTGGACTATCTGCCAAAGCTTTCGAAGTGAGTCTAGAGCTTTAAGTGGAGTTCTACCATAGGCGTGCTTTATTGGGTTTGGCGCAGCAATATCGGTCGGGCCCTTTTTAATTGAAGGGATAAAATACTTGAGCAATGGAATTAATTTAAGAAACCATCTACGGTCATGAATTGATGGGTTTAATAGCAATAATCCTTCAATTTCACTGCTACGAATCTGACAAAGCCGAAGTGCAAGAGCTCCTCCCATTGAAAAACCAGCAATAAATACTCGATCACATTTTTTTTGTAATTCTAAAAGTGATTGTTCAGATGCTTTATACCAATCTTGCCAAGTAGTTTTATTCATTTGCTGCCAACTACTGCCATGACCTGGCAGACATGGCGCTGATACTGTGTAACCAAGAGTGTTTAAATAATTTGCCCAAGGTGCAATTGATACTGGAGATCCGGTAAAGCCATGTAGAACCAGCACACCTATTTTTCCACCAGTTAGGTTAAATCCGGCTGAGTTTGGAATCGAATTCACGCTCAGATGGTGGCACAGACTCCCTTAGCCACTAAATTAGGCCCGTGGCATATTCGATATTAAAGTCCTTTTTGATTCCGCTCCTAATGTTTATTTTTCGACCTAAGGTCAGTGGACTAAGGCATGTGCCGAGTAACGGTGGCGTGATTATTGCTTCAAATCATCTCTCCTTTAGCGATTCAATCTTTATGCCCCTCGTAGTTCCTCGCAAAGTTACTTTTTTGGCAAAGAGTGAGTACTTCACCTCACCTGGCTTAAAGGGGTTTATTAAAAAATTAACCTTCATTGCATTAGGTCAAGTACCAATTGATCGCTCTGGTGGAAAAAGAAGTGAGGCAGCCTTATTAACTGGGCTACGACTTCTTAGTGAGGGCCATTGCCTTGGCATCTATCCGGAAGGAACAAGATCCCCCGATGGTCGTCTTTATAAGGGCAGGACTGGTATTGCTCGAATGGCAATTGAATCAGCAGCTCCGGTCATTCCAGTTGCAATGTTTAACACTGCTGAGATTCAACCAACTGGGCAAGTAGTGCCAAAGGTGAGAAGAGTTGAAATGGTATTTGGTGAACCAATTTATTTCACAGGAGATTCAACTAATCAAGGCGTACTCAGAGCTGCTACCAATCAACTAATGGAAAAAATTGCCCAGTTATCAAAGCAAGAGTATGTATCAGATACTTATGCATCAGATGCTAAAGATGCTATCAAAAAAAGTTTTAAGGATAGGACTGAATTTGACGAAGATGATGCTTAACTATTTCTCGCCAATAAATTCTCTGCGCGTTATTAAGTAATTACACATATCGCAGTTATCTTTTGCTCCTGGCATTTGCGAGCTGACTACAGTAATAAAATCGGTTAACCTAGTTGAAAGTGCTTCTGGGTTTCGAGTAATTGGTCGCCATGTATGCTTTAACTTAAGTCCAAATCCTTTATTAACATCACCTGCTGGTTCAAGTAATGACCAGACTAATAATCCCATTAGTGAAACTTTCTTAGCCTCACCTGCTGCTGGATTTTCTAATGCAAATGCATAGGCTTCAAGCTGAGGCTGATAGAGGTCAGTTTTATCTGAATCCTTTGCTTGGAATTTGCAATCAATAATTCCATACGTACCATCGGCAAATTCAATTAATAAGTCATATTTCCCCCGAATTGCATACTTAGTTGGTTTTGAATTTACATTAATAAAAGATGATTTAACCCAACCACCTAAGTCAGCCACTTTGCCTTCTGGCAGAACTGGGGCGATATCTGCAGTGGTTTTATTTTCAAAGTATTTTTCTTGCATATTTGCAAGATCACCAACTAATGGCATAAAGCCTGGAGTGCGAAGACCATGATTGTAATTAAGCCATAAACACCTATGGCAACCTCCCCAGGAAAAAGTTAAATCAGATGGTGAAATAAATTCACGTGCACTGCCAACCGCATTAGATGATGCCACTATTTTCACTCGTTTCTTAGCGCACAACTTCTGTGCCTTAATTTGGGTTTATTGATGATAAGTCTGCCCTTCGCCACTGACATTGGGCAATATCGCCACGAGAATATCGCCACGAGAATATCGCCACGAGAATATCGCCACGAGAATTTTAGGCAACTAGCCAAGTACTATCGCTGAAGCGATAGTGAAGATGCCTAAAGCGATCATCACCAAACCACCAAAGCGGCGCATAAAGATCAACTTGCGCACATCCTGGGCGAGTGACCTACGGATAGTGCCGGCTAAAACTCCGTAAGTGCCATCTGAGATAAAGGCAACTAAGGCAAAGACTGCGCCCAGAAATAGTAATTGGGCAGTTACATTATTTTTTTCTTGGTCCACAAAGGCTGGCAAAATAGCTGCGAAGAAGACGATTGATTTTGGATTTAATACCCCCACCCAGAAACCATTTTTAACGGAGGTTAAAAAATTAGGTTTTAATCCCTCGGCAGATTGCATTCCTTGCGCATCAATTGCACTCGCCTTAATAGCTGTGATTCCGAGATAGATCAGGTAGGTCCCTCCTGCCCATTGAATGCCGTGATATAAAAGTGTGGAGTTTTGAATAACTGGGCCAAGCCCTACCGCAACTAAAACTGAGACTAGAAACATCCCAAAAGCGTTGCCAATTACGGTGGCAATAGCTGTGACTCTGCCCCAGGAGATTGCCCTTGCAATGGTGAAAAGCACTGATGGGCCAGGAGCTAATATGATCAAA
>SXGR01230286.1_pt1 | contig 11905 bp, 12 predicted proteins | sample 3174711 | NCBI WGS metagenome assembly SXGR01 (sample SAMN11356860, study PRJNA531348) | freshwater metagenome | isolation source: freshwater sample F1-60 | place: China: Fuxian Lake, Yuxi | collected 2017-12-25
CAACGATGCGCCGGTGCTCAGCGCCGCGAATGTATCGATTGCCATGGGGGGCGGCACCGCACTGGCTCAGGCCACTGCGGATGTGGTGTTGATGAACAATTCATTGCAGGCCTTGCCGCAAGCAGTGCTGCTGGCGCGTCGCGCGCAGCGCATCATGCATCAGAATCTGATCTGGGCAGCCGTTTACAATCTTGCCGCTGTGCCACTGGCGGCTGTGGGCATGATTCCACCCTGGCTGGCGGCTGTGGGCATGTCCGCCAGCTCGGTGCTGGTGGTGCTGAACGCTACGCGGGTGATGCGCGCTACAACACGAAATTCCCCTGCAACTGCGAACAAGGCGGTCAAGCCGCAACTGAGTCCTGCATGAGCATGATGTTCATTCTGATTCCGCTGAGTCTGGTACTGGTGGGCTTCGCCGTGTGGGCGTTCCTGTGGGCAGTGAATTCCGGCCAGTTTGACGATCTGGATACGCCGGGCTGGGATATCCTGACCGAGTCGCAAGCCGATGATATTGCGACCCCTGCCGGCAGCACGGACAAGCGCGCATCCTCCGACGGTTTGTAGATGGCTGCCGGCGATCTCAGTGTTGCAGCGGCCTTTGTCGCAGGCGTAGCGGGCAGCATGCATTGTGTGGCTATGTGTGGTGGCCTGGCGGGTGCATTCGGCATGCGCGCACGCTCCGCCGGTGGCAATGCACGTCATGCTTTCCTGCATGCAGCGTTGTATCAGGCGGGACGCCTGGCGAGTTATGCGCTGGCTGGCGCCTTGTGCGGCATGTTTGGCGGTGTGTTGCTTGGAGCAATGGACCTGGCCGGCGTGACAGTGTGGTTGCGGGTGGTCGTCGGCGTGCTGCTGGTGTTGCTGGGTATGCAGGTGGCGCTGGGGTGGCGTCTGCTGGCGCCGATAGAAAAAGCAGGGGCACATGTGTGGCGACGCATCTCACCGCTTGCCCAGTACCTGCCCGGTGGCGGCATCGCTCAGCCTTTGCTGATGGGCATGTTGTGGGGCTGGCTGCCCTGCGGACTGGTGTATTCCATGTTGTTGCTGGGTGTGCTGGGCGGCAATGGCAGTCATGGCGCGCTGATTATGCTGGCCTTCGGCGCCGGCACCTTGCCGTCCATGCTCAGCAGTACCCTGCTGGCGTCGCAGCTATCGCGGGTGGCCGCACAGCAGTGTGCGCGCGCGCTCGCCGGCGCAGTGTTGATCCTGTTCGGCATGTGGACGGCAGGGGTGGCCTTGCAGCATCATCTCCACTAGCGACTGATAGCGCAGCCATCTCCGGTGGCTGCCCTCTCAAATACAGCCACTACCCTTGCGGCAACCCCGCAGAACATGCTTCAAGGACAGACATGAGCATTGATCCCGTCACACAAGGGCCGCTGCGGATGGTGCATCCGCAGCTGGAAGCGCTGCTCAACGCTGCAATCGATGGCGTGCTGATCCTGGATCACAAGAGCCGCATTCGCCTGATGAGTCACGCCGCCGAACGCATGTTCGGCTACCGCGAAGCCGACATGCTGGGCCACGACGTCAGTTATCTGTTGCCTGACTACCACGATGTCAGCCATCCGCAATTGATGGGCGTGCAGGAGCCGCAATTTCTCGGCCATGCCTGGCACCTGCAGGCACGCCGGCGCGACGGCAGCCGGTTTGCTGCCGAACTGGCCTCCGGGAAAATCCACGGCATCGATCCACCGCGCTATGTGGCTTTCGTGCGCGACATCAGCGATCGCGTCAAGCGTGAAGTCGCCCTGCGACAAAGCGAGTCGGCGTTGCGCACGGCGCAGCGGCTGGCCAACATCGGCAACTACATCATTCATCAGGACGCCAGTCAGGACGACTATGCGTCGCCACAGCTGCGACGCATGTTCGACTGGGATCAGGAAGGCAGTGTCAGCCACATACTGGTGCGCATGCTGTCAGTCGTGCATCCATCCGATCAGGCGCGGGTGATGCAGGCGTTTGCCGAACTGGAGAACGACGGCCGCAGCATCGACATCGAGTACCGGACCCTTTCGGTAACATCCGGTCTGCGCCATATCCATCATCTGGCGCAACGACTCAAGGATGAGACCGATGACCGCACGCAGCATGTGGGTACCATACATGACATTACCGATCGCAAGCTCGCCGACTACGAACTGCGCAACATGCACAACCGCATTGCGCATTTCGGGCGGGTGTCGACCATGGGCGAGATGGCGACGGGTATGGCGCATGAAATCAATCAGCCGCTGACCGCCATCGCCAGCTACGCGCAGGCCTGTCGTCGCCTGCTGATGGGCGGCAATTCTGAAATTGACGAAATTGCGGCGGCGCTCGAACAGATCGCCCAGCAGGCGCTGCGCGCCGGTGAAGTCATTCGCCGCATGCGCGCCTTTGCCAGACATCATGAAGCCAGAATGAAGCCGGTCGGCGCCAACAGGCTGCTGGAGGAGCTGGTCGAACTGGCGCAGACCGACGCGCATCATCACAATGTGCGACTGCTGGTTGAAGCTGATGCAGATGCGCCGATGGTGTGTGCAGATGCCGTGCAGATTCAGCAAGTATTGCTGAATCTGGTGCGCAACGCCATCGATGCAATGCAGACCATTCCGGAGCCATCGCGCGAGGTCGTGTTGCGCACCCGGGTTGCGGAGCAGGGCGAGATCGAATTCATGGTGGCCGATCGAGGCGCCGGATTGCCGCCTGAATTGTCGTCGCAGGTCTTCACGGCGTTCTTTACCACCAAGCCTTCGGGTACCGGACTGGGCCTGTCGATCAGTCAATCCATCATCAAGGTGCATGGTGGCCGGCTCTGGTGCACCGATAATCCGGGCGGCGGCGCGCGTTTCTTCTTTTCGCTGCCGAGTATCGATACCGTGCGCGAATAATCTTGCGCGCAGCTTTTGCGATGTCGTCCGCCAGCAGCGATGTCATGCAGCATGCTGTATGTACTTTTTGCCTGCGCATGTACAAACTACCGGCTGTTCATCCGAAATAGCAGGTCCGGCGCCCAGCATGGCGTGGGCCGCCATCATTATGGAGACGATGTATGCGGGGGAGCAGCGTGAATCAGGCGCCCACAGTGTTCATTGTGGATGACGATCCTGCGGTGCAACAGGCGTTGCGGTTGTGGTTTCGTTCGGTGGGTTATCGTGCGGAAGTGTATGGATCGGCCATCCAGTTCCTTGACGCATATGACGAGAACATGAGCGGGTGCATCCTGCTTGACGTGCGCATTCCGGGCATGTCCGGACTTGAGTTGCAGGAGAAGCTCAACGAACGCCGCTGCATACTGCCGATCATTTTCATGACCGGACATGGTGACGTGCCCATGGCGGTGACGGCGATGCAGGCAGGCGCGCTGGACTTCATCCAGAAACCTTTTAATGATCGCGAGTTGCTGGATCGTGTGGCGCAGGCCATGAGTCGCGACGCGCGCAATCGCAGCGTGTTGCAGGAGAAGCATGAAATCCGCAAGCGGCTTGAATCGCTCACGCCGCGCGAACGCGAGATCATGGACATGGTGGTGGACGGCAAGGCCAACAAGGTCATTGCCGGCGATCTGCAGCTGAGCCAGCGTACCGTGGAAATTCATCGTGCGCGTGTCATGGAGAAAATGCTGGCCACCTCGCTGGCGCATCTGGTGCGCATGGTGATTGCCGCTGAAGACGCCGAGGTGGGCGATCTGGGCGTGACCAAACTCACTCGTGCATAAGCTGGGCGCATGAGCTGGCTTGAGGAAAAGCAGTCTGCCTGGTTGTATCGGCAGGCTGCACAGAACGAACCCGATGCGCGCATGCGCAAACTGTTCAATGATCTCGCCGCTGCCGCAGAACAGCAGGCTGCCATCTGGGACCGGCAGTCGCAGGACAACTTCACGCCCAGCCTGCGCGCGCGCATTATTGCCGCGCTGATGCGGCGCTTCACGCCACGGCGCCTGCGGCCCATGCTGGCGGCGATGAAGCTGCGCGGACTGTCGGCCTACGATGCACCGCTTCGAGCAAGTGGTCATGTCATGCCCGCCACGCTGGCCGATGTGGGCGCCAGTCATCGCGGCGTCGGCGGCGGCAATCTGCGTGCGGCCGTATTCGGCGTGAACGATGGCCTGGTCTCCAATGCCTGTCTGATCATGGGCGTTGCCGGAGCCGGGGCTGGCACGCAGCTGGTGCTCACCAGCGGGGTTGCCGGCCTGCTGGCCGGGGCGCTGTCAATGGCTGCAGGTGAGTACGTTTCCATGCGTTCGCAACGTGAGATGCATGAGTACCAGATCGGCCTTGAGCGGGAGGAACTGGCCGAATATCCGCAGGAAGAAGCCGAGGAGCTGGCGCTGGTGTATCAGGCGCGCGGTATGGAGCTGTCGCGTGCGCGTGAATTTGCGCAGGAGATGATGCGAGACCCGGCGCATGCGCTGGATGTTTTATCGCGCGAAGAACTCGGATTGAACCCCGCCGATCTGGGGTCGCCATGGGGCGCCGCTGCATTTTCGTTCGCGGCATTCGCGCTGGGCGCCTGTGTCCCCTTGCTGCCGTTCCTGCTGCAGCCGGGCCATCACGCAGCCTTGTTGTGGTCCGGTGCGCTCACAGCATGCAGCCTGTTTTTTGTGGGCATGACACTCAGCCTGTTTACTGGCCGCGACGCACTGCTGGGCGCAGTGCGCATGCTGCTGATTGGCGGCGGCGCAGGGTTTGTCACCTATGTCATCGGTCAGTGGCTCGGTGCAATGCTGGTTTGAAGGAGCGGCGCCACTTGTAATTTTCCGTTTGGCACCCATTGAACCGGGCGTGAGGTATCAAGCAGCAGGGTTCAGTCCATGAATGCGTCGGTGCATGTGGTGTGTGAGCAATGTGACTCCGTAGTTCGAGTGCCGGCAGGCAGGCTCGGCAACGAACCGCTGTGTCCAAAGTGTCATCGGGACCTGTTGAGTGGTCAGCCGGTGAATCTCACCTCAGCCAGCTTCGATAAACACTTGCAACGCAATGACTTGCCGGTGGTGCTGGATGTCTGGGCTCCGTGGTGCGGACCCTGCAAGGCCATGGCGCCGAACTTTGCGGCAGCGGCGCGCGCCATGCGTGCGCAGGCACGGTTTGCCAAACTCGACTCGGATGGATCCCCCGAACTTGCAGGGCGGCTGGGCATCCGCAGCATTCCAACCCTGATTGTGTTCCGGCGGGGCCGCGAAATTGCGCGTCAGTCGGGGTTGATGGACAGCGGACGTCTGCAGCAATGGTTAAACAGCGTGTTGACGTGACCGGCGCCGCCAGCTCGCGGCCAGTGCGAGTGACAGCAGTCCCAGTGCATTGAATGCACCGCCGCCAGTCCCGTCACTGGTATTGCTCGCCGGTTGTGCGGATACGGTGGCGGTGCTGTTTGCGGGCGCGGTGTCCGTGGTGGCGACTGCCAACTGGTAAACGGCGTGGTTGTTGATCGGGTTGTTGTCGCTGACTGCACCGACATCGACACTGATCTGGTAACTGCCCGCCTTGCCGGCGCGCAACTTGAGTTCAAGCAGCCGTGTTTCGTTGGCAGCAAGTACGTCGAACAGGCAATCCACGCTGCCACCCATGTCGTTGTTCACGGCGACGCAGCTGCCGCCGGCAATCGCACTGCTTTCAACGAGCAGACCGGCTGGCAGGGCCATGTGAACCGTTGGCTGGTCCGCTGTGCCGGTGCCCAGGTTCTGGACGGGCAAAGCCCAGCTGAAACTGGTGTCGGGTGCAGCCTGGATTGGTGAGATGTCGGTGCTCAGACTCATATCCGGAGCGCCCACTGGTACCAGGCACGCGGCATGTTTCATGGTGGCGAGGATGGTTTCGCGACTGCACTGCGATAGTGCGCTGCTGCCATTTATCTGCTCACCCATCAGGTAGCTTTGTGCAGGCGTACCGCCGCAGGCGCCGGTACCGTCATGTACCGCTCCAAGCTGGTGTCCCAGCTCATGCGCGGCCACCAGTGAATCTATCCACGCACCGCGATTGCGAATCTCGGAAAGGCTGGCGCCGTAACGCGCGCCGCAGATATTGCCGATGTAGGCGATGCCGAGCGTCTGTCCATCCAGATCACGGCCGGTGAACAGATGAGTAACCCCGTAAGTGCCCATGACCGGATTGCCCTGACGCAACTGACCAAGCGCACTCAGCAGTGTGCCGGCATCGGTGCTCTGCGTCAGACTGGCCGGATCGGCGGCGTAGATCTGGACATCAGTGGCTTGTACTTCCAGGCCCACCTGAGCTGAAAAAATACCATCGACGTTGTTTAGACGAACCATGATGGCTTCGAGCGCTGCCCGATCAGAGCTGTATTGCGCGCGAAAGGCAGCATCGGCGAGTGCCTGCATTTCCAGACGCAGCACAGGCGTGCCAGCCGCTTCGAGCTGTTCGCCCAGCTCGGCCGTGATTGCCTGATAGGTTGCCAGTCCGGTGTGCGGGTCGATTTCACCGGTGTGTTCTGCGGAGCCGCAATATTCGGCGCCCAGATCCAGCGTGGTATCAGATAACCTGAAAATAACCGTGTTGCCAGGTTCGGGCAGCGACACCGCCAGCGCGCTGGTCACGGCACTGCCGGGCTCAACAGCGTACAGCTCCGCGCCATCCCAGATCAGGCCATGCATGCCTTCGGTGGTCTGTGTCATGCGTGCCCAGGAGCCGGATTTGCCTTCCACCGTGCCACGCAGCAAAGCCATCTGATGGCTGGCAACCGGCAATTGGTCGGTCAGTCGTGCATTGTCTTCCAGGTCAAGCGTGAATCGCTTGCCGTATACATTGACTTGAGTGCGGCCACGCGCGATCACTCCGGGTGCGACGCCCACTGGTTTGCCTGCGGTAGCGGATACATGGAAATCGCTGTAGCGATGAATGCGTACTCTGGCGTCGGCGGCATCGGCCGTGGCGGATACGATGGACAGGAGCAGGGCGGGGACCGCCAGCATCCAAACGATGTGGCTTGATGTGTGCCTGTGGGCGCCTCTGCCGAATAACATGCCTTTCTCGTGTGAAATTCGTGCATGCTTTGTCGCACATTTGAGACCCTTGTACCAAGCAAACGTGACATATGCACGAAAAATTTCGTCTTATGTATCCATGGTTTGCAGGACAAACATCAACTGATGGGCAGAAACCAGGAACTGGTTAACAGTTGGAAAACCACATGAAGCATTTTTATTTGCCGATGCTGTTGCTGCTGGGTGGATGTGGGCCAGTCGCTGCGCCGGAAGTCATGGGCACGGTGGAGCGTGACCGGCTGGAGCTGGTTGCCGAGGCACACGAGCCGATCGCCGAGATACTGGTTCGCGAAGGTGATCATGTGCAGGTGGGCCAGGTATTGCTGCGGCAAACGGCAGGCGCCATGCAGCCACGACTGGAACAGGCGCAGGCGCAGGTGAACAGGGCCGAACAGCAGTTACGCGAGTTACAGCAGGGCCCGCGCGCGCAGGAGATCGGCGAAGCGCAGGCGCAGCTGGATGCTGCCGTCAGCACTCTCGATACGGCCGAGCTGGAATTCCAGCGCGCCCGGCAACTGCTGCAATCGAAATTGCAGAGTCAGGCCATTCTCGATCAGGCGCGGGCGGCGCGCGACTCGGCGCTGGCGCAACGCAGGCAGGCGCAACTGCGCCTGCAATTGCTGCGTGAAGGCACACGCACCGAACAACTCGAGCAGGCGAAAGCCGCGCTTGACGCCGCGCGTGCGGCGCTGGCGGAGTTGCAGGTATCGGCGACGCGTTATGCGATCACTGCGCCGCGCGCCGGCGCCATTGAAGCGCTGCCGTACCGGATAGGCGAGCGACCACCGGTTGGCCAGCCGGTGGTGATCATGCTGGCGGATGATCGCACTTACGCACGGGTGTACGTGCCGGAGACGCTGCGTGCTCAATACCCGGCCGGAGTGAACGTGCAGGTGCGTGCTGACGGCGTTGCACAGGAATTTGCCGGCACGGTGCGTTTCATCTCGGCGCAGGCGGCGTTCACGCCTTACTACGCGCTGACCCAGCAGGATCGCAGCCGTCTGAGTTATCTGGCGGAGATCGATCTGCAGGATGCGCAGGACCTGCCGGTCGGGCTGCCGGTGCAGGTGAGTCGTTAACCGTGGCCGATGGACCAAACGGGTTTGCCATCACGGCGCGCGGCCTGACGCGCCGTTTTGGCGTCAAAGTCGCCGTCAATGCGATCGATCTGGCCGTGCCGCGTGCGCAGATATTCGGCTTTCTCGGGCCGAATGGTTCGGGAAAATCAACCACCATTCGCATGTTGTGCGGCCTGCTGCGACCCAGCGCGGGCGAATGTGTCGTGCTGGGTCAGCACATGCCGCAGCACGCCAACAGTGTGCGCAACAAGTTGGGCTACATGACGCAGCGCTTTGCATTGTGGGAGGACCTGACGGTGCTGGAGAACCTGCTGTTCATGGGGCAGATCTATTCAGTGCCGCGCCAGGAGCTGCGCGCGCGCATTGTCTCGCGTCTGGATCGCTATCAGCTGCACGAGTTGCAGCAGCAGCGCGCCGGCACCCTGAGCGGCGGACAGAAGCAACGTCTGGCGCTGGCTGCGGCGACCTTGCATGAGCCGGAGCTGCTGTTGCTCGATGAGCCCACCAGCGCCGTTGATCCGCAGAGCCGTCGCGATTTCTGGGAGAGCCTGTTCGAACTGGTGGATGCCGGCACCACCATTCTGGTCTCCACTCATTACATGGACGAGGCCGAGCGTTGTCATCAACTGGCGATCCTCGATGAAGGCAGGCTGGTTGCGTGCGGTGCGCCGATGCGGCTGATTGCACAGATCGGCGTGCAGGTGGTCAAGGTGGAGACAACGCAGCATGCGCGCGCGCGCGCGGCACTGCGTGTGAATCAGCAGATCAAGGCTGTTACGCAGCTGGGCAACCGGTTGCACGTGCTGGTTGCCAGCGGGGTGCCGGATGCCGTGCGGCATGTGCAGACCTTGCTGGCTGACAAGGGCATCACCGCCGGGTTGCAGCCCATACAGGCCAGCCTGGAGGATGTGTTTGTCGCCGCAACCGGCTTTGGCATGACGTCACGTGCAATGGAGCGCAATTGATGCGCAGCCTGATGCGTCTGCTTGCGATAGCCGGCAAGGAGGTTCGCCAGCTGCGTCGTGATCGCCTGACGCTGGCGATGATCGTCGGCATGCCCCTGCTGCAGATGTTGTTGTTTGGCTATGCCATCAACTTCGATGTGCGCGACCTGCGCGCCGGCGTGGTTGATGAAGCGCAGACCAGCGGGTCGCGGGCGCTGGTGGCGTCGCTGGTGGCGACGCAGATCATCAGTCTGGAGTCCTACTATCGGTCGCCCGCTGAACTTGAGGCCCGTATGCAGCAAGGCGCCATCAAGGTCGGTGTGATCATCCCTGCCGATCTTGAGCGGCGGTTGCTGGATCGGGACCGACCCGCAGCGCAGTTGCTGATCGATGGCGCTGAGCCCAGTCTGGAGAATCTCGCCCGTGGCCTGGCCAGCATGCCGGTCAGTACGCGCCCGGGATTGGGAGCTGCACAACAACCGTTGTTTGAGGTGCGCACGCAGTACAACCCAGAGAAGCGCACCGCCGTGCAGGTGGTGCCCGGATTGATCGGCGTGATTCTCAGTCTGACCATGGTGATGTTCACGGCCGTGTCGGTGGTGCGTGAGCGCGAACGCGGCAATCTGGAGTTGCTCATCACCACCCCGGCGACCTCTGCAGAGCTCATGACCGGCAAGTTGCTGCCCTATGTAGTGATTGGTCTTGTCCAGACCAGCATCGTGCTGGTGGTGGGGGTGTTCCTGTTCAACGTGCCGGTCAATGGTCTGCTGGTGGATCTGTATCTCGCTGCCTTGCTGTTCATCGCTGCCACCCTGACGCTCGGCCTGTTCATCTCGACACTGGTACAGACACAGGCGCAGGCGTTCCAGGTGTCCCTGTTCACCCTCCTGCCCTCGATCCTGCTGTCGGGCTTTGTATTCCCCTTTGAGGGCATGCCGCGCACCGTACAGGCCATCGCCCAGGTGCTGCCCCTGACGCACTTCATCGTGCTGGTGCGGGGTGTTGTGCTGCGCGGCGCATCGCTGTGGTCAATGCCGGAGCCGGTCTTCAAGTTGCTGGTGTTCTTGCTGGTGTTGCTGTTTGCTGCGATGCTGCGTTTCCGCAAGCGGCTGGATTGATTGCACGCCTTTTGAAAGGGCTGGATCGATCCGGGGATTCTGATGCACTATGCGTGGGCGGATCGGTGCGCCATTGCGCCATTGTGGGGCGGTGTCCGGGGTCCGTCGTAGTAGGGAATGCGCAGCAAGCGTGCAATTACTAGAACAGACACTTGCGGCATGAAATCTGCATCATCAGGCAAGCGCGGTCACCAAGCTGGCGAACAGTCCGTAGTTCCAAAGTTGGTGACAGCGGGTATTTTATTTACATCGTCCACGCCCACGCAGTTCGAGACAGGAGCCACGGGGAATGAAACTCATTAGTGCAATTATCAAGCCCTTCAAGTTAGACGACGTGCGCGCTGCGCTATCGGAAATTGGCGTCTCGGGCATGACCGTTACGGAAGTGAAAGGTTTTGGCCGTCAGCGCGGCCATACGGAGCTCTATCGTGGAGCCGAGTATGTGGTCGACTTCGTGCCCAAGACCCGCATTGAAGTAGCCGTCAAGGATTCACTGGTTGACCAGGTTGTTGAAGCGATCATGAATGCCGCCAAGACCGGTAAGGTTGGCGACGGCAAGATCTTCATCACCAGCCTGGAGCGCGTCCTGCGCATCCGTACCGGTGAAGCCGACGACCAGGCGCTCTGACGCCCTCTGGAGAGCCGCCGGATTCTGGACTTGTGTCTGCGGCCCAGCTGCCGCGGACACAGGTGCGGGAGCCGGTCGGCGGTTACCAGCCGTACAGTCGCCCGGGCGCAAGCAGGTTGTCGGGCGACGTCTGCCCTAGCTGCGCAGCGTCTCCACACCCCGCAGTACCGCCAATGCGCCACTGCGCACCACCTCCAGCACGTCACCGTAATTGCCCACCGTACCGATAAAGTGACTGATGCGAGCTTCGCTGTCGGTCAGCTCGATCACGAAGCTGTTCGGGTCATCACTGAGTATCTTGCCGCCGGCCTGATCGATGGCGGTGCGCAGCGGGGCATCCTGACTGGCGCTGCATTTGAGTTTGATCAGCAGCAGCTCCCGCTCGATATGCGCATCGCGGGTCATGTCATCGACGTTGACCACATCGACCAGTTTCAATGACTGATTGACGATTTGCGCCAACACCGCTTCGGTACCCGTGGTGACCAGCGTGATGCGCGATACAGTCGGATCCTCGGTCGGCGCGACATTCAACGATTCGATGTTGTAGCCGCGATTGGAGAACAGGCCTGCTACACGGGTCAGGGCGCCTACTTCGTTCTGCAGGAGGATGGAGATGATGTGTCGCCGGTTATTCGTGCTAGTTGAGCTCATGTATGTGCGCCTGGGCCAGACCGTTTGCCAGTAGATCAGGGCCGCACAGCGTAACCGACGCCGCTGCCGGGTGTAAGGCCAAAGTGCTCTCCGGGCTCGGTCCAAGTGGTGCGAACAGGTCCCAGCTGCTAGGCTTTCCCACCCCGAATATCTCCAGATCCCTTCAATCGGCAGGATCAGCCCGTGCATCACAGCCAAGCCCATCGCCCTGCGCCGCCTGCGGCGGCCCGCAATCCATTGGCAGGACAGACCCTGTCCGGTGCTGAAATTCTGGTGCAAGTCCTTGCTGATGAGGGGGTCGAGGTTGTTTTCGGCTACTCCGGTGGCGCAATTCTGCCCACGTATGACGCGATTTTTGTACACAACGATGCCCACGCCGCTGCGAATGGCGGCAAGCCCGCCATGCCGCTGATCGTGCCTGCCAATGAGCAGGGGGCCGGATTCATGGCGGCTGGTTATGCTCGCGCCACCGGCAGGGTGGGCGTGGCGTTGGTGACGTC
>SXGR01132412.1_pt1 | contig 11903 bp, 10 predicted proteins | sample 3174711 | NCBI WGS metagenome assembly SXGR01 (sample SAMN11356860, study PRJNA531348) | freshwater metagenome | isolation source: freshwater sample F1-60 | place: China: Fuxian Lake, Yuxi | collected 2017-12-25
AGCTGGCCAAGTTAATCGTGTTCTATGACGACAACGGTATTTCCATCGACGGCGAGGTAGACCAGTGGTACACCGATGATACCGACAAGCGCTTCACAGCCTACGGCTGGCAGGTGTTGGCCATCGATGGACACGATGCGGGAGCGATCGCGAAGGCTATCGAGCAAGCCCAAAAGGAAACCCGCAAACCGACACTAATTCGCTGCAAGACAATTATCGGCTTTGGTGCGCCCAATAAGCAGGGCACGGCAGCTACCCACGGCTCGCCGCTAGGTGCTGATGAAGTTGCAGCAACTCGACTGGCTCTGGATTGGGCCCATGCACCATTTGTAATTCCAGAGGCAATCAAACGAGCCTGGGATGCAAGAGAAAAAGGCTTTCAGGCGGAGACAGCCTGGAAGGAAAAGCTGGTGATGTTCGAGGAATCAGACCCCATGTCTGCCATGGAGCTCGTGCGCCGGCTGAAAGACCAGCTACCGAGCCATTTCAGCGCCGCGGCAACGGCTTATATCGCCCAGTGCCAGAATACCCCGGAGAACATCTCCAGCCGCAAGGCTTCTCAGAAATGCATCGAAGCCTATGCTGCCATGTTGCCAGAAATGATTGGTGGTTCGGCGGATTTGACCGGCTCCAATCTAACCAACTGGTCAGGCAGCTCCGCGATTTCGGAAAAACCTGACGGCAACTACATCTATTATGGCGTACGCGAATTTGGCATGACTGCGATTGCGTCAGGGATCGCGTTGCACGGTGGTTTTATTCCGTATACGGCTACCTTTTTGATCTTTATGGAATATGCACGTAACGCGGTTCGTATGGCCGCGCTGATGCGCCAGCATAGCATTTTGGTCTATACCCATGACTCGATCGGCCAGGGCGAAGATGGCCCTACCCATCAGCCCATCGAACAGCTCGCCAGTCTGCGGGCGACGCCGAATCTCTCGGTGTGGCGTCCTTGTGACAATGTCGAATCAGCTGTTGCCTGGAAAATCGCCATCGAACGCAATTCTGGACCAACTGCCCTGGTGTTTTCCCGCCAAGACCTGCAGCACCAGACGCGCAACCCGCAGCAGTTGGCAGAGATTGCCCGCGGCGGTTATATCCTGCGGGACTGCGCAGGTTCACCGGAAATCATTATCATTGCGACCGGATCGGAAGTTGCCATCTGTGTTGAAGCGGTGAGTGCTCTGCTCATAGAAGGCAAAGCTGTGCGACTGGTTACGATGCCTTGTGTGGATGTGTTTGAAGCACAGGATGAGGATTACCGGGAACGGGTGCTACCTGCCGCTGTGCGCAAGCGTGTCGCGGTTGAAGCTGCTGGAGTTGACTACTGGTACAAATGGGTCGGGCTCGATGGCAAGATTATCGGCATGCGATCTTTCGGCGAATCGGCTCCTGGACCCGTGCTCATGAAACATTTCGGATTCACGGCTGAGAATGTCATTAAAACCGCAAAGTCACTGGGTTGATGCCGCCCTGACTTGCCTTACTGGTCATTAACCGCGTATGCCACTTCGAATCGCCATCAACGGTTACGGTCGTATCGGACGCTGCGTGTTGCGCGCATTCTATGAATCCGCCCAACCTCGCGACCTGCGCATAGTGGCGCTCAATGACCTTGCTGACATCAGGACGCTTGCGCATCTCACACGCTATGACAGCACTCATGGCCGGTTTCAAGGCACAGTTGAAGAGAGTGACAATCAGCTCATCGTAAAGGGTGACCGCATTCAAGTCTCCAATGCAGCAGACCCTGCGCAGTTAAACTGGGGCCAGCTTAGTGTTGATCTTGTCATGGAATGCAGTGGCGCATTTAGCGATCGAATGACTGCGGAAAAGCACTTTATAAGTGGTGCCAAAAAAGTGCTTTTTTCCCAGCCGGCGGAAAGTACCGTGGATGCTACGGTAGTGTTTGGGGTCAATCATGAAATCCTGAAAAGCAGCGATGTTGTTGTGTCGAACGCCTCCTGCACGACCAATTGCATTGTGCCAGTACTGCAGTTACTGGATGATGCATTCCAGATTCAATCGGGAGTGATAACCACCATTCACTCCGCGATGAACGACCAGCCCGTAATCGACAGTTATCATCACAATGATCTGCGTAAAACCCGCAGTGCCATGCAATCCATAATTCCAGTAGACACGGCACTGGCGAAAGGTGTCGAGCGAATACTGCCCAAGCTAACCGGGAAGCTGGAGGCGCAGGCAGTCAGAGTGCCGACGTTGAATGTCTCAGCAATGGACCTGACGATTGTCGTACGCGACAACACCACTGTCATGATGGTCAACAAGGCGATTGTTGCAGCCAGCAAGCGTCTGCCGACAAATGTACTTGGGTATACTGATGAACCACTGGCCTCATGTGATTTCAACCATGACCCACGTTCGGCTATTGTTGATCTGACACAAACTCGAGTGGCGGGTGGAAATCTGGTCAAACTGCTGGTGTGGTTTGATAATGAATGGGCGTACGCAAATCGTATGTTGGATGTTGCGCAATACATGAGCAACTTGAAATCGTAAATCAAGAATCGCCTGCGTCGAAAATCCGGACGCAAGCCACGTGCAAATGACCAATAAAGGAAAGCAGCAAGCATGACCTTTTTACGCATGGAAAATATCAACCTCAAGGACAAGCGCGTGCTGGTTCGGGAAGACCTCAACGTGGCTATCGAGAACGGCGTCATTAGCAATGACACGCGAATCCGAGCGGCCATTCCTACCATCAAGCAGGCACTTGCGGCGGGTGGAAAAGTAATTCTGATGTCGCATCTGGGCCGCCCGGAAGAAGGAATTGCCATAGAGAAGCAACAAGACTCGTCGTTGGCACCGGTTGCCAGGCGACTTGAAGAATTATTGCAATGTAAAGTGAGTCTGATAAGTGATTATCTCCAGAATCCAGCAAGCATTGACGCGATAACTGAGGGTGTCATTCTGCTGGAAAATGTGCGCGTGAACAGTGGTGAGATAAAAAACAATGATGCTCTGGCGCGTCAGTACGCTGCACTTTGTGATGTTTTCGTCATGGATGCATTCGGCACGGCACATCGGGCTCAGGCCAGCACCCATGGGGTGGCTCGTCACGCTGCGATAGCCTGTGCAGGACCATTGCTCGCCAGTGAACTTGATGCGCTGACCCGATCGCTCGAAAAACCAGAACGTCCAATGCTGGCAATTGTTGGCGGCGCCAAAGTGTCCAGCAAATTGGAAGTTTTACAAAATCTGGCTGGTAAAGTGGATCAGTTGATTGTGGGTGGAGGCATCGCAAATACCTTCCTTGTCGCTTGCGGCTACAATGTCGGTAAATCCTTGTACGAAGCGGATTTGGTTCCGGTCGCTAAAGCGCTGATGGAGCAAACGACTATTCCCATGCCAACAGATGTCGTTGTTGCCACGGAATTTTCCGCGCAGGCAATTGCACGCGTAAAGTCAGTGGATGCAGTTATTGATGGCGAGATGATTTTGGATATCGGTCCGAAGTCCGCACAGGCTTTCGCCGAGATTATCAGCCGAATGCAAACCATAATCTGGAACGGCCCGTTGGGTGTGTTCGAGTTTGACCAGTTCGCTAAGGGTACTGCGAAGATTGCGCAGGCAATCGCACGCAACAAAGGATTTTCCATTGCCGGTGGTGGTGAGACGATAGCCGCAATTGACAAGTTCGGTGTTACCGATTCAATCAGTTATATCTCTACCGGTGGTGGAGCTTTCCTTGAATATGTACAAGGAACCAAGTTGCCTAGTGTGCAAATTCTTGAAGAACGCGCGGCAAAATTGGCGTAGTAAATTAGAACCACGAACATATTGATCGCAGAAATAGCAGAAAGAGGAAAAAGAGGAAAAAGTATGGCACTGATTAGTTTGAGACAATTACTCGATCATGCGGCAGAGCATGGCTATGGCGTCCCCGCATTCAATGTGAATAACCTTGAACAGATACGCGCAATCATGGAAGCAGCTGATGAAGCAAATAGCCCGGTAATACTGCAGGCCTCAGCAGGAGCGAGAAAGTATGCTGGTTCCAATTTTCTGAAGCATTTGATTCAAGCCGCCATTGAAGAGTTTCCGCATATACCAATTGTGATGCATCAGGATCACGGTGTATCTCCTGCGGTATGTCAGCGTTCTATCCAGTTGGGATTTTCCTCTGTAATGATGGATGGTTCACTCGGTGAAGACGGCAAAACCCCGATGGATTTTGACTATAATGTACGCGTCACCCGTCTCGCTGTCGAAATGGCACATGCATGTGGTGTTTCCGTGGAAGGAGAAATTGGTTGTTTGGGATCGCTGGAAACGGGTATGGCTGGCGAAGAAGATGGTATTGGCGCAGAAGGGAAATTATCCATGGCGCAAATGCTGACAGACCCGGAAGAAGCGGCGAGGTTTGTAGCGGCTACCAATGTCGATGCGTTGGCAATCGCAGTGGGCACCAGCCACGGAGCATATAAATTCAGTCGTCCCCCAACGGGCGATATCCTGGCCATACAGCGAATTAAGGAAATCCATGCCCGATTGCCCAATACCCATCTTGTCATGCATGGATCTTCGTCAGTACCCCAAGATTGGCTGGCGGTGATAAATGAATTTGGTGGTGAGATACCCGAAACATACGGAGTTCCACTTACTGAAATTCAACAGGGCATCAAACACGGTGTGCGCAAAGTCAATATCGATACAGACTTGCGGCTTGCGTCAACTGGAGCAGTGCGCAAGTTTTTGGCGCAGAATAAATCGGAATTCGATCCGAGGAAATTCCTGACTCCAACTATCAAGGCGATGAAAGGTATCGTGAAGGAACGTATGGAAGCTTTTGGTTGCGCCGGACAAGTGGCAAATATCAAACGAGTCTATAGTCTGGAAGAAATGGTACAGCGCTATTCCAAAGCAGCTTGAAACACGTAGGATCGGAAAAGGTTCAATCGCTGTGGAGAGTGAACAGATGTTTGGCCCGGAGAATGCAAGAAAATTGCGCGAGTCCCTGGGCCCTGTCAATTTCCAGATACCGACAAAACGTACTGGCTTGCTGGATTCCTACTGCAATTTTTACGGACTTGACTTCGGCAGTTCTCAGCAGACTATTACTCATAGCATTGGTTCTATAACAAGCAACGAATTCACCGTCGTCTGTCAACACTTCCAGGTGCCTCTCGCGCAACAGCGCGGCACTGCGTTTCTGTGTCACGGATATTTCGACCATGCCGGTATCTACAACCATCTGATAGAGCACTGCCTGCGCACAGGATTCTCTGTTGTTATCTTTGATCTACCCGGTCACGGTCTTTCCAGTGGTGAGGTTGCGAGTATTGATTCGTTCCGACAGTATTCTGCGGCGCTGATGGTTTGTCTGGAAATTGCCAGACAACAACTGGTGCACAGTCCTTGGCTGCTGATCGGGCAAAGCACAGGAGCTGCGGTTATTATTGATGCCCTGTTGCAAGAAGCTTTGGCTGACCGCCATCAGTTCGCAGCTTATGCACTACTTGCGCCACTCTTGCGACCGCGGAACTGGTACAGGAGCAAACTGATGTTCGAGATCTCACGTTGGTTTCTGCAATCCACGCCGCGCACTTTTGCGAATAACAGTCACGATGCCGAATTTCTGAAATTCCTGCGCTACAGTGATGCGCTGCAGAGTCAGCGATTGCCGCGAGACTGGGTAATGGCAATGATAGATTACCAGCGACGCTTCGCCCGCAGCCCGCAGCACTCCGAAGCTCTGCACATTATCCAGGGAAGTGGTGATGGTACGGTTGACTGGGAATATAATTTGCCAAAATTTCTGGAAAAATTTCCGCAGGCGAAATCCCACATGATTGCCAATGCAGGTCATCATTTGGTGAATGAATCCAAACCGTATCGGGACAAGGTATTTGCCCTGCTGGATGCAGTCATCAACAAGGCTGTGAACTGATTTTGGCTAAAACAATACGCGACTGCGAATTGTGCCGCGCACCTGATTGAGTTTTTCCAGTGCAAGTTCGCTGGATTGCACATCGATATCCATGACCACATAGCCTAGCTGATCATTGGTTTGCAGGTATTGTGAACTGATATTAATCCCTGATTCCGAGAAGATCGTATTAATTTCTGACAGCACTCCCGGCACGTTCTTGTGAATATGTAGCAAGCGGTGTTTGCCTGGATGAGCAGGCAATGCCACTTCTGGAAAATTCACCGCAGTAAAACTGGAGCCATTGTCGCTGTACTTAATCAGCTTCTCGCTCACCTCAAGCCCAATATTTTCCTGTGCTTCCATTGTGCTGCCGCCCACGTGAGGAGTAATGATGCAGTTGTCGAATTCGCGCAGAGGCGACAAGAACTCTTCGTCATTGGACTTTGGCTCTTCGGGGAAGACATCAATTGCTGCGCCGGCAATTTTCTTGTTTTTTAATGCAGCAGCCAGATCGTCTATGTTAACTACTGAGCCGCGGGAAGCATTGATGAATACTGCTTGAGGTTTCATCCATGCCAGTTCTTTGGCAGTGATCATATTCTGAGTATGAGGAGTTTCTGGCACGTGCAGAGAAACGACATCACACTCTGACATCAGGCTCTTAAGTGAATCCACCTGTACAGCATTCCCTAATGGCAGTTTGTTGACTACATCGTAGAGGTAAACCTTCATGCCCATTGACTCTGCCAGCACGCTCAGTTGTGAACCAATGTTGCCGTAGCCGACGATGCCCAGTTTTTTACCCCGGGCCTCAAAGGAACCCTTCGCGATTTTTTGCCAGATGCCGCGATGCAGCAAGGCATTCTTTTCCGGTATACCACGCAATAGCAGGATGGCCTGCCCAATCACCAATTCAGCTACGCTGCGAGTGTTGGAAAACGGTGCGTTAAAAACCGGAATGCCACGAATCAAGGCTGCGGTCAGATCAACCTGGTTTGTGCCTATACAAAAACAACCGATAGCCTGCAACTTATTCGCTGCAGCCAAAACCTGATTGGTGAGTTGAGTGCGCGAGCGGATGCCGAGGAAATGGACATCGGCGATACGGTTGATTAATTCAGGACCTTCCAGAGAGGTACTCACAGATTCCACATTGTCATAGCCTGCCTTGTGCAGCGCTGCAACTGCATTGGGATGAATTCCTTCCAGCAGAAGAAACTTGATCTTGCGTTTTTCGAATGAAGTGGGATGCATGGAAACCAGTAGTCAACTTGAGCGAAATGGATGGGTGCGATGCTGAAAAAGCGGGCGCATGGTAACATATTTGCCAGCCATCCTATCCTTTTCTCCTCCCACCAGCACGCGTGAGCGGCCACATAAGCAGGGACACCTCGAATGAAAAGCAGTCAGTCAGACTTGCTACAAGAATTGGCAAGAATCGTTGGTTCCAACTGGGTTAAAACCGAGCCAGGGGATCTCAACAACTATGGCAAGGATTGGACCAAGGTATACCCACCAAATCCAATAGCTGCAGTTCTTCCCGCCAATATTGAAGAGGTAGTTGCCATAGTCAAACTGGCCAATCGGGATGAGGTACCGCTGGTACCGTCAGGCGGCCGCACCGGCCTGAGTGGTGGCGCTGTGGCGGGTAACAGAGAGCTGGTAGTGGTAATGGACCGCATGAACCGAATCAAGGATTTCGACGCCAGTGACATGCAGGTGGTGTGCGAAGCTGGAGTCGTTACGGAACAACTGCAGCAATTTGCCGACGAGCAGGACTTGTTCTATCCAGTAGATTTCGCATCGGCAGGTTCAAGCCAGATTGGAGGAAACGTGGCTACGAATGCCGGGGGCATCAAAGTTATCCGCTACGGTATGACCCGCAACTGGGTGCAAGGCTTGAAAGTAGTAACAGGATTGGGTGAATTGCTGGATCTTAATCGTGGGCTGATCAAGAACGCTACAGGTTACGACTTCCGGCACTTGTTTATCGGTTCAGAAGGCACACTCGGAATCATTGTCGAAGTGACCTTGAAACTCTGTAGCAAACCCAATGATCCATCGGTGATGGTTCTTGGAATTGAAAACATGGCGGCAGCAATGCCTGTACTGCAAGCCTTTCAAAATCGATTGAAATTGACTGCCTTTGAATTCTTTTCAGAAAAGGCGCTAAGGCACGTGGTCGCTGAAAAAGGCCTGACACGACCTTTCGCCACTGAGTGCGAATTTTATACCTTGCTCGAGTTTGAAAATTATTCAGAACAGGATCTGGATACTGCCATGGCCATATTTGAATCGTGCGGGGAAAATGGATGGGTTATAGACGGCACGATTAGCCAAAATTCAAGCCAGGCACAAAATCTCTGGCGCTTGCGCGAAGACATATCGGAAACCATTGCGAAATTCACACCTTATAAAAATGACATATCCGTAAAGGCTTCCAGAATTCCCCAGTTTCTGCAGCAGGTTGATGAGCTGGTCTCCAATCGGTATCCAGACTTTGAAATTATCTGGTTCGGCCACATCGGTGATGGCAATGTTCACCTGAATATTCTGAAACCCGAGTCATTGCCGGCGCAGATATTCTTTGATCAATGTGCTAGTGTATCGATGGAGGTGTTTGAATTGGTCCAGCAGCATGGCGGCAGCATTTCAGCAGAACACGGAGTCGGTTTATTGAAGAAGCCTTTCTTACGTTACTCCCGTTCAGCTCAGGAAATCGAATACATGCGCGCGATAAAACGCTTGTTTGATCCTAATAACATCATGAACCCGGGCAAGCTTGTTGACGGCTGAGCGCTCGTTCTAATTTCTTGCCGCATGGGTTACTGTTGGAGGAATCTCCTTCAAGGCAGGCTGCTTGAAGCTCCCTGTTTTCGTTACAATTTAAGACAAATTCGCTTTCCATAAGTCAGATTATAGGCGTACACTCAGAGCTCGGTTGCATTGACCGAGAGGTTGCTGTGGTCAGCAATTCGATTTTTATAATTTTTATAGTACGAGAGTTATATGGCAGAGACAGTAGAAGGTACAGTAAAGTGGTTTAACGATGAAAAAGGTTTCGGCTTCATCGAACAAGAAGGCGGCAAAGATGTATTCGTACATTTCAGCGCCATTAATGGTTCAGGCAGAAGAACACTGCACGAAGGCCAAAAGGTAACTATGGAAGTTACCCAAGGTCAAAAAGGGCCACAAGCGGAAAACGTAAACCCGCTGTAGCAAACCCCTTTCTCCTATTTGCCAGGATGTTGGAATTTTGGCTTTGGATTGAGACTGAAACTGTACTAGAAATCTTGTTCGAAAGAATAAAGAGGGTGGCTCTCGTTTCTGACGACAGCCACCTGGAAAGTTTAGCAACATGTTTCATCCCTTCCAGAGCCTGCAGCTTCACCACCCACGCAATAAGCTGAACAACTTCTCTTATTCAAGGCAGTAATGTCTTGGTGCCTGAGTTTGTCCCTAAAATCAGGCGATCTGCACTCCTTTGAGCGAACAGGCCATTCGTTACCACACCTGTTATCTGGTTCAATTGTTGTTCCAATTCGCGTGGATTGAGGATCTGCAGATTGTAGATATCGATAATGTGGTTGCCGTTGTCAGTAACACAACCTTCGCGGTAAACCGGATCGCCTCCCAATTTGACAATGTTTCTCGCAACGTAACTGCGAGCCATGGGAATCACCTCGACTGGCAGCGGGAATTTGCCGAGTATCGCCACGAGTTTTGATTCGTCTGCAATGCAAACAAACTCATCAGATGCAGCGGCGATAATTTTCTCCCGTGTCAAAGCGGCACCGCCGCCTTTGATAAGCTGCAGAAATTTATTAGCCTCATCGGCACCGTCGACGTAGATGGCAACAGCATCCACGCTATTCAGGTCATATACCGGAATTTGTAGTTCTCGCAATCGACGTGCTGATTCTTCCGAACTGGCAACAGTACCGGCAATGCGTTGTTTGATCTTGCCGAGTTCGGCGATGAAATAATTTGCAGTAGAGCCAGTGCCGACTCCAATGATGGCGTCATCTTCGAGCTTGCCTTCTACGTATTCAAAAGCGGCTTTGGCCACTGCTCGTTTTAATTCATCCTGTGTCATTGAGAAATCCTTTGGTTAATTTGCCGTGCGAGCAATTGACCCATGCGTACGGGAGTATCTGCTTGCAGGGAGGGCTCCAATTCTACCGCGCCTTTTGCGAATAGTACGATGGCTGTCGAGCCGAGTTTGAAGCGGCCCATTTCCTGACCAGCCTGGAATTCCAATCGTGGCGATTGGTCTCGGAAACTTTGTTTGAAAGAGGGTTGTTGCGCAAAACCAGGGCAGACCTGACCTCCCCAGACAGTCTCGATAGCTGCAACGATCATGGCTCCCACCAGCACGACAGCCATCGGACCAGCCGTGGTTTGGAACAGGCAAACGACACGCTCGTTCCGTGCAAATAAATCAGGGACTTGGGCTGCAGTCTCCCGACTGACGGAGAACAGTTTGCCAGGAACATAAATCATGGAATCCAGTTTTCCAGTAATTGGCATATGGACGCGGTGATAATCGCGAGGCGACAAATACACTGTGGCGAATGAGCCGTCCCGAAATGCCTCTGCCAGTGCGCTGTCACCGCCTAACAGGTTGGTAACCGTATAGCTGTGTCCCTTGGCCTGGAAGATACACTCGCCATCGATGTTGCCAAGCTGACTAATGGCGCCATCAGCTGGACACAGCACTGCGTTTTTCCCGGCGGCAAGTGGACGACACCCGGGTCGCAGTGCCCGCGTAAAAAACGCATTGAAATTCTCAAAATTCTCGAGGCGCGGATTCGCAGCCTCTGACATGTCCACGCGGTAGCGGCTAATGAATGCACGCATGAGTAGAGTACGACCGGTATGAGCGCGCGCAAGCAGCCCCACAAGTCGCGATAAAGCGTGTTGCGGAAGCATGTATTGCAGCGAAGTGAACCAACTGGACACTGGATCAGGCACCGTTGCCAGTAACAATCGGAGTATCGGATTGATTGCCCCACTCCGACCAGGACCCATCATATGCCTTGATGTTCATGCCCAGAGCTTTACCAACGAGATAGGTCAGGCCGGAACGATGGTGAGTATGGCAATGGGTGATGACCTGCTTGTCAGCGGTGATTCCGAGGCTGCGCAGTCGCTTTTCAAGCTCTGGAAGCGGGCGCAGCCGCAGGTCGTTATTTCGATCCATCAAATCCAGCCAATCCAGATTTACTGCTCCTGGAATGTGTCCATTGCGCAAAGCGGTAACCTTGGTTCCAACATACTCGTCGGTACCCCTGGCGTCCCACACAATCGAACTCGCATTCCTAATTTGCTGCTGCATTGTCGGCAGGTTAACCAGTTGAGACGTGTCCACCACAGCGGTGAAATCAGTGGACTTTACCGTTGCCGGCCCGGATTGCACAGGGTAGTTGCCCGCGAGCCAGGCCACTAAGCCGCCATCGAGATAGGAATAGTTATGATGACCAAGCACATCCAGAGTCCAAATCAGTCGGCCAGCCCAGCCACCACCCTCGTCGTCATAGGCGACGACATGAGTAGCAGGGGTCAAGCCGATGCGGGAAAACAAAGCGCTTAATCTTTCTACCCCTGGCAACTTGCCCACGGCAGGCTTTTCTCCGCTAACAAGCTCGGCAGGCGTCATCAGGGTTGAGCCTGTTACATGCGTTGCGTTAAAAACCTGCTCAGAGCATACAGCGACGGGTAACAGGTCTGGTGCCCCCAGCATGCTCTGCAGCTGGCTGGCTTCGATGACAAGCGGTAGTTTATGCGGGGTCATTGCAGGATGAGATCCTCAAAAAAATGCGACTATGCGTGCAAGCGATGGCGCGGGGAACTGCACTGGGCTCTTAGTGTAACTCGACTAGTCATTGTCCGTGTTTAGTGTTTGCAGGATATGGAAATAACTTTCCAGTCGCTGCGGGTTAATGTGCCCACTCAGAGCCGCTGCCTGAATCGCGCAGCCAGGTTCAGAACGGTGCTGGCAATC
>SXGR01139984.1_pt1 | contig 11903 bp, 11 predicted proteins | sample 3174711 | NCBI WGS metagenome assembly SXGR01 (sample SAMN11356860, study PRJNA531348) | freshwater metagenome | isolation source: freshwater sample F1-60 | place: China: Fuxian Lake, Yuxi | collected 2017-12-25
GCCATCGAGGCTGGCTACCTGCGCTTTGTACAGCCCGATGTGGGCAAGTGGGGCGGCATCAGCGGCGGGCTGGCGGTGGCACGGCTGGCACAGGCGCGGGGCATCGCCTACTGCCCGCACTGGCTGGCCGGCGGCCTTGGCCTGGCCGCCAGCCTGCACGCCCTGGCCGGCTCCGGCACCGCAGGTGGTTGGGCCGAAGTCGACGCCAACCCCAACCCGCTGCGCGAGCAGGTGTTGCCGCTCCACGTCGTGGACGGCTGGGCCACCCTGCCTGACGCGCCGGGTTTGGGCGTAGAGCCGGATCTGCAGGCCTTGGCGTCGTATCTGGTGGTGGTTTAAGAGCTTAAGCTCGAACGGGGCGCTGTCAGCCTGCTTAAGTATGGTCGGGTCGAAGGTGCAATTCTGCATCTTGGTCGCTCAATTAGTGCCTGACCGAAAACCACTGGTTTGAAAAAACTGCCGACCCAGAAATTTCAAACTGAGGCGGTTTTCGGGGTTTGTCATGCGCGCCAGGGTTCGGGCCTTGAATTTTCCCGGTCGCCATAGGCGATGTTGCGTTTTTTGGGACGAGCGTAGCCCCGGATTTTTGCAATCCTGTCGCCAAGAAGGGGCATCGCCGCTGCGCGCGGTGCTGCTGCGGCCCTTTTTCCCCGGCCAGCAAACCAGTCGGGTTTGTCGAGGACCGGCAGGGATATAGACGTGGCACGGTGAATATGCAGATCCAGGGTGGCGGTCTGTCTGTGGTGAAACCCGTATTGACCGATCAACGGGCCATTGTGGTAAGAGATCAGTCTATGACTGACTCAATGGCTCATGCTGATTTTTTCCGTCGATGATTTCCGGATAATGAAGGGCCGATTCCTGTGTGAATGACCTGCTTGCAGAGTGTCAACGGATCGTTCCAAAAGGCCCCAAACCAAGGAGAGCAGCATGACGAACAACCAATCCTCGGTCGTCGAACGCGAGGCCGTCTACGAAGAGCCAAACCCGCTTGGCCTGGACGGCATCGAGTTCATCGAATACGCCACGTCCAAACCGCAGGCCCTAGGGCAGGTACTGGAGCGCATGGGGTTCCGTCCGATTGCGCGGCACCGCTCGCGTGAGGTTCTGCTGTACCGCCAGGGTGATATCAACGTGATCGTCAACGCCCACAGCAGCGGGTCGGAACTGCCCGAGCAACCGGTGATCAGCGCGATTGCGCTGCGGGTCCGCGATGCGGCAGCGGCTTACCAGCGTGCGTTGGAGCGCGGTGCCTGGGCGATACCGGCACGGGTCGAGGTGATGGAGCTCAACATCCCTGCCATCCATGGCGTGGGTACCAGCCGCATCTATTTCGTCGACCGTTACCAGGAGTTCTCGATCTACGACGTCGACTTTACGTCGATTCCCACCGCCGACCAGAAGCCGCCCGCCATCGCCGGAATCCACTTCTTTGGCATCGTGCAATATATCGGAAACGACCGCACCGAGGACTGGACCGAGTTCTATGCAGCGCTGTTTGGCTTCGCCGTCCTGCCCGACGCGCATCGTTTCGGTATCCTGCCCAAGGGGCGGATCCTCCGAAGCCCGTGCGAGAGCTTCTTCGTGCAGCTGATCGAACCCGAACCGGGCGTGCTCGATATCGAGGACGACGAATGCCTGCAGCGCATAGGACTGGGCGCAGCGGACGTACCCGTAGCGATTGAGGCATTGCGTGGGCGCGGTGTGGAATTCTTCAGCTCCGGTGGTCCCGAGCGCGATGCGCGTGGTGCACTGTCGCGCACGGTGATGGGCAGCGTGAGTTTCGAGCTGGTACACAACGTGCGCGACAGCGCGCCGGGCTGATCCGCCATGCGCCAGATCGAAGGTGATTTCGACGATTTCGGGATGGACACCATCTCGCTGACCGGGCCTCTGGAGGCCAAGCTCGCCGCGATCCGCGGCGCCGGATTCAGCCAGGTCATGCTGGCGGCGCGCGATCTGGTGGGTCACGCCCAAGGCTGGCGCGCGGCAGTCGCCGCAGTCAAGGCCAGCGGCCTGCGTGTGACCGGGTTTCAGGTGCTGCGGGATTTTGAAGGCCTGAGCGGTCATCTGCACGCCTACAAGGTCGACATCGCCAAGTCCATGCTGGAGATGTGCCACGCGCTCGACTGCCGGCTTCTGCTGGCGTGTTCGTCAACCTCGGTGCATGCCAGCGAGGACCCACAGGTACTGGTGCGTGACCTGCGCAAGCTGGCGATGCTGGCGATTCCGATGCGTATCAAAGTGGCCTACGAGGCCTTGTCCTGGGGCCGTATGGTCAACCAGTTTCCGCAGGCCTGGGACCTCATCGCGCAGGCCGACATGCCCAACCTAGGTCTGGGGTTCGATGCGTTCCATCTGCTGGCAACCAACACTCCACTGCATGAACTCGAACTGCTGGAACCCGACAAGATCTTTCTGGTGCAACTGGCTGATTTCATGTGGAACGAAATCAAGTCGGTCGAGGAGCGTATTGCGACGGCGCGGCATTTCCGGGTCTTCCCGGGCGAGGGCGTGCACAGCCAGGACCTCGCGGCGTTGACGCTCAAGTTGCACCAACTGGGATATCGTGGCGACTACAGTTTCGAGGTCTTCAATGACGACTACCAGCAGATGCCGCTGGAAACCGTGGCGCAGCGCGCGCGCGTCTCCGCCGCCTGGCTGGGTGAGCAGGTTTTGCGGCGCTCGGTGCCCCTGCCCAATCGCATGCGTCTGAAACAGCCGGCCCGGTGAGCTGTCGCGGGCCATGTTCCGGCCCTCGAAGGTTGGCTGTTGCCGGCCGGGAGAATGGGCGCGTTTGGTGAGCGCGCGATGATCGCGGCGACGCCGCAGGTACATGGGCGGGTCATGGCCGGGCAACAACTCTGCCTCTGGCGATCAGTCCTGCAATTGAACCAGTGCGCCCAGGTTTTCAGGCATCGTGCTCGGAAGTCCGAAGAATGCGAAATACGCCGGTATCTGCTCGAATAGCATGTCGGCGCCGATCTGGAAGCGACAGCCGCGAGCCTGCGCGGCTTGCAGGAATGCCGTCATCGACTGCTTCATGGCCACTTCGCCGACAAAGGTCTCGGGCGCGATGCGAGCCACGCCCATCGGCATGGGGGCGCCGTCGTTCATGCCCAGCGGGGATGCATTGATGACGATGACACGGCCGGCCGGGTCGTTGGAGCCGGTGCGTGCGATGAGCGCGGGATAGTGGGTGCGAAGCCTGCCAGCGTGCTGGGGATGACCGTCCTTGGCCTGAGCCTGATGGGCCTGGCCGGCGCGGTGTTCCGGCGCCGGGCGCGTCTCGGCTGAGCGCCCGCGCCGCCGTTGTCGAACCGCCCCCCGCAGGGGCGGTTCGGTGCTGCGCTTACACTCTTTTTCTACGGCACAACCAACCTTAGGCGGGGTAATCCATGGAATTCGGCCTCAGCGACGAGCAGCAGATGATCGTCGGCAGCGTCCGGCGCTTCGTGCAGACCGAGTTGATCCCGCTCGAGGGCGAGATCGAGAAGACCGGCCATCTCGACCTGCAGCGGGCGAAGGAAATTTTCGAAAAGTCTCGCGCACTCGGCTTCTACGCGATGAACATTCCGGAGCAATACGGCGGCGCCGGGCTCTCGGCCGTGGACACCATGCTGGTCGAGGAACAGTTCGGCCACACCAAGGATATCCTGATCCGCCGGGCATTCGGCAATGTCTACGAATCGCTGCTCGCAGGGACCGCGCCGCAAAAGGATCGCTGGCTGTTGCCCGCCGTGCGCGGCGAACGGACCTGCTCGATCGCGTTCACCGAGCCCAACGCGGGCTCGGACGCGGCCGCGATCCAGAGCCGGGCCGAGAGGAAGGGCGCCGGCTGGGTACTCTCCGGGACCAAGCACTTCATCAGCGACGGTCTCCATTCCGATTTTTTCATCGTCTCGGCGGTGACCGATCCGGCGGCGCGGCCGCGCCATGTATCGCTGTTCCTCGTCGACAAGGCGCTGCCCGGTGTCGAGATCGGCAGGAGCCAGGACATGATGGGCCTGGCGGGCACCAGTCACGTGGAACTGTTTTTCCATGATGTCGAACTCGGCCCCGAGCACCTGCTCGGCCTGCAAGGCGAGGGACTGGCGCTGGCCTACGCGACACTCGGCCGGGTGCGGCTCGGGCAGGTCGGCGCGCGCGCGGTCGGCAAAGCCTGTCGCCTGCTGGAACTGATGACCGGCCACGCCGGCGAACGCCGGCAGTTCGGCCGTCCCATCGGCGAATTCCAGATGGTCCAGCAGATGATCGCCGACAGCGTGATCGAAATCAACGCAGCGCGCCTCTTGCTGCTCCGGGCGGCGTGGGAGATCGATCAGGGCCACGACGCCCGCGACTGGATTTCGATGGTCAAGGTCGAGGCTGCCGAAACGCTCGGCCGCGTGGCCGATCGCGCGGTGCAGGTCTTCGGCGGCATGGGCTATTCGCGCGAGATGCCCATCGAGGGGTTGTATCGGGACGCGCGGATCTATCGCATCTTCGACGGCACCTCGGAGATCCATCGCGTCATCGTCGCCAAGAGCGCGATCAGGCGCGGCGCGGCGCTGTGGGACATCGGCGCCTGAAGATCAGTACGTGGCGCGGCCGCCGGACAGGTCGAACACGAATCCGGTGCTGAAGCTGCACTCCGGACTGGCAATCCAGGCGACCATTGCCGCCACCTCGGGCACCCGCAGCGTGCGCCCCATCGGTATCCGGCTGCGGGCAAGCGCGATGTGTTCCGGCGTCATTTCGCGGAACAGGTCGGTCTCGGTGAGCACGGGCGCAATGGCGTTCACCAGCACGCCGCTGTCGACCAGTTCCCGCGCCAGCGACTTGGTGAAGCCGATCACACCGGCCTTCGCGGCGGCATAGGCCGCGATGCCCTGATTGCCTTCCGTGCCGGCGATCGAGGCAACGTTGACGATGCGCCCGTAGCCGCGCGCGCGCAGGTGTGGGACCACGGCACGGCAGCAGTAGAAGACACCGGTCAGGTCGACCGCCAGCACGCGGTCCCAGGCCTCCAGCGGGTATTCCCAGGTGGGGGCCACCGGACCATTGATGCCCGCGTTGTTGACCAGGATGTCGATCGTTCCCAGCGCCTGCTCGCTGGCGGCGAAGGCCTGCTCGACCTGCCTGTAGTCCGCCACGTTCACGGTTTGCAGCGACGCCGGCGAAACGCCGGCAGCCGCGGCGTCGAACGCCTCGAAACTGCGGTCCCACAGCACGACGCGGCAGCCTTCCTTCGCCAGGCGCTGCGCGATGCCCAGCCCGATGCCCCGCGCGCCGCCGGTGACGATGGCGCCCTGCCCGTCCAGCCTACGGGTCGGTGGCCGCGAACCGTCCGCAGGCTCCTGCCGTTCACCAACGTTTGTCGTCATGGTCATGCCTGCCAGACATTGGCGATCTGGACCGGAGCACCCCGGGTCAGCGATTCGACGGCGCCCTCAGCGATCGCCTGCGCGCGCATGCCGTCGACCAGCGTGGGTTCGACGGCGACCCCGGCGCGAACGGCCGCAATCAGCGCATCGAGTTCCGCCACGTAGGTCGAGGCGAACCGAACGTACCAGTGGCCATCGATGCCATCATCGATCACCCTGCCCCCCTGGTAGAGCGATATGCTGCGCGGCCGCGGCGCGCGCGATTGCAGCATGCCCTTCGAACCGAACACTTCGATCGATTCGTCGCAGCCGTAGGCAGTCCGGCGGCTGAAGCTGAATGTCGCCAGCGCGCCAGAGGCAAAGCGCAGCGTCAGCGCGGCGGTGTCGACATCGCCGTAGGTGGCGAACCCGGGATCGAACAGGCAACCGCCGGCGGCATAGATCTCGACCGGTTCAGAGCGCGCCAGCCAGTACGCAAGGTCGTAGTGGTGGGTGCCCTTCTCGCGCAACATGCCGCCGGCGCGCTGCGCGGTCGCCGGTTGTGGCGCGTCCGCGGCGCGCGACACGATGTGGATCGATTCGACGGTACCGATTTCGCCGGCCCGCACACGGTCGTGGACGGCCAGATGCTGCGGGTCGAAGCGCCGGTTGAAGCCGACGGCGGCAATGGTATTGGCGGCGCGGGCCGCGTCCAGGCAATTCCTGGCACGCTCGAGACTGTCCGCGATCGGCTTTTCGCAGAGCAGCGCCTTTCCGGCCCGCACGCACGCCAGCAGATGGGCCTCGTGCACGTCGGTCGAGGAGCCGATCATCACCACCTGCACGGCCGGGTCGGCAAGCATTTCGTCGACCGACGCGGTGAAGCGCGCGCCATAGGCAGCGGCGAGTTCGCCGCCGCGCGCCGGGTCGACGTCGACAATCCAGCGCAGTTGGGCATCCGCGCGCGCGGCGACGTTGCGCGCATGCACGCGCCCGATGACGCCGGCGCCGATGAGGCCGAATCCGATCTGTTCCATTCAAACCACCTTGCCGTAACGATCGCGGATCACGCCGATCACTTCGTCGGGCTCGCGTTGCCACCAGTTGTGCTGCGAGAATATTTCAAATTCGATATAGCCATCGTAGCCGGCCGCCTCGACCTTGCGGCGCAATCCCAACAGGTCGATCACGCCGTCGCCGGGCATGCCGCGATCCAGGCGCAGGTCCCGGGTGTCGGCCAGCCAGTCGCTGACGTGGAACGAGCAGATGCGCCGGCCCGCACGCGCAATTCCGGCGTCGATTTCGGGGTCCCACCAGACCGCGTAGGTGTCCACCGCGATGCCGACGATGTCCTCGGCGCCGAGCCGGTCGCACCATTCGTTGGCGAGCTTTATCGTCGTGAGCACCGAGCGCGTGGCACAGATCATCGGATGCAAGGGCTCCAGCGCCAGCTTGACGCCGATGCTGCGCGCGTGCGGTATGAGTTTGGCGATGCCTTCGAGGGCGCGCTCGCGCGCCGCGGCGATGTTGCGGTCTCTCTCGTCGACGCCGCCAGCGACGAATACGAGGCAGGGTGCGCCGATGGCCGCGGCTTCGTCGAGCGCGCGACGGACATCATCGCGAGCCCTGGCCGCCTCGTCCCGGTCGGGCGAAGTGATGAGTCCGCCAAAGCAGTAGCCGGAGAGCGCGATGCCGTTGTCGGCGATCAGCCGCCCCGTGGCCTCGACGCCATGCTCCAGCGTCTTCTCGCGCCAGAGGCTGGTGCAGGGTACGCTGTTGCGCACCAGCGCGGCGACGAACTGCGGGGTCGTGCATTGCTGCAGCAGCGTCACCTGATGAATCGACAGGCGTTCGGCATCAACCATGGCTGCAGCCTACGGAGCGCGCGCCGTGCCGGGGCCGCCGAAGGGGTTGGCGCGTGTCGCTCATGATGGGCGCAGCGCCTGCTCGACGCGCTGGCGTTGTTCCGCCGTGACCACTGGCCGCACGCCGAACCATTTCTCGAAACAGATGGTGCCCTGGTGCAGCAGCATCCCGAGTCCGTCCGAGACGGCGAGGCCTCGCGCGCGCGCTTTTGAGGAGTCCGGTTTCGAGCGGCACATAGACCGCGTCGGCAACCGCCGCGTCCGCGCGCAGCGTCGACAGGTCGACCTCTAGGTCAGGATTGCCGGCCATGCCGAACGACGTAGCGTTGACGAGGAGCCCGGCACCGGCGAGCGCTGCCGGGAGCGCCGCGGCGTCGGTGGGGACGACTTTCGGGCCGAAGCGCTCGCGCAGCGCCTGGGCTTTCGCAGTAGTGCGATTGTGCACATGGATCGAGGACACGCCGCGCTCCAGCAGTCCGTAGACGACGGCGCAAGCCGCCCCGCCAGCGCCGAACACGACCGCCTTTTCGGCGCGCCGTTCCCAGCCTGGCGCAGACTCGTCGAGCGCCGCAATGAAACCGACGACGTCGGAATTTGTCGACCGGAGCTTGCCGTTGTCGAGCCAGATCACGTTGGCCGCGCCGATAGCCGACGCGCGCGCATCAGGCTCGGTCAGCGTCAGCGCCATCTGCTTGTGCGGTATCGTCGCCGAGCCGCCGACATAGCCGCGCTCGCCCAGGGACGCCAGAAACGCCGCGAATTCTTCCGGCGGCATGGCTTCGAGCCGGAAGTCGACATCAAGCCGATGCTTCTCGATCCAATAGCCGTGGATGATCGGCGCGCGCGATTGCTTTACCGGCCATCCCATGACGCACGCCGCCGGTCTCATGTTTGCCATGTCGCTTCTCCCGGAATGTTGCAGGCCGCTGTGCCAGGCGTTGCGCAGCAGGGGAATGGAGCGCCGCGCCTAACGGCGATGGACGCGCTCAATGGACCCCCGGGGTCGCGCCGCCGTCGACGGCAATGGCCGTTCCCTGGACGTGGCGGGCCGATTCCGAGCACAGGAACAGTGTCAGGGCCGCGATGTCCTCGGGCTTGCCCAGACGGGCGAGGCCGTCCTTGGCGATCAGCGCAGCGCGCACCTCGTCGACCGAGATGCCAGTGGCTTCGGCGCGCTGACGGAACAACTGCTCCACACGTTCGGTTTCGGTCATGCCCGGCAGGATGGCGTTGACGTTCACGCCGTCCTTCTTGCCCAGGCCGGAGAGTCCCTTGGTGAAGTTGTGCATCGCCGCGTTAACCGAGCCGCCGATCAGAAACTCGGGATCCGGCGTGCGCGCCGCGCCGCCTATGATGTTGACGACGTGGCCATGCGCGTTCCGCAGCATTGGCCAGAACAGGCGGCACAGGCGAACACAGCCGAAGAACTTGAGCGCAAAGCCGTCCTGCCAGGTCTCTTCGTCGAGCTTCAGGAAGGCGCCGGCCCGCGTGGCGCCGGCGGAATTGACCAGGATGTCGCAGCGGCCGTGCCGGTCGGAGACCCGGCGGAACACCTGTTCGCAGCCTTCGGCCGTGCGCAGGTCGGCGGCGCACAAATCCGGCCGCAATCCGGCAACGCCCGCAATCGCATCGGCCGCCGCGTCGAGTTTCTCCTGTGACGACGATACCAGCACGGTCTGCGCGCCTTGCGCGGCGAAGGCCGCGGCAATGCCGCGCCCGATACCTCGGCTGCCGCCGGAAACCACGACGATCCTGCCATTGAATTCACCTGCCATCATTTTCTCCTTCGATGTCTTGTTGTCGTGCTGTCGTCGTCGATGCCAGGCGATTCGACGATGCGTTATGCGACCCTGTCTGGCTAAAGCCTCAGTACGTGGCGCGACCCCCCGAAAGGTCGAACGTGAAGCCGGTACTGAAGCTGCACTCGGGACCCGCAATCCAGGCGACCATCGCCGCGATCTCGTCGATGGTCAAAAACCGGCCCATCGGGATCTTGGCCTTGGCCGAAGCAATATGTTCGGGCGTCATTTCCAGCAAGAGATCGGTTTCGGTGATGACAGGCGCGATGCAATTGACCAGCACGCCGGAATCGACCAACTCCCGCGCCAGCGACTTAGTGAAGCCGATCACCCCGGCCTTGGCGGCGGCATAGGCGGCGATGCCGGGGGCGCCTTCCTTGCCGGTGATCGAGGAGACGTTGACGATGCGGCCGTAGCCCGCCTCGCGCATCCGCGGCACCGCCGCCCGGCAGCAATAAAAGACCCCAGTCAGGTCGACGGCGAGCACGCGGTCCCACTCCTCGAGCGGATACTCCGACACCGGCAGCACCGGTCCGCTCACCCCGGCGTTGTTAACCAAGATGTCCAGCCGTCCGAGGCGATCCATGGTTGCGGCGAAGCCACGCTCGACTGACGCATAGTCGGCAACGTCGACCATTTCGATCACCGCCGGGACGAATCCGGCGGCGACGGCGTCAAACGCGCCGGGATCGCGATCCCAGACGGCCACGCGGCAGCCTTCCTTCGCCAGTCGCGCCGCAATGCCGCGACCGATGCCGCGGGCGGCGCCGGTAACGATGGCAACCTGGCCCTGCAGGGAATTGCTCATGCCTGTCCTCCTATCGCGCCGCGATGGCCAGATCTGGCGCGGTACTCGCTCAGGATCTGGTCGATGACCCAGGTCGTGCGCGCAGCGGACTCGCCAGTGCTGGGGCTCTGTCCCTGTCCGTTCAATTCGTCGACGATGGTCTGGATCAAGGGTTGATGGAAGTGCGGCGGATCCTCGACCGGGATCTCCTCGACCGAATCCCCGCGCAGCACACGGATCGGAACGGCCTTGGTCGTCGAAAAGAGAATGCGCCCGTTGGCGCCCACGATCTCGTTGTACTCCTCTTCCCGGTCCGCCGCGTAGCACCAGGCCCCGCTGCCCAGGACGCCGGAGGCGAAACGGTAACTCGCCGTGACGATGTCGTCGGCATCGTAGGCGCCCGCCTGGTTGTCCGCGAACGCGCGCACCGCCTCGATCGGACCGAACACGAAGTCGAGAAAATCCAGGGTGTGACTGGCCATGTCGACAAACAGTCCACCACCTGACATCGCCGGGTCGACGCGCCAGGGCGGCGAGCGGGGATTCAATTCGGCCCGCGGTTTCAGCGGCAGGAACTGGCGGCTGGTCACCATCCTGACCGGGCCGATGGCGTTCTGCCGGACCAGGTCGCGGACCGCAATGAAGCGGGGCAGCGCGCGCCGGTAGTAGGCGACCCACAGCGGCAAGCCGCCCGTCCGGCAGGCGCCGATCATTTCCTGACACTGGTCGTGGTCGAGAGCCATCGGCTTCTCTACCAGCACCGGCTTCCCCGCAGCCGCGCAGCGCAGCACGTAATCGCGATGCGACCCGGGAACGGTCGCCACATAGATGGCGTCGATATCCGACGCGCGAATGATCGCCTCCGCGTCGTCGTGCCAGCGCGGGACGCCATGCCGGCGCGCGTAGTCTGCGGCCAGCGCGCCATTGCGCCGCATCACGGCAAGCAGTTGCGAATGCGTCGCCTTGTACAGGCCGGGACCGCTCTTGATCTCGGTGACGTCACCGCAGCCGATGATGCCCCAGCGTATGGTCTTCATCGCGCCACCAGCCGCCCGCGCCGGGGGCGCCGCTCAGCCGGGCGCATGGCGGGCTACCGCTGCCTCGGCATAGAGCACACCATCCTTCACCATCGCATCGATTTCCTCGGCCTTGAAGCCCAGGCTCGCGGCGATTTCGCGGTTGTGCTGGCCCAGCAGCGGCGCGACCGAGCGCGGTGTCACGTCGCAATTGGAAAACCGGAACGGAATGTTGGCGAGCCGCACCTTGCCCAGGATCGGGTGGTCCTGTTCGACGATCATCCCCCGCGCAAGAACTTGCGGGTCTGCCAGCACCTCGTCGATGTTCTGCACCGCGGCGTTAGGAATGTCGGCCACATCGAGCGCCGCAACGCATTCGGCCACCGTGTGTCGGGTGGTCCAGGCGGAAACGTAGCCGAGCACTTCCTCGCGATTAGCGTTGCGCCCTTCCGGACCATGAAATCGCGCGTCGGCGGCAAGCGCGTCGCCACCAACGACTTCGGCAAGGCGTTTCCAGGCATCGTTGACCTGGGCGGCAATGGCCATGTTGCCATCCTTCGCGGCGAACACGCCGTACACGGTCGACTGCGGCAGGTCGTGTCCGGTCTGCACCGGGACCTCCTTGCCGCCGCTCATGGTGTAGCACTGCAGCGCATAGTCGTGCATGCCCACCATGCAATCGTAGAGCGCTATGTCGATGTGACAACCCTTGCCCGTCGTTACGCGGCCGACGAGCGCCGCGCAGACTGCCGCCACGCCATGCGCGCCGGCATACATGTCGGCGATGGGCATCCGGAACAGCGGCGGCGGCGCGCCCGGTACGCCGAGCATCGCCATGGCGCCGCTTTTCGCCTCGGCGATCACCCCGAACCCCGGCCGCGACGCATCGGGACCGGTGTGGCCGTAGGCGGACAGCGAACAGTAGACCAGACGCGGATTGAGCGCCGCCAGCGCCGCGTAGCCCAGGCCCAGTTTCTCCAGCGCACCCGGACGATAATTCTCGACGAATACATCGGCGGTTTGCGCGAGTTCGAGCATCAGCTTGTGGCCCCGCGGATCCTTCAGGTTCACGCACAGTCCCTGCTTGCCCA
>SXGR01268087.1_pt1 | contig 11900 bp, 10 predicted proteins | sample 3174711 | NCBI WGS metagenome assembly SXGR01 (sample SAMN11356860, study PRJNA531348) | freshwater metagenome | isolation source: freshwater sample F1-60 | place: China: Fuxian Lake, Yuxi | collected 2017-12-25
ATCGACGATGATTTTGCGACCAGTCAAACCTGAGTCACCCTGCGGACCACCGACCACGAAGCGACCGGTGGGGTTAATCAAAAATTGAGTCTTTTTGGTGAGTAACCGAGCGGGAATTACTTTTTTGACCACCTGGTCGATCAGGTAACTTTCAATTTTGCTATGGGAGACATCCGCGGTGTGTTGCGTGGAAATGACAACGTTCTCAACCGCGACCGGCTTATCATTTTCGTAGCGAATTGAAACCTGCGACTTCGCATCAGGGCGCAACCAGTCAACTTTGCCGCTCTTGCGAAGCTGCGTGAGCTTGCGACCCAAGCGATGGGCAAACATCACGGGCGTCGGCATCAGCTCAGGGGTCTCGGTGCACGCATAACCAAACATCAGACCTTGATCGCCCGCGCCCTGCTCGGCGGTTTTCTTGCCTTTCGCTTTCTTCGCATCAACCCCTTGAGAAATATCCGGCGACTGCCGCGTGAGGTAGTTATTGATAAAAACGGTATCGGCGTGGAACACATCGTCGCTATTGACGTAACCGATGTCGCGAATCGCGGCCCGAACGATCGCTTCATAATTAAGCTGGGCCTTGGTCGTGATCTCACCAGCCAAGATGACCATGTTCGATTTGACCATCGTCTCGCACGCCACGCGGCTGGTGCGATCCTGCGCCAAGCAAGCGTCGAGGACGCTATCGGAAATAAGGTCAGCCACTTTGTCGGGATGACCTTCGCCTACTGATTCAGATGAAAATACGAATGTGTTTGCCATAGAGGTAACCGCTAAAAAAAGCCGCCGCGGTCTGCACTGCAAGTAGAATATCAACGTATCTGGATCATATGATATGTATGTAAATAGTGGAAAAATCGCGCTAACCGACCGGCTCCAGCTGGCTTGGGTAAAACCACCCGCGGAAAAAATTAAACGATCGGTCAAATGCGCCGATAGCAAATAGCACCTATGCCAGACCATTCCGCCATCGACCAGCGAGCCATTGCGGCGCTGCAAGAATTAAGTATGGCCGGCAGCGATGATTTTTTACGCGAAATCATTACCCTCTACCTCCAAGACACTCCGCTTCTCTTGGCCCAACTGGAGCAAGCCTTAGCCGCTAACGATGGGCTGACCGTGAGCCGGCTTGCCCACTCGATTAAGGGGAGCTCCAGTAATTTTGGGGCCACCCAGCTTGCCCAGCTCGCGCACGAGCTGGAGTTAGCCGCGCCATTAGGCGGTGCCACGGTAGCTAACGTCAAAGCACTGCTAGCGGAATATGCGCGCGTGGCCGCAGCTTTGACGACCAGCATCACCAGCGACTAGTTTTTAGCTTTTCTAGCTAATTATGGATCTGCGCTGCCTGGCTTTTCTCTCGGCGATCGCCAACGACCGAAGCGGCTAGAGATAATATGCCTTAACTTTGGCTGAGACGGGCAAACTAGCCCGCTCCATGACCTGCAGAAAATCTTCCCAGATTGCCCGTTTTGACCGCTTGCTATTGTCGCGCAAGATATAGGAGGGATGATACGTGACCATCACCGGAATGCCGGCGAATTCATGCCAGCGTCCTTTAACTTCGCCCAAAGTTTTAAAACTGCTAGCGCCCAATAAGCCACTCGCGGCCGTTTTGCCCAGAGCCACAATCATCCGAGGCTGCACAATCTCGAGCTGGGCTCTTAAATAAGGTAGACCGTAATGGAGTTCTTCGGTCGTCGGCGTCCGATTATCGGTGGCGCCGAGACTGGCGCCGACGGGAACGGCTGGCCGCCAATTCATGATATAACTGAGATAGACCTCCTCCCGCTTCAAGCCCATCCCCTGAATCATTTTAGTGAGCAACTGACCAGAAGGCCCGACAAAGGGCTTGCCCGCACTTTCCTCTTCCGGCCCCGGCGCCTCCGCGCAAAAAAAGATGGAGGCATTAAGATCGCCTACCCCAAAAACGATTTTTCCCTCAGAAGATAGCTGAGTTCGCCCCACCGGATCATGCAGAATGAGTTCACGCAGCGCCGCCCACCGCGTGGCCTTGTCCCCCGCAGGCAACTGAATCGGTGGCGGCGTTCGCAAGATTTTTACGGGGGCAATCGGAGCAGATGGTCGTACCGCATTGCCCCGTTCAACGGCGGCCATCGCGGGCACCGCCGCAACCGCGGCGACGGTCTCCCCGCCCCCTTGCTTGGCCCGGACCGCGGCCTGCAACTGGGCTAAACTCTCCAGCGTCACGGGCACCGTTCGTTGACCGCTTGCCTTCAGGCGACGGAGTTCATCATTGAGCGCTAAGAGTTGATCGCGGGGAGTCACGGCTGCATTAAACCGCGCGAGGGGCGGTCAATTTTTCCACGTACTTGGCCAAAAGATCGAATTCCAGATTAACCGCGTCTCCTGTTTTTTTATGCTTAATATTAGTCGCGGCGAGCGTGGTGGGTATTAACCACACGGCAAAAGCATCCGGCGTTACCTCCGCCACCGTCAGCGAAATTCCGTCAATCGCGACCGAACCTTTGACGACCAAATAGCGATCAAAGCCTACGGGCATAGTTACGCGCAAATAATAATCTTGGCCGCGCGACTCGAGCACCGCAATGCGCCCAGGCACGTCGATATGACCGGTCACAAAATGCCCGCCGAGGCGACTCGTCGGCCGCAAACTCAACTCGAGATTCACCGCCGCCCCGGACTGAAGTTCAGCAAAATTGGTCAACCGGCGCGTCTCGGCGAGCACGTCAAACCACAACTGGCCCGCCTCAAATCGCGTTACGGTCAGGCAGCACCCGTTGACCGCGACGCTATCCCCAAGCGCGACCTGCTCGGAAATCTTAACCGCCGCGACCTGCAGCTTCCAAGCATCCGCCCCGAGGGTGAAAGCCCCCACCTGACCGACTTCTTCAATGATTCCGGTAAACATAAGAATTTAATTAACCCCCATCCGTCTCTCGGAGCAAGCCGGCGCAGCATTTTGAGGCAAGGCACTCACGATTAATTAAGTTTAACGCGCAGCACGGAAGTTTCGCCGGCGCGGCTGACAAGCAAAATGAATTCGGCGCGATTTTTTTCCGCTTCGATACTTTTAAGCTTAGCCACGGCTTGAGCATAACTCTTGATTTCATCCCCATCGATTTCGCGGATCCAATCGTCAGGGCGCAAACCAACAGTGGCTACTTGGCTGCCCGGTTTCACAAAATGCACGACCACCCCCTGTGCCTCCGTGGGTTTCGTGCGCTGCAGGATACTGTCCGCGGTGAGAAATTCTCGAATCGTAAAGCCCAACCGCTCAAAATAATGACGATCGGCCTCGCGGCTCAGCTTAGGCTCTTCGCCCAAATGAACCGTGATCGCCTGGTGCTCCGTCCCGCGCCAGACGTCTAAAATAATCGCATCACCTGGCTGCCGCTGCAGCATCGCCTGAGTAAAGTAACCCACGACGACGCGATCGGGTTTAAGGCGGGGCAACGGCTGGCCATCAATCGCGAGCACGATATCACGTTCTTGCAGGCCCGCGCGTGCGGCGGGACTGCCCGCCAGAATATCGCTCACGACGACTCCCGATTTATTTTCAAGCTGGAGCAACTTGGCCACTTCAGGATCCATCGCCTGCAGCCCATAAACGCCGAGCCAAGCAATGGGGCGACCCGTAATCGAACGCGGGACTCGGCTAAGATAGGGTAAAACTTCCGCCGCCAGTAGGACAACGCTGCTTTCCTCAACATTGATCAGCAAGATCGGATTGCCGTGCTGATTGCGGGAAAAGAGGAGGTAGTTTTGTCCAAATGAATTTTGGGCTAAACCTGCAAAACACCCGGCCTGATCAAATACTGGCAGACCAGGACCCGCGACCTCGGTGCCGAGAATCGCGGTTTTCTGTGGCAGCTTCATGACGGTAGCAACCCGCGCGCTTAAAAAATAAGGTAAAAAATCTTCATCTTTATTCCGTAGCCCAATGCCCCACAACTCATCGCTCATCGCCGGATCAGTCGTCACCGCGGGGAAATGCGTGATGGGCACTAAGGCCGGTCGGAGCTTAGCTTCGACCCGCAAATAATGCCAACCAGTGAAAGCATCTTGCCCCAAATATTCCGCCTCCGCGGCCTCCGTGCTACCCGGGCGGTAAACTTTAAAATCCTTGAGCTGATCAGGTGCCACGTTGGGCAAAATCGCCGCCGCGGGTACAATAATCGTGCCCTGCCCATCGATGACCGTGCCTAAAACGAACACCGGCTGACGCTCGATCTCTGACTGCACAAAAAATTCTACGGCGACCACTGATTTGATTCGCTCGTTAAAGAGTTCGGAGAGGCCCGCCCCGCTGAGCGTCAAAGCCATGACCCAAGTCTGCAGAAATAAATGCCGCCAGAATCTCATGGCTTGATTACGTAGAGCGAAATCTGCCGATTGCGCTGTGCCTCGACGAGCTGCGGGCTCGGTTTAGTTTCATAAAGCGCATAAATCGCTTTGAGTTGCCCCAGCTCGGCCACGGGCGCGGTGCCAATTTTAGTGATAATGTCCCCCCGTGCGAGCCCCGCCTCCGCGCCCGGATAACCAGGCTGCACCCCAAGCACGACCACCCCGGATTCGTCAGTTAACTGATTCTCGCGAGCAAAGGCGCGCGTCACCTTGCGCACACTCAGGCCCCATTGCTCAAAAGCCCATTCCTCGCCCACGCGGCTCTCGAGCTTTTCCGTCACCATCGTTAAGGCGAGCAGCTGCGCCCCGCGTTTGACCGCCAACACGACCGTCGTACCGACCGGCAGGCTGGCGATAGTTTGCTGGATCGGCGGAAGCTGTTCCGGGAAACGCCCGTCAAGTTTTTGCCCATTGAGCGCCAAAACGACATCACCCGCGCGTAGACCAGCCCGCGCCGCGGGTGACCCCGGATCCACGCCGTTAATTAATAATCCATTATTAGCGGCGAGCGCGTAAAATTTCTCCAAATCCTGCAGGACGCCAGGCACGAGACCCAAGTAACTACGGATGATACCGCCCTCGCGCGCCAACGACTCGGCAACGCGCCGCGCCACATTAGCGGGAATGGCGAAGCCCAAATTTTCCGCTCCAATGTAAGCCCGAGAATTAATGCCCACCAATTTACCATTCTCTGTGACGAGTGGGCCGCCGCTGTTGCCAGGATTGATGGCGGCATCCGTCTGCAGCCAATTATTAAAGAGCCCCGTCTCGTAACCGCGCACGCCACGGCTATCGGAAAAAGGCCGATTCGTGTTAGAAATAATTCCTCGGGTCAGGGTGCGCTCTAGTCCGTAAGGCGTTCCCACCGCATATACGGTCTGGCCCGCATAAAGCTCATTTGAGTCACCAAATTCTGCGGCTTTAAATTTTATTTTGCGGCGCTGCATTTCCTCAAGATCAAGGCGTAAGACGGCTAAATCAGTCCAATGATCCCAGCCCACCAACTTAGCGCTCACCCGCTCCAGGTTAGCTAAAGTCACGGAGATCGTCACCGCTTGCGGGCTCGCGACGTGCGCGTTGGTTAAAATAAGCCCATCCGCCGAAATAATGACCCCCGAGCCAATGCCCCCCGTGAAGCGCTTGGAACCCGCTTCAAATTCTATCTCGCTAACATCGATGCGCACGACCGCCTCGAGCAAGCGATTAAAACCGCGACTCATGGCCGCCGAAGCTACGACTGAAAGCAGGAGGAAAGCGGTCGCTCCCGTCAGCAGACGGCGGATGGTTGACGGTGCTAAGGAATCTCTCAATGTGCGGATTCTATTCAATGGCTACTAATTGCAAAGACTACGACTTTCTCCAGATCGAGCCCCATTGGCAATCTTTCTGGGATCAAACCAAAGCTTTTCGGGCCACCCAGCCTTCGCCGCTGCCGAAATACTACATCCTCGACATGTTTCCCTACCCCTCGGGGGCGGGTTTACATATTGGCCATCCGGAAGGCTACACCGCCACCGATATTCTCGCCCGCTATAAACGCGCCCGCGGCTTCAATGTTCTCCACCCTATCGGCTGGGATGCCTTCGGCCTGCCCGCCGAACAACATGCCGTTAAAACCGGCACGCACCCCGCCACTAATACCCAAAACAATATCACCAATTTTCGGCGCCAAATTAAGGCCTTGGGGTTTTCTTATGACTGGGATCGTGAAGTCGACACCACTGATCCGAAATATTTCCGTTGGACGCAGTGGATTTTTTTACAGCTCTTCAAGAAAGGCCTCGCGTACGTCGATGAACGCCCCGTGTGGTGGTGCCCTGAGTTGCGCACCGTGTTGGCCAACGAAGAAGTGGTTGACGGCAAATCAGAGGTGGGGAATTTCCCCGTCGAACGGCGCAATCTACGCCAGTGGGTCCTGCGGATCACAGCTTATGCCGAGCAATTGATCGATGGACTGAAGGACGTCGACTGGCCCGATTCCACCAAACGGATGCAGGAGGCTTGGATTGGTCGCAGCGAAGGCGCCGAAATTTCGTTTGCCCTCGAAACAGCGACCCTCGGGGCGCTAAAAGTTTTTACCACTCGTCCCGATACATTATTTGGCTGCACCTACATGGTCATCGCCCCAGAGCATCCCTTGGTCGATGGCTTGACGGCCCCCGCGCAACGCGACGCGGTCAAAGCTTATCGCCTGAAAACCGCCAGCAAAAGTGATCTTGAGCGGACAGATTTAGCCAAAGATAAGAGCGGAATTTTTAGCGGCAGCTATGCGATCAACCCGATCAACCAAGCGCGCGTCCCCATCTGGATCGCGGATTATGTGCTGATGGGTTATGGGACCGGCGCGATCATGGCGGTGCCGGCGCATGATGACCGCGATCATGAGTTCGCCGTTAAATATTCATTGCCGATCATTCGCGTCATTGCGGCAGCAGAGGCCACGGTTGAGCTGCCCTACACGGGCGACGGCTCGCTGATAAATTCGCCAGGCTATGATGGCCTCGCCTGGCCAGAGGCTAAACAAAAAATCACCGCGGCGCTAGCGGCCCGCGGGATTGGCCAGCGCACGATTAATTACAAATTACGCGACTGGCTATTTTCTCGGCAGCGTTATTGGGGCGAACCCTTCCCCATCGCCTGGGTCAGCGCTACCGACTATCAAATCGCCGCTACCACCCGCCGCGATTTGCCCACCCAACCGGTCACCTTCCTCGAAGCTGGAGTTGCCCATTATGCGCTGCCCTTGCCCGATGCGGCGCTGCCCTTAACCTTGCCAGAGGTACAGTCCTATCTCCCCAGTGGCACGGGCGAAAGCGCTTTGGCGAATGAAACTGCTTGGCTCGAAATTTGGCTGGAAGTTAATATGGGCGCCAGTGTGCCTGCTACCCAAACGAAGCCCACGAACGGAACTTGGGTGCGCGCGCGGCGCGAAACCAATACCATGCCCCAATGGGCCGGCTCGTGCTGGTATTATTTACGGTACCTCGATCCGAAAAATTCGACGACCCTCGCGAGCGCGGAGGCTTTACGCTACTGGGGAACGCCCGATCTTTATGTCGGTGGCGCCGAGCACGCCGTCCTGCATCTGCTGTACGCTCGTTTCTGGCACAAAGTACTTTTTGATTTGGGGGTCGTGACCGCAAGCGAACCCTTCCAGAAACTTTTCCACCAAGGAATTATTCTCGGCGAAGATGGCGTCAAGATGTCGAAGAGCCGCGGCAATGTAGTTAATCCCGACGACATCATCGCCGCTTACGGTGCTGATTCACTGCGGATGTATCTGATGTTCTTAGGACCGCTCGAAGCAATGAAGCCGTGGAATCCCCAAGGCATCGAAGGCGTGCATCGGTTTCTTCGTAAAGTCTGGCGGGAGTGCCTTAATGAAGAAGGCGGGCTCAATCCTCGCTTGAACTCGGCTGCCGCGCTGACCCCTGAAGCCGAAAAATTACGGCACGAGACGATTAAAAAAGTCGGCGAAGATATCGATAATCTGCGCTTCAACACCGCGATTTCCCAAATGATGATCCTCTTGACCGCGCTGCAAAAAGAACCGGCCCTGCCCCTCGCGGTGCTGCGGGATGTGCTCCGTTTGCTCGCGCCTTTTGCCCCCCATCTTGCGGAAGAACTGTGGGCCCGCCTCGGCGGTACGGAATCCGTGATGACCGCTGGATGGCCTACTTTTGACCCAGCCAAACTCGTGGCCAATACCATCACCATTGTCTTGCAGGTGAACGGGAAATATCGGGGTGATCTGACGGTGCCGATTGATACAACTGAAGCTGAACTCCTCAGCTTGGCTTCCGCCCACCCCAAGGTGGCGGCGCACATCGCCGGACAGCCCATCAAGCGATCGATTTATGTTAAGGGGAGAATTCTTAATATATTGGTCTAGAGGATGATATAATTTAAGACTAGTCGATTTATTAGCGGCTAGTTTCCGTTGTCCGAAGGGGGACGCGCACATTGCCGCCCCATGCTGCACCGCCACTTTCAACTGACCAACGAAACCGGTCTGCTGGCTTGGTTTGAGGCTGGGGCTAAGTTCACGGATGATCCTTTCACCGATACCTCACTGGGTTTCATGAAGGTCGACGAAAATCTGAGCCTCCTCCGCTCTGGGGGACGCTCCAAGAGTCCGACCGAATTGCTCGAGCATCCTGCCTTCGGCTTGTTCATCGAGCGCATGAAAAAACATTTTGACCTCATCGTGATCGACTCCCCCCATGGGCGCCGTCACTGATGCCCTGCTGATCTCCGCGCGCACTGATGAGACCATCTATGTCTGCCGCTTCAACCGCGCGTATCGGAAACATATTCGGCTCTATATTAAGCAGCTCAAGGAGAGTAAAAATGAGCTGCTCGGCATCGTGCTCAACGGGTTGTCCACGCGGCGCATCGAATATTATAGCAATTATCGCTACTACCGGAGCTATAAAAAATATTACGGCTCGCAGTCGTAAAGTGCTAGGCGCGACCCCGGGGGCTTGGCGACCCCGGCCCGCCTCGGGGGACTTTACTCTGGCGTAAAAATCGCCCACGCTCACGCCGTGCTTTCTGCCTTTCTGCCTGCCAATTTTGACCCCCAACGTCCGCTGGTCCTCATCGCCGGACGCGGCCAATACCCGATCATCACCGCGGCCGCTATCCGCCGCGCGGGTCTGCCCCTTCGCCTCATCGCCATGGATGACGAAACGAGCCCCGAGCTGATCACCAGTTTTCCCGCCAGCGAACGGCTTAGCCTGAATGTCGGCCAAGTTGGGAAAATGTTGGCTGCCCTCGGCAACTTTAACGCGGGCTATGCCCTCATGGCCGGACAGGTCACGCCCAAAAAACTTTTCCATGGGCTGACCCCCGACCTCAAAGCGGCCTCAATTCTTTTTTCCCTCAAGCGGCGCAATGCGGAGACCATTTTTGGGGCGATTGCCGCAGAAATTGAGCAACTGGGCGTGACCTTACTCGATGCACGCGCCTTCCTTGATGACGAGCTCGCTACGCTGGGGTCGATGGTGGGGAAATTTACCATGAACGACGAGTACCTCCAGCACGGGATCCAAATTGCCCGAGAAATAGCTCGGCTTGATATCGGCCAAGGCTGCGTGGTCCGCAAAGGAACCGTGCTCGCGGTGGAAGCCTTCGAAGGCACCGATGCCATGCTTCGCCGCGCCGGTACTTTTAAAACCGATGAATCTCTTTTCGTGAAAATCAGCAAAACATCCCAAGATTTTCGTTTTGATGTTCCGGTTTTCGGTCTGCAAACGCTCGCCAGCATGCAGGCAGCTGGCCTTACCGCCGCCGCCCTCGAGGCGGGCAAAGTCATCATGCTCGAAAAAGCCGCCGTGCTACAGCAAGCCAAGGCCGCCGGCATTACCCTCACCGGCTTTTAAGTAAGCGTTCCGCGCGCGCGCCGACGGGCGCCTACCCGGATGACGCAAACTTGCACTTTTTCCTCGGGCTCACATCTTGCATTTATGTCTGCCGAACATATCGAAGTCTCCATCAAGGGTCTCATGCCCACCGCCAATGGGTGTGCCGTGTTCCTCGGCCATGAGACCAAAGTCTTCGTCATCTATGTCGATCCGAGCGTCGGCAGCGCAATTTCCATGACGATGAATGGGGTGAAGAAAGAGCGGCCCCTGACCCATGACCTCATCGGCCATTTGCTGCTGGGCTTGGAGATCAAGCTAGAGCGCATTATTATCAATGACGTCAACGACGGCACCTATTTCGCCCGCATCATTTTTCACATGCAGAATGAACTCGGCCGCAAAATTCTCGAGCTGGATGCGCGGCCGAGTGACTCCATTGTTTTGGCGCTGCAACAGAAGCGACCCATTTTTGTTGCCCGTAAAGTTTTTGAGGTAGTGGAAGACATGACCGAAATTCTTGAGCGGGTACTGAAGCAGCAAAAAGAAGAGCCCAAGGAAGAGGGCGACCAGTGAAGCAACCGCTTGCCGGCCGCCCCGCCCTGCCCCCACGTCTCCGACCGGGCCAAGCGCTCACCGCCTTGGCGCCAATGCAGGATGTCACCGATCTCGCCTTCATGCGCGTCGCGGCCCACTACGGCGCACCCGATTACTTTTTCACCGAATTCTTCCGCGTCCACAGCCAATCTCGCCCCGAGAAACACATCCTTCGCTCGCTGAGCGAAAACCTAACTGGCCGGCCTATTTTCGCCCAGCTCATCGGCGAACATATTCCCGATATGGTGCGCACCGTAAAAGCCTTACTCGCCTATCCGATCGCCGGCATCGATCTGAACTTAGGTTGTCCGGCGCCTAAAATTTACAAAAAGAATGTCGGCGGCGGCTTGCTGCGTGATCCCGATAAAATCGATGCCCTCCTCGGAGCCCTGCGCGATGCCGTGCCTCATCTTTTCACCGTGAAAATGCGCCTAGGCTTTGACTCGACGGATAATTTCGAACGCATTCTCGGCCTCATTAATAAACACGGCATCGATCTGCTCAGCGTGCACGGTCGGTCCGTCAAGGAGGGCTACCGGAGTGACGTGCACTATGATTTCATCGGCCTCGCCGCACGTACCGTCAACTGCCCCGTGCTCGCGAACGGCAATGTTTCCTCCGCTGAAAAAGCAGATGCTATTTTAAAAAATACCGGCGCAGCGGGCGTGATGATCGGCCGCCATGCCATCCGCAATCCATGGATTTTCCGCCAGATTCGCGAACAACTCACGGGCGAAGCGGTCAGCGCAATCACGCTCGCGCAAGTCCGCGAATATGTTGATCGCCTTTACCGCGAGACCCACTCCGCCGAAGTACCGGAATTTGCCCAAGTGGCAAAAATGAAGAAGTATCTAAATTTTGTGGGCCAAAGCGTCGATGAGGCAGGCGCTTTTCTCCACGATATGCGGCGAGCCGTAACGGCCGCCGAGCTCTTCGCGGTGTGTGATCGCCATTTGCTGACCGAGCCAGCCCGCCTGTTTTCCGCTGAACCTTATCCCGGCGTCATCGCGCGGCCCAATTGCGAGACCCCTTTGCAAAGCTGTTCGCTTGATACGGTGTCTGCATAATTTGGCTAAAGCCCCACGCTTGCAACGCAGCGCACACGGAGAACTCGGCAGGACAAGAGAAGAGCGCGCAACTGAAGGCTAAAGGTCAGCGGTTATGGGTAATAGAGCTTGGTCTCCATTGGCTGGCGCTCGCGACTTTTTTCAATCCTACGCGCGAATCAGTCCTTAAACTTGCTGGTGCCGTTCGTTTACCACTGGCCGGTTTTGTCGCCAATCTCGCTCTGAACTTAAGGCTTATTCAAGTTCGAGAATCTTGCGGCCCGCGGGTGAGATCATTTGCGGCGCCCACTGCGGATCCCACACGATATGTACGCGCGCCGATTCCACCGTCGGCAAGGCAGCGATTTTCTGCCGGGCATCTTCCGCGATGACTGGGCCCATGCCGCAACCGGGCGCCGTCAAAGTCATTTTAACTTCCACGGTGTTACCACCGGCCGCCGTGGGGGTCAGGGCGAGGTCATAGACCAAGCCCAAGTCGACA
>SXGR01072362.1_pt1 | contig 11899 bp, 9 predicted proteins | sample 3174711 | NCBI WGS metagenome assembly SXGR01 (sample SAMN11356860, study PRJNA531348) | freshwater metagenome | isolation source: freshwater sample F1-60 | place: China: Fuxian Lake, Yuxi | collected 2017-12-25
CTTTTGAAGAGCCTGTCCCTCTTGAAGAGCCTGTCCCTTTTGAAGAGCCTGTCCCTTTTGAAGAGCCTGTCCCTTTTGAAGAGCCTGTCCCTTTTGAAGAGCCTGTCCCTTTTGAAGAGCCTGTCCCTTTTGAAGAGCCTGTCCCTCTTGAAGAGCCTGTCCCTCTTGAAGAGCCTGTCCCTCTTGAAGAGCCTGTCCCTCTTGAAGAGCCTGTCCCTCTTGAAGAGCCTGTCCCTTTTGAGGGGAATCGGATGAAATTGGTCTGGAAATGGTTTTGACAGTGCAAAGGAGGGAGGTACGTTGATTTGATTCCAGACGGAAATGGTCTGGTTCAAGAGTTCAAGGGTTCAAGGGATGCAAATCACCAAAGCAGGAGAATACGGGGTTTTAGGGCTAATTGCCCTTTCTCGCCGTCCTTTGGGTGAGGTGGTCATGATCGACATTCTCTGCGAAGAAGAGTGTGTCCCGAAAAGTTTTCTGGGCAAAATTTTCCAGAATCTCAGCAAGTCGGGCTTGGTGGGCTCGGCCCGCGGATCCGGTGGGGGCTTCTACCTCACCCGCCCAGCGTCTGACATTACGGTGCTGGAGATTTTGGAGTCCATCGAGGGGCCAATCGCTCTTCAGCGATGCCTCGAAATCGATGTGGGCTGTGAACACAGTAGTGGTTGTGCGCTGTGTGGCTTGTTGGCCGAGGTTCAGGAGCGGATGAGAGAAGTTTTTGCCGGCACAAGTTTGGCCACCTTGGCGGGACGCCACTTGCCCAATGGTCTGGTTCAGCAGGCCCGTTTGGTTCGAAACCCCAAGATTTCTTTGACGGCCTCTGAGGTGACCGTGACCTGCAGTCAGACGGAACCGCAGTGGCCCCAAGTCTAAATTAATTTCAATTTTATGAGCGAAACTTACACGTTATATAATTCCACGGTGATGGAGCACTTCATGAATCCCCGCAATATGGGGGATTTGAAGGATGCGGATGGTGTGGGTGAGGTGGGAGCCGCCGCTTGCGGAGATATCATGAAGATCTCCATCAAGATCAAGGACGGTCGAATTGAGGACGCCCGCTTCAAGACCTTCGGTTGCGGCTCAGCCATTGCCAGTTCGAGCATGGCCACGGAACTGATCAAGGGACGTACCATCGACGAGGCTATGTCCTTCTCCAACCAAGAGGTTGTAGACGCCCTCGGCGGGTTGCCTCCGGTCAAGATCCACTGTTCGGTCCTTGCCGAGGAGGCCCTCAAGGCGGCATTGGAAGATTATGTGAAGAGAAACCCTTCCGCGGCCGCCAAGGTGGCGACGACGGATTCGGTTGCTGCCTAATTTGTCAGCCTTCAGTGGCCTGCAGTCGGAGGAGGTTTCGACGACTGCAGGCTTTTTTAGTAATTTGAAGCCGTTCCCGGTCCATTGCTGTCGGCCCACCGGGGTTATTCTCAGCCAACTCTGCACCGTCTGATCCTCTGATTGTCCCACCCATGCGCCAGGTTTTCCTTGATCACCAGTCTGCGACTCCGGTCCTCCCGGAGGTTTTCGATGCCATGCGGCCGTACTTCACCGAGTACTTTGGTAATGCTTCCTCGCTCCACCAGCATGGTCTCCGGGTTCGGGATGCTCTGAAGCGCGCGCGGCAGCAAATGGCCGCATTGATTGGCGCCGATAGCGAAGAGGAGATTTATTTCACTTCGGATGGCACCGAATCTTCCAACTTAGCCATCAAGGGCGCGGCCTATGCGAACGAGCGCAAGGGCAAGCACTTGGTGATTTCCGCGACGGAGCATCCGAGTGTGATGAACTCCTTGGATTTTTTGGAAAAGCAGGGGTGGACCTGCACTCGAGTCGGTGTGACGCCTCAGGGGATGATTCGGTTGGACGAACTCGAGGCAGCCATCACGCCCCAGACGGTGCTTGTGGCGGTGCACCATGTGAACCACGACATCGGTACTATTCAACCGATGCGTGAGGTGGGGCAAATTTGTACCACCAAAAACGTGCCCCTTTATGTGGACTGTGAGGCCAGTGCTGGGTGGTTACCCATCGATGTGAAGGAGTGGGGGGCGGCCATGGTGAGTTTCTCTCCCCATCGGTTCTACGGTCCCAAAGGGGTTGGTGTGCTCTATCGCAATCGCAAAGCCCGCATCGTCAGTATGATTCATGGCGGGGTGCAGGAAGGGGGGCGTCGGGCTGGCACCGAGAATATTCCCGCTATCGTGGGTGGCGGAGTGGCCGCAGAAATTGCTCAGGAACGGCTGACACAACGGGTTGCGCACGTGGCTCCTTTGCAGAAACGTCTTTGGGAAGGATTGAAGCTGAATGTTCCTTACATCCAGCTCAACGGCTCGGAACCGGGCCCCGATCGCATTGCGACTAATTTGAATCTTTCCACCGAGTTCATCGAGGGCGAGGGCCAGTTGTTGCTCTGCGATATGAACGGAATCGCCGTGGCGAGTGGGTCTAGTTGCGTGAGCAAGAGTCTCAAGGTGTCCCATGTCCTGGGAGCCATTGGCTTGGATCATGCACTGGCACAAGGGAACATCATTATGACTCTTGGCGAGGTCAATACCGAAGCCGACATCGACTACGTGGTTGAAACCTTCGCCAAGATTGCCTCCAAGCTCCGGGGGATGTCCCCGATGTGGGATGAATTTGAACACGGTGTGATCGACTCGGTCATTGCACCCACCGGTCGTGGAAAGTCCTTTAGCCAGCATGCGGCGGAAGTGTCTGGAAAGCCAGCGCACTAGACTCGATCCGCAGAGGTGCAATCCCTTGATCAGAGGCCGTTTTCGTGAGCACCTTCACTGATTTGCACAATTTGATTCCTGCAATAATATTCCGTTTATGACCATAAATATGACTTTGGTTCATGCCTTGACCGTTTCGGCCTTCTTGCTGGTTCCTGCTGCGGTGAATGCTGCCACTCCGTCAGAGTTGCGAGCGGGTGCCTTGAAGGTGCTGGAGCCGATTCCTGAGAAAATGCCGGGGAGCGAAAACGACACTCCGGCTCGTGTAAAACTGGGTCGGGACTTGTTTTTTGAGAAGAAACTCTCGGCCAACAATACCCAATCTTGCAACTCCTGCCATGCGGTGGATCACAACCGTGGCGGCGTCGACAATGAGCCAACTTCTCCGGGTGCCTTCGGCAAGCGGGGTGGTCGCAATTCACCGACAGTGCTCAACGCCGGCTTCCATATTGCTCAGTTCTGGGATGGTCGCGCCAAGACCTTGGAGGATCAGGCCAAGGGCCCCGTGCTCAACCCCGGTGAAATGGGCATGCCTAGCGAGGCGGCGGTGGTCGAGAAGCTTAAAGCTGAGAAGAAGTACGTCGGAGCCTTCAAGAAGGCGTTTCCGGGCGAGTCTGATCCGGTTACTTACGACAATTTTGCCAAAGCCGTCGGCTCATTCGAGCGAACCCTCCGTACGCACGACCGATTTGATGATTTTCTTAAAGGTGACAACAAGGCTCTCACCGCTGCCGAACTAAAGGGACTCGACACCTTCTTGTCGATCGGTTGCACCACCTGCCATACAGGTCCTCTACTCGGAGGCAACGACTACAAGAAGCTCGGAATCCTCAACGCCTACGAAAACACTGCGGACAAGGGGCGTATGGAGGTAACGAAGGAAGACTACGACGAATTCGTTTTCAAGGTGCCTAGCCTACGCAACGTCGCCCTGACTGCGCCGTACTTCCACGACGGCACCCAGAAGACTTTGGAGCAAACGGTCCAGAAGATGGCTTGGTTGCAATTGGGCAAGAAGCTCTCCGCCGAAGAAACGAGCGACTTAATAGCCTTCCTCCGGGCGCTTTCCGACAAAAAGCGGTCGGTCGTCGCGGCTAAGTGAACCGCTGACGAATTTATCTCAGGGGTGGAGCCGTCCTTTCGGATGCTCCACCCCGTTTTTACAACGGCTAAGACCCTCGTATTTCGAACAAAATCATCCATGGTAACCATTCTAGAGTCCTCCGTGATGGAAGCGCTGCGCACGGTCAAGTACCCCGGATATAGCCGGGATATCGTCTCCTTCGGATTGGTGAAAGGGGTTCAGATTGACGGTGGCGCAGTGGGAGTGCTTCTTGAATTGACCACTCCGAATCCGGAGATCGGCAATCAAATCGCCGATGCAGCCAAGGTCGCATTGCGGGACCAGATCGAGGGAATCACTGACGCCCATGTGCAGGTCCAGGTACCGACGTCGACCTCGGCGGTTTCGGCTACTCCGGCCAATACCGGGGTTGCTCAGCGCAATCGCATGCCGGGAGTTCGTCGGGTGGTTGCGGTGGCTTCGGGCAAGGGAGGGGTAGGAAAGTCTACTTGCTCGGTCAATTTGGCGTGCGCCTTGGCGCGAGCTGGATTGCGGGTAGGCCTTCTGGATTGTGACATCTACGGCCCGAGCATTCCGCTGATGATGGGTATCCAGGAGCGGCCCACCCTCACCGATGATGAGCGCTTGGTGCCACCGGTGCGCCATGGGGTGAAGCTCATGAGCATGGGCTTTCTCATTGATCCAGAACAGGCCGTCATCTGGCGGGGACCGATGATCCAGAAAACCATCCATCAGTTCATTAATCAGGTGGCGTGGGGTGACTTGGACTACTTGTTGGTGGATTTGCCGCCGGGCACCGGCGATGCCCAGTTGTCCTTGTGCCAGTCGGTGCCGCTAGATGGAGGCGTCATCATCACTACACCGCAGGAAGCCTCCTTGGGAGTGGTTCGCAAGGGGATGTCGCTCTTTGAGAAGGTTCAGGTTCCGATCCTAGGCATCGTGGAGAACATGAGTGGTTTCCGTCTCGCCGATGGAACACGTGTGGACATCTTCGGACATGGCGGCGGGCGTCTTGAAGCCGAGCGCAAAGGAGTCACGTTCCTAGGAGAAATTCCGTTGGTTGTCGCGATCCGCGAGGGCGGGGATCGTGGCGAACCAGTGGTGGTGGCCGACCCGATGGGTGAGGCGGCCCGGGCTTTCTCAGCGGTGGCTGCCGGGTTGCAGCAATGCTTTCCGGGCGGCTGAGCTTGGGGAGATCTTAGGCTGAAAACCTTGGGCATTGCCGACTAGGCCTGCTGCAGCAATCCTACAACCGTGTTTCGTGAACTGGGCAAGATGCTGGTGCTTTTTGGGGCGACCCTGAGGGCATTGCCGAGAATTTTCCGCTATCGGCGCAATTTGGCCGAGCAGTTGTTCGAGATTGGTAACGCCAGTCTCTTCATGGCGTGCGTGCTCTCGCTCTTCATTGGCGGCGTGTTGTCGTTGCAGGCGGGGCCATTGCTGGCCCAGCGAGGTCTCGGTTCCATGTTGGGCGGCTTGGTGGGTGCCTCGCTGGCCAAAGAACTGGGGCCGGTGATGATGTCGATCCTCATCGCGGGTCGCATCGGTTCGGCCATGGCGGCCGAGTTGGGATCCATGAGGGTTTACCAAGAGATCGATGCTCTGCGCACCCTGAACATCGACCCGGTCGAGTACCTCGTGCTGCCTCGGGTCGTCGCCATATCACTGGCACTGCCCTGCCTGCTGGTGTTTTCTCTGCTCATTGGTTCAGCTGGCGGCGCCTTCGTGGCGGCTCTCAACCCAGAAGTGGCGGTGTCGGCAACGGCCTTCTTCAACAGTCTCAAGGCGACCCTGGAACCGCGCGACATCATCCATGGTTTAATTAAAACATTCCTTTTTGCCGTCACGGTAGGAGTGGTCTGCTGCAATCAGGGCCTCGACACGATGGGCGGCCCCCGCGGAATCGGGCGCAGCGTCACCAAGGCGGTTGTGAACTCAATCGTGTTCATTCTAGTGCTCGACTATGTCATCACTCGGATGCTCTTGCCGTTCACCCAGGCCTCGATGGCGGGAGGGTTTTAAAATCCATGACTTCTGCGAAGATCGCTGAATCCGGCGTGGCCGTCCGAGTCCACCAACTCCGAAAATCGTTTGGGTCTCAGATCGTTCTCGATGGCGTCGACCTTGAGATCCAACCCGGGGAGATTTTTGTTCTGATGGGGCCGAGCGGCTCCGGGAAATCGGTATTGCTTCGCCATTTGATCGGACTCGAGACGGCCGATTCAGGCGAGATTTTGCTCAACAACACGCGTATCGAGGACGAAGGCATTCGCGATCGGTTCCGCTTGGCGATGGTGTTCCAGAGCGGAGGTTTGCTCAACTCGCTCACGGTGGGTGAAAATGTCGGCCTTTATCTGTCGGAACATCGCCTGAAACCCGCGGCAGAGATTGAGCGGATCGTTCAAGAGAAACTGGCGTTGGTGCATCTGGGGCCGAAGGATTCCCTGAAGTATCCGTCGGAACTTTCGGGCGGCATGAAAAAACGAGTAGCCATTGCTCGGGCACTGGTGATGGAGCCGCAGGTTGTTCTCTACGATGAGCCGACCAGTGAATTGGATCCGCTGGTCGCAGTGACGGTCGGACGAGAAATTGTGCGGGCCAATGCCGTGACCCGAGCCACTACGCTGGTGGTGACCCATGATCGCGACCTCGCTTTCGGTATTGCCAATCGTATCGCCTTCCTCAGCGAAGGGCGGATCGTGGCCGTGGGCACGCCGGAAGTAATTCGTGCTTCGCAAGATCCGTTGCTCCGTCGTTTTCTTTCCGCCGATTTTACTCGGGATTGAACGGTTGCCCCGATTTTCCGCCCTCACTCGTCTCGCTGAGTGAGTCACCACTGGCTCCGGTTCGAACGGCTAGATAGCATGGGTCCATGCGAGGATTTTTCTCTTGGATCAGTCCATGGCTGTTGGGGGGTATCGCAGCATTGGCGTTGAAGGCTGATGAGGCTCGGTTGTTGCGGTTTCCCTCTCTGAATGGAAATCGGGTGGTGTTCACCTATGCCGGTGATTTGTACACCGTCTCGGCCTTGGGAGGGGTGGCCCGACGACTGACCTCCGACCCGAAAGGCTTCGAAATGTTCGCGCGCTTTTCGCCCGACGGCAAAACGCTGGCTTTCACCGGGCAATATGACGGCAATACTGAGGTCTATGTGATGCCTTCCGAGGGGGGTGAACCCCAGCGGCTCACCTATACCGCGACCCTGGAACGGGACGATGTCTCGGACCGGATGGGCCCCAACAACATCGTCATGGCTTGGAAGGACAATGAGACGGTGGTGTATCGCTCGCGCCGGAACCACTGGAACCCGTTCAAGGGTGAATTGACCCTGGCCCGTCTCTCGGGTGGCGTTCCAGAAGTTTTGCCGGTGCCGCGCGGCGGTTGGTGCAGTTTCTCGCCGGATGGTCGGCAGATGGCCTATAATCGAGTGTTTCGTGAGTTTCGTACCTGGAAGCGCTACCGAGGCGGCCAGGCCGATGAAATCTGGTTGCACGATTTTGGGACGGGTCAGACCACCCGGCTGACCACCGATCCGGCTCAAGACCTCTTCCCCATGTGGCACGGAGATCAGATGTACTTTGTCTCGGAACGCGAGGAGTCCCATCAAGCCAACCTCTACGTGATGGACATGAAAACTCGGAAGCCCCGCCGACTGACCGAGTTCACGGAATTCGCCGTCAAGTTCCCCTCGATGGGTGACACGGGCATCGTCTTCGAGAATGGCGGATATTTGTACCGCCTCGATTTCCAGACAGAGAAAGCGGTGCGGATTCCGGTGGAGATCCATGAAGACTTGGCGATCGGCCGCGGTGGTTTACGAGATGTCAGCAAGGAGACGACCGCCTATGAGGTGGCTCCGGACGGCGCGCGTGTGCTCGTTGGTGCGCGAGGGGACGTGTTCACGGTGCCGGCCAAGAACGGGGCCACCCGCAACCTGACGCAATCACCTGGGGTGCATGAGCGCAATGCGGTGTGGTCTCCAGACGGCAAATGGATCGCCTATGTCAGTGACCAAAGTGGCGAGGATGAGATCTGGATCCGGCCGCAAGAGGGATCGGGTGAACCACGTGCGCTGACCTCTGGAGCCGACACCTACAAGTACGAGATCGCCTGGTCGCCTGATTCCAAACGCATCGCCTGGACCGACAAGCTCAACCGACTCCAATTCGTTGAGGTGGAGTCGAAGCAGGTGACTCCGGTGGCCAAATCAGACGCCTTCGAAATTCGCGATTTTGTCTGGTCGCCAGACAGCCAGTGGTTGGCGTTCACGCAGCCCGAGGTGCGCCGATTTGCCAACATCTACCTCTACGGGTTGGTACAGAAAAATCAGGTCCAAGTCACCGATGGGTGGTTCGATGTGGGTTCGCCGGAATTTAGCAGTGACGGCAAGTACCTCTTCTTCGTCTCGGAACGCTCGTTCAATCCCTCCTACGGCCAGACGGAGTGGAACCACACTTACAGCGACATGGAGCGGATCTACCTGGTCACATTGGCCGCTGCCACGAAGTCACCCTTGGCTCCGAAGTCCGACGAGGTGAAACCGCGCGACGACAAGGCGGCGGTCAGCGGCACCGAGGCCAAAGCGGCTTCCGACAAAGACAAGGACAAGGACGGAGACGTGGGCAAGGCCGCCAAGCCCTCCAAGGTGGTGGTGACCGTGGACGTCGAGGGGTTAACTCAGCGCATCACCGTGCTGCCACCTTCGGCCTCGAATTACGGATCGCTGTCCTCGGTGGGCGACAAGCTGTTCTATCTGAAGAAGGGCAAGCTCCACCTCTTCGACCTAGAGAAGGAAAAAGAAACGGAGTTGGGCGAGGTGGCAGGGTTCCGGGTCTCGGCCGACCGCAAGAAGATGCTGGTCAAGGTGGGCTCAGATTTGGCGATTCTGGATCTTCCTTCCGCCAAGCTCGATCTCACCGATCGCAAGCTGAGCCTGAGTGACCTGAAGGTGCGTCTAGATCGCCGTGCGGAGTGGAACCAGATTTACAACGAATGCTGGCGACAGATGCGGGATTTTCTCTTCGATCCGAAGCTGCACGGCGTGGACTGGGCGGGCATGCGCCGCCGTTATGAGCCCTTGCTGGCACACGTGCAGCATCGGGCCGACCTGACCTTCATTATCGGGGAGATGATCGGCGAGTTGAACATCGGACACGCCTATGTGGGCGGCGGCGATTTGCCCAAGCCGGAGCGCATTCCCTTGGGGTTGCTCGGGGCTGTCATCCGGCCCGATGCCAGTGGTTATTTCCGCATCGAGCGCATTCTCCGCGGACACAACTGGGACTCCAAGTACCGCAGTCCGCTGACGGAGATCGGTGTCGAAATCCGCACCGGCGACTACATCCTGGCTGTTCAAGGGCAATCCACCCGGAGCATGACGGATTTGTACTCGGCCCTGGTGGGTACGGCCGGCAAGCCCGTGGTTTTGCGGGTGAATCGGGAACCTAAGGAAGAGGGAGCGCGCGACCAGACAGTGATTCCCACGGCGGACGAACATCCGCTTTACTACCTCGATTGGGTCTTAGGCAACATTGAGAAGGTGGAGAAGGCCAGTGGCGGCAAGATCGGCTATGTGCATGTGCCGGACATGGGGGTTCCGGGACTCAACGAGTTTGCCAAGTTCTACTATCCGCAGCTCCACAAGGAAGCACTGGTAGTCGATTGCCGCGGCAATGGCGGCGGGAACGTCTCACCGATGATCATCGAGCGCCTGCGGCGTGAACCGGCGATGTGGACGGTGGCGCGCAACGGCTCGGTGAACGTGGATCCCAGCGGTCAGGTGTTGGGGCCCAAGGTGCTGCTCATCGACCAGCACAGCGCCAGCGATGGTGACATCGTCGGCTACCGCTTCCGGAAGCATCGGTTGGGTCCGATCATCGGTCAGCGCTCGTGGGGCGGGGTGGTGGGCATCCGGGGCAGCTTGCCGTTGCTGGATGGAGGCATTCTGAACCGGCCCGAGTTCAGCCGCTTCGACCTCGAGGCCAAGGAATGGATCATGGAAGGCACCGGAGTGGAGCCGGACATCGAAGTGGACAATGATCCCACCCGCGAGTTTTCCGGCACCGACGACCAACTCAACCGCGCTATCGCCGAGCTAAAAAAAGCGATGGAAACCAAGCCGGTGAAGATCCCGCAACCGCCGGCCTATCCTAATAAATCGAAGTGAGGGACGGGATCTCCGGGGGGGCACCAAAACGGCTTTGCCCCAGTCCGGATCGGACGCGTGTTTTCTGTTGCGGGCGAGGCGGTGGCCTATTGCCCAAGGAGCCCGCGTACCGAGAAGTCCCAGCTTGATCCTTTCGGCGCGGGGATTCCGGATTCGAGGCGTTTCTCGGCGGGAGGCTGAACGGGGTCCCGGAGTCGATCACTTCGGGGTCGAGGCCGCCTTGCGGACGATCCGAGACGGGCGGTGTTCTGGGAAATCGCGGGCATAGCGGTCCCGTAGTGCCTGAGGATCGGACTTCATCAGGTAGATGCGGCCACGGATTTGTTTAGTTTCACCAGGTTGCAGGCCTCCGAGGCGTAGGTCTGAGTGAAGGCATCGAATGACCCCTTGGAAGAGTTCCTGATAAGGCTCCCAGGCCGTGGCGAAGATCCATTGGCCGTCGCCGCTGAAGGCCCCAATCAACCCATCATCGGGCACCACCGGACTCAGAGGGCGCGGGTTCACATCGGTGCGGGGGACGTGGAGAGGACACCAGGTTTGCCCAGGAACATACCGCGCGGCTTTGACCCACGGCTGGATTTCAGGAAAACGTGTGACGCGGTTGCTCAAGATCAGGAAACACTGAGGCAGGTAGTCGTCGAGATTCGTGCTGGAGGCCGGAAAGCCGGTAAAATTTCCTAACCGCACGCAGGCTTGCGCCCAGTGGGCCTCGGAGCGTTTCGGACCGGGGTTGTGGGCCACCAATCGGAAGTCCACATCATCGCTCCCCGCGCGGATGGTGTGAACGACCACCACCCCGTCTGCCAAAGTGTCTCGGAGTTTCAGGGTTTTTCGATCGGCGCTCAGGCTAATTAATTCGGCTCGGTGCGGGATGACCGTGTGCTTCACCCAATCCGCCTCGGTGGATCCAGCCCGGCAATAGGCCTCCAGGTAGTTTACCTCGATCACCTTGCCCGGCAGGTGATCCCCCTCGATGTAGAGCCAATGCGGCGCCTTGAAGCGCAGCGTCAGCGAGTCGGCCCGGCCCAAGGGCAGCAGCACCAACAGAAAGATTGAGACGCCTAGCCACCTCAAAGGGGACAGGTGGTTTGGCCGGTGGGCCTGCGTGATCGGGGTCATTCCCGGGAGCCTTCACACCCATCAGCCCAAGGCAAGTGGGCGCGTCGATTTTTCGGCGGACGAGTCCGTCGCTCCCCGAATCCTGTAGCAACACGGGGGGCGGGTCGGTGCCAACGTCTCATCGCAGAACTGCGGGCGGCTCGCCCGAGGTGCCGCGTGGTCTGCCGGTCGCGCTGCGGGCATCTTGCTGCGGGCCCGGTGCGGGATCGGGCGGCGGGATCCGGTGTCCGTGGAGGATTCCTGGTCCATCCCCCGAGTCGACGGGGATTCAATCGTGCGGGCGACCACGACCTTCCGTCGGTGGTCCGTATTCGAGGTCGGGCCCGCCGGCACACGTTTCCTGATTGTAACCGCAGCGTTCGCCCGGACAGGAGCCCCATGGTTCAAGATATCCACCGTAAGATCAGCGCCCCGACGCCCGTGCGCGGATCCAAACCGCCCACCATGGCTCTCCTCCCTCCCGTCCTTCCGCCTTCCAAGCGTCCGGCGCTGCTCGGTCTCTTTCGCCGCGGCTCGTGGTGCCCGATCCTGCTCGCCGGCCTTGTCAGGGCCTCGACGCCAGATCTGATCGTCCACGATGCGGTCGTGGTCACCGTCGACCCGGCGCGCCCGACGGCCACCGCCTTCAGTGTTCACCGGGGACGATTCGTTCTGGTCGGCTCGGACGCCGAGGTGCTGAAGACCCGCGGACCCAGTACTCGCGTGATCGACCTCCACGGTCAGACTGTGTTGCCCGGTTTCAACGACTCCCATCTGCATCCCCGACCCGAGTTTCCGGAGGATTCCATCCATGGC
>SXGR01398642.1_pt1 | contig 11898 bp, 5 predicted proteins | sample 3174711 | NCBI WGS metagenome assembly SXGR01 (sample SAMN11356860, study PRJNA531348) | freshwater metagenome | isolation source: freshwater sample F1-60 | place: China: Fuxian Lake, Yuxi | collected 2017-12-25
AGCGGCTGCAGCTGCGGCCACAGCTGCGCAAAGACGGGGGCGCCCGCCACCTGTTCCCAGCTGATGCCGTGCAGGTAGGTAAAGATCATGCGCTGGCGCGGCGGGCGGATGTAATGAAAGGCGCGCTGCACAATCACGCCAGCTTCCACGCGCACAAGCGCCAGCGCACAAGCACTGTCGCGCCCGTAGTCCGCGGTTTCAAAATCGATGGCGACGAATGTGGGCGGGGCAGCGGGTGGGTACATCGTAAATTGTGTTTGGCCGGGTAAATTTAAGTTACCAGCGACAGTAATTGTGAATGGATTTTCTTCTAGCCCAGAAGAAACCCGTCCTTAGTCTATCCTTGCAAATCGGCGAGTGTGTAGAGAAAGTCACGACGCGAACGTCCCAATAGTAAGGTGCGGTTTTGGCCGTCTTTTATTGCTACGGATTTTGCTCCAGTTGAAGCCGAACAGCGAGTTTTGCGGATGCGGATAGATAAGAATTATTGAAGAAATCCGTCAATTGATTTTGTGCTTGCTTAATAAACTAAGGAAGTGTTGCGCGAGCTGAGCAGCGATAGTAACAGGCACGGCATTGCCAATCTGGGTGTATTTTGGTAGGTCTCGCTCGTAATTTCCCTCCCTTGGGTTACCGGCACGCCGCAAGCCGCCCGTAGTGCGCTTGCCGCTGAACTGATACCAATCCGGAAACATTTGCAGTCGCGCCCATTCTCTGACAGTCAAAGAGCGCGCTTGAGAAAAGTGGACATAGTCATCAGGAAGAGATGCTGCAGTAATATTCGGCTTTTTGCCAGCCCAGTACAAGGGAAGAACGCGCTGCGCAAATTTCTTAGTCCTAAATTTGGCGGGGATTTTTCCTTTATGCTTGATCATGGCTGTGAATTTTCTAATGATATGTGTGCTGTGTTTAGAATACTTATGATCGGAGACGGTATCGCATTTCTTGCATGTAACTCCTGTTTCGGGGTTGGTGCGAAAATATGTTTGTAGGGCGTGACGTGCCATTGATGGGTAGGTGTGAGTTTGCCCGCCATTTTCATAAGATGGGTCTACTAAATCACCTAGAATGTCAACAAGATCAGGCGGCGGAGCGGCAAGTTTCTCCGGCAATAATCCACCGGCTCGCTTAGTTCTATCAAGACCAGAAAAGCGCGATATATCTTTTCTAAGGCCCACCATTAGCAAGCGCGGCCTATTTTGCGCTACGCCATAATCGTGCGCTTGCACGAGCGAGAAGTCAATCCAATACTCTTTTGCAAGATTTCTGGTAAATGATGCTAAGACATCTTTCCAGATCTCTCCCTTAGTGCCAGTTTCAGTCCAGCGAGCTGACAGTAAACCCTTTACATTCTCGAAAAGAAAGATTTTTGGGTGAAGGTTTTTGATTACATACACCATGTCTTTGTAAAGTAAGTTTGCAGGCAGTCTGTTTTTTGCCACGGAGTAGGATCTACGGTGCCCAATACCTGAATACCCTTGACAGGGCGGGCCACCCACTAGCAAATCAAGTTCGCCAGCGGCCACATCTAATCCGTACCGTGAGTGTAGGTCTCTCTTAAGACCACTTAGGAAGCTTACGGACAGCATATCTTTGATGTTGTAACAATGAAAGTTGGGTAGCATCAGGTCTGGGGCAGTGGCAGACCGATTGTTGATATAGGTAGCCATTGCATCTCGATTTATCTCGTTCACAAAGACTGGATGAAAACCGGCTTGTTCCAGCCCAAGGGAAAGCCCACCGCAACCGGCAAATAGATCAACAAAGTACCCCTTGATTTTCATTTTATTACCAAAAATGGTTGAGATTTGGGGTAGAGCTGCAATAACTTGAGTATCAAGGGCGGTCGTTGGTTTGCAATTTTCTGAGATTATTTGTAGAGGAATTTGATGTAATCCGACCGAATGCTGGTCTGGAGATGCGAGAGTGCTCAGGCTGTGACTAAGTGCACTACACCGTTAGTTTCTTGGCAAAGTTCTAGCTTCTTCAGATGCTCGATTATGGTTGTGACGGTAAGTTTCCTCTCATCTAGCCCTTCGAGGCTGGAGAGTTGCTGGCGGGTTAGTGGTCCCTGATTACGCAAAGCCGTCAGCACTAGCGAATGGGGAAAAGCTATCGTTTTAATTTGAGCAGATGGGTGATGCTTGTTCGAAAAAAATGCTTCAAACATGGCCAGTCCACCGATTTCCTGTTCTTGGCCAGTGCAATCCAAAAGGTCTACTATTTGCTTCACAAGCGCTTTGTCACGGTCATGGCCATGTATTATCTTCGTGGCCATGCACCCTGAAATACTTTCTGGAAAGTGATTAGGATACTGGGATGACAAAATTAGGCTTACCCCGTATGCGCGGCACTGAAGCGCAAAGTTTTCCACAAAATCTGCTTTAAGTATTCGATGTGCCTCATCTACCACAATCGCCTGCCTCATGGTGCCAACATGTGGTTTGGGATTGTAGTACGAATGAGCTGACCGCACCATTAATTCTGTTAGGGTGTTTTTAAGTTCGTCACTTTGTATGAGACTCAAGTTTATTGTCACCGACGAATTTATCATGGTGTCAAAAGATACACCTCTATTGGCTGGGCGGAAAAGATCTAGGTTGAAGAGGGGGTCTAGACGGTTGTATGCTGAAAGGTTGGATTCGCGGAGGCGGCGGCCGACTGTTGCGAAATCTGGAAACTCCTGAGTGCTTGAGTATGGAATTTTGGTTCCGTAATCAATTTCGTACTCGGCGAATGCTTCGCGAATGGCAGTGCGCACTGCTGCAACCTGTTGGACCCCTAATCCGTAAGTGCGGCGGAAGACGGATGAAATCCCTTCAATATGTTGTCCGCACTGGAGAAACAGCTGTTGCGTCGGCGAATCCAATATCGGAAAGGGAATTAGTGGGTTGAAGGGAATTCCATGTAGGGAAACTTCTATTGGTGTTAATTTCGCACGTGTCAAAAATGGTTGATCAGTAGAAAAATCGTTTTTGAAGTCAAATACAAATGTGTTCGCACCCTGATCACGAAGTTCACTGATAAGGTATTTGAGAAATTGGGTCTTTCCCTTACCTGATGATCCGGAGATCATCATGTTAGCGTTGTCCAGACGGGCCACTGGTGAGTGCGGGTCAAAATATACAGCGCGATGGCTCGCATCCGTACCAATTCGCACCCTTGCAAGACTTACACCTTGGGAATACTCAGTCCCCTGCGGTTTATCTGGTGTGGCTGCCTGGGAATTGGACACGGCCAGAGTGGCAACGACTGTCTCCGGTTGACCACCAGACACGATTACCACGTTTGTCTCCGGGTTGATTGGTGATTCAGTCGCCGAGATGTACTGAGTTGGAGTTAAGGAGACCGGTGTGTTTTCAGGTGAGGTGTTACTGGTTTGCGGGGACAGTGCAACTGAAGCCTCCGGATGGGAAGTCCCGGCTTGAGTCGGCCAGTTATCAGAAACTTCTACACTACTGAAATTTTGCCGTATTTTGTGTTTGATATCCGCAATGCTGCTAGTTTCTGCAACACCTGGCCAATGGCGCGGATTTAGTCGAATCCAAACGCCTGAATTCTTCAGATTCCAACTGGCTTCTTCAACTAAATTGTACTCCGTTGTTACAAGGACAAAAGGGATAGTAGGACTAATGTAATTAAACTCGCTCCGCAGCAACTTTTCATAAACTACATGCTCTAGGTCGTTTTCATCTGACAGGTCTCCAGTGTCGGAATGACTTATGCGCAGCCCGAAACGAATGAGTCGCAGCAGCGCGAGGCGCTCGGGGATACCGTCTTCCGCTAGGGATTGATTACATAGATGACGGAACTGTTCCTCAGTCCTACTCGCTTGCTTCAGAGCGTTTGCAGCGTCGGAGTCAGTGTATGTGGCGGTCGTGTATTTGCACTCGACCGCCGTTGCCTCAATGCCTAGGTTTCCATTCTGGTTTGTTGGTAGTCTCAGTTTTATTAGCAGTAGGTCTGCCCTGAGATCTGGCTCGTCAATACTTGATAAACCCTCGTTTGTTGCAGAGAAGAATTCCTGAAATGAATCGACTGGAAGCATGAACGCTATAGAGGTACTGCTTTGCGGCATTGCTAATTCTCGGGTTGTAATCGGCGCGAAGAGTCGTGCCGCACCAACAAACCCAATTGTTCCCAATGCATTCCGCCCGGACCTCATCGCCTCGCCAGCAATTGCCAATCCGATTTGGCTAAGTTCACGAACGAACTGAAATGCGAGATTTTCAGCATGTTCAAAAATAGTGTCTACGGCGCTAAGAAAGGCTTGTGGTATTTGTGACAGTACAAAATAGGATGAAGTACCAGCCAAAAGATTTATTCGATAATCCCAAAGAGCACGAGGATTGTCGCCTGATGTTACATAACTAACAAAGACTCGGGGATCTAGAGCTGTGCCTGGAATTACAGACCACGCGGTGTCTAAGTTTGCTGGGAGGGCAATGCGTCGCTTTACCCCCAACGGCGTTTGGCTAAAGCGACAAGCATTTGCACAAGCCTCGCGAAAACAATCGTGGAAAGCAGTACCGCCGGTTGGGGGCTTATCCCATTCTTCAACCACCGATAATGGTATGCCATCCATCCCTACGTCGATTCGGGACAGTGCCTGAGAAAATACAGCGCCGTAATTGGCACCTCGTGGTAGGCCCCTCACTCTGTCTACCTGTGCAAATCGAATATCTCTTGCAGGTAGATTAAACTGAATGTCAGGGTGCTGGGCTACTAAGCAAGTATTGAACTCCTCATAGTGAAAGACCTTCAAGGGAGGATTTGACCAGACCGTGTCGACTGGTACCTTTGGCTTTGACTGAAATGATAGGTTGATTCCCCCCACAAGCTGGAGACCCTCAGTTGTAGGCTTCTCTTGCTCATCATCGTCTCGAGCGTGTAGTATTTTGTCCACAGTTTCAATTTCTTGCATACCACTAAATTCAGCGGGAAAGAAAATGCCCAAGTGCCTTTTAGATGGGAAAGTTTTCAAATAACTGCGAATAGTAGTTGCAATCATGCCACTAGACGGTGGTAAGTTGATAATTGCTTCTAAAGCATAGTTGTCTTGTAAAGCCTTAAAAAGTGTTGATAGCGAATCTGGAGTTTCTCCAAGTTGTTGCTTTATTGCGCAGTGCCACCCTGGATCGGAGGTTGGGGTTACGTAAGCCACTTCAAAATTTGTTTCATCCCGTCGCACGCATGAATGCCAATAAAACCCTGAAATGTTAGCAAGCAACCCCACCAATTTGTAAGAGGTCTTGAGTTTTTGTCTTAAGAGGCGCTTACCTCTAAGTACTAGTGCCCTTTGCACCATCATGCGCTTTGCGAGAACCAATGGATGCCATGGTCCAATCAAAAAACTTGCGGTGCTATCTTGCCCTTGACTCCAATGGACCACTGTATCTAAATGACTCAAGACGAATAATTGCTCCCAGTTTAGATGCCTTTTTTTGTCAAGAAGAAAGTTCTGAAGTTCAGAGTACGCGGTGAGGTACTTCGTAAGCGCCGCCTCGACTTGTGATTGCGTATCAATAGCACCTTCAATGTAGAGCGGTAGAAGCGCATAGTCTGGGTGTTTCGATGCCTTGCGATCTAGGCCTGTATCACTAATCACGCATGACCGAACGAGTTCTCTTGCTTTTCCATATTTCTCGAGGATGCCCCGAGCATTCTCCGGGAGGTTAGTGGCCGCAATTTGGTCAATGGCTCGGGTGCCCGCTCCCATACGGGCATAAGGTCCACACTCAACTACTGCACTATCTCTTCCAGTTAGCAGATTGATCAGAATTACCTTGTACCCCTGCGGCTGCTCAAACAATTTGGCTAGGTAAGTTAGGCGTTGTGTTTCTGGATTGAAAGTTCCTAGTCGAGAATAAGTTTCGCGCACACCTTCAGTGTGCAAGATTAAGATCTCTTTGGTGCGGGCAATATCGGCCCTAGCAATGGATTCACGCAATTCGTCTTCTAGTGTGAATGCGCCGGAGTCTGCCCCCGTGCTTTCGAAGGTTAAATCTATGAAGTCGGTGTCAATTTGGCACCTACATAGGTAGCTACCTGTTGGTTGTTCCAAAACATCGATAGGAGTCTGGGAATACCAATAGCCATCCTTGGTGGAAAGGGGCAAAAAAGAATCAGTGTCGTTTGTTTGAACTGTTGGTTCGGAATTAACGTGCGAGAAGAAATAAAGCTGGATCGGGCCTTCTACAGAGTGCACTTGCGCGACTGCTGTTCCATCCGTCTGCAACTGTTTAGCGTCGTCAACTATAAAGTCAGGCTGAGAAATAACAAATGCGGGTCGGTTTTCGCCACAGCAATGAAGATATAAATATTGTTTGGCTACTGAGAAGCCCTGAATAAATATCTCCACCCGGAGTGGAATTTTTTCTTTGTAAATTACCTTGGAAAGTTCATTTTTTATGGAAATAGTAATGCCAGCATCAGATATGTGGCTTGTGAGTTGTTCGTCGTACAGTACTCTGGTTTTATTAGAAAGTTTCAATCGTGTGGAGTCGGATGAAAAAGCACTAGGTGCAATTTGGAATTTTATTTCAATTTGCGGAGGATTGTACAAGCGACACGCTGCTTCAGTCTTGGTACTTGAGGAAATTCCCCCAAGTTGATCGAGGAATATTGCTTGAAGACTTACTTTTTGGGAGTCTGGAATGTCAAACAGCTCGCTGAGTCTTTCAGAGGTAAGTAGTTTCCAATTCTCTATTGCCTGGGAGCCAAGCCCCCAACATCTGTTAAATGCTAGAAGTGTCTTGGGAAATGTATCGGGTAGGTGAAGTCCATCAATGAATGTACTCAATGCGTGCGTTAGATCTGTGGCTTGTGGGTCATTCGTGTCTACGTTATCAAGCACCTGTTCCCGCAGATCGGATTCGGTAGCAATTCTTTTTCCTATATGGGTAAGTAGTTTGCGTTGTTTTTGGGCGATTGTTTTTGGGTTTTGCAATTGGGTGTCGGACATCGGTATTCCGCAATGATAAAGAAACTGGTTTGCGGTTCCCTTGATTGTGGGATAAAGACTTGGATTAAATTTGCCAAGTATGTCCTCGAGCAGGACCAACTGTCGATTGTGCACGCCCGCTGTGGCGGGAAGAATTTCATCAACAATTATGTTTGAAAGCCATTTTTTGATGGTGTCGTCATCCGTCCACCCTGAAAGTAGTTTGTCAAGAAACGGCCCACGGAACCGGGCCCAATCTGGCCCCTCATCAATCCATGGCCATTCCTCGGAGAATGCTCGCGACCGAATTACACCTCCAGTGCCCTGAATTGAGTCGCGAATTTCAGAAAGCGCACCAATGTCGGTTACTGCCACAAACGATCCGATGCGCATTGTGGTGAGATTTACTGGCGAGATCCACCGTTGCACTTCGCTTGGATCTCGCTGTTCATTAATTACTAAAAATGAAGTTTTGCCCGCCTCCAATAATGCATTATGTATTTCTTCGGCCAGAGATGCTGTTAAACCGGGGACTATTAACCTGTAGTTAGCATTTGTTGTGCTGCTGTTAATATATTGCAATATTAGTTCTGCTAGAAGTTGGCCAGTATTGCTCATGATTTTGTATCCTGCTTAGGTTAGTGGGAAAGGGCAAGTTACGGCAACACTGCTGCCCGCATCTGGACTGCCGGACAGTAAACCGAGGACCTGAAGCTGTTCCATTAGAAGGGGTCTAGCGTCAGCTGAGACAGCAAAATCAATCCCGTATTCTTTGAAGTGATCCTCAATATCTCTCAGTACCAGTTTCCCCCCTCCAGTTCCCTCTTCATTTTGTTTTGCACTAGCTGATAAATATGCAATTGTTTGTAAAAGGAGTTGACCGGGAAATACTCTGTAGGCCAGTTGCTTGCGTTTGCCTTGCTTGAGTAGCAAATGACCACCAGTAGCATCGCCCGAATCGCCTTTTTGGAGTACGCGTAAAAACTCCCTGATGTTTTTTCCTTGGCCCTTATGCAAGGGATCTCTGTATAAATCGTATTTTTCCGAACAACGCGATATAAATACTCTTACCGAGGGTGCGCTGTCGTATTCTTCTTGTGCGCGCAGAATAGGACCTGCTTCTCTAGCCTTTAGAAGCAAATCTGCCAGCGTGATAACTTCTGCGCCGACTTTTGTAATACTGATAGTTTTGCCTTGTAGCAACGATGGATTTATTTGGCAAAGACAATGCAGTAATATTCGGAGTTCTACACGGCATTTGACGTATTCGACGATTTGCTCATCAATTGAGTTCGTCGGAGTCAAAGTTGGTCGAAGCAGATTCCTGTGTTTTTTGCTTATGGCATCCTTAATGGCTGCCGTATCAAGGCAGCCTCTGTTTTCTATGGCATCTACTAGCCACTTATGTAATAGGGTGGTAAGCCGCATTTGTGCGAGATACCACATGGGCAGACTAAAGCGAAGAAAAGTCATAGTTAGCCGTAGCCACAATAGTCGTGGTATCCGATTTTCGAGTCCACAAATGCTCATAAAGTCAATGAAGATGCGAGAAGCCAGTTTATCAGTTATATCTTCTAGGACTCCGTTATTCTTAGTGAGACTCAAAAGTGTCGCTCGAGCAGATTTGTCATCTACGGTTTCTGAGGGATTACCGAGCGTTGCAGCGAGAATGTCGATCTTTTGTTGTGTACCAGTTTCGTTTCTCGCAGTGCCCATAAAAGCGCTTAGCATCTGATCTACGCTGTCCCGTTGTTTTTCTTCCGCAATGTCCTGTTGGGTGGAAGCCCACAGGTGTTGCGCAAACGCGCCTTCATAGAGCAATTTTGGTACTAGTCTTTCTGCTTGTTTCCGAAGCCATGCGTGTCTAGCCAGACCCGGGTAGGCTGGTGCGTAATAAAGTTGCTTTGTATTGGGTCCCTGCGCTTTTGCTCGACCACTCATTGCACATATCACCGCTTGTTCTGCGGGCGAATAAATTTCTTGGTTTGAGTCATCGACTAGATATGGGGTAAGGTTTCTGGTTCCTATGTGGCGGCTTGTGCCTGGTGGTTCGAAAAATACAGCGCGAAAAAGCTCTAGGAGCAATATTTCCGGCGCAGGCCTGTCACCAACTGATGCGATGTCAATAAACCCATAAAGTTCGGGAGGTTTAGGCTCGCTTGATTTTCGGATACTTTCAAGATCTAAGATTGACAACTTGATAGCTCCCCTATGGTGTTTTCAAATATCAAAACCTAATTGTTTCGTCGGATAAGAACTCATTTATATGTCTGTGCGCAGGCATCGTGTGTCAAGGCTACTTTGTAGCTTTGCGGACCTATTGTTCCTCGCGACTTTTCTTATCTAGAATTACCCGCCCATCAGCCCGTGTGAGGAAAAAAGTTTCTTGTTCACCAATGATACTCATTACTACATCATTCTGAGCGTACGCATAGCTACTTTTTGCTGCTGCCCGGCTTTTGGCGTCGATTGCCTCGCGAAGCGTCGTTGTGGGTATACACTCTTTGACCATGGTGCCCAAGAGGCGCTGTTTGAGCCAAAGATACATTGGCGCAGCCAAGGTTGTGTACTCAGTTTTGTCAAAATATATAGCTACAGTGAGGCTTCCAGAGGCGGGGCTGGCTTTTATTTGCGGGCGTAGATTGTCTTGAAACCATTGCCCATTGACGCTTACGTTGCGCGTGAGGTTTATTGCGGCCCTTGTGTCGATCTGTTCATCGGTTTGGTTGAGCAACTTCTCAGTTATTTGGCGTAAGTTATGCAATAATCTAGCCTCGTTATCCTCTAGGGTATCTGCTTTAGCCAATAACTCAACTAATTGGGAGAATTCGTCGATGTGAGCTAGTGAGTTGTATTCGAAGTCCTCGATCCTTTTCTGGTCGAAATGTCGGGTCTCGGCTAACGCACCAAAATGTAAGGTGAATTGGGAGCTCCACCTGCGCAGGCACCAGTAAGCTTCGACTGCATTATGTGTGGGCATTCCTTCACATGCGTCTTCAACAACCTCCCAGACTTTTGCGCAGCGGATTTCAAGCTCAGTTACAAATGGCGAATGCGGCAACTTATTGTATGCGTGGTTGCCGTCCCAGCGACCAAAAAAATCCGGCGGCAATGGCCCTCTTGTTGCATTTAATTTTGAGAATACTCCATCGTTATCTAGTAATCTTTTGATGCCTACATCTGTTGATGGATGCGGCTGCTCTAAGGTCGCGGTGAGCGCTTTGTAAACCATACTTTGTTGTGATAGTGACCTTCGAAGATTTTCTAGGGAGTGTTTCTGCCGTTGTTGCACTTCTTCGTTGCAGTCTAGGCCTCGTGGGCTATTTGAAGCGTAGAGAGACATGTAGATCCGGCGCGAGGCAAGTGCAAAATAATCCTCAGAAGTAACCCTTTCGTGAACCCAATTGCAGGGGTTGGTATTGGTGTAGTCTCGAACACATCCAGCAAGTAGAAACGACAAGGCTGCAAGGGCTTCTCTTAGGACAATCACCTGACTGGAGAGTGTCTCTGCACGTCGGAAAGACAGGACTACGGCCTGTTTTCCAGTCGGATCAAACAACCAGTCGCGGTTTCCTTTAAATGGACATAAATATCTGGAGCTGCATTCTGAGCATTCTTCCCATCGATTGTCGGTGGTTGCCTGCTCGATCAAATGTTCAAAAACATTCGAAGGCTTTAACAAAAGGCTTTGGGTGTCCAGGAAATCAGCACTTACGGCAATAGCTTGGAACACCACCTTTTTTTCGCCGGAGGTTTGTATCGGCTTTCTCTCAAAATTCCGGCTTGTAGAGTGTTCTACTAGCGGCTTTAAGATTTCTTTATGCCAAACCTCCTTGCTATAGTCCGGATCCCGGGATGTGTCACGATAGGCTTTTTCGAGCACACCACGATTGGTGCATACTACCAGTGAAATACCCTTGCTCCACGCGTGTTTGAGAGTATCCAATAAGTCCTTGGATGGATCAGAATTTTCAGAAAATGGTTTTCTCACCACAGATGCGTCTTGCACAATCTGTAGAAATTTGTATTTTTTGCTTGGTTCATACACCTCTAGAGCATAAGGAATCGGTGTGGCCGGAAGCTCGGATAGTGGTGTGCGTGTATCCTCATCAATAATGCGGCAGTGGTGCGTAGATACCAATTGACGGACTAGTCTGCCGACGGCGGCTGATTTGCCATTCCCAGGGGAACCTACAAGGAAATGCCACCTACCAGTAGCAGAGTGTGTGCTTCCGAAACACTCCTCCACTAGCTTGTCAATTGTTTTATCCAGCGGCGTTTCTACCTCAAGTATTGGAGGCCTGCTCCAGTTTGTAGGTGCGCTAATAGCCTGCTCGCCATCTTGCTGAAGCGTGAGAAGCTCAATGAGGAATGGATTTACCTTGATCATACGTTCACCAATAGTTAGATGCTTAGTAACGGGACCCATTAGTACGTTTACTATACTTTAGTTTTTGCCTCGCACACTGCGCGCAGAATACTAAGCTTGTGGATAGTGCACGAAAGGACTCTTTGGCTCAAAGTCATGATTTCATGCCGATCTATCTATTCGATGCTTGAAAAAATTTTTTCTACAATCGCGGCTAATAGGTGAGATTGAGGGATGCCTCAGCTATTTTTGCAAGGGTGGTCTGTCCTTTGCAGTTCTGAAACTCTCCCTGATTTGCTATGGCCATTGTAGTGCTCCGCAGCTGGATAGAATTTCTACGACCGCCCAGCGGCCTGCGCCAAACGCCTGTTGTTCCGGCGGGCAGCAGGGTGTGGGTGGCGCGGATGCAATGAAAGGCGCGTTGCACAATCAAGCCAGCTTCCACGCGCACGAGCGCCAGCGCACAAGCACGGCGCCCCCGTAGTCCGCGGTTCCAAAATCAATGGCGACGATGGTGGGTGGGTGCATGTGAGGTGTGAAGGGTATTGTCAGTGGGCGGCAGGGACAGTGGTTGAAGTAAACCGGC
>SXGR01081669.1_pt1 | contig 11897 bp, 11 predicted proteins | sample 3174711 | NCBI WGS metagenome assembly SXGR01 (sample SAMN11356860, study PRJNA531348) | freshwater metagenome | isolation source: freshwater sample F1-60 | place: China: Fuxian Lake, Yuxi | collected 2017-12-25
ATCAAGCAGACACAAATCTCGTGGCCCCAGCCCTCTCACCTTAAAAAACCTGACCCCGACACCGCCCCCGCTGTGCTCGCAGCGGTCGCGGCACCCATCCACTTCTACAGGGATGGCGATGTCGTGCTGTACAAACGGCCCGATAGTGGCGTCTGGCAGTGCCGATACCGATTGCTGGGCGGTACGTGGCAGCGAGTCAGCACAGGGCAACGCAATCTGGTGGACGCAGCACGGCGTGGCTGTGACCTCTACGATGAAGCACGGTTCCGCGAACGCAACGGTTTGGCACCCATCGCACGACGCTTCCGTGACGCGGCTGAAGCCACTCTGGTAGAACTGGCTTCCGAGATGGCTGCGGGGACTGGCAAGCGTATCTACGCTGACTACCGAACCGTGATTGAACGCTATCTGCTGCCGTTCTTTGGCAACCGATACTTTGACCGCATAGACCACCGCGCAGTCACAGAGTTTGAGCAGTGGCGAAACGAACGAATCGGCCACGCACCCGCACGAAGCACACTGTTGACTTACGCTGCCGCGTGGAATCGCATACAGCAGACTGCACTGGAACGCGGCTGGCTCACCGCCGCCGCAGTCGTTCCCAAACTGTCCGTGCGTGGGCGACCATCACAGGCTCGTCCAGGCTTTACAGCCGATGAGGTCCTGCAGCTTCGCAGTTATATGGCGTCCTGGTGCACCGCTCCGCGACGCGTGGCACAGCAGACCGAAATGCGACTGTTGCTGCGTGACTATGTGGAACTGTTGCTGATGACAGGAATGCGGCACGGCACTGAAGCAATGCGTGTGGCGTGGCAGCACTGGGAGTGGCACACCGACAAAAGCGGCAATAAGTTCCTGAGGTTGCGCGTCAGTGGCAAGACGGGGGCACGGTGGTTGATTGCCAAACACGAAGCCGTCGGGGTGTTGGAACGGATGCTGCGGCGTGATGCCCAGTGTCAGGGGCAGACACTGGATGCGGTGTTGGCCGCCAAATTGCCCTTCCGACTGTTTCGCTTCAGCACGGGCGAACAGCCCTATCACTTCAACGCGGTATTTCGTCGGCTGTTGACTGATTGTCACTTATTAAGGGACAGTCACGGAGAGGTGCGTACGCTGTACAGCCTGCGTCACACCTATGCCACGGCGGAATTGCTGGTAGGAACCGACATTCACACCTTGGCGCGGCAGATGGGTACATCGGTGGTAATGTTGGAGCAGCATTACTCCAAGTTGTCGGCCACGATGGCGGCGGGAAGGTTGGCTGGGTGATCGTGGCCGGCAAGGCTCGCACATCGGTGGAGATAGTCGCGCGTTTCTACGCCTCAATCCTAGCCGCTGACTTGAACATCCGTCTTCTTCAGCGGGCGGAGGGAGTGAGTGGGAGTGGTGATGTCGTGTTACGCGACAGTGATTCGGATGGGGCGGCGTGACGCTCAGCGATCTGCAGGACCTGCGCGAGCGTCCTTCGACCGTGGATCGCCCGATCTTTGGTGTCGAGGTGCAGGTGGCCGATGCCGATGATCGGCAGCTGCCCGCGGGCCAGGTGGGGACGTTGCGCTATCGCGGGCCTGGCGTCGCCGACAGTTTCTTCCAGGACCCCGAGCAGACCGCGATCCACTTCCGCGGTGGCTGGTTCTATCCCGGCGACCTGGGCGAGATCGATCCGGCTGGGTATGTGTTCCTCAGAGGCCGGTCCAAGGATATGATCATCCGCGGTGGGGTCAACATCTACCCGAACGAGATCGAGGATGTGCTGATGCAGTTGCCCGAGGTGCGGGAGTGCAGCGTGCTCGGCCTGCCCGATACGGATCTGGGCGAGAGCGTCGCCTGCGCCTGGTCACCCGTGGGCGCGATCGATGAGGCCAGGCTGATCGAACATTGCCGTCGTCACCTCGCGCCCTACAAGTTGCCAGCGCGCTGGATGCGGCTCGACAACCTGCCGGTCAACAGCGGCGGCAAGGTCGTCAAGGCGAAGATGCGGGAGATGTTTGGAGGGTAGGGGTCAATCCTTGCAGTTTTCCTGGCGGGTGCCGTTGCGGCCGACCGCGCTCTCCAGCGATATGGCGAGGCGCTCCGAGATGGCACGAGCGGCCCGCGTGACCGCGTCGGTATCCAGACCAGTGTCGACGCCGCATTCGGCAAACATCCGGGCCAGGTCCTCGGTCGGGAAATTGCCCGTCGCGGTTGGCGTCGCGACCCCGCCGCCGATGCCGCAGATCGAGGTCTCGAACCAGTCCACCCCCGCATCGAGCGCGCAGAGGATATTGGCGGGCGCGAGACCGCTGCGGTTGTGCACATGAAAGCCCAGCTCCAGAGCCGGCCAGCGATCGCGGATGCGGCCGAATCGCTCGGACACCTCGCGGGGATGCTCGAGGCCCAGGCTGCCCGCCAGATAGATCGAGCGCACCCCGGCATCCCAGGCCCGCGAGATCAGGTCCAGCACGCGCTCCTCCGGGATCGCATGATCGTAGGGACAGAAGAAGGCCATACCGATCGCCAGCACGAAGCGACGTCCGGCCGCCTCGACGACCCGATGGCTAGACAGCGCCTGCTCGAAAGCCGCGCTCATGCTCATGTTCTGGTTGCGGCGCGTGTAGGCCTCGCTCGCGGTCACCAGACCGATGACCTCGTCGCAGCCGGCGGCCACGGCCCGTTCGGCCCCGCGCGCGTTCGGCGCAAGCCCGCGGTAGTGGGTACCGGGTCGGCGATGGATCCGCGCCATCACTTCGTCGGCATCGCTCAGATGCGGGATCGCACTCGGCGACACGAAGCCCGTCACCTCGATCGTGTCAAAGCCCAGATCGGATAGCGTGTCGATCAGCCAGACCTTGTCGTCGGTGGCGACATGGCGGGACAGGCTCTGCAGCCCGTCACGCGGACCGACTTCGACGATGCGGGAGGTCTGGGGGAATCGGATCATGATGAGCTTCCTGTTCGGGCCGCAATGTCGATCGCATTTAGACCGGGGGCGCTGTGCGACCGAGCGCACGAAAGCCGGCCGAGATGATGATGCTGCGGACCACGTCTTCCGCTTCGGCCGGGCTACCGGTCTTGAGCACCCGCACGAACTGCGCGTGGTTATCCACGACCTGTTCGGGCGTGCTGTCGTAGGCTGGGTTGATCCGCTGCATGAAGAGCTTCAGCAGCACGATATTGTTGCTCCAGGCTTTCAGCAGTAGCGGATTGCCCGACGCAGTCACGATAGTCTCGTGAAAGACCGTGTCGAGTTCGCGCCAGCGCAGCGACTTGCCGCTGCTTGCCTGGTGCTCCATCTGCCGCGCGACCGCCGCGATCTGATTCAGCGTCTTTGCATCCCTGCGACCGGCCACCAGCCGCGCGGCCATGCCTTCGATCGTTGCCCGCAGGACGATCGTGTCGGCAATCTCGTCGATGTTCAACTGTCGTACATGCGCGCCACGATCCTCCCGGATCTCCAGCAGGCCGTCGGCGGCCAGCGTCTTGATCGCCTCACGCAGGGTTGCCCGGCTGACGCCAAGCCGTTCGGAGATCTGGACCTCGAGCAGGCGATCGCCAGGCCGCAACTCGCCGTCTCGAATGGCCTTCGCGAGCGCGTCGGCCACCACCGCGCTCAGCGAGCGGCGCTTGAGCGGAGCGAGACCTGAATCCGCTTCGGTCTTTCCTCGTATGAAGGTCATGCCCTGAAACCTGGGTCCGGCTCAATTGAAAAAGGGCCGCTCGATATCAGCGCGCGGGCGGCCTGCGCAGATGGTAGTCAGTTTCCTTCTGAAAGGCATGGCCCAGCGCGAGCAGTCTCGCTTCGTCCCACCATCGGCCGACCAGTTGCATACCCAGCGGCAGACCATCGGCCGTGAAGCCGCACGGTACTGACAGGGATGGCACCTCGACGAAGGACCAGACAAAGGTGAATCGCGTCAGGTCCCTGGTCGCGAGGATCATCGCCCGGCTCTGCTCAGCGAGCGGCGCAGGGCCTGCAACCGTCGGTGTCAGGATGCAATCGACCCGGCGGAACATGTCGTCGATTACCTGGGCCCAGCGTTCCTTAATCCGCATCGCGCGGGCATAGTCGATGCCGGTCGCCCGATAGCCGATCATCAGCCGCTCACGAATATCCTCGCCGAGCCCGGAGGCGGGATCCTCCAGCGCGGCGCGGTGGAAGTCGGCGGCATCGGCGAGCAGCATCGGGCTCATCACCGACTGGATCGAGGGTGCATCGGGGAGGTCGATCTCAATCAGCTCGACGCCGAGCGACTGGTAGAGCTTTCTGGCCTCATCGAGGCACCGCCCGAGGTCGGGGTGCAGATCATCGAAAAAGAAGCTGCGCGGCAGCCCGATCCTCAAGCCACGGACGCCCCGCCCGACGGCGGCGAGGAAGCTGTCGACCGGGCGTGCGACCGAGATCACGTCGGCCGGGTCGTGACCCGCGATCGCCTCGAGGACGGCAGCGACGGTCGAGACCTCACGCGCGAGCGGGCCAATCGTATCGAAGCGCGGGCTCACGGGCGTCGAGCCGGTATTGGGCACCCGGCCCACCGTTGGTCGCAGCCCGACCACGCCGTTGAGGGCAGCCGGGATGCGGATCGAGCCGCCGGTATCCGAGCCCAGCGAAGCGGCACACATCCCCGCCGCGACGCTGGCGCCCGAGCCGCCGCTCGACCCGCCGGGAATACGTTCGCGATCCCAGGGGTTGCGGCAAGGGCCGTGGTGTGGGTTCTGGGTGGTGCCGCCAAACGCGAACTCGTGGAGATTGACCTTGCCGATGATCAGCGCGTCGGCGGCCCGCAGCCGGGCGCACACCGTCGCGTCTACCGTTGGCTGAGTGCGGACACGAGCGGCCGATCCACGGTTGGTCGGCAGTCCGGCGACAACGATGTTGTCCTTGATCGAGACCACGCAGCCGCCCAGCGCGCCGGGCGCGCGACCGGCGGCCAGTGCCTGATCGACGCGCACAGCATCCCGGCGGGCCATGTCTGGAGCGACGGTGATGAAGGCGCGCAGGCGCGCATCCTGGGCCTCGATCGCAGCGAGGTGGCGTTCAAGCGTCTGGGCGGTGTGTCCGGTCATGGGCGGGTCTCCGCAGGCATCGAAAGGATGCGTTCAAGGTAAAGGCCGATCAGCAGCATCTCGGCGATCCGCAGATGGAAGGCCTGCACAATGCCGAGCACCAGACCGGTCGCGATCTCGCTGGCGACACCATCCGGGTTGATCGCAGTCAGCTCGGCATGGGCCTTTCGAAAGGACGCGCAGCCAAGCACAGGTGGCAGATGCGAGGCCACTGCCTCGATCACTCCGGGCGCCGCGGCCAGGTGGATCCAGAGCGTGGGGCGGATGCCAGTCTGGCCGGCCGGTCCGGCACCTGCGAGCAGGTCGATCGCCGCGCGCGCGCCAGTCGGGAGCCCTGCGAAATCCGGCACCGGCGGTACGATCGCGGGCGCCTGCGGCAGTTGACTGTCGGCGAACGGCATCGCTGGCGCGCCCAGCAGTCGTTTGACCACCGCGAGGTTGATACTGTTGCCGCGTTCGTATGACACCAGGATTGATCCCAGGACTCTCGGTCCCTGAGGCCGCCCGCCGCTCGACGGCAAACCAGCGATCAGCTGGCGGGCCCGGCCATTAAGCGCCGCAGCTTGAGCGGTGATCGTGGGTAACTCATCCCTGACCCGCTGCCAGCAGGTTTCGAGCGCTCCGATCGCGGCGAGCTGGCGCCAGATCAGGTTGACGATCGGCAGGCCTAGCCCTTGCCTGATGTCCGCATAACAACGTGCGATGGCACCGCTCGCGGCGGCCTCCGGAATTTCGTCGGTCATCCCGGATCCTACAAGCAGCCTGCTGCCGGATCCAGGTTCATGGATCCAGTACGATCGGCAGTGACAGGAGCGGCGCGTGCTGCTGCGCACCATAGACATCGGTATCGAATCGTGCCCCGGATGGCAGAGGTCGGTAGATGGAGAACTTCACCGCCCGGGCCATCGGGTAGTACGCGAAATCGACGATCTCCTCGGGCGGTACGCCGTAGAGCCGCGCGACCACCTCCTGCGTGAGCGAACCTGACTCCCGTACCCGCTCCAGCGTCTCGGGATCGGCGAAGATGATGTCGAAGGTGAACAGGAAGGGGCCTGCATTCTTGCTGCGAATCACGCGTGAGAGATCGGAGAGCTTCATTGGATCTGCTCGGTCTGGAAGGGAAACAGCCGCACCGGGTCGTCGATTTCCAGGAGATGATAGATGTTGAATTCGTAAACCGGTCCGGCTGGCAGGTCAGCTGGCGAGAATGGAAACGCCAGATTGCCGGCGGTGGCGATCCGCCCCGGATACGCCCAGTGCAGCGTGAGGCTGCGCGCCATCGCGCAGACCGTCTCGGCGAGCTCCGGGGTCATGGCGACGGCGTCGATCAGCAGGCCAATCTCGTGGCCTGGCGTGCGGATCGGTTCGAGTTCGCCCATCACGCCGTCACGGCCGTAAAAGCGGAAGCGCAGGTCGTAGTCGTCGCGTCGAACGGTGGATCCGAGATTGGCCACCAGCCGACGGGTCACACCAGCAGCGACCTCATCGAGTTGGGCGATCATCAGCGGGTCGCGGATGCCGGCTGGGGCGATATGCCGATAGCCGACCCGGCGGGCGCCCTCGAGTTTGACGGTCTGGCGTTCGGCCGGATGGAAGCGGCTGCCTCGCACCCTGACCCGGAGCGGGTCGGCTTGCTCGAAGCTCGCAGTTTTGAGGTCCACCGTCCCGCCCGGACCCGGCAGCCAGACTGGATTGCTTTTCTCGTAGAGCGTGTGGGCACCGACCGACTCGATCGTGCAGGCCTTGGCCGCGTGGGGCGTCTCGACGATGAAATGATCAGCGTGCAGTTGCCCCATCAGCAGGTCGGAGCCTTCGACGGGCACCGCGGCCTGGCCGCCGCACTCGAGGATTTTACCCAGATGAAAGGCGAGTCCGCGCTCGTGACCGCACAGGACGGGCCAGGCGGCGACGTTGGCCACATCCCAGGCGCGACCGCAGACCAGGATGTCGCAGCCATCGGCGAGTGCGGCCACCATCGGCTCGATGCCGATCTGGGCGACGACATGCTCGGCGGAATCGATGTCCTCCCGGGTCAGATCCTTGCGGGTCTCGAAGCGGTGGATCCGGCCCTCGGCAAGTGCCTGTCGCAGGGATTCACGTGACAGCTCGCTGTCGATCGTTGCCAGCTTGAGGGGCCCCAGACCTCGGGCAGCCACGATCGATTTGACGATATTGACCACGAAGGCGAGCTGGGAGGCGGTGCCCGCACCGCCTGATGAGCCGATGACGACCTTGGCCGCCTGCCGTCGCGCGGCGGGCAGTAACAGGTCGAGATCGCGCCGCACCATGGTGGCGCTGACGAAGGGCCGGCCGCTGCCCAGGTAATAGGGACCTGGGTCGGTCGAGCCCGCGTCGATCGCCAGCAACTGAAAGCCGCGTCGCTCGGCCTCCTGGAGTGATTCGATCGGAAAGCCGTAACCCAGCATTCCGTGGGAGAGGATCGAGACCGGGGAGGCGGGGCGTTCGGCCGTCGGCTGCATTCAGTTGTCTCTGCGTTGATCAATCAGGCTAGCGGGCCAGCATGATCGAGGGCAGCCACAGGGTGGCGGCTGGTATGAGGATGATCGCCACCAGCACTGTGAGCAGTGGCAGGTAAAAGGGCAGGGCGGCCCGGATGACCTGGTGCAGCGGCACATCGGCGATTTTTGCTGTGACGTAGAGGCTGAAGCCGACTGGCGGCGTCACCAGCCCGATCATCAGGTTGACCACCACCATGATCCCGAACTGGACTGGCGGGATGCCCAGCGAGTTGGCGAGCGGCGCGAGCAGTGGCACGAAGACCAGCATCGCCGCAGTCGAGTCCATGAACATGCCGATGATCAGCAGCACGATGTTGATCATCAGGATCAGCAGCGCGCGGTCCATGCCGGCGGTTGCAGAGACGAAGTCGCGGGCGACACCCTCGAACGTGATCATCCAGCCGAGCAGCGCGGCAAACCCCAGCAGGATCATTACGGTCGCAGTGCCCTTCATCGATTGCACGCAGCAGTCGATGATCCTGGCGACATCGAGCGTGCGGTAGACGAAGACGCCGATCAGGGCGGCATATCCCGCCGCGACCGCACCAGCCTCGGTCGGCGTCATGATACCGGTGAAGATGCCGCTCAGGATGATCACCGGGGTGAGAAGAGGGAGCGTCGCAGCCCGCGTCGCCCGGATCAGCTCGCGCGCCGAAAAGGGCTCGCGGGTCTCGGTGAGCTGCATCCTGCGCACGGCGAACGCCGAGTAGGCCATCAGCGCGAGTGCGACCAGGATGCCTGGGATCACCCCGCCGAGGAACAGGGCGCCCACCGACACCCCGGTGATTGCGCCATAGACGATCATTGGGATCGATGGCGGAAAGATCGGTCCGATCGTCGATGCCGATGCCGTGAGCGCTGCCGCGAATGGCGCGCCGTAGCCTTGCCGGGCCATCGCTGGAATCATCACCTTGCCGACTGCCGCGGCATCGGCGAGCGCCGAGCCCGACATGCCGGCGAAAATCAGCGAGGTGGCCACATTGGTATGCGCGAGGCGACCGCGCACGCGCGACAGCAGCGCGCTCGCGAAATCGACGATCTTCTGAGTGGCTCCGCTCGCGTTCATCAGGTCGCCTGCGAGCAGGTAGAGCGGGATCGCGAGCAGGATACTCGAGTCGATCGCGTTGGTGATCAGCGGCGCCACCGTGCTGGCGGGCAGGTCGGCCGTGATCAGGTAGAGCGCGCCAACCGCGCCGATCGCGACTACCAGCGGGAATCGCATCAGCACCAGCAGGATCAGCAGGCCTGAGGTCCAGGCGACCAGGGTCAGTCCGGACGACATCATGCACCTCCCGGGAGTGGACGCCGGCGGTAAAGGAGTAATTGCTCAGCGAGGATCAGCGCCTCGACCGCGGCCATCAGGCCGACGCCGCCCACGACGGCCGTCCGCATGACGCTATAGGACAGCGGCACCGAGGCGAAGGCCTGCATCGCGGTGCTGGCGATGGTCGGAAGCCCGCCTATCGCGACATAGCCGAACAGCGCGATCGCGACAAGGGTCCGGACCAGATCCAGCAGGGTCGGCCGGTCCTCGTCGCTGGCGCCGAACATCTCCAGGCGAAAATGCTCGCGACTGCAGGAGGCGCTTACCGCGCCCAGCGCCACGCCCCAAATCAGCAGGATCCGGGTGGTCTCGGGGATCCAGACGATGTTCAGATCGAGCGCCCGGCCCAGCACCAGGCCCAGCAGCAGTGTGGTGATCAGGAAGGCCGCGAGACCTGCGGCCCACCCGAGCAGACGCCCGATCAGCGCGCGTGTGCGCAGCAGCCCCTCAAGCGATGACGTGCGCTGCCCGCTCATCCGTCGGTGCCTCAGCGCGCGGCCGCAACGATCGCCGCGTAGGTTTCGGCGCCGAGGAATTTCGGTCCGATCTTGTCGAGGATCGGCCGTGCGCGGGCCCGGAAGGCCGCCTGATCGACCTCGTTGATGGCTGCCTTCGCTTTGGTGATCGCGTCGAGATTGCTCTGCTTCTGATCGTCGATGGCCTTGGCAGCGACGGCCTTGCCTTCGTTGAAGAGCTCGGTCATCAGGGTCCGGACGCCGGGGGCGAGTCCTTTCCACCAGCGGACATTGACATAGATGAACTCGGGTGCCCGCACATGTTCGGTGAGGCTGACGAACTTTTGTACCTCCTGCAGTGAGAAGCCGACGATGGTAGGGAGCGGATTTTCCTGGCCCTCGATCGTGCCTGACTGCAATGCGGTGTAGACCTCGCCGAAATTCATCGCCACCGGCTCCGCGCCCAAGTCCTTGAAGGCGTTGAACAGGATCGGAATCTCGGGCACCCGCAGCTTGAGCCCGCGCAGGTCATCGGGCGTGCGGATCGGGCGCTTCGAGTTGGTCATCATGCGCGGCGCCCGTGGGTAGGCCATCAGCACATTGACGGTGCGCGTGCGCTCGAGGTCCGCATTCCAGGCTTGGGCGAGCGGGCTCTCGAGCACGCGCTCGACGTGCCCGAAGTCGTTGAACAGCCAGGGCGCGAAGAAGGAGTTGTAGTTGGCATTGATGCCGAAGCCAGAGGCGTGGATGTTGACCGTGCCCGCCGACAACTGCTCGAAGGTCGCGAGGTCCTGTCCGAGCTGGCCCGAGGGGAAGAAATCGATCCGGATTGCGCCCTTGCTGCGGCTCTGGGCTTCGCGGATCACATGATCCATCGCGACGCCGAGCGGCTCCTTGGGCGAGACGATCATCGTCATGCGGATACGGGTGGCGGGCAGCGACTCGGACTGGGCGCGGGCGGCCGAGCCGATGGTCGCCAGGGCCGCGCCTGCGGCGACATTTCTAAGCAGGGTGCGACGAGCAGTCATGGGATTCTCCTGATTCTCAGAATGTCGACAGTATCAGAGGCCATCGCGCCTACTCAAGGTTTTTTTACCGACAGATTTTTCTTGCCGACGCTTTGCCGCCGACAGGCTGGATAGCCGCAGTGCCTGCGGTCACCGCCCTCGCAGCTGGTCGATCAAGCCGGCGTCCGGACGCTGATAGCTCCATCGCCGACTGACCGACTGCTGGAGTCGTGCCCGGGCCTGGATCATCATCCCGGCGTTCAGCAAGGTGAGGCCGACGCAGTCGAGAATCGTGGCTGAGGCGATCGTCCTCACGCCATGGGCGTAGAGCACCTCCGATAGCAGGCACTCTGCTGGAATCACGACATCCGCTCCCTCGTCGATCGCCCGCTGAGCCACCGCCGTGAAGTCAGCGATCAACTCGTCCGGCGCTGCGAACTCGCGATCAACGGCTGCCTCGTCGCGATGCGTCTGCAATAAGTAGGCGCCTGACAGTCGAGCCTCGAGTCCATGACGTCGAACGACGCCGCGCAGTCGGCGTGCGTAGGAGGGCGACAGGCTCACAAGCGCAAACTGATCGCCCAGTGAGCAGGCGGCGAGCATCGATGCTTCAGCGAGCGACACGACCGGGACCTCGAGCACCGAGTGCGTTTCCTGAAGGAACGGATCGCTGAAACTGCTGATCACGAAAGCGTCGAACCCCTCGCGTTCGGCATCGATTTCGAACTCGATCGAATCCTTCTGGAGCATCAGCTTCGCATAGGGGTACCGGTGCACTTCGGCAGGCATGCGGCCGCCATATCGGGCTTCGTTGACGCAGTTGAAGCGAACCGTGGTGCTGCCACCGCAGGCCTCGAGCGCGTGTGCCGCGAGCGCCTCGGTGTAGTTCGGCAGACTGCGGATCGGAGCGAGGGACTGCTATCAGATCTTCATCTTTTCCCCTAGACTGAACCGATTCTCGCGCACTTTGGGAGCTATCGGCGAGCTGCTGCCGCATCGCTGGCAGCCTCGCCAGCCGGTGGTGATCGCTTAGCTCCGTCACAGCGGGCTATATCCTCGAAGGTGTACTCGTGTCCACGCCAAGTTGGTGGACACGTGTCCACTATGCGTTGACGTGGACACTATCGTTGCTCTGATCGTGAACGCTGACAAGAATGTGTTCCCCGGACAGGAAATCGCGGTCAAGGTGTGTTGCCTGTACGCTTACGATTATCAGTTTCTCAACGCCATTCGATAAGCCACTCGCCGGATCGAGTTTGGAAGTAATCGTACGGTGGTTCGGATTAGCCAGTTGGAAAGAAACTCGCCAAGGGTAAAAAAGCCCGTGCGGTACATTCGATACAGCATCGCTGACTCAATCGGAATCTGTGCCAATCCACCCCGGCGCTTATACATCTCCCGCCCGCCCCGGTCCCTCGTCGTTTTGTGTGGAAACCAAGTTGATAATCCTACTGTTGATGCCTGTCGGCTGTGGTCATGTGGTCAGGTCGCGAAGCGGGCTGTCCACATGTCCATAGCCAGCGAACGTCTGAGCGGGAGCGATACAGTG
>SXGR01545157.1_pt1 | contig 11896 bp, 9 predicted proteins | sample 3174711 | NCBI WGS metagenome assembly SXGR01 (sample SAMN11356860, study PRJNA531348) | freshwater metagenome | isolation source: freshwater sample F1-60 | place: China: Fuxian Lake, Yuxi | collected 2017-12-25
AAATCGTCCATGGCTGACAAATCCTTTTGTCTGGATGCGAAGTTAGGCAACCCAGGCAAGAATCATGACAGCTGTCATTACGAAAGGAAAGACCGAAAACAGCGTTTTCCCCCGGGAAAATCAACCGGCCGGGAATTGCTGGTTGCGAAGCAACAAGGTTCCAAACTCCCCCGGTCTCCAAAAAAGCCAAAGCGGATCCAGCAAGGGCTTGGCCCAAAAGGTCCCTTCGGGAAACGAAATTCGTTGCCATGGCAATTCCACTGGAGCAATGAAGGTGCAGTTAACCCTTGGTTACCACCACCTTCAGTTTTTGGACGAGGTCTTCACTTAGCCGGATGTCAATTTGGTTTGTGCCAAACGCAAGTTGGTGTTTTTGAACGAGTATCTGTATCGGTTCGATGGGGAAACCGCGGTATTGGAGCTCGGTTGCAAGGTTTTCCGCATCCCAGTGGATGGCTTCGGGGCCAACATCAAGCGTCAATCCGGAAAGTTGATGAGCCACCTCAAGCCGAAAAGCCCGCATCAATTCGATTCGGTTCCTGAGGTCCTGCTCGGTGGCTTTGTCGGAAAGGCGCAAAAGCCAGCGGCTGACGAGGCCGATCTCGTCCTCCCTAAGGGCCAAAGCATGAACAGAGGGTGACTGGGTGGAATCGGCCAGAGCACCTCGGCGTAGCACTTCCAGGGGCTCGGCCATTTTTCTTGCAATGATGGAAATCAAAACAATAATGATTACCGAACCGACGGCAAAAACTCCGAGAAGCTGGATTCCAAGCACATAGACTGGTTCGGCCAAAAGTGTTTCCGGAACAAGGAATACCAATTTCCACCCGGTGCGTAACGAGGTAAACCAAAGTATGCGTTGGGGGATTCCCTCGAGTGATACCATGAGAAAACCGTCCGGGGTTGCGCTGATCTCCTTGCCCATAGGTAGTTTGGTGATCGATACCCCTTCCGGATTTTGCGGGGTGGGCAAGAACCTGTAATCCGTGTGGGAGATGATGTTTCCGTGAGGGCTACAAATGAAGCCCGTTTCGTTGAGAGACCGTTCGCCAATTCCAGGCGGTCGGAGTTGGAGCCTTCGACGAACACGCTCCAAGGCTTCAATGCGAATGTCAATTCCCACAATTCCCTTGAAAACACCAGCAGGATCAATCACCGGTGCGGTTACCGAAATGACCCGTTCCTCCGAACCACCAAGGTCAAAATAGGGCTCTGAAATAAACACCTTTTGGGTCTGTTTTGGTTTGTGATACCATGCCGAAACCGGGGACTCCTTGTGAAAATCGTAGCGGATCGGCTCTCCAGGTTGGACCTTATCATTTTTGCTGTTTCGGCGAAACCAGGTCAGGCTTCCGGGGTCTCCTGCGGGAAGGCCGTCGGCCGCAAGGTACAATGCGGTAGCTTCCTCGGGGGTGAGAGAAGCCAGGGTGGATTCCAAAAGGGCGGCCGCATCTGCCGGGGGTCGGGCCTTTGTCCCCCAGTGAATGGCAAGGGCCCGGGCAATCGACTCGGCAAGCGTTTCCAAACGGTCGAGCCGATCGTCGAGACTGGCTGCCGCTGCCTGGAGTTGGTTGATTGCAACCGTGTCAACCTGGTGAAATAGTGACCTTCTGACAAAGATCCAGGTCAACATGCCGACAAACAAAAGCCAGCCAAGCAAGAAAACTACCAAAACCCATCGCAAACGGGCGGAAAAAGACAAGTTTGCCTTGGTACCCAAGGCGGGGGTGTCCATAACGGAATGGATATTGCTCATGATTCGTCTCCCACATTCCTTGGGGTCGAGTCCGGTGACGACCTATACTTCACCGCCTGGTCCCGGGGAAAAGGGATCGCCTCGTTTGAGTCTGGTTTGGCATAATCGGAAACTTTTTTGTGGAGAGTGTTTCGGTTGATTCCCAACCGGCTGGCTGCCTTGACCTGGACATGATCGCATTCCTCCAGCACCTGCTCAAGGAGTTCCCGTTCCACGGAACCGACAATGTGTTCATGGAGCAATCCATCAGGAAACTTCAGGATACCAGCCCTAACCAATTGACGAATCAACCCTTGGACATCTCCCGGGTTTCGAATGCCTTTTGTTTTGGAGGATAAAAACCTGCGGGGAGGATGACCCGGAGGTGCGATATCGTCCGAGGTTGCCTGTTTCCCCCCACTAAGAACGACGACTCGGGCCAGATAGTTTTCCAATTCCCGGACATTTCCCGGCCAATCATGGGCCAAAAGCCTATCCATCAGGGTTTGGTGAATTTCGGGAACGACAACCCTATTGAGAATGGCGTGTTTTTGAACAAAGTGTTTTGCCAGAAAGGGAATATCCTCCCTTCGTTCCCGCAAAGGGGGTAAATAGATGGGTACCACATTGAGCCGATAATAAAGGTCGTCACGGAAATTTCCCGCCTCAACCTCGTCCTCAAGGAGCTGGTTGGTTGCCGCAACCACCCGTGTGTCGACCCGGATGGTTCTGCTTTCCCCCACGCGCTCAAATTCGTTTTCCTGAAGCACCCTGAGGAGCTTTACCTGCAATTTGAAACTCATGGAGGAGATTTCATCGAGAAAGATGGTTCCGCCATGGGCGGCCTCAAATCGGCCGGTTTTGTTTTCAATGGCCCCGGTAAAAGCACCCTTTACATGGCCGAATAATTCGCTTTCCAAAAGGCTTTCATTGAGGGCTCCGCAATTGACCCGGACATAGGGTCCATCATTTCGTGGGCTCAGATTGTGGACGGCTCTTGCCACCAGTTCCTTGCCCGTCCCCGTTTCCCCCATTATCAGGACGGTGGCATGACTGGGGGCCACCTGCCGAACCAGCCTGAATATTTCACGAATGGAGGGAGCCTCCCCAACCACACCGGGCAGGGGAGCATCCAGGGCAACAAGGGCCTCCGTTCGGCTGGGTGAAACCATAGTCGTAGTCAAAACTCAAAAGTAAGGGAATAGGAAATTCCCCTCAAAAAGAGGGACCCAAGCCCTTTCTGTTAGGATAACGGATTGGGCGAAAAAGTCCGTGAACATTGAATGGGAAGTTGTTTGATATAAAAATATATGCTATTGTTTGCGCTTGCATTACGCCTGGATTTTGCCAAATCCCTTTTTTTTACCAACAAAGGACCCCTTCAATCATTGGTTTTTCGAAGGAAGATTAGTGTGCCTTTTCCAAGGTGATCCTTGGAAACCACGGTTAGTTCACGCAAAACCCGCAAAGGTCAACACTTCGGGGTTCCCGGAAGGTTTGTTGGGCAAAACTTTTGTGGCGTTGGAACATACTTCTCTTGTAGAATTAAAGAATCTGGCTCATCCTTTTCTTTCCCCACTTTTTGCATTTTGTATCCAGGTTCCATTTGAACCCTGATACACATCTGAAAAACGAGGTAATCATGGCAAGTTTCCGTCAGACCTGCCCTAGTTGCGAAGACCCGGTCCTTATCAAGGACCAAAACCTCGTGGGCAAGAAAGTGGATTGCCCCAAATGCAAATACAAATTCATCGTGGAACCTCCCGAGGGAGAGACCCCGGCCAATGCCAAAAAGCCTCCCAAAGGAAAGGCCCCCAAGGGGAAAAAAGGGCGTAGCCAGGACGCCGATGAGGAGGATGACGAAGACGATGATGATTCGGATGGGTCGGTCAAGACCAACAAGAAAAAGAATATGGTCCCTATCCTGGTAATTGCCGGGATTTTGTTAGCAGCTTTGCTAGGGGGGGGTGGCTTCCTCCTTTTAAGCGGTGAGGATGATGGTCCCAAGGCCAAGGTGGTGCCCCCAAAAAACCAGGGGGGGCAAGTTGCCAAAAACGAGGGTAATGGTGGGGAAAACAAGGCTGATCCTCAAGGGGCCCCGATGGGTGACCCCGTCGTTCCACCTGCGGGGGTCCAAGCCAAGCCGCCTGTTCAAGCGGTGGGAGGCTACAGCTATCCCAACCTTGAAACCCCTGACCTATCCAATTTGATTCCTCCTGAAACCGACTTTTTAGCCAGGATCAATCTGCACAAAGTCCTGAACTCCAACCTCGGGAAGGCCTTTTTTGAGACCCCTGGGGCTTTCAACAAAGTCGCTTTCAGCAAAAGTATGGGATTTGAGGTGGACCAGGTTCACCAAGTCATTGTTGCAAACAATGTCAAACCCCAAAACCCTTGGACCCTGGTGTTCCTGAGGACCACTTCACCCATAGATCCTGAGACCGTCATTCGCTTTCTGGGGGGGCGTAAAGAGCCGGTAAAAGTGGGTTCAGGCAGCTTTGACTTGGTCGCCTTCCAAAAACGGGTGGACAGTTTCTCCTCCACCTTGATTCATATGGGCAAATTGTTGGTGAACCGTCCCGTTTCGGAAACCACCTCCCCGGAAATGGCCCTCATGTTCCTGGACCCATCCACCATTCTTTTCTGTGATTCCAAGGCACAACTGGCTGAGTATGCAACCAAGGAATTCCTTCCCTGTCTTGAACGCATTCCAAAAATCCTCCCCCCACCCCGGGCGGAACCCAAGGTGGAAAAGCCACCAGAAGAGGGAGCACCCATGGGTCCTCCAGGGTTCCCCATGGGTGGGTCAGGTGGTCCTCCTGGGTTCCCTATGGGCGGCTCAGGTGGCCCTCCGGGGTTCCCCATGGGTGGGTCAGGTGGCCCTCCGGGGTTTCCGGGTGGACCAATGGGTTTGCCGGGTGCCCCGGTTGGAATCGGTGGAACAGGTGGTCCAAACGCCCCCGCTTCGGGTGCAATTGGGGACCCAACGGTGGTGGTTACACCCCGCACCGTCCTAATTCCGGATGTGAACCATGTGCGCCATTTTTTCTCGGTTTCCAGGCCGGTTCAGCTCCTTCTGGATTCGGTGGAAGGGAACAACGATCAAACCGCACTCATTACCTTTGCAGGCAATGCGTCCCTTTTGACCAACCCCCAATCCCCCCTTTCAGGATACTTGAAGAGTGGGGTAACCCAGTCCATTGAAGGGCTTAAATCAGGTTTGGGAACTGCCGCCGCTAGCCTCCTTTGGAAAGGCCTGGAAATTGGTTCCGCCGGGTACCAATTTGCGGTAACCATTCGTGAATTTGATCCGCAGCACCTGTACATGGATTTGGGAATTCGCCCGGACATCCCGGATTCCCTGGATGAATTGGACCCGATATTGATTAGTTTCCTGAACCTTTGTCCCAAAGTTTTCAAAGATCAATTTGGGTTGGATGTGGCCAAGCCTGCCATAACCACTGTACACACCACTTTAGCCAATCCAAATAGTGCCCCAGGGGCTCTTGCAGGAGGACCTGGTGGCTTTCCTGGACCTCCCGGACTTGGCGGACCCGGTGGTTTTCCCGGCCCACCCGGGCTTGGCGGACCCGGCAGTGCCCCGGGTGGAATGGCCGGCAAAGGGGGTGGAGGACCGGCTTTGGGTGCCCCTCCTGGTGGTTATGGCGGTCCCATGGGAGGCATGCCAGGGATGATGATGCCTGGTATGCCAGGAATGCCAGGTGGCGATTTTCAAGGCGGCGGAGCGACCGGAGCCACCCAACCGACCTCTGGATCCAATTTTTTGGCGTACAACGGCCAAAAGGAATTTGTTCTTTTGCAAAGCTATGTTCCCTTTGCCGAAAAATCGACCAATTTCAATGCCGTTTCCGCCGTTCTTGGTCAATGGGCCGTTCGAACCTGCAGTCAGATTGAGGGCTTCAATCATTTTAACGGCATCCATGAATTGGCCATGAGGCTCAGGAATTTCGCAGCCGGAGCCCAGTCATTGCCTCGCGGCACGGTCGGCAAACAAACCAATCGGTCGGTTTTTACCCTGACTCCTGACCTAAGGGCGTCGTGGTTGGCCGAGCTGACGCCTAACCTTTTTACCACCGTAAATACTCCATTCCCTTACAACCAGGATTTGCCTTGGAACTGCGAAAAGAACCTCGGCACCGCCGGGTTGGTGATCCCTTCTTTCGTGGACACAACCCGACCTGGAAGTTCCAGTCTATTGCAACTTTCACGAATAAACTCGCCGGTTGCGGCTACCAGTTTTGTTGGGGTAGGTGGCATCGGATCCAAAGCCGCCACTTTCCAGGGGAGGACACCCGATGAAATCAGGAGGTTGGGAGCTTTTGGTTACGACCGGGCCACCAGGCTCATCGACATCCTCGACGAAAAGGCAAGTACCATCATCGTTTTGGAGGTGCCTCCCTCGCGTCAAGCCCCATGGATCGCCGGGGGTGGTGCCACCATTCGCACGATTAGCGAACAGGGTGACCCCCTGGCCCCTTTCCTGTTGGAAAAGGTCCAGGATCCCATCACCAAAAAGGAAACCAATGGCACTTTTGCCATCATGGGTGACTTCAAAGTGCGATTCATCAGGGGCGACATCAAGCCGGAAACATTCCGGGCCATGTGTACCATTGCCGGTGGTGAAAAGATTACAAACCTCGATGCCTTCGCGCCGGTGGTTGTGGACCCTGCCGCAGTCATGGAGGCTCCGGTTCCCTTGGTCGACAGTACGGTTCGCTAACCGTTGGGAAATTGGCGGCTCCTTTTGCCGGGTTTTTGTCCTTCCTTTGGGTTGGATGAATTCCGGGGGTGTCCTCATTTGGAACCCTCGGAGGGAATTTGGTTCCGTCTCAGGTTCTCTCCCACCTGCGAAGGTTAACCTAGGTCCGCATTACAATCATTAACCAAAAAAAATTCCTTGATCCGGAAACCGGCTAAACGGGTTCAGTTCCCGACGGAAAACGGAAGGGACAAAGTGGTTTGTTTGGGTTTTTCATTTTCCGCCGCATCGAAGACCCGGTCGATCCGGTTTCCCGATGGGTCTTCCAAATCCCAACCAAGTTTTATGCGATATTGACCCGGGATCCAGGGGCCTTTGGACCGGAAACGGGCAATGGTTTCAAAGTTACCGACTTCCCAGGAACCCGAAACCCCTTGTTCCTGGCGGTTGGTTATGTGCAATTGGCTTTGAAGTAGGGCGTGGTCAAGCGGTTTGTTCAATCTGATTTCCAGGAAACCTTCGCTGGTTTTGGGGGGCACCACATTCCAGAGGGAAGGGTTAATTTGTTCTCGGACAGCCGGACCAACCTTGATCGTTTTGCGCCATCCTTTTTCGAGGGGCTTGCCGGTGGCATCCTCAAAGTCCCTTTCGACCTCCAGGTTGTAGGTATTTCCCGCCTCCAAAACGGGCCCCTCTTCCTCCAGAGGTTTAAGTCCTCTTTTGATGCGTCCAGGATCAATGAACAGGGTCAAGCGGGTTTGCTGGGCATCCCAAAGTTCCTCATCCAATTCCAAAAACGGAAGTTCCAATAGCTTTCCCTGTCCATTCCGGATGTGAACCCGTGATGCTGCCTGCCCCTTTTTCATGGGCTGGCTGAAATGGATGTAAAAGCGAAGGGTATTTTCGGGGATTTTTTCGGCTGAAGGGTAGACGGCCTTGACCCTTGTTTCAGGTGAAGGCATTTGGTCCCAGGTAAATCGCCAATTCCCTGGTTTTTCCAAAACCCCATTTTTGGAGTTAAAATCGAATCGAATGAAATGTTCCACCTTGGGGGGAACGGGAAACCTTGGAGCAAACCAAAGAATTCCGTCCTTTACCCCGTGGCTTCCCAATATGGGCTGGTCGGCTGAAACACCTACAAAAAAGGCTTTTTTTAGGGCGGTTTTATCCTTTAATTCCAAAAGTGTACCAGGCAAAAGGCCGTGGATTTCAAAACGCCCGGTGGCAAACTCACCACCAGGCACCTGGAAACGAAAGCTGATCTCCCGGTCACCCAAAGGGGCTGTAAACGGCAGAATTGCCATAATTACAGTGAAAATCATGGGACACCGTTGAAAGCAGGGCCTTTAAAAGTGTCTCGATCAGGGGAGTACAATGGTCTGGATCTGAACCCCTTTGGGTGTACGGATCAGAAGAACGGCATGGGTTTCACCCATTTTGTCCAAATGTTCCACCCCTTTTAGATCCGCGATCGATTCATACGAAAGGCCGGCTTTGTCCCCAACCCTTTCCACGATCGCATCGACCTTTTCGATGTCCTCCAGGGCCACTTTCATGACTCCCCTGGCGCTATTTGCCATCAAAGCGTAGGGCTTGTTTCCTTTGGTGTAGGTCACCATGTCAAGGGGGCGATTTCGATTCCCAAGTTCGGCTACCGTGGTTCCCTTTACTTTGGCTCCATCCGTAAGTTGGGAGACTGGAATGCGAACCAGCGGGGTGCAGGTGTAGGCGGCAAGGATTTCCTCCTTGCCGTTGACATCTAGCGGGGTAAAGGTGCGAACCGGTGATGCGGTCTCGAATTTGCCGTGGGCACCGTGGTAGATCTGGATCCCGGATGATGCAACTTTGCCCGAGAAGGGATAGGGGATGGACCTGAGGGTGGAGGCGAATTCTTCATTGGAAAGACCCGCCACAAAGACCTTGCCTTTGGCATATTTAAGAGAGGTGATAGCTTCCATGCGTTTGTTTCCTGCGGCCACAGGATTGCCTAGTTCAATGCTTGTATGCAAAGCGGATTCCAGGGAAACCTCTTTGAGATCTCCGTTTTCTCCCAATACAAACAACAAGGGAATCGCATCGGGGCCTTTGCCCCTTGAAACGGCAAGGTAGATGCGTTTTGAAGCGGGGTTTACGGCCAAATCGTTGATGACTATTTCCGCCGGTTTGACACCCAGGACGGAAGCCAGTTTGGCATCAATTCCCTCGGCGGAAAGGGGACCAGCCGAGGTTGATTGGGTGTCTCCGGTTGCAAGGGCATAGATTTTGGCCCCTTTGGGATCGCCCACAAAGAGGATACCCTCCGGACCAAAGGCAATTGGTCCGCCCGAGAGCAGAGCGACCTTTCCGGCTTTGGGTTCTTCGGCTAAGGCGGGCATTGCCGTCCAAAGAGGAATCAAAACCAATCCCAAAACACAAGGACTTATCGCTCGACATGGATTCCAGCTAATCATGGAGACCTCATGGGTTGTAGGTGAAAGGCGAAAGACGGTCGCCCTGTCTGTTAAGCGGAACAGGAGGGGACATTCTGGTACCGCTTTGGGAATTATGGATGAAGGGCCCAGGGTTCACCAGTTGAAACCCAGGAAAAAACCGTCGGGGGATGGAATTTAAGTTGACAAACACAATCATGAAAGTTATCATGACCTTTATGATCAAATTACTTTTTAGGAGGACCCCTATGACCCGTTTTCGTTCCGGTTTCACCCTCATCGAGTTGCTGGTGGTCATCGCCATCATTGCCGTTTTGATTGGCCTGTTGTTGCCCGCCGTTCAAAAGGTCCGGGAGGCCGCCAACCGAATGAGTTGTCAAAACCATTTGAAACAGATTGGTTTGGGGGTCCACGCTATCCATGATGCTACAGGTGCCATCCCCTCCAACCTTCGACCACCTTTAAACAACACCGTTCGGGTTCGATGGCTAACCCATTTGCTTCCCTATCTGGAACAGGAAAACATATTCCGGGCCTACAACCAAGCGGTGAATTGGTCCGACCCTTTGAACCTCCCGTATACCAGCGTGAAGATAAAAACTTTCCTTTGCCCATCGACTCCTGAGGCACCCTTGGACGGTGCTCCTGATACCACCCCGGCTTGGATCCCCCAGCTTGGAAACAGCGATTATGCCGGGTTTTATGGTGTTCACCCCTCCCTCGGAACGGGCGGATTGGTCGATACCCAGTCGGTCGGGAATAACAATGGAGCCATTTCAAAGGTCTCCAAACTGCGCTTTGCGGACTTTACTGATGGACTTTCCAACACCATCCAAGCCACCGAGTCGGCAGGACGGCCAAATCTTTACAGGAAGGGGATCCTTGTCGCTACCGCCTCCACCACAAGCCGCGTCAATGGAGGTGGATGGTGTCGCCCTGCAAGTGAGATTCCTTTCCTATATGGCTCCAATGAAACCGGCACCACGGCACCTGGCCCCTCCGCCATCAATGTAACCAACGGAATCGACTACATTCAGGCAGGCGGGCCCTCCTCCACTGTATTTGGCACAGACGGAACGGGACAGGTTTATTCCTTTCACTCAGGCGGAGTAAACAGTTTGATGGGTGATGGATCCGTCCGATACCTCAGCGCATCCACCAACATCCGCTCATTGGCAAGGCTCGTGACCCGTAACGGTGGAGAAGTGGTTCATGATTAATACTTGTTTTGGAACTGGCGTAAACAGAGGTGGTTTGTGGCCTTATGGATTGGGAAAGATTCCTCGCCTACAATAAAACCAGGTGCCGGAAACGAACCATCCGGTTTACTTTTATCCTGAATTCCCTGGAGAATCATTCCCTTGATAGACACCCATGTCCATCTTTTTTCGGGACCTGGGGACCCTGGGTTTCCAGCCCACAAGGATGCCCCCTATCAACCCAAAGCGCGTTTTGGACCAAAGGAATTAACCGCCCTTATGGGCCCCGCCGGGATCGAAGCTGTCGTATTGGTCCATCCCGAACCCTATCAGGATGACCATGGATGGCTGCTTTATTGTTTGGACGCCTTGCCCGGAATAAGCAAAGGCATTTGCCACCTTTTCCCGCAAAAGGCCGACACTCCCAAACGCATTGCCGAGTTGGCCAAGGATAAACGCATCGTGGGAGTTAGGCTTCATGCGTATGCACCCAACCGGTTGCCACCTTTAAACCTTGAAACCCTTGGGGCATTTTGGTTCGCGGCGGCAAAATCCGGGCTTTTGGTTCAGTTGCATCTTGAGCCACGATATGCCCCGGCCTTTACTCCCTTATTCGAGATGTTTTCCGAGGTTAAGGTGGTTATTGACCATTGTGGTCGCCCTTTGCAAGGAACCCCCGCCGATTTCCGGCACATTCTGGATTGGGCAAAGTTTCCTCAACTATTCATGAAATTAAGTATGCTCACCCCTACGGATCAATACCCTCACCGGGACATTGGTCCCATGGTAAAGGACCTTGTGGAGGCCTATGGACCGGAAAGGCTTTTGTTTGGTGCCACCGTACCCTGTAACCTTCCAGAAGAAGTAGTCCGACACAAGGAGAATTTATTGGGGCTTTTGGGAAGCCATGATATGTTTATTAGCCAAAAAGTTTTTCAGGACAATGCCCGAAAACTATTTGGTTTTGGTGATCCAAATGACCACACCAATTAAATGATTTTGCCCACTTTGCTTTGAAATTCCACGCCTATGGGAAGGGCAATATTCATGAAATCGGAATTCTTAAATCTCTTCATTCTGGCTCAAGTATCCTAATGCTCCCAGAGCGTAACCTTTTTTTATAATCCATTCCGTTTGGCTTTTTTCAGCCACTCCTGGTGTTTGGTTCCCATCGCCTGGATTTGGGCTTCCCGGCCCCCGTCCGGAGAATGGGTCAACACCAGTTGAAGCCGGTCCGATGGTAACAAAAGGCCAACCCGATCCGCCCACTCCACCAGGGTCACACCATCACCTTCCCAATATTCATTTGGGCCCAAATCCCAAAATGCATCAAGCGATTCCAGCCGGTAGACATCAAAATGGTGGACCGTCAGTCGACCGGGGTAATGCTGAAGCAAAACAAAGGTGGGGCTGGTAACCGTACCAGGATCAATCCCTCCAATGCCCTCACAGAATCCTTGGGTAAAGGTGGTTTTACCTGCGCCCAAATCGCCCACCAAGGCAATCATCCCCCCGGCTGGCGCCGTCATTCCCAAGACTTTTCCTAAAGCTTTGGTCTGCTCCCGGGTAGAAAGCCTAAGGGACATCGTTTCCCCAAGCTTTGTGGTATCAGGTTCCAGGTGGGGTTCTAAAGTCATTGACTTTCCTTGGCTAACAATCCTTTTTTAATAGGTAGCAATGGTCCCGATGGCTTGAATATTTCCAAAACGAATGCCATGTATTTGTGGTTTCGAAGGGTTCAAACTATCCTAGTTTGCCTGCATCGAACGCCTAGGAAACTCCATTCCGGGCAAAAAAAACCCAAATCTCTCCT
>SXGR01070436.1_pt1 | contig 11895 bp, 11 predicted proteins | sample 3174711 | NCBI WGS metagenome assembly SXGR01 (sample SAMN11356860, study PRJNA531348) | freshwater metagenome | isolation source: freshwater sample F1-60 | place: China: Fuxian Lake, Yuxi | collected 2017-12-25
CCAGTAGAAACGCTGGTGAAAGACGCAGTTGGAAAAATTGAATCCGCGCTCGCTAAGTACAAGGGCTGGGATAAGTAGCACAGCCTAACACACCTCACAATGTTGCCTCCACCACCGTCACACATAGTGAGACGGTGGTGGGCCACAAATTCACCATAGTAATTCCGCCATAATGCAGTCAACGAAACTTGGCACGCTACCGAGAGGTGGGCTACCAATCGCTAAGACAAGTCTCGTAACTTGGCGCAAAAAACGGCAAATAGTTGCATTTCTGTTTATATTGCCAGCTCTTATAAATTTTTTTATATTCCGGTATATTCCAATTTACAAAGCAACCATAGCAAGTATCTATGAGTACAGTCTTCTTGGCGGATATGGCAATTTTGTTGGTCTCACCCACTATACGCGGCTGCTCGAGGATGCCGTGTTTTGGCGCTCAATGCAAGCCACTGGCTTGTATGTGCTCTACAAAGTACCACTCCAGCTTGCGCTGTCACTTGGATTGGCATTGATGCTCGAGCGACAAACCATAGGTACAGCAATTGTGCGGTCGGCAATCTTAACTCCAATGGTTACATCGGTTATTATTGTTTCAATAATTTGGTCAATGATATATCATGCCCAAAACGGACTAATTCAGAGTTTTCTCATGGCACTAGGCCTACCCAAGATAGCATTCCTGTCGAATATAAACAGAGCGATGCCCGCGGTTGCGGCAATGATGATTTGGAAAGATCTTGGTTTCAGCTTTATTATTTTCGTTGCTGGGCTAAAGGGCATCCCGGAAGTCTACTACGAAGCTGCGAAGATAGATGGTGCTAGTCCATGGCAAATGCTCCGCTACATAACTATACCTTTGCTTCGCCCTATCATGATGTTTGTAGTAGTCACTTCAACAATATTTTCGTTCCAAGTCTTTGTACCAGTTTATCAAATGACCCAAGGGGGACCCTTAGATTCGACCAAAGTTATTGTATATTACATATACCAGCAAGGATTTCGCTTTCAAGATATGGGCTATGCGAGCGCAATATCTATGGTGACATTTGTGTTGCTGCTTTCTATCAGTATTTTCCAAATGCGGCTTCTTCGGACGGAAGAGTTAATTAATAACCAAGTATGAGTCTAAAGCATAAAGTTTTACACCTCGGCCAGTTAGCGGCATACATTATTCTGTCCACCATTTTTGTTATCCCCTTTATCTGGATAATACTTGGCAGTGTACGGGCCGAAAATGAGATTTTAAAGTTTCTTTCCCCTCTCAGCTTACGTACATTCGTCCCTATTCAATGGTCCCTTGAAAGTTGGGTCACCGTAATGGGCTGGAACGCAGCGGGTCAAGCCGCTGGCTACAACTTTGGGCGAAATATTTTTAATTCTTTCTTCGTATCAATGGCAGTTGTAATTTGTAGCCTAGTCTTCAACACCATGGGGGCCTATTTTTTTGCGCGCCTGCAGTTTCCCAGAAAAAGCTGGCTGCTATTGTTCGTGCTGGCGACCTTTCTGATTCCGTTTGAAGCCACAATCATTCCACTCTATATGGTCATTCGCGACTTAGGCCTGGAAAACACTTATTGGGCGTTGATCGTACCTTGGTATGCGAGCCCATTTGTAATTTTTTCTTTAACGCAATTTATGCGCGAAAGCATTCCTTACGAACTAGATGAGGCGGCTCTCATTGATGGCGCGGGTTTGAGCAGAATACTATGGACAATTATTGTGCCAAACACGATACCTGGCCTTGTGACAAATGCATTATTAGAGTTTCAATTTATTTGGAACTTATTCTATTGGCCTCTCATCGCCGTCAGTGACCGCATGATCCAAGTATTACCGGTGGTCATTGCGGGAACGTTGGGCCAGACACAGCAGTATTGGGGGCGCACTTTTGCAGGTTCGGCTCTAGCAACACTGCCGGTTGTAGTAATATTCTTAATGTTACAGCGTTACTACATACAAGGTATTGCCAGTACCGGCGTTAAGGGATAGCTGTACAGCTTGCACGCTCAAGTATTTAAAGGCGAGTTGTCAAGATTTTACGTCACCAATGAATAGTATAGGTGCCCGCCGTATAGTGATTGACACCGACCCTGGTGTAGACGACTGCATGGCAATTCTGCTTGCATTTTGCTCTCCAGAGTTACATATCGACGCTTTAACCACCGTATTCGGTAACTCTGGGACGACGATCACCACAGAGAATGCCCTCCGTTTGGTGGAGATGTCTGGTCGACCCAACTTAATTGTAGCCCGCGGAGCAGAAACACCCATGATGCGGCCATTTACAGGTGAGGGCTGGCGAGTGCATGGCCGTAACGGCCTCGGCGGGCAAAACTACCCCGCTCCAATAATTCAAGCGGACAGGCAGCGGGCAGCTGAAGTAATCGTCAAGCTAGTTATGTCCAATCCTGGTGAGATAACAATTGTTGCCCTCGCGCCGTTGACAAATATTGCGTTAGCGGTCATGTTGGAACCTCTCATCGCAACAAATATTAAAGAACTGGTACTTATGGGTGGTGCGATCAGTGTGCGCGGCAATGCATCGGCAGTTGCTGAAGCAAATTTTAGGAATGACCCGGAAGCAGCTGCGATTGTATTTAGTGCTGCGTGGCCGATAGTTATGGTCGGTTTGGATGTTACTCTGAAAACCGTGATGGATGACGTGTTTCTTTCAGAGCTAAAGCGTTCTGGTGGCCGATACGCCGATTTAATTTTTTCCATTACCCGCCACTATATGGATTATTGCCGATCACAGGGTCTTTCTGCTATGCCGGTGCATGACCCATCCGCGATTGCATATGTTGTTGATCCATCACTTTTTACATCAGAACCTATGTTTGTAGATATTGAGCATCAAAGCCCTCACCACCATGGAATGTCGGTAGCTGATTGGCGGGGGCAGCGTGGAAATAAACCCAACTGCAGGGTGTGTGTAGACGTAGACAGTGTTCGACTGTTATCAATGTTTCGTGATCGTTTGACGATTGGTAAACCGCCTTAAAGGCGGCGTATTGGATTTGCACAACCGTCATTTCAAAGTAAGTTTTAATTTGGGTGCCCATGGTCTTACCAAAACTTTAGGGTGACATATGCCTATTTCAGCGATAATCGATTGTGATCCTGGACATGATGATGTCATGGCAATTTTGTATGCAGCACAAACACTTGACCTTTGCGCTATTACCACCACTTTTGGGAACGCATCACTTAGTGCCACCACCAAAAACGCATGTCAGACGATTGAGTTTGCGGGCCTAACACAGGTTGTGATCGCTGCTGGAAGTGCCCGTCCACTTGTGCGCCTTCCACAATATGCCAGCAATGTGCATGGCGAAACTGGACTTGACGGACCCAAGTTGCTGCCGCCGCAAGTTGTTCCACATTCAGGTCATGCGGTGGACGTTCTACTAGCCATTTCGCATAAAGTACCCGATCTTTATCTGCTGCCAATTGGGCCATTAACAAATATTGCTTGTGCACTATTGAAAGACCCAACCCTGCAACAACGGATAAAGGGTATATGCATGATGGGAGGGTCCCTCACCTTCGGAAATATCACTCAGTTTGCTGAGTTCAATATCTACTGCGATCCTGAGGCAGCCCATGTAGTATTTACAAGTGGTATTCCCATAAAGATGATTGGCCTTAATGTAACGCATCAAGTGTTAGCATTACCAAAGTACCGAACCGCTATTCGTAAGATAGGTACAGTGACAAGTACCCATGTAGCAGACATGCTCGATTTCTACAGCGAACGCGAGTCACTCCTCACAGGATTGGCTGGGGGCTCTATGCATGATCCCTTAGCCGTAGCCGCACTAATTGCGCCTGATATTCTTAGTTTTGAGCCGATGCATGTCGCAATCGAATTATCGGGAACGCTGACCACAGGGATGACAGTTTGTGATGGAAGACATCTAGGAGTTGATTTACAGGCGGTTAAACCACGCACCCGCGGCGAAATACCAAATGCTGAGGTGGCGGTCGCGGTCAAGGCAACACAATTCTGGGACCAATTTCTGGACACTCTGTCTGCCTATCCGTAGCTCACTGTGTGACCTTCAAATACGCACTAATACTTAGTATTAACATTAACCAGCACCCGCGTGTATACTACGTGCCTTCATAAGTAGCTAATGGTTTTAGCAGTCACCAAAGAGCGTAAGTGAGAGGTCTATCAGCAATTATGTCGGTCACAAACTGAGTTTATTTTGACCAATAAAAATTTTTCATGAAAGAAATTTCTCTGATGCCAATCGCGGACACTCAAGCTGAGATGCTTGCGCAACCAATTGTGGTTGCAAAAACTCTCGAAAAATGTTCCGCCGCAGTGCGGACACTGGCTACAACTCTTATCCAGCGCCCTGTGCGTGAATTGATAATTTTGGGGTCGGGAGACTCTTGGTTTGCCGGAATGGCGTGCCGGTTGGCGTTTGAGCGATACGCGGGGTTACCGAGCGAAGCAATGCAGGCTTATGAATATGCAGCTTACGGTCGACCCAATACGAATGCACAAACACTGGCAATTGTCATAAGTTCAAGTGGCCGACCAACCACTACCTGGGATGCACTCAACCGCGTGCTGGCAACGCCTGCTTACACCGTGGGGATTACAGATAATCCGTATATTGGAAACCCTTTTAGTGAGCAAGTCCACATTGCACTTGTGCCAGGCGCATCAAAAATTGGATGGCCGACCCAAACCACCACTGCAACAATAGCTGTGTTACTAGACCTAGCAATTGAAATTGGCCGTGCTCGCCAAACAATATCCACCACGGAAGCAGACACCATCAACGGCTGTTTGCGTTCCGTCCCAGCCTTGATGCAAACAATCATTGACCAATACGGCGCAATGATCAAAGCAATCGCTGGCGAATTAATTCAGGATGGCGTCCGCCGCACCTATACATTTGTCGGTGCAGGTCCAAGTTTGGGTGTCGCATACAATGGAATGGCCCTATTGGCAGAGGGGCCTCAGGAGATAGGTATTGCAATAGCGGTGGAAGAGTTTCACCATGGTCTGCACGTTGCAACTATTAAGCGCGATGATGTAGTAACCATTATTGCGCCCCACGGAGCAACCGACCAACGTTGCCTCGATACCGCCAAGTCTGCTCGAGCTCAAGGGGCAAGAGTGATTGCTGTAGTTGACAATGACACCAAACACATCGGTGCTTACGCAGATTACACGATTATCCTTCCGCAAATACCTGAGGCACTGACACCACTGTTGAGCCTTCTGCCACTCCAATTACTTAGTGTTGAACTAGCGTCAAACAAAATCAACACAGGCTACACACGCCCAATTTCGGTGCCATAACGCCTAGATGAAACAATTGTTCAGCAGCCAGACTAATCGGGAACGCATAAACTGCTGGCATAAATCGGTGTGAAGCATGCATATTTTTCAATGCAACAACTATTTCAGCCCCCCAAGGAACCGGCACCAAAAAATGAGGTGAGGTCCACCTTTACGCCGGCTAAGAAGAGATACTGCATAATTTCACCGTAATCCTAATTGCACCTATTTTAATAATCTACCTTTCACAAACTGTTTGCTTAGGGTTTCACGTAATCGGCCGGCAAGTACAATCACAACAAGGGTAATAGTTAAATTTTGAAGGAATTTGACGTACTTACTGTCGATGGAATTGACTTAGACTTGGTATTGGAAGTTCCCAAATTGCCGGACGAAGACCAAAAAGTTGTGGGGCGAATCATTAACTCCGCTCCAGGCGGTCCGGCAGCCAACTTTGCTTGTGCCGCCAGTCGTCTGGGTAAACGTGTAGCGGCATTAGCCGAAGTTGGAGGCGATCAAGCTGGCCAGTCAATAATAATGGACTTCCAGCAATACGGGGTTGATACTTCACTAATCCAAATTCGACCTGACGGCCAAACATGCTTTACGGTAATACTTGTACCACCAAGTGGGGAAAAAGCGATTGTTGTCGTCCCGACATTTAATCCGGTATATTCGCAGGCTCTTCTTGTAAAGGCTTGTGCTAGCGCAAAGCTTGTATACATGATGCCAATAGACCATAACCACTTTTTCAAGATAGCGGAGATTGCCCGTGTATGTGGAACATCAATCATGATAGATGTTGAACCAGGCGTAGGGAGTAATCGAACAATTCTGCACCGAATCCTAAAAGCGGTAGACATTGTTTCGTTTAATCAACAAGGGTACGAGGCTGCATTTGGGATGCATCCCACCCTAAGTAATGCACGGGGGGTTCTTACTTTTGGACCCAGCATGGTGGTTGTTACTCGGGGTGGCCACGGTGCACTAGCCGTGACCCAACACGAAGAGGCAACCGTCTCAGGTCATTCAGTCACGGTCGTTGATACCACCGGGGCAGGAGACACATTTAACGCTGCCTTTACAGCTGCCCAAGAACTACCTCTTGCGCACCGTTTGCGATTTGCCAACGCAGCCGCGGCCTTATCCACCACAGGCTTCGGGCCCCGCGGAAAACTTCCCAATGTAGACCAAGTACACAGATTCATGGAGACCGTACCAACCAAAAAACACGAGGGCTAATACACGGGTAGCAAACGGTGTATCCTCACAGTGACATAGCCAAAGCCATCACAGTCACTGCACGTAACTGGCAAGCTACCGAGTACAATGAATGCACTCTAATGAACATTCTTAAGAGCCCCAAATACTCCAACAAGTACAGCCCACTTCAGCCAGAGCAGTTGGTAGTCAACATAATGGGGTGCAAAGCAGTGCTGAGACAATCTATCGTAAATTGATAAAAAGCTAACGTGCTGGTGCCACCGGATTGTGCAACTTGCGCAGTGAGACACATCACCATCAGCATTGACGCGGTGGCCGCCCTAGCTGCAGCGCCGTCAAATACAAGCACAACTCCTGCAGGTGAATTGAGTTTGCTCTAAATTGATCATCTCTGGATAAATAGAGTGACTTACAATCTTGCCAAACTGGGTGACCCCGAAACTGACCTAGCGGTGAACAGAAATCAAGAGTCGTAATGGTAAACCTCATATGCAACCCATTAGCTGAGGGGAAAACGGGTGGAGGGCGACTTTGAAAAACTAATCACAGCGGACTCACGATTACTTTCGGCAACTACAAGAGATTTTCAGGGAACAAAGACTTCGCAACCACACAGCCACGTCCATAGACTGGAAGACCAACCGATATTCTGATTGATAGTGTGCGGTGGTTATCGCCCATCCTTTTGAAGACTGCTTGACCTTATCTTTCGTGGCTTCGTATAGAGATTTTTAGGTGGCGCAAGGCCCGACTAGCCACAATTAACACTATCGGCTATAGTTCCAATCGGCTGAATTTAGCAACTGTTTGTATCAATGCGCTCCAACCGCGACCGGCATAATCCATTCAAGTCAAGTATTTCTGCTAACCTAAACCACTACTACTAAAAACAAAGATAAGGGGAGACAAATATGAATGCAACAAATATAGTACGGCAGGTTGAAAGCCTTCCAGATTTAATTCGGAAGCACTTTGATGAACTGGATGCTCTCGTGCGCCGTGTTCTAGATTTTAACGAATTCTTGTCCGTGAAAAGAGTAGTGGTCACCGGGTGTGGCGACTCATACATGGCTGGACTGGCCACGGAACTGGCGTTCGAACAAATTGCCCGTTTACCGACGGAGCCATTACCTGCAATGACTGCCGGTCGGTACGCCGCTCCAAATTTTGAAAAACTTTTTCCTCGCAACCCATTGGTTATTGGAGTGTCAGCTTCCGGTACTGTTGCACGCACGCGAGAAGCTTTACTGCTGGCGCGTGCAGCTGGAGCACTAACACTTGCCATCACTGGTGATCCTGCTTCTCCTCTTGCAACTATAGCGGAAAAAATCTTGCCGTGCGTTGTTCCTGATTTCCTGCCTGCGCCAGGTGTACGGTCATATCGGGTAAGTCTGATTGCGCTCTACTTGCTTGCAATCCGGATCGCAGAAGTCCGAGCGATCCTAAATCAAGATCAAGCCAACGAACTTCGCAGGCAGCTCAAAGCGTGTGCCGAGGCAATCGAAAAGACAATTGATGCAACAACAAAACCTGCACGGTTACTGGCAGCCGCAGTAGCTGGGAGCAGCAATTTTGTTTTTGTGGGCGATGGTCCAAACTATGCAACAGCGCTTTTTTCCGCAGCCAAAGTGATTGAAGCTGCCGGCCGCCATGCAATTGGGCAGGATACTGAGGAGTGGGCGCACCTGCAGTATTTTATAAATTTTGATCGTGTCACACCCACTTTCTTGATCTCACCCGGCGGGCGAGGGCATGCGAGGGCCGCTGAATTGCTTGAGCCCATGAAACGCATTGGGCGGTTGGTAGTGGCTGTTGTACCAAGCGGGGATAGCATAATTGGTCAAAAAGCTGACTGGGTATTGCCAGTAGTCGGCGAAGTGCCCGAAATATTCAGCCCAATGGCTTATGCGATCGCAGGCGAGCTTTTTTCTGCGTATCTCTCCGAAATTGTTGGCGAGCCTCCTTTTCGAGGATTTCAAGCACCCTATGCAGATGGCAGCAACACCATAAAGAATAGTGTTGTCGTAGAACGAGTTTGACAGTACATGCCCGGTTCGGGTTGCTGTTTGCCCTAGTGTATGCAGCGGTCGGAATTATGGGTAATTTTTTTGCCCTATACTTAAAATCCATTAATGTATCTGGCTCTGAAATCGGTATTGTTTTAGGAGTACTTCCAATTACGGGCCTGCTGTTTGGTCCCATATGGGCATATTTTGCAGACTCAACACAAAACCTGCGTGCTGTATTGGTAATTGCGTGCCTAGGCTTGATAATCTCCATTTTGGTCGCAACCCAATCGCGCGAATTTTGGGGACTCCTGAGTTGCATGCTGGTATACGCAGTATTCCATCCGCCAATATTACCAATTTGTAACTCCTTAGCGCTGCATTACCTAGCTAATAAACAAGACCAACAGGGTTTTGGCAACATCCGCATGTGGGGGTCCATCGGGTTTGCAGTATCCGTATTTCTTGTTGGAGCTCTGGTAATTGAGGTTTGGCCTAGTGGCATTCTGTATTTGTACGTGGCAATAACAATAAGCTGTGCTGTCTTTGTGCTAACTATTCCGGAATCCCGCTTGCCACCCATCACTAGGGGGCTCAAAAGTATAAATATTCTGCGGTCGAACCCGAAGTTACTTGAACTCTTGTCTGGTATTACAATAATTGGCGTGACACTCGGTATTGCCAATCAATACATGATTTTATACCTTGATGACCTTGCTACGGCGGGATGGTTGAGTGGGTTCGTACTAGCTGCGGGTGCCCTTTGTGAAGTACCCCTCATGGCTTATACGAAGGTTTTAGTGCAACACTTTGGTTTGCGATTGATGCTGCTCATAGGAGTTGGCCTCCTGCCGATACGTTGGTGTCTATATATATTTATCAAAAACCCCATACTACTTTTACCACTACAGCTAATTCACAGTATTGCGATGCTTTCACTTTTGGTTGTGGGCGTTGTGCTTGTAGATAATCTACTCCCGCCTCAGTGGCGCACCACTGGGCAAACCATGTATGCAGTTGCATTACACAATTTAGGGGGTGGCATCGGTGTCTTTGCCGCAGGCTTCATTTATGATTACTACAACATGTCTACCGTATGGGCAGTGTGCCTAGTTACTGGAGTTATCGGATTCCTAGTCTTGTTGTATGCAACCCGAGAAGTGCGATCACCGAACAGTCACACTGAGTTGTGTTAGCGCGTACTGGGGGCCTACTTTGTTAGTAACACCACAAACAAACCCAGAATATGTTGCATTTTCAAATCTGATCATTGACGATATATTGCTCGCTGATGGGCAGTCGTTCATTAACACTCTAGGCGGTGCAGGCACGCACACTGTATTCGGCATGCTTTGGTGGTGTAATTCGGCAGGCTTTATGGCCGCAGTTGGGGAAGATCTGTCACACTCTCACCGGAACACACTCGCGGCAGCAGGAGTTGATCTGCGTGGATTAATTTCACGACCGAATATGCCTACCCCGCGAGCTTGGCAGTTGTTTGATGACGACGAGCGGCGGGTGGAAGTTTTTCGGACAAGTTTGGAAGAGTTTGGGCAACAAAAACCTGTGTTTTCGGAAATGCCGTCAGATTACATTCAAGCCCGTGGAGTTCACATTCAATGGGGCAACCCGTCGGAGCAAGCTGATCTCATAGCAAATCTGAGATCACAAAATAATAAAGTTCTTGTTAGTTGCGAACCCGCAATGACTCACCACGAAAATAATCTTGCGGAGAACACTCAAGTGCTGAAAGTGGTTGACTTGTATTCTCCGGACCGCACCGAGGCATACGCTATAACTCGTGATACTAGACCACGGCAGATGGTAGATATAATACTTGGTGAGGGTGCACCTGTGGTCGCATTGCGTATGGGAGCGGCGGGGTCTCTAGTGGGCACCTCAAATGGGGACTTCTTTAAAGTACCTGCAGTGCCACCCGCAGCACTAGTCGACGTTACAGGCGCAGGCAATGCCTACTGCGGCGGTTTTTTAGTTGGGTTGGGGCTAGGCGAGCCGGTTGAGCAAGCTGCGGCACGAGCTGCAGTTAGCGCGAGTTTTGCAATCGAGCAAATTGGCCCTCCGCAAATTAATGCCGCCAAGCGGGATGAAGCTTCGCAGCGCATTCAATGGGCACTCAACCGAATTCAAGCAATTAATTGTTCGGACAATTGAGTTGATCCGCGGCAAACGAAACTGCCAGGTGACCGTATGGAAAATTGTGTTAGTTGCGTGCCAAATTTTTTGGCGCCGGATGGGCCTGTTAATGAGCGCAGGACTGATGTGGTTGGGGGTGAGCTTACTCATCGTAACTTGTCCAATAGCAACTGTGGGTCTCTTTACAGTAGTTTTACGAACTGTGCAAGAAGAACTGGACACAAATGCAGCTTCAGCAAGTATTAACAATTTTTCAGAAGGTATGCGCCAGCACTGGCACCGAGGCACGAAGCTTGCTGTTGCAAATTCAATTTGTCTGTTGATAATTTCGTCAAGTCTATGGTTCTATGGCACAAGCCGTAATGTTCCACAGCACTGGTTGATCGGACCAGTCATTATGATTGGACTCACATGGGCGGGTTCGCAAATGTACATGTTTCCTTTATGTGTATCACGTACCGAGCTCAGTGCGAGCCAGGTGTTTAGAGAGGGGTGTCTTATTGCCATATGCCATCCGCTTATTACTGGGGGAGTAATGCTTTCTGTCGCGGCTTTTGCAGTAGGTGTTGCCATATTAGCCGGGCCAATCATTCTGGTATTTATTGTGTTTATAGCAATAGTTCAGACATTGGCGCTCCGCGCGATTTTAGTGCAGCGCGGTGAGATTGCATGGTCCACTTGTGAGACTTCGTAAACCAAACAGTTTTGGATGAGTGGTAATTCTCCCTCTTTGTACGTGATGCACCGCTAATTCAATTGAGTCGCCTAAAGTTTAGAACGCCGCAGCCAATAAAAAACAGACAAAGAGTTAGAAATTTTTAGATGCGCATTTATTTTGGGATCAGGTTTCACAGCAAAAACAGTGAAAATACAAGGTTGACATCAAAACATAAAAGGTGTATTATTCCGAAGCAATAACAATAAATTAATTTTTTCGGGTAAAAAATAGTTGTGTTGTATAGTTTTAGTATGAGAAGGAGAATAAATGATATGAAAAAGCAAAGCTGGAGTGGGTTCATGGTTGTGGTCGTGATTTCGGGTTTGGTGGTTGGCTGCGCCGCACCGGCAGCCGCACCGGCAGCCGCGCCGGCAGCCGCGCCGGCAGCTGGCGTTGAAGCGATAGCCATGCAATTCTTGATACTAGATGACCCAGACACGATCGCGGGCGTCAATGCGACGGTAGAAGGTTGGAAAAAGTCGCAACCTGAG
>SXGR01122137.1_pt1 | contig 11895 bp, 8 predicted proteins | sample 3174711 | NCBI WGS metagenome assembly SXGR01 (sample SAMN11356860, study PRJNA531348) | freshwater metagenome | isolation source: freshwater sample F1-60 | place: China: Fuxian Lake, Yuxi | collected 2017-12-25
ATGTCCGATTCTCGGCCGGTGATGTAGAGAAGCCCGCGCGCATCCATGCGTCCGAGGTCCCCCGTATGGAACCAGTCACCCCTCATGGCATTTGCGGTTGCCTCAGGATTGCCGTGGTAACCGGCAAAAACGGCGGGTCCACGGCAGCATATTTCGCCGACCTCATCTGTCTTCACGACGCGCATTTGCGCGTCAAGGATTGCAACTTCCATCCCGGTACGTGGTCTCCCGCACGAGCCGATATTCGCGTTGGGGTCGGCATCATCGGCCGAATGCATTTGTGGCGGTAGCACGGTGATGCATCCAGTAACTTCGCCCAAGCCGAAGTACTGAACAAGCACCTTTCCAAGTGTGTCTAGCGCGCGTTTCTGGTCGGTGCGATACATGGGCGCGCCAGCATAGATCACGTAGCGCAACGATGAGTGGTCGTAGCGGTGTACCGCCGGATGTTCCACAAGTATCTTGACGATTGTTGGTACCGTAAACAGATTGCTTACACGATGCTGCTGGACGAGTCGCCAGAAAACCTCCGGGTCCAGTCGTTCACCTGGCATCAGTACGGTCGCCGCGCCCCGCGCAACGTTCAGTAGCGCATGTATGCCCGCGCCATGGGAAAGAGGCGCGACTGCGATCGAACAGTCCTCTTCAGTGGTACCCGGGATCAGATCCGCCAAATGGTTGGCGACAACGAATGTCATTTGGCCATGGGTAAGGGTGGCGGCTTTAGGCTTGCCAGTCGTACCCGAAGTGTAGAAGTACCACAAGGGGTCATCGTACACAACCGAAGCGGCTGCGGCGGGCTCGACACTGTAGTGTTTGGACACGAGCCCGTCGTATGCGTGCTCACGGTCGCGAGGGAGGCCAATGATGACAACTTGACGCAAGAACGTCGATGCCGCATGAACTGCGTCGATGTGCTTGGCAAAGATATCCTCGGCAATCATCACCGAGGCGCCACTTGAGACGCCTATGTAGGCGACTTCAGGCGGCGTGAGTCGGAAATTGGTGGGAACCCATACAGCTCCGAGACGGAACGCCACCCAGCAACTTTCGAAAAGCTGCAAGTTATTTCGCGACTGCACCAGGATCTTGTCGCCCTTGCCAATCTCCAATGCTCTCAGCGCTGCGACCATCGCATCCACGCGACGATCAATGGTGGACCAGGTCCATCGCTGTTCCCCCTGCATTACCCCAATACGGTCAGGAAACAACCGGGCTGTCTGGCTCAAGAGGATGCACAGGTTGGTTACACGCGCTGCGTTCACGCGGGCTCCAGGATGCTGACGTAGTTGGTGACGGCGGCGCCACCCATATTGAACACTGCGCCAATGCTTGCATCGTCAAGCTGCATGTCGCCCGCCTGCCCGGTCAGTTGCATCGCAGCCATTACGTGCTGAGAGACACCTGTGGCGCCTATAGGGTGTCCGCGCGACTTCAGTCCTCCGGATGGGTTGATGGGAAGCTTGCCATCCTTGCGCGAAATGCCTTCGAGGATGACGCGTGCACCATGGCCATGGGGTGCAAGTCCCATGGCTTCGTATTCGAGCAATTCGGCGATCGTGAAGCAGTCATGCGTTTCGACGAAGCGCAGGTCGGCCAGAGAGACGCCGGCAGCATCCAGGCCACGCCTCCAGGCCATCGCAGCACCCTCGAAGCGGGTTGGGTCGCGTCGAGACAAGGGCAGAAAGTCGTTGACTTGCGCTCGGGAACGCCATCGCACTGCGTTTGTGCGGGCGCCTGATAGCAGTTCGCTGGAAAGAACCAGGGCTGCAGCGCCATCGGAAACCAGCGAACAGTCTGAACGCTTGAGTGGGCCGGCTACAAATGGGTTTTTGTCGGAGGGATGGCGGCAATAGTCGAAACCCAGGTCACGTCGCATGTGGGCGTACGGGTTAGCTACTCCATTGGCGTGATTCTTTGCCGATATGGCGGCCAGTGCATCGGACTGGTCGCCATATCGTCTGAAGTACTCGGAAGCAATATTGCCGAACACGCCAGCGAATCCGCCCGGAGTGTCACCCTCCTCTTTGACATAAGAGCATTTGAGAAGCGTTTCCACGATCTGCGCATTGGCCAATTCGGTCATCTTCTCCACGCCCACAACCAGTGCACGCTTGATGCGCCCGCTTTCAATAGCGTCTACCGCGGCCCATATGGAGGCTGTCCCCGTTGCGCATGCGTTTTCCAAACGGACAGCAGGTGTGTGGCGAAATTCGGGAATGGCCACCGCAGCGATTGCTCCACTGAAGTCCTGATGAACGAATCCGGCGTTGAAGTGGCCGAGAAAGATTGCGTCTATGTCAATTGGTTCGAGCCCCGCATTCTCAATGGCGGGCAATGCGGCTTGGCGGATAAGCGACTCGATGTCGCAATGGTCGAGTTTGCCGAACTTGGTATGACCCCAGGCGATGATGTGTGCTGTACTCATTTGTTGGACATTCCGATTTCCGGCAAATACAGCGCCAGGTTTGGGAAGAGAGTCAGCAACCCGATCATCAAGAACATCATGGCAACGAACGGCAAGGATCCAATGATTACGTCAGCGACCTTGCCCCCGTTCCGCACGCCCTGAATGACGTACAGGTTGACACCCACTGGTGGCGTGATGAGTGCCATTTCGATCAAGATGATGACAACGATGCCGAACCAAACAGGATCGAAGCCTGCTTGCACCATCAGCGGTGTCACTACGGGTAGGGTGGTCACCATGATGGAAAGAGTTTCCATGAAGCAACCCAATAGCACGTAGAAGATGACTATTGCGAGAAGAAGCTCATATTTCGATAGCTGAAGACTCGTGACGAAGGCGTTGATTTTTCCCGTAAGGGCAATGCCGCCCATGATGAAGTTCAAGAACACAGCTGCCATGATTATCAGAAGAATCATGGCAGTAGTTTTCATCGTTCCCTCGAAGACCCTTGCGAAGAATCGGAGGTTGACTCGCTTGTAAATCGCCGCAAGTGCAAGAGATGCCAGTACGCCAAGCGCTGCCGATTCGGTGGCGGTGGCGGCGCCCGTGTAGATTGACAGGATGACCACAAGGAAGATCACAAGCGGCGGAGCGAAGTCCTTCAAGGTGGCTAGGCGCTCCGACCACTTCGGGTAAAGCCGGGTTCCACCGTAACTCGGCTTGATCAGGCAGATGATGAAGATGACTGTCATGAAGAGCAGAGCGAGCATCACCCCTGGTACTATTCCTGCAAGGTAGAGCTTGGGCACAGAGGTATCCGTCAACGCACCGTAGATGATCATGTTGATTGATGGCGGTATCAGTATGCCGAGGGTGCCGCCGGATGCAAGGGAGCCAAGGAACAGCTTTTCGCTATAGCCATGCTTCCTCATCTGCGGCAGTGCGACCGTTGCCACCGTTGCGGCGGTGGCGGCGCTAGAGCCACAAGTTGCGGCAAAAAGTGCACATGAGCCAATATTGGAGTGCATCAGCCCACCCGGCAGCCATGCCAGCCAGTTGGACATGGCGTCATACATGCGGTCCGCGATTCCTGACCGCAGAAGTATTTCCCCCAGCAAAACAAACAATGGGATGCTCATTAGCAAGAAGCCATTCGACGAGCTCCACGCAACCTCTCCCAAAGCGCGCGTAAGCGGCATTGCCGAATACCAACTGTCCAGGGCGAAGCCGAGCATGCCCAGCACGCCCGCCACAGGAATGCCGATCGCGAGCAAGGCGACCAGGAGCAAGAGCGCGGTTGCAAGCATGGTCAGGTTTCTCTTCTGCGCTGTTCCAGGTCGAGGATCTCGGCTCGAAGCTCGGCATCTACCGACTCAACTGACACCAGCGTTGCCGCATGATCGACGTCGCCTCGCAACAAAGCGGCGACCAATCGCACGGCCAAATTCAGAATGCACACGAAGAAGAACAGAAGTCCGAGTGCCCACATCCCCTGCGGGATCCAGAGCGGTATTTGAAGGGGAGATCGCGATGCGAACTGAAATGAAGTCGCAGCCAGTTCGCCAGCCCGGTAGAGCAGCATGCCAACAATGAAGGCAAACGAAAGCAGTGCGAGCAAGTCGAGCCATGGTCGAATTCTGATCGGAAGCAGCGCGTACACGGTGTCGACTCGGACGTGCGCCTTCGCGATCAGTGCGTAAGCGAAGGCCCAAGCAGAGCCGATGGCTAGTACATAACCGCTGATTTCAACCGTACCTGCCATGGACCGGTTGAAGATCAGTCGCAGCATGACGTCGAAGCTGATCAGGCAGGAGGCAAAGAGCATACCAGCACCTGCCGACCAGGCCAGAGCCCGGCTGAACTGCTCCATGACCTGCTGCGGACGCATGCCCTTTTGGGGCGTGGCACTCATTTCGTGAACTGCCACATCAGTTACTTCGCTTCGTAACCGACTACCTTACCGACCGTGTCGCTCCAGGATTTCGAGCAAGCCGCGCCGCATCGACTGGCCCAGTTTTTCACCACAACGTCGCGTGCGATCCTGTTGAGCACAACTTTGTCAGCGTCGATCACTGGCACAAGCTTCATTGCTCCCTTCGTACCGAATGTGCATAAGCCCTGTCCGGTATTGCAATTGATCCCGTCCTGTCCCTCTTTCGCGGCGTTGGCCCAAAAATCATTCTCGACAGATTTGAAGTTGCTCAGGAAGAACTCGCGTGTCTTGGCATCCATCTTGTTCCAGGTGTTGAGATTCACAGCGGTGAACCATGGCGCCCATCCAAGTACCAGGGGATACAGGTGGGTACTGACCTCCCACCACTTCGCCGTATTGCCCGACAATGTGCCCGTCACGCCGCAGTCCACCGTACCGCTTTGCAAAGCGGGCACAACTTCGGGGAAAGCGATCTGTACGGGTGTCCCCCCGACCGCGCCGATAAAGTCGGCAATGGTTGGCGAGAAAGATCTGATCTTCTTGCCTCTGAGATCGGCGATGCCCGATATCGCCTGCCGACAGTACATGACTTGTGGCGGTGCTGGCCAGATAGCCAGCAACTTGGCGTTGTACCGCTCTGCCATCAATTTTTCCATTACTGGCTTGTAGGCTTCGCTGGCCTTTCTGGCGCTATCGATGTCCAGCAGCACGCCAGGCAGGTCGAGGCCTTCGAATGCGGGGCTGTCTGCGCTCATGTAACTCAAGTTACCGGAAGCAAAGTCCAGAACACCCAACCGAACAAGACGAAGCGTCTCTGTTCCCTGCAGCCCCATTTGATCCAGTGTTGTGAAATCTGCAGTGATGCGCCCATTGCTTTGCTTGGGAATTTGATCGACCCAGAACGGCTTTTCCACCGTTCTGGAGAAGTTCAGGTTGGAAAACCCGCCGAGCACCTTGAACGATTGCTTTGGCAAGTCTTGGGCTGCCGCCATTACGCTGAGGCAGACGGCACATACCCCCACGATGGCGCGTAACAGTTGCACATTCATGTCCACTTCTCCTAAAAATATGTTAATTGAATACTGTGAAAATGCATGTTAGCATATCGTTTGTATTTTTCGTAAATTCTGTTCTATGGAATTTTTCTTGAGAGCCAAGGATTGCTTTTGAAATCAAATGCAGTGGGGACCCGGTATCGGGTGGCAGTGGATATCGGCGGCACGTTTACTGACTTCGTTCTTCGTGGCAGCGAGGGGCAGCTGCTTACCTACAAACTGTCGTCGACAACGGACGACTATGGAAGGGCAATCGTCCAAGGACTGCGCAGCCTCAGCGCTGAGCATGGATTTGCCCCCGAGCAGGTGGTTGAGATCGTTCACGGCACGACCGTCGGGGCCAATACCGTTCTGGAGGGCAAGGGGGCCAAAACAGCGCTCATCACCACCCATGGATTTCGGGATGTTCTTGAGCTTCGCCGGGTGCGACTCGCTGAGCTCTACAACATGAACTACGTGCGGTCGGCTCCGCTAGTGCAGAGACGATATCGCTACGAGGTGCGCGAGCGCATCAATTTCCGGGGCGACGTGGTGACACCCTTGAACGTTGAAGACCTAGAACGAGCGCTGGAGCTAGTGGCCAAGTCCGGAGCAGAGTCAGTGGCCATATGCTTGCTCCATTCCTACGCGAACGCCGCCCATGAAAAGCTTGTCGAGCAGCGTGCTCGCGAGGTACTCCCCGCGGACTGCTTTGTTTCTGCTTCCTATCGGGTTCTGCCCGAGATTCAGGAGTACGAGCGGACCAGTACCACGGTGATCAACGCGTACATCGGGCCAGCGATAAGGCGCTACTGCCAACGGCTTCGCGAATCCCTGAGCGAGGCCGGATTTCATGCGCCGATCCAGATCATGCAATCCAGCGGGGGCATACTCTCTATAGACGAAGTGCTGCAACACCCTGCTCAAATCCTGGAGTCTGGCCCCGCTGCGGGCGTGATCGGGGCGGCGACTGTGGGAATCCGCTGGGGGGAGCCAAACCTGCTGACCGTGGACATGGGAGGGACCACGGCCAAAGCGGCGTTGATTGAAGACGGGAGGCCGGGAAAGACCAACGAGTACGAGGTAGGCGCGGGCATCAACGTCAGCAGCAAACTCGTGAAGGGGCGAGGGCATGCACTCAAGCTTCCGGTGATCGACATATCTGAGATTGGTGCGGGAGGGGGCAGCATCGCGAGAGTATCTTCTCACGCAACCTTGTCGGTTGGTCCGGATAGCGCAGGAGCCGCCCCCGGACCAGCCTGCTATTGCCTGGGAGGCAACGCAGCCACCCTCACTGACGCCATGGTGGCTTTGGGGTACGTAAACCCGAGGTACCTGATAGGCGGTGCGCTGAAAATCAGCTTCCAAGATGCTGTTCGCGCTTTGCAGAATGATGTCGCCCACCAGCTCAATCTTCCGCTGCTGGAGGCCGCGCACGGTGTCTATACGCTGGCAGCAACCACCATGACGCGGGCCGTGAAAGCCGTTTCGACGTTTCGCGGCAGGGACCCTAGAGACTTCACGCTTTTTGCGTTTGGCGGTAACGGTCCCTTGATGGCCGCCGAGATCGCCAGTGCGCTGGACATCAAGCGCATTCGCATCCCTCGATTCGCGGGCCTATTCTCGGCGGTAGGTCTGCTCAACGCTCGAATGGAGCGCGAAGTCTCGCGCACGTGGCTGCGCTCCATGGAGGGCCTGGCATACGACGAGGTGGAGCAACAGTTTCGATTGCTGGAAGCCGACCTGTGGGAGAGCTGCCGCAGTCTTGAGCGCTCGGATCAAATGAAACTTCAACGGCAAGCAGACTTGCGATACCACGGCCAGGCTTTTGAACTTACCGTGGATGTTCTCCCGAGCGGAGCGGACAACGCCATTCGAATACGCAAGGCTTTCGCCAAGGAACACCTTCGAACGTATGGACACGGCGCCGAGGAAGATCCGATGGATCTTGTCACTTTGCGGGTGGTGGCCAGCCTACCGGCCGAGGCCGGTATGGTGGAGGATGGATCGGGGTTAGCCACAGGTGAGGCAGGATCGAGCCGTCGAGTCTACTTTGGGCCTCACTTCCAATCGGTGGAAACCCCAGTGCTGCATCGAGGTGCGCTTGAAGGCGGCATTGATGGACCTTTGGTCATCGAAGAGCATGACACGACGATTCTCGTGCCGCCAGCATGGAAGGCCATGCTGGGCAGCGAGGCGAGTGTCATTCTGGAAAGGAGCGCCAAGTGAGCACACCTGATCCGATCACGTTGGAGGTGGTACATAACGCGCTGGACTCCATTGCCGACGAAATGGCGTTGGTTCTGATGCGCACGGCATTCTCGCCAGTGGTTCGAGACTCCATGGACTACTCCACGGGGTTCTGCGATCGCCATGGGCAGATGGTCGCCCAAGGTCTGACTACCGCATTGCATCTGGGCTCGTTTCCGGACATGATGTCCGTGCTTTGCAAGAAGTACGCTGGGTCGATGCGCGACGGCGATCTCTTTGTGCTCAATGATCCGTATGGTAGCGGCGGCATGCATCTGCCGGACATCTACATCGTCAAGCCACTATTTTTCGGCGGAAGCGTCGAAGGCTATGCCGCTACCCTTGTGCACCATACGGATATGGGCGGAATAACGCCAGGCAGCACTGCGGTGCATGCCACGGAGATCTTTCAGGAAGGCTTCCGGATACCGTTGATGCGTTTGTCGGACGCGGGCGAGGAGAACGATGTCTTGCTTACATTGCTGGCAGCCAACGTCCGCGTGCCGGACAAGGTACTAGGGGACATTCGGGCCCAAATCGCCTCTTGCCATGGAGCTGCGCGCGCCTTTACTGCGCTGCTTGCGCGCTACGGATGCACGTTGGTACGCCAATGCATCGATCGCTTGCACGAGATTTCCGAAGCGCATATGCGGGAAACCATCAGTGCTCTGCCTGATGGTACGTATCGTTTCGAAGACTACATCGACGGCTTCGGAGTTGACCCTGTCCCTATCAAATTCTGTGTTGCGGTAGCAGTGTCGGGCGATACAGTCACGGTAGATTGGACGGGTACATCGCCGCAAGTCGCCGCGGCAATAAATGCCCCTGGGCCGTTCATCCGCTCTGCGACTTATGTTGCGTTTCGCTGCTTGGTGAGTGCGCGCATCCCGAATACTGTGGGGTACATGAGGCCAATACATGTGATCGCCCCGGTGGGCACGATAGTCAATCCGCGCTTCCCAGCGGCCTGCAACGCCCGCGGGATCGTTGGTTTCCGCGCTATCGATACCTTGATGGGCGCGCTTTCGCAAGCCGCACCGCAGCGCGTTTACGCCGCAGGCGAGGGTGGTGCCACCAACCCGAGCATTGGTGGAATGCACGATGGAAAGCCATTCGTCTTTACGGAGACGATCCTCGGATCATGGGGCGGCCGCCCGGATAGCGATGGTCTTGACGGTGCTGCGAACCTTGCTGCCAACCAGTCCAATCAACCTGTCGAAACTCTTGAATGCAACGCGCCAATAGAAATTGTCGACTATGCGCTTGCGTTGAACTCTAGTGGGCCGGGAAAATATCGTGGCGGGATGGCCGTCCGCCGTACATACCGCGTTCTGGCGGAAAGTGGCGTCTTCACTTTGCGCTCCGACCGCCGATCGCATCTACCCTACGGGTTGCAGGGAGGGTACTCGGGAACCCCTAGCTACACGGTGATTCTTCGAGAAGGCAAGACCAAGATGTTGCCGGTATTGCCCCAAGACAAGATCGATGTTCAGCGAGGGGACGTCATCGTTCACGTACAGCCGGGTGGAGGTGGATTCGGTAACCCATTGGAACGCGATCCGGCCCTGGTATTGGAGGATGTTCTCGATGGCCGGATTACCGTTGAATACGCTCGGGGTGTCTACGGGGTGGTAGTTGCAGACTGTGAACTCGACTGGGTTGAAACCATCAAGCAGCGGGAAGTTCTGCGTATGGATCGCCCGCAGGGGCACGGACAACTGCACTTGGACCATTTCGCCAGGAGCTTTGGTATGGATGCGGCTGGCAACGTTTTTGGAACTGCGCTCAGTTCCATGCACTGAGAGCGCAATGTCAATGCAACGAGATGCGGGTTCATCCATGATAGAAGTCGCCGCCTGGGCGGAGATCGACCTTGACGCCATACGGAGTAATCTTCGGCTTGTCCGAAGAATGTCTCCTGGTGCTCGCGTTTACGTCGTCTGCAAGGGGCATGGCTACGGGTTCGATGCGGGGACGGTGGCGAGGCTGGCAGAGTCGGAGAAGATGGACGCACTCGCATGTGGCAGTGTGGAGGACGTTCAACGCATTCGGAACGCGGGTATCACTTTGCCGATCCTTCTGTACGCCACCACAGCGGCGGACCAACTGCCTGAGATCGCGAGACTGGGCGTGATCGTCACCGCACACGACAGCGCCTCCCTCGACGTTTGCTTGAGCAACGATTTGCTATTCAGCATCAAGCTCGATACGGGGTTTTCGCGGCTCGGCTTCCAGCTGGATGCAATGCCTCTATTGGAGCGTGCCGCGCGCAGTCACCCCACCGCCCGTGCCTTTGGGATCTACACGCATCTCTCAGGACACGACGACCCAGATTTGTTGCATGGGCAGGTCGGACTATTCCATTCGATGACTGCACGCGTTCATTCGGCGGGTTGGAGCAAGCTGGAGCGCATGGTGGCGAGCACGAGAGTCATGATTTCGCATCCGGATCTTGTTCTTGATGCTGTGAATCCGGGACGATTGATCTATGGAATTCTTGAAAAGCCCTACGATGCATTGGTAGAGGCGCGTTGCGCTTTGATCGCTGTGAAAGCAAGAATCATTGCCTTGAGGGTGGTTAAGGCAGGCACCCGTCTGAGTTATTCCGAGGACGTTCTGGAGCAGGACACCACTCTTGCCGTAATACCGTTTGGATTTGCAAATGGGTATCCTAGGTTTCCTTCGGGAGGGAAGGCTCTTTTGCGTGGGCAACGCGTGAACCTTCTGGGGCCTCGTCACACTGAGCACTCCATTTTGGACGTGACAGACGTCAAAGGCGTCGGGCTTGACGATGAAGTGGTGTTGATGGGGCGGCAGGGTGACGAGTGCATTGACATCCACGAAATCTCGGACGCAACCGGTGTTCCGTTGATTGAATTGGTAGCCCGCCTCGCGAGTTCTTTTCACAAGAAGATCAATGCGTGATCGCGTTCTTCCAAGCCCGCCCACAGGATTTGTCGCCGGAGTATTCTTCCGTGATATCGTTGCGGTCGTGTGAAAGAGTGCAGCAACAACGTGTATGAAAATCCGAAGTTGAGCCGTGTGAAGCGCATCGAGAAAGCGAAGCCGACGCCGACACGTGGTGGTGAGTCCAAAAGGGTATACGAAGGTCTTAAATCGAGCATTCTGACCCTTGAACTCGTGCCGGGGTTGAGTGTGGATGAGAGTCACATCGCCCTGAAGTATGGCGTTTCGCGCACCCCCATTCGAGAGGCGCTGGTTCGGCTTCAATCGGAAGGCTTGGTGGTAATGCTTCCCAATCGCGGCGCGCATATTGCGCCGCTCGACCTGGGTCGCATCAGGGATTACCTTGAGGGTATAGATCTGATCCAGCGGGCGGTCCTTAAGTGGGCGGCGTTTCGGTGTACACCGAATCAGCTTCCAGCGATTCGTGAGAGCGCTGACCGTTTTGAGAGAGCTGCTGCAAAAGGGATCAATGACGAGATGGTCCTGGCCAATCACGATTTTCACGCGGCGATTGCGAGCGTGTGCGGAAATGGGTTGATTGCAGACGCTTACGGTCGATTTTTGGTCGAGGGACTTCGCGTTTCTCGGTTTACCCTGAACAGTCGTTACTTCACCAAGTCCAACGACTCGCAAGCCTTCGTTGACTTGGTTGTCGCGGAACACAACGAAATGGTGCACGCGCTGGAAAGCCATGACGTGGAGTTGGCTGAAAAGGTAGCTTCCGCCCACACGCGCCACACGCAAGAGCGCTTTGCCGCGTATTTGCAGGACTCCCTGTCACCGCTAGTAAAGGTGGGCCCCCTACAAGTTGGGATGATTGGACTGGTGTAGCTAAGTGGTCGGCGTCTCCACGTGTTTCCGCGCATCATGTCCGTACAGCGACGAGGCTGGTAAACAGGGGCGTGCGCCTTGGAGAGATACATGGCCCGCTGTTGAACCGGCTTGGAAACTGCCACCTTGACCGCAAGCCACACCACCTTGCCATTTGCTCGTACTGAAAAGGGCAACACGCCTTGGCCCGCATGCCTTGGATTCTGGCGCCTACGGGCAACGCCCACAGGGACTTGCTGGACTCGTTGTTCCAGGGTATTGGCCTGGCGCCCTCGAGATTGCGTGACGCGCGCAGTCAATTTCTACCAATAGGAAGCCATGAGTACTTTTTTAATCACTGGGGGTAAATTCCCCGCCCCTTGGGGCGTAACGGTATTCTTGGGAGATGAGCGAATACATGCACAAGAGCCACAACGTGACGGCAAGAGAGATTTTCAAACGTTGCCCACAAGTGAAGAAAAAGTTGTGGG
>SXGR01413331.1_pt1 | contig 11894 bp, 10 predicted proteins | sample 3174711 | NCBI WGS metagenome assembly SXGR01 (sample SAMN11356860, study PRJNA531348) | freshwater metagenome | isolation source: freshwater sample F1-60 | place: China: Fuxian Lake, Yuxi | collected 2017-12-25
CAGGAGCAGGTCAACGCCTACTTCATGAAGGGCAAGAGCCACGATTGCGGCAGCAAGCTGGGCTACATGAAAGCCAATGTGGAATATGGTGTGCGCCATCACGAGCTGAATGGTGAATTCATCGGCTGGCTGAAGCAGTTCGTCAAGCAGTTGTAATCGCTGATAAATCTGTTTTTTATAGACGTATTTAAGGGGCATCAAATGATGCTCCTTTTTCATTTTTGCAACAAAAAATCAATCAAGAGTAAATAAACTCTCAGCAAATCATAATGTTGTAATTTATTCACACATGCTCTATAAGGATTGAGGCGTGTTTCTCGCCCTTGCATAAAAAACTCAAAAAAATATAAGACACAGGTGGAAGTTCCAATGAATAACCCGTCAAAAGGGACCTTTTTAGGTCACCCTAAAGGGCTTTTTTTGCTCTTTAGTACCGAACTGTGGGAGAGATTCTCCTATTACGGCATGCGTGCCGTGCTGGTGCTCTATCTGACCGACCTGACTGCCAATGGCGGTCTGGGCTGGAGTCAGGCAGATGCCCTCAAACTCTACGGTATCTATACCGGTCTGGTTTATATCACTCCGCTGATCGGCGGCTGGCTGGCTGACACCTTCTTGGGTCAACGTCGCGCCATCCTTATCGGTGCCGTGCTGATGGCCGCAGGTCAGTTCACTCTGGCACTGCCCCACGCCATGTTCCCGGATATGGTCAACACCATGTTCTACGCGGGCCTCGCGCTGCTGATCGTGGGTAACGGCCTGTTCAAACCGAACATCTCCACCATGGTGGGTGACCTCTATGAAGAGGGCGATCACCGCCGTGATGGTGCTTTCACCATCTTCTACATGGGTATCAACCTGGGTTCCCTGCTGGCAGGCGTGATCTGTGGTGCTGCCGCTACGGCCTACGGCTGGCAAGCAGCCTTCGTCGGCGCCGGTATCGGTATGCTGCTCTCTCTGGTGATCCAGGCCACCATGGCCCAGCGTTTCCTGGGTGACATCGGTCGTGTGACTGCCGCCCAACGCGCAGCCGCCCTGCGTACTACCGAGCAGAAAGCACCGCTGACTAAGCAGGAAGTGGATCGCATCAAGGTTATCCTGGTACTGGGTCTGTTCACCATCATCTTCTGGGCCGGTTTCGAGCAGGCCGGTGGTCTGATGAACCTCTACACCCAGGAGTATACCGACCGCATGATCGGCAGCTTCGAAGTGCCGACCGCCTGGTTCCAGTCCCTGAACCCCTTCTTCATCATCACCCTGGCACCGGTCGTTGCGGCCATCTGGATCAAGCTCGGCAAGAAAGAGCCGAATTCTCCGGTGAAATTCGCCATGGGTCTGCTGTTCCTGGCTATCGGCTTCCTGTTCATGGTTGGTGCCGTGCTGCAGCAGGGTGGTGACAACACCGTCAAGACCTCCATGTTCTGGCTGGTTGGCGCATACCTGTTCCACACCCTGGGCGAGCTCTGCCTCTCCCCGATCGGCCTCTCCATGGTGACCAAACTGGCTCCGCTGCGTCTGGCTTCCCTGATGATGGGTGCCTGGTTTGGCTTCGTTGCCCTGGCCAACTACGCTGCGGGCTTTATCGGCTCCTTCGTAGGTGAAGCCGGTCCGATCGCCATCTTCGGTGGCATCGCCCTGGCTGCGATACTGAGCGCCCTGATCCTGCTGACCATGGCCAACCGCCTGGTTTACTGGATGCACGGTGCCGAAGGCCCGGCCAAAGAGCCGCAAGCGCAAGAGAAGAAACTGCAATCCGCCACCGTCTAAACGGTCAGGATTGTAAACCACAAACAGGGCGCCAATCGGCGCCCTGTTTGTTTTGACCTGTTTATCAGGCGGCATCAGTGATGACGAACCTGCACATCCAGTGAGCCGCCGCTGTCGCTGCGAAACTGCAGGGCGAACGGTTCATGCCAGCTACGTTTGTGCAGGGCGTAGTGGCTGCTGCGCATCAGCCCAAGGGGTAGGCCGCCGGAGCGCATCAGCCAGTGGGGAGAGGTGAGCCCGGCGTTGGCAAACACCAGCCCATCATGCTGATCAAACAGCAGCGCCGCCATGGCAAAAGAGTGGCGAAGCCCGGATGCCATCAACTGATGGTTGAGGTAGTCGAGCAACCGGTGCGGCTGGCTCAGCAACCGGCTCTCGTTCTGCTGAAACTGGCGGTAGGGGACGTTCATCAAGGATCGCACCAGCGCACCACAAAATGCCGCATCCGTCCCCATGATCGGCAGCTCCATCACCAGCACCAGCAGCTTGTCTTCCACCTTGAAGGTATCGGGAATAAACAACTGCCCCAGCCCCTTGAACGTGACCTGCCAGGGGCCCCACTCCTGCAAGCCCGGCGGCTTGAGCCCTGCCAGCAGGCGGCTAGCCGCCTTGTCGTGGGCACTGAAATAGTCGATGTGATCCATCAGCTCCAGCTGCTGCGCCCGGTTGCCGCTGCCGTTGAGACACTGTTCGATACTGCGCTCGACCAGCGCATAATCCTCGAGGGGTTTGAGCAGATAGTCCCGCGCACCGGCACGCAAGGCGCTGGCGACCGCCTCCATGGTGCTCTGGGCCGAAATAACGATCACCGGGATATGGGGATAGCGCGCAGAGAGGCAGGCGATCACCTCGTGGCCATCCATATTGGGCATATTGAGATCGCAGAGCACCACATCGGGATGGTAGAGGGCCGCCGCCGATAGCCCCTCAATACCATCTTCGGCCTGAAAGACCGTTGCCCCGTCCCGTGCGAGGTAACTCACTAACGAGTGGCGAAAAACAGCTTCGTCCTCCACCATCAGGATCCGTAGCCCGGCTCTTAACATCTTGATAAAGCTCTTATTAGTCAATTGGTTATTTAGGTATTAAGACTAGTTCAAAAGTCCGGCATCCGCGGAAACGATGTGTCAAAAATAGACCTTGGTCAGATTCTGAAATACAGATAGCTCTATTAACAACCACATAGCAGTACCGTATCTCCTCGTTATGTCGCAACCCCATGCGAATTGTGCAAGTGGGCGCCATAAGGGATAATGCCCCCCACTCCAGCTCGTGAAGAAGACCATGACCCCAGCCGAATACAGCGCCCTTGCCCACCCAAGATTGTCCCATCCGGCTCGCAGTCTCTATACCCTGCAGCTGCGCCGACTGGTGCTGGAAAATCAGGCGGCCCGGCTCAACTATCCCGAGCTGGGTCGGGCGCTAGCAGTGGTCGACCCGGGCGAGCCCTGCGGCTTCTCGTTTCAGGTCAATGCCCGCCAGCTCACCGAGCTGTTCGATGAACTGATGGAGGCGGGTCTGCTGCAGGTCGAGGCTCAGCCCGAGAGTGAGCACTACCATCAGTGCCCGTTCCAGTTACCGCTGCTGACCCAGAAATTGCGCAGCCCGCTGCCGGAGCGCCCCTTCCAGATGCATCTGCAGTGGCGACCGGACGAAGAGCTGCCCGCACTCGCCCGTCTGTGCGGAGTGATCGATGCCAGCTACAGCGAAGAGGATCTGGGGGAGTTTATCGCCTACTGGCTGGGACGCCCCGAGGTGTTCGACTCCCAGCATCAATGGATGCTCAAGTTCATTCGCGCCCTCAAGACCCGCCGCTATACCCGTCGCAAACCAATGGAGGTGCAGGGCTACCAGCAGGTGACGCCGGCCCCGGCAGAGTCGGGCCCCAGCAAACGGGCACAGCAGATGATTGAAGAGGCCAAGCGACTGGCCCAACAGCAGACGCAAGAACCCGCAGCGCAGCAGGAGCCGGATAATGATTGATAGCGGCCCCCGCCTGCAGGCAGAATCAACCCCTTGTCTACCCATCCCTGATCGAGCAGAAGGAGCATTCCATGACTGACCCGCAAGATCCCCTGCGCCAGGAGCTGGAAGAGATCGAAGCCAAGCGCCAGAAGATCGCCAAGGCCAAACAGGACCACCGTGTTCACGACCCGGAATTGAGCCGCCATGTGGGCGGTCTGCTGGAGCGCATTCGTCGCCTGCAGCAAGAGACCGGCGGCGGCCAGTATGACTACAAGACCCTACGCAAGGAGTATGACGCCAAGGCCAACGCCGAGGTGCGCGAGCTGCAGAAGGCGGCCCGTCAGGAGCGGATCCAGAAGCTGATCGCCCAGGCCGACCTCAACCCCGACTGGGTGTTCGACAAAATGGATGCCGGTGACCCGGCGCTGCAATATCCCATCGAAACCGCCCGTTACTTTATCAGCGGTTTCGAGCACTGGGAGAAGAGTGGTGGCGGCTGCATGCTGATCTACGGTGACTACGGCACCGGCAAGTCAACCCTGGCGGGTGCGGTAGCGCATGAGCTGATCGCCCGTCACCAGAAATCGGTGATCTTCCAGCAGTGGGCCTCCATCGTCGATCGGCTGTTCTTCAACGTCATCCCCGATCAGGACGAGCGCAACCAGTACCGCCGCGCGCTGGAAGAGGTGGATCTGCTGATCATCGATGAGGTATCGGCCAACCGCGCCAAAATGGCGGAGAGCCAGTCCAGCTTCCTCGGCCACCTGCTGCGCCGCCGTCGCAACCTGTCAAAGAGCGTCATCATCATCACCAACCACACACCGCAGACCCTGCATCAGGCGATCGGTGATTTCAGCTATGAGGCGATCAAGGCGTTCAATCCGGTGGATATCCACCTGAGCGGCCCCAGCCGTCGCCCCAGCATCGGCAACTACAACGGCTGATCCCTCCCAAAGAGTGCGAGTCGCTGGCGGCTCGCACTCTCTCCTCCCAGCCAGCTCACAAATAGAAACAACTCTCATTTACAGCAAGCAAACAAGCCACTAGGCTAGCCCCTTTTGCCAAGGGAGCTCATCTATGCCAACCACACTGATTTTCGGAGCCAGCCGCGGGCTGGGCCGCGCCTTTACTCATCACGCCCTGAGCCAGGGTCACCGGGTCGTTGCGCTGGTACGCAACCCCGAGATGGCTACGGAACTGGGGGAGCTGGGAGTTGAGGTGATCGAAGGGGATGCGCTTGATCCGGCTGCGGTGCAGCAGGCCTGCATTGCGGCAGGACAAGCTGCCCAAGTCGTCTCTACCCTCGGCAGCTTCCGTCAGGCCGCGCCGGTGGACTATCAAGGCAACCGCCATGTAATCGATGCCATGGAGCAGGCAGGCCTGAAGCGGCTGCTGCTGGTCACCTCCCTCGGCTGTGGCGACAGCTGGCAATATCTGCCGGAGCGGGCACGCGCTGCCTTCGGTCACGAGGTGCGTCTCAAGAGTATGGCGGAGAGCTGGCTGCAGACCAGCGCCCTCGCATGGACCATTCTGCGCCCGGCGGGCCTGCAGGATGGAGACGCCACAGGCCGTGCCGAACTGAGTCAGGGCAAGGAGATACACGGACTGGTGCGCCGCACCGATGTGGCCACCCAAGGGCTGCGCCTGCTGGCGGATGATGCGGCGGTGGGGCAGATCTACGCCATCGGGGATCCCACGCTCCAGCGCGGCTAAAGCAGCAGTAAAATCGCTCATACCCACCACATACCAAAACGGTCAGCCCAAGAGCTGACCGTTTTCGCTTTACCGCACACGCCATCTCACGGGCGCTTGCCCTATCCAGCTTAACCAGCGGTCGTTTCACCCTGCACGACTGACGAACGAGCAACCGGCAACGACTGCTGCCGCCAACGCAGCAACAGGCAGGCCAGCACACCGTAAAGCAGCGCCAGACCCCACAGCTGCCACCAGTAGCGGGAAACCTGCGCGAAGTCGGCCCCCATCTGGTTAAGACGCAGAAAACCCTCGATAGCGGGGATAGTGGGCACCCACTGAGCCAGCCAGTTGAGAGGCGCCGGGATCAGCTCGAGCGGCCAGATAAAGCCCGCCAGAAAGACCAGCGGCAGGGAGGAGATGAGCACCACCTGGGTTGGCAGATCCCGCCGGGTAAAGATCGCTCCCAGTACAATCCCGAACCAGCAGGTCGCCAGCAGGAACGGCAGGGCAAACAGCCAAAGCTGCACTGGATCTGCATGACGAGCGATGTTGTAGTGATCAAAGCAGAAGCCGAGGAAGTAGCTCACCGGCAGCAGGAACAACCCCGCCAGCACCAGAGTTCTGGCCAGCAGCAGCGGCAACACCGGCGCGCTTTGCCAGTAACCATGCTCGCCGCGACAGCTGCGCTGGTTCTGGGTCGCCCCCAAGATCCCCGCCCCCATCAGTAACACCTGATGGAGGATCAGCACGAACACCGCCGGCACCACGTAATTGACGTAGCCCATAGTGGGGTTGAACACCGGCACCACGTTGAGGGCCACCGCATTCCAGCCCATGGCCGCTTGTGGCAGCGCCTCGCCGTGGCTCAGCAGCCGCGCCACCTTCACCTGCGCGGCGAGAGTGCCGCCGGCCTGCGCCAGCCCCTCGGCAATGGTACCGTAGACCAGAAAGTAGGAGGCATCACCGGCATAACTCAGGGTGACGCTCTTGCCCAGCATCAGATCCCGATAGAAGTGGTTGGGGATATGCAGGATCCCGCTCGCCTTCCCGGCCATCATCAGCTGCCGCGCTTCATCCAGCGAATTGGCCCACGCTACCAGCTTCACCTGCGGCGTGGCATCGGCCATAAATTCCAGCTGACGCGATAGCTGACTGCCATCTTCATTGACCACCACCACCGCCTCTTCCCGCGGTAGTTGATGCAGATAGGGTTGGGGGTAGAGGAAGGAGTAGAAGAACACCCCGCCAAACAGGGTGAGCATGATGGCGTGATCCGCCAGCAGGGTGCGCAGCTCTAGGCGCAACAGATCGACAAATCCCAGCATCACTCAGGCTCCTTTTCGGCGCTCGCAACTGCGGCTGATTGACGGGCCAGCTCGGCCTGCTGCTTGTAACGACGTACCACCAGCAGCAAGGGCAGCAGAAACAGCAGCAGCGCCCCCAGTTGCGGCAACGCCGATGCGAGAGGCAGACCGTAGTTGCTCTGACCAATCTGCAGCTCGACATAGTGAGAGACCGGCAACAGGCTGCGCCAGAAGCGGGCGAAATCCCCCATGGCGCTCACCGGAAAGGTGACCCCCATAAAGGCGAAACCGGGCGCAGTGTAAGCCCCCGCCAGCGACAGGGCGCGGGCCGGATCCCGAATGATGCCGTAGAAAAAGGCCCCCATGGTGACGCAGGCCACCGAGGCGAGCCCCAGACCCACCACCAGCACCAGCCAGCTGCCGTGCATGGGGTAGGAGAAGCCCTTGAACAGCAGCAGCGTCCAGACAATTCCCCACCCCCAGCCAATCAGCATGTGGGGTAGCAGGGTGCGCCAGAGACCAAACCAGACACCGCGAGTAGTCCAGTCCAGCCCCAGCCGATCGGTACGGGCCAGCGCATTGAGGCCGAACAGCACCACCAGGATCTGCCACACCGCGGGCAGAATGGCACTCAGCAGAAACTGGGCGTAGCTGGAGTTGAGGTTATAGAGCGCAGTCACCTGACTGCTGATGGGCACCGACTGCCCGAATGCGCTGGGCAGCGCCTTGCCGTCAGCCATCGCCTCCAGCACGCCCACCTGACCATTGAGAGTCCCGACCACCTGCGCCAGCGCCGAGTTGACCAGCTTGGCGATCAGGATGAACTGGCCGTTGTTGAACACAGTCACCTGCGGCTGGGTGCCCTGACGGGCATCCCGCTCCAGATGGTTGGGGATCACCACCAGCGCATAGATGTCGCCACCGCGCAGGGCTCGGGCGCCGGCATCGATGGAGTCAAACTGTTGCGCCACCTTGAGCCCGGCCGAGCCATCCAGCGAGAAGGCGAGCTGGCGCGAGAGCATGCTGTGGTCGAGATCCACCAGCCCCACCTTGAGGTCGCGGGCCAACCCTGCCGAGAAGATCCAGCAGAGGATCACCATCAGCAGCAGCGGCACCCAGCTCATCAGGGCACGGCTGAACGGATCCTGCCACAGCAGCCGAAATTCACGTCCCATCAGAGTTCAACCAGCACACTCATGCCAACCCGCAGCCCCTCAACCGGTTGCAGCGGGCGAGCCTCCACCTGGAAGCTCTTCATATCGAAACCCTGACGGGTATCGGTAGCGCGCCAGGTGGCAAAATCACCCATCACGGCCACATGGGTCACCTTGAAGCGCACCATCTGATCGCCAAGGCCCGGGATGCGGGCATCAAACTCGGTACCGACCGGGAAGCGGGGCAGCAGATCCTCGCGCACGTGGAACTGGGCCCAGGCATCGCTCATGTCGAGCAGGGTCACCACCGGGAAACCTTGTGGCGCCAGCTCGCCGCTGCGCAGCAGTACCTGACTCACTTCACCATTGTGGGGGCTGGTGATGCGGGTATCGGCCAGATAGGCCTCAACCTCGGCCACGGAACCCGCCGCCATCTTGGCCTTCTCGCGAGCGGCGATCTTGGTCTCTTCCCGCGCCCCTTCCAACGCCATCTGGTACTGTTGCCACGCCATCCCTTCGCTGTAGCGTGCAGCTTGCCAGGCCGTCCACGCCTCGTCGCGTTTTTGCAGCGGCATTACGCCATCGCGGTGCAGACTGGCAACCCGCTCATAGGTCTTGCCACGCAGCTGGGCGGCAGCCTTGGCTTTTTGCCACTGATCCTTGGCGGCAGCGATCTGTTGGGCTCGGGCCCCTTTCTCTGCCTCTTGCGCCAGCGCCCCCGCTGCGGCCTCACCGGCCTTGGCCTGGCTCAGCTTGGCTTCAATCTCGGGGCTCGCCAGGGTAAAGACCAGCTGATCCTTGGTCAGCTGATCACCCTTTTTAACCAGCACTTCGTCGATGCGACCCGGCACCTTGGAGGAGACCGAATATTGCTGCGCTTCAATCTGCCCTTGCAGATGCACCGGCTCCGGCTGATAGGCCAGCCAGAAACGCCAGCCGAGCCACACCACCAGGATCACCAGCGCCAATGGCAACAACAGCGGTTTACCCTGGCTCATCTTCTTTTTGATGGGGGGATGGCTCATCACTTCACCTCGACAAACGGGCGACCCTTGGCGGTCGAAACAGAGATAGAAAAAGGAACGGACTGGAGTGCGATCATGAGTTCACCTCGATCACCTGACCGTGCTGATATTGATTGAAACTGTTCATCTGGCCGGAGAGCGCCAGCAGACGGGCCAGCGACACCACATATTGATAGGCCGCCGCTGCGCGCTGGGTCTTGACCCCCGCCAGCTGGTTCTGGGCATCCACCACATCAAGGGAGGTAGAAAGTCCCTGACCGAAGGCCTTGTCCCGCAGCAGCACGTTCTCCTCTGCCAACGCCTGGGTGGAAGAGAGCGATTGATACTCCTCCAGCCCCTGCGCCGCTTCGCGCCAGGTCTTCTCGACGAGCAGCTCCAGATCCTGACGGGTCTTGGCTTGCAGCAGATTGACTTGCAGCTCGGCGCTCTTGGCGGCCTGTACTGTCTCGGAGCGGCCATCGCGGCTCACCAGCGGCATGCTGACCCCCACCCCCACCAGCCAGTCCGGCGCGGTCTTGGAGGCGAGTGAATCATCTTCATAGAGGTTGTAGTTGCCGAACAGGAACACCTCGGGGGCATATTTGCCCTGCTCGACCCGGATCAGCCCCTTGGCCTGCTCCTTCTTGGCGCTGAGCAGCTTGAGACCGGGGTGCACCTCCAGGGTCTGGCTCACCAACCCCTCAAGGCGCGGCAGATCCTTGTTGACGAACAGGCCGCTGCCCGGCTGGGCATTTGGCAACTTCAGCATGCGGCCGAGGGCCAGCTCGGCGATCTCGAGGCTGCGGCGCGCCTTCTGGGTATCGATGCGGGCCCGATCATAGGCCGACTGGGCGGAGAGGCGCTCCACCTTGGCTATCTGCCCCTGCGCTTCGAGCTTCTTGGCGTGATCCAGATGGTGGGCCAGCCCCTCTTCGATCTCCTGTTTGGTCTGCACCACCTGAGCAGCCAGCACCACGCCGAAATAGGTCTGGGAGAGGCTCTCGAAGGTGGATTGCTGCTTGAGCACCAGCAGCTGCTGCGCCTCGCTCACCTGCGCCTGGCGGATATCCTGCGCCGCATCGATGCGGCCACCGGCAAAGAGCGGCCAGAGCATCTTGACCGAGCTGGTCACCACATTCTGTTTGGTCAGGGGGGTGACAAATGCGTTGGCCCCAACCCCGAACAGGCTGCCGAGCGCCAGGATCAGATCTTTCTGCTTGGCCAGCGGATTGAGATCGAGAGCATCAAGTTCAATCGGCTGATCAAGATGGGTATAGCTGGCCCCCAGATCCACCTTGGGCAGATACATGTCCTTGGCCGCCTCGCGCAGCTGCTTGGCCCGATCGACCCCGGCCTGCTCGGCAGCCAGCCCTTCATCCTGCTGGATGACCCGGGTCCAGGCTTCGCCAAAACTGATGGTTTGCGCCTGCGCCGACCCCAGCACGGCCCCCATCAGACACGGCCAGAGTGATTTAATGAACCTTGACGTCATAGATCCCCAATCCGCTTTTGTTGCATAAATGTTTGGAGCATTTGCTCGACTTAAGCCCGCTATCATAACGCAAAGCGGGCCTGCAAGTGGACTGACAATTATGCAGGCGTCCGACCCGAATGGTACAGCGCTCACTCTCCGGCAATCTGGCCGTTTTTCAATAACTCCAGAATTTGCAAGCCTTGGCGCGACGTTTTTTTCAGAAAAAAATGGCTGACGCTCAAATACTAACCTTTTCTCCTGCCTAAAAAATGCGTAATATACGCCGCCCTAAGCCGATGGTAACCGTGGAATGCAGATAGGTCCCCACACGCTTGAAACTCCCTTGATTGTGGCTCCCATGGCCGGTGTAACTGACCGACCATTCCGTGAACTTTGTTTGCGATTGGGGGCTGGCATGGCCGTTTCCGAGATGCTGCTGGCCAACCCGGATGTCTGGGATACCCAGAAAACCCGGATGAGGATGGATCACTCTGCAGAAGGCGGATTGCGATCGGTCCAGATTGCCGGAGCCGACCCCGAGATGATGGCGTTTGCTGCCCGCTACAACGTGGAGCAGGGCGCACAGATCGTCGACATCAACATGGGATGTCCGGCAAAAAAAGTGAATAAGAAGTTGGCAGGTTCTGCCCTGCTGCGTGCCCCCGATCAGGTCAAAGCAATTTGCCGGGCCGTGGTTGATGCAGTGGAGGTGCCTGTCACCTTGAAGATCCGCACAGGATGGGATCCGGATAACCGCAATGGCGTGGAGATCGCCCGAATCGCCGAAGATTGCGGTATCGCGGCCCTTGCCGTGCATGGTCGTACCCGTGCCTGCCTCTACAAGGGCGAAGCGGAGTACGACACGATCAGGGCGATTAAGCAGGCCGTATCGATTCCTGTTGTCGCCAATGGTGACATCAACAGCCCGGAGAAAGCCCGGTATGTCCTCGACTATACCGGTGTCGACGCCGTGATGATCGGCCGAGCTGCGCAAGGACGACCCTGGATTTTCCGGGAAATCCGTCATTTTCTTGAGACGGGCACCAAGCTGCCGCCTCCCGAGAGGGAAGAGGTTCGCACCCTGATGAACGAGCATGTAACCAACCTGCACCGGTTTTATGGTGCATATCTGGGAGCGCGCATAGCCCGTAAACACGTGGGCTGGTATCTGGATGAAGAAGAGACGGGCCGAGAATTCCGTAAGCACTTCAATGCCCTGGATTGCGCAGACGCGCAACTTGAGGCACTCGAAGCGTATTTCGATGGATTAGGTTAACAAGATAACTAAAGAGCCGACCGAATATGTTCGAACAAACCCTGACTTCTGATGCATTGGTAACAACTACTCACAATCACGCTGCCGAGCCGACCCAGCGCCCCCTGCGTGACTCTGTGCAACAGGCCCTGCGTAACTACCTGGCCCAGTTGAACGGTCAGGAAGTGATTGATCTGTACGATATGGTTCTCTCCGAAGTCGAAGCGCCGATGCTGGACGTGATCATGCAGTACACCCGTGGTAACCAGACTCGCG
>SXGR01210129.1_pt1 | contig 11892 bp, 8 predicted proteins | sample 3174711 | NCBI WGS metagenome assembly SXGR01 (sample SAMN11356860, study PRJNA531348) | freshwater metagenome | isolation source: freshwater sample F1-60 | place: China: Fuxian Lake, Yuxi | collected 2017-12-25
CGCTGGCGGTCAGCACGTCAACAAGACCGAAAGCGCGGTCCGCATCTGGTACAAGAAGGGCACGCCCGAAGAGATGGAAGTGAAGTGTCAGGACGGGCGGAGCCAGGGGAAGAACTACGACCAGGCAATGCGTATTCTGCGGTCGCGGTTGTTCGAGCGGCAGCAGGAGAAGTTGCACAAGGCCCGTTCGGACATGCGGAAGTCGCTGATTGGCACCGGCGACCGGAACGCACGGATTCGGACGTACAACTTCCCGCAGAACCGGTGTAGCGACCACCGCATCGAGTTCACCGCCTACAAGCTCGACGCGATCATGGCTGGCGACCTCGACCAGATGGTGCAGCCGATGCGCGACCACATCCGAAAAGAGAAGCTCGCGAACGCCGGTCAGTGAGGCGGCGCGTTGTCTTGACCTCCCCGTCAAACGGGAGGTCAAGACAACGCGTTGTTCGTTGCATCTTCGGGGCGCGGCTGATAGCCTAAACCCACTTCCCCAATCGTTCCACCACAGCCCTTGCGAGGCTCCAACGTGGTCGAAGTGTCGTGCCCGCACTGCGGGGTGAACCTCAAAGCACCCGAAGACCGCATCGGCAAAAAGGCCAGGTGCAAGAAGTGCCAACAGCCGTTCCGCGTACCCGGGCCGATCCCGATGGCCGAGCCAGTCGGCGACGAACCGCAAGCGCTGAGCGTGGTCGCGATGCCGACGCCCCGGCTCCCGCCGGACGAAGGCGAGGATGACCGCACCGAACTCATGACGGTGGACCAGATGCCACCGCTCCCGCCACTTCCCCCGCCCAAGGCCAAACCCGCGCCAGTATCCGCGGCAACGCCGGCGCCCGCGGTGAAACCCGCGCCCGCACCGCCCGCGGCCAGGCCCGCGTCCGGCACCGCGAAGGCCGCTCCACCGAAATCGACCGCGTCTGTTCCCGGCGCGAAGGCCGCTGAACCGCTCCCGATTGGCGACGAGGCCGAACCGCTCGCAGACATCCCTTCCGACGCGCCGCCGAAGTCGAAGCCGAGAGCGAAGGCCAAGCCCGCGGCTGAATCGGTGCCCGACCCGGAATCCGAACCGGCGCTGACCGACAATGCGTTCGCCTTCGGCCTCACCGACGAACCCAGCGAAGCCCCCAAACCGAAGAAGAAACGCGACGAAGAAGAGAAAGAAAAGCCCGAACCAAAAAAGGCCCCGGCGAACGGGAAAACGAAGGCCGCGCCGGCTGACGGCGCGCTCGCCTTCGGTTTCACCGACGAGCCATCGCCGCCCGAAACCGCCAAGCCCAAGAAGAAACGCGACGAAGACGACAAACCCGCAGAACTGGGGAACAAGAAGGCAGTCAAGAAAACGCGCGACCTAGACGAACCCGAAGACGACGAGAACAAGCCGCGTTACCGCCGCCCGGAAGAAAAGGGCAGCGGCATGGCCAAGATGATGCTGATCACCGCGTTCGTCGGCTTCTTCGCGGTAGGGTTGGGGATCGCGGCGTTCGTCGTATACGCGAAGAAAAACAAGCCACCGCCCGAGGTCAAGAAGGAAGAGAAGAAAGAAGAACCGATCCCGGACCCGCCGGTGACCCCGCCCGTGGTCGTCCCACCGGTCACGCCCAAGGACAAGGTCGATCCGAAGCCGAAAGACACGGTAGACCCGAAGAAAGACAAGGAACCCGATCCGGTCCCGACGCGACCGGGATTTGAATTGGCAATCAAATCGAAGCCGTTCGATATCGGTAAGGAGAAGGACGCGGCGAAGCTCGAGCGTGCCGACAAGCCCGGTGAGCCGCGGTTCGTGCTCGAAACGGCGTTCGCGTCCGTCCTGCGCGCGTTCCCGCCGTTCGACCCGAAGTCCGCGGACACCTACGCCGTGGTGCGTGAGGGCGCGAAACTCTCGCTCGACGCCTACAGCCCATCGTCGGGCAAGCGGATATCACGCCTGGAGTTCGCCGCGGACCTCACCCGGCCGATCTGCGACCTGTACGCCTCGGTCACCGACTCGCAGTTCCTCGCCGTGTCCGACGGCAAGATCACGGTCTGGAACCTCGCCGACCAGAAGAAGTTGTTCGATGCGGTCGATCCCTACGCGGGCAAGCCGGACCACGAGAAGAACGGTATCGCGGCCGCGTTCTTCTCGGTTCAGCCGAGTCAGATCGTGGTCGTGTCCACGGCCGGCGCGGTCCACTTATACAGCCTCCCGGCGAAGGCATCAGTGGCCGAGTTCGCACCGCCACACGGGGCGAAGGGCAAGGTCGTGCTGGACGAGTCCGTCGCACGCGCCGAGGGCGGCGGTTCGATCGTCCTCGCAGTGGGCGGCGTTCTGTACCAGATCCAGTCCAGCGGAAACCTGGCGAGGCTCCGCACGCACGATCTCGGTGGCGACGCGAAACCGCTCGCAGTCGCCGCCAGCGGCACCCCCGGCCGGCTCCTGTTCGCCTTCGAGACCGATGCGAAGGGGAAGAAGGACCGCGGCCTGCTCTACCTGCCGCTCGGCGCCGGGGCCAAGCCCGTCATCTCGCTGTGGCCCACGGTGGCCGGAACCCCAAAGAGTGCGTTCTGGGTCGGCGACACCTCCGCCGGGGTGGCCACCGAGAACGGTGTGGTGTGGTTCGACGAGGAGATGAACAAGTTCGGCCCGCTGGTCGTCACCCGCCCCGTCGCCGCCGGTCTCTACCTCGGTGCCGGAAACCAGTTCTTGTACGTCGTCCCGCACCCCAGTAAACCGGCACAGTCGGTCCTGGTAACGCTGGCGGTTCCGTTCGGGGACGCCTTCGACTTCCGCCGCGAGGCCGCGACCCGTCTCCGCGTCGTTCGCATCGACTCCAACGGCCTCGCAAAGTAAAGCGTGGCCCACCGGTATTCAGTGGCGTGCCTGGGGTTTGTGACTTACGTAAGATGGTGTCGCGGAACCGAATCGCACGAACCGGCATCCAACCGGTTGTGCGTGCTTTGACCACCGACCAATCCAACAGGAGAGTACTGATGTTTCAGCGGACGACGGCCCTCACCGCACTTGCGGCGGCCATCCTCGGATTGACCACGCTCAGCGGCTTCGCGCAGCCAGACAAGAAGCCAACGCCGGCCGACCTGAAGGCTTCGAAAGAGGCTCTTCAGAAAGTTCAGGACTTCGTCGGGCTGTGGAATGTGGAAGGCACGCAGAAGGTCGGGGCAAAGACCGAGGCGTGGAAGGAGAAGGTGAGTTGGGGCTGGAAGTTCAAGGACGGCGACGCCTGGATCACCGTTTCGTTCGCCGAGGGCAAGGGCAAGTACTTCACTGTCGGCGAACTGAAGTACGACGTGGTGAAGAAGAAGTACCTGCTCTCGCTCACTCCGAGCGGGAAGGGCGAAATGGCCCAGACGTTCGAGGGCGACTACGCCAAAGGCGCGCTGAAAGTAGACCGCAAAGACCCGAAGACCGGCGACGTGTACCGGCTCACGCTGAACACACTCGCCGAGGGCGATAAGTTCGCGCTGAAATACGAGAAGCAAGACGGCGGCAAGGGATTGTTCGCTGCGGTCCACGCGATGAACGGCCCCAAGGACGGTCTCGTCGCGGGCGCGCCGAAGAAGCCCGAGTGCATCGTCTCCGGCGGTTCTGCCAACATCCAGGTTTCCTACAACGGAAAAACCTACTACGTGTGCTGCTCTGGGTGCCGCGACGAGTTCAACGCGGAACCGGCCAAGTACACGAAGGGGAAGTAACGAGTTGCGAGTGACGAGTAACGAGTTGCGAGCAGAAGCGGAAGACCGAAGGCACACAGACCTCCGCTCTTCCGCCTCGGCTCGCAACTCGTTACTCGTCACTCGCAACTACATTTCGCTCAAGCCCTCCAGCCCTCCCGGTCGATCTCTTGCAGTGGTGCGCCGCGTTCCGGTGTGCCGCGAGGAGGTTGACCGTGCGCCCCAAACACACTCTGATAACCGTGATCGGGCTGGCCGCGGCGCTCGCGCTGGCGCAACCGACCAAGTCGCAGGACGGGCCGTTCGACGGCCTTCAACCACACTACTGGCCACACCGCGCCTTCGGCATCCCCGTAGACGTTCAGAAACTCACCCCGCTCGCAAACAAACCGACCCACCTCCAGCTCTACTACGCCGCAAGCCGTGGTTCGTTCCAGAAGGGGCCGAAACTGCCGCTCAGCGGTCTGCACGAGATCAACGGCGACAAGCGCGGCTTCCTCTTTGAAGCGCCACGTGATGGCGACTACGAGTTCGCGGTGCAACTCGTCTATGCCGATGGATCCGTCGCGCCCAAGACGGACGCACTCGCGCCCGAAATCCGTGCGGTCATCGACACCACCCCGCCGCGCGTGCAACTCGCGGCGATCGGCAACGGCGTGGAGTGGCGCGCCACCGACGACAACCTCGACCCAAATGGCGTCACTCTCCAGTGCAAGTGGCCAACGAGCGCCGAGTGGACAACGGTGAAGAACACACCCGCGGTGAAGCCGTTCCGCGCCAACGACAGTTACGCCTGGAAGATTCCCGCTGGCAAGTCGCTAGACGTGCGCGTCACGGCGAAAGACCGGGCCGGCCATGAGGGGCTGTCGCCGGTGGTGCGCATCCCGGCGGAATCCGGCACCGCGGTCGGGCTACCGAAGACACCCGGCGGACCGGCTTGGGCCGGCGGCACAACACTCCCGCAACCGCGTATCGACTTCGTGAACACGCTGGAGTTCGACGTGGACTACACCGTGCAGCGAATGGGCCGCAGCGGGGTGCAGGCCGCGCACCTGTTCGTTCTGAAGGAACAAGGCGACTGGGCAATCGTCAAGAGACACCCGGTGAAGCTCATGCCCGACGAAAAGGGGTCACAATCGCTTTCGCTGCCGTTCAAGGCCGAGCGTGAGGGCACCTACGGGTTCTTCGTCATCCCGGAGAGCGGTGCGGGCAAGAAATCCGACGACCCTAAGAAAGACGATCCGCCGATGGTGTTGGTGGTCGTGGACACGACGAAGCCGCACGTGAAGATCACCGGAGTGCAGGTGAAACCGGGCGGGGCTCGCGGGCCGCTCGTCGAGATCACCTGGGACGCGGCCGACCCCAACCTGATGCCGCAACCGGTGAGCCTGGAGTGGTCACTGGACAAGTCCGCGGTGAAGTGGAACGAGGTCAAGTACCGGCTGGATAACAACCTCACCGCGACCAGCGGACGTTACGCGTGGGAAGTGCCCGACGAGAAGTTGTGGAAGTTCTACGTCCGCGCGCGGGCGGTGGACAAGGCCGCAAACGTGGGCGAACACGTGTGGATTCAGGAGGTGATTGTCGATCTGGAGAATCCGTCGGCCATTATCGATCGGGTCCGCGGCGGCGCATCCGGCCCCGCACCGAAGACACCCACACCAGAAAAGCCGGGCGGCCCCGATGGCCAGCCGATGCCCGAACTCCCACTGACACCGTGATTGCGTAGTGCCAAGTACCAAGTCGAAGACAAAGTCTGTTGGGTGCACTTGGCCCGCGAGCGCGCCGCGAAGGACTGATTGGTCGTTAGTGTACTCTTGCAGTTCAAGGTAGGTCACTCGCTCCTCGAGTGACACCTTCGGGACGGCTGAGCGCACCGCGGGCAACCCATCGCGCAACTCGCGGCGCGAGTTGCCTACCTTGAGATGCAATGAGCCACTAGAGTCCGCCTCGAACCGCGGCGATCAGTCCGTACCCGACCGCCGCGACGAAAGGCATGGCCAGCCCCCACGCCAGCAAACGGCTGAACAGCCGCCGGCGATCCTCACCCGCGCATGCCGACGCCAAACACAGGGCGCCGATGGTGGACAACGGGGACGCGTCCGCCACGTTCCCCCCGACCACCACCGACGACGCCAAGAACAGCGGGTCACCGCCGAGGTGCGCGACCAGGCCCGGCACGAGCGGTAGGAACGCCGGCAGGACAACCCCGGTCGTGCTGCTGTACACCGACACCAACCCGCACACCAGTGCCACGAGCGCCGGGGCGGTAGCAGGTGTGGCGACCCGCGCCAGCATCCCAGCGAGGCGATCCGTCCCGCCGGTGTGTTCGAGTACCGCGGCCAGCGTCGATACCCCGCAGACCATCAGGATCACGCCCCACGGGACGGCTTGAACGGCCCGGCTCTCGTCGGCTATTCGGAACCCGATGAGTACCACCGCGCCGGCGAGCGCGGTCATGCCGACATCGGCCCCAAGCCCGACCACCGCCGCGGCGACCAATCCGAGAACAAGCAGTGTGCCTCGGTGTCGTCCCGACAGCGTGGTCGCGTCCAGTCCGGCTTCCGCCAGTCTTTCCGCGTCGGCTGGAAGAGGCGTGTGTCGCCGCAATCCACCGAACAGCGCGAACCCCGCGAACCCAACGGCCGCGTTCGCCAGGAAGTTGTGCGCGTAGATCGCCCACTCGGCTCCGGGTAGTCCGAGCCGGTCCCGGCACATCGCGGCGACCACCACCCCCGCCGGGCCGAACGGCGACATGCCACCCGCGATCGCCCCGTGCGCGACCATCAGCGCCATCGGAAACGCCGGGATGCCCAACCGGCGAGCGGTGCTCATCGCGGCCGGAGCGACCAGGGCGGCAGCCGCAATGTTCCCGGCCCCGGCGGTTCCCACCGCTGCCGCCAGCGCGAAGAACAACACCGGCACGAGTCCCGTGCGCCCGCCGCAGGCCCGTACCGCGCGCCGCGCGACGCGGTCCAGGGTGCCGTTATCCTGAACGAGCGCGAAGAGGAGAGTGACACCGGTGAGGGTGAGGAACAGACCCGATGGGAACCCGCCAATGACGACCTTCAACCCGACCGGCCGTTCGCAGAGTGACGCCGGGCAGACTCCGAGGAGCCACGCCAGTACGAGGGCCAGCAGCCCGGGGTTCACACGGCTCGTGCAACTGACCACGACGACGAGCACCAGTGCCGCGATCGCCAGCCACGCCGGGTCGAGCATGTTGGATGCCTCATCACTTGTTGCGGACGAGTTCCCGCAACGCGGCGGCCGGAACCTTGCCCATCGCGTTCCGCGGCAGTTCGTCGACGAACACGAACACTCGCGGGCGCTGGTAATCGACCAGCCGCGTCTTGAGGAACGCGAGCAGTCCGGCCTCGTCCAGCGTGGGGTCGGAGCGGACCACAGCCGCCGCGACCGTTTCCCCGCTAAGCGAGTCGGGCAACCCGAAGACGGCGGATTCGCGCACTCCGGGGCACTCGTTCACCGCGCGCTCGACCACCTGCGGATAGACGTTGTACCCGCTCGTGATGATCAGATCGGTACTGCGGCCCGCGAGCGTCAGGAAGCCGTTGCTGTCGAGCGAGCCGAGATCGCCGGTATCGAACCAGCCGCCCGCGAACGCCTGCGCGGTGGCGTCGGGGTTCCGCCAGTATTCGCGGAACAGGTTCGGCCCGCGTACTCGAACCGCTCCGACTTCGCCGGTCGGTAGCGGTTGGCCGGTCGCGTCCACCACCTCCAACTCAATACCGGCGAGTGGCAACCCGACCGACCCCCACGGCCACGGACCATCGAGCGGCAGACTCGCGATGACGTGCGATTCGGTCATCCCGTACCGGTTGATGATCGGCCGTTTGAGGATCTCTTCGAGTACGGGAAGCACTTCGGGCCGGATCGGGGCCGACCCGCAGGTGAACAACCGCACTCCAGACAGTTCGCACGCCGAAGCGCGGAAGCCGGGGTGGTCCAGCAGCCGGTAGTAGATCGTCGGAACGGCCATCACCACCGTCGCGCGCGCGGCTGCCGCGAGAGTGCGGTCGGTGTGGAAGCCGTCTTCCAGTAGCAACCGCCCGCCGGCGAGCAGCGTCATCTGCGCGGCGAACGACAGCCCGTGAATGTGGAACATCGGCAGGACGTGAAGCACGGCGTCATCGGGATTAACGCGCCAGCAATCACGAAGCGCGCGCAAACTGGCCCCGAGGTTGGCCGACGTGTGAACCACGCCCTTCGGTCGGCCGGTCGTCCCGGAACTGTAAAGGATCAAACACGGGTCGTCCGGCGCGGTCGCGGCGTGGTGGGCAGAGCGGTGCGGAGCGTTCGTGACTTCTTCCGGCGTGACGAAGCTCCGCAAGTCCGGTAGACTCGACCGAAGTTCGTCGAGGAGCGGGAGGTTGTCCGGATCGCTGACGACGACCGCGGCCCCGCTGTCGGCGAGGAAGTGGCGCATCTCCTCGCGAGTGAACTTGGGGTTGAGTGGTAGCCCGACCCCGCCACCGAGGAGAACGCCGAGGTGCGCGACCAGGAACGCGAAGCGGTCCGCGGTCCACACCGCGACCCGCTCGCCCGGTTCCATACCGCGCTCGCGGAGCAGCGCGCCGGCCGCGAGGGCAAGTCGTTCGAGTTCGCCGTAGGAGTACGCACGTCCGCGCCACTCCACAGCGGTGCGGGCGGTGCGGTTCGCGAACGTCGTGCGCAAGTCGTCGAGAACGCTCACATGTCCTCCCCGCATCACAGTATCAGCGCGACCCAACAGAGCAAGGATCGTACAACAACGGCAACTCTTCTGGCCTTGCGAGACGTGTCATGACTCTCCTTCCACGCCGATCATTTCTGGCTGCTTCTGCTGGTGCCGCGCTCGCACCCGAACTGTGGGGCGCGGACCCCGCGAAGCGGCTCAAGGTCGCGGCGGTCTACACCGTGCTTCGGCACCGCTCGCACGCACAAAACATCCTGGAGAACTTCCTCCAGCCGTACCTCTTCAACGGCAAGATCGTCGATCCCGGTATGGATGTCGTCTCCTTCTTCGCAGACCAGCGCGTGGCCGAAGGGGACCGGACCGACGAGATCGCCAGCAAGTTCAAGATCCCCGTTCACAAGACGATCCGCGAAGCCCTCACGCTCGGCGGCAAGAACCTCGCCTGCGACGCCGTCCTGCTCATCGGCGAACACGGCGATTATCCCACAAACAAGCTCGGTCAGATGGAGTACCCGCGGAAGCGATTCTTCGACGAGATCGTTGCGACGATGCGCGCGTCGGACCGCTCTGTTCCGGTCTTCAACGACAAGCACCTGTCGTACCGCTGGGACTGGTCGAAGGCGATGTACGACACCGCGGCCAAGCACCGCATCCCGCTCATGGCCGGCAGTTCGGTGCCGCTCGGTCAGCGCGTCCCGGTCCTGGAACTGCCCGCGAACCCGGAGATCGAAGACATCGTTTCGGTCCACGGTGGGGGACCGGAAAGCTACGACTTCCACGCCTTCGAGGTCCTGCAATCGCTGATCGAGGGGCGCAAAGGCGGCGAGACGGGAATCGCATCGGTCGAGTTCCTGAAGGGCGATGCGATGTGGAAGGCGGGCGACGCGGGTCGATGGTCGGTGGCGCTGGCGAAGCTCGCGATGTCCGCTGAGTTGGGGGAGAAGGTCGGCAACCTGCGCGAGAAGATCGGTACCGAACCGGGCGACGCGCACGTGCTGCTCATCACCTACAAGGACGGTCTGAAGGCGTCGGTGCTCAAGTTCGGCAAGAGCAGCAACCGCTGGAACGTGGCGCTGAAGCTCAAGAACGAAGCCAAGCCGCGCCACACGAAGATCTTCAACGGGCCGTGGGGGAACCGCAACCTCTTCATGGCTCTGTCGCACGCCATCCAGGAGTTCTTCCGCACGGGCAAGCCGCCGTACCCCGTGGAGCGAACGCTGCTGGCTTCGGGCGTGGTGGACGCGGCGATGCACTCGATGGCGGACGGCAAGTTGGTCGCGACGCCGCAGTTGGAGATGCGGTACGACGCCAAGGATTTCCGAGCGTTCCGCGAGATGGGCGAATCGTGGAAGATCGTCGAAAAACGCACCGAGGACAAGCACCTCCACACGCTCGGGCAGAAGTGATGCCGGAGCGTGAGCGACGGGGTGCGCCTGGAACTCCGGTCGGTCCGCTGTAGGATAGATTCGGTACTCCGGTGAACTCAACTCGGGCCGTTTCGCGACGCGAAGACTCGAGCCATCACGGAGTTCCGCGCGTCCCTCCTCCCGGTGGACGACAGCACCTGTCGCCTCTTTCCAGTCCGAGCCAAGTACCCCAGGCGTGTAGGAAGACCACGGATGACGGTTCGCACGCGATTCGCACCCAGCCCGACCGGTTACCTTCACATCGGCGGCGTCCGCACGGCCCTCTTCAACTGGCTGTACGCCCGCAAACACGGCGGTCAGTTCATCCTGCGCATCGACGACACCGACCAGGGTCGCAACCAGCCCGAAGCGCTCCAACCCATTCTCGATGGCTTCCGCTGGCTCGGTCTTGACTGGGACGAGGGCGCGGAGGTCGGCGGGCCGCACGGACCCTACTATCAGTCCGAGAAATTGGACCGCTACCAGGAGGCCGTGCGCCAACTGCTCGACAAGGGGCTTGCATACTGGGACTACGCGCGCCCCGAGGAGACCAAAGCGGAGATGGAGGCAGCCGAGAAGGAGAAGCGGCTGAAGATTTACAGCCGCCGCTGGATGGCCGAGACCGCCGCGGACCGCACCCGCTTCGAGGCGGAGGGCCGCACCGGGTCGGTGAAAGTCAAGATGCCGCGCGAGGGCGTGTGCAAGTTCTACGACCACGTCCGTAAAGATGTGGAGGTGCAATGGGCCGGCGAGCAGGACATCGTCATTCAGCGCTCCGACGGTACGGTGACGTACAACCTCGCGAACGTGGTCGATGACTACGACATGAAGATCACGCACGTGATCCGCGCGGAGGAGCATCTTTCGAACACCCCGCGACAGATATTCATGCTGGAGGGACTAGGCTACCCGCGCCCGGAGTACGCACACCTGCCGTTCGTTGCCGAACCGGGCAGCAAGAACAAGCTCAGCAAGCGGAAGATTCCGCAGTACCTCAAGAACGCGGACTTCAAGAAGATCTACGACCACGCGAAGGCTATCGCCGACCACATCGGCGTCCCCGCGGCACCGGAGTCGTTCAACCCGGTGCTGGTCGATTTCTACAAGCAAGTGGGATACTTCCCCGCCGCGCTGTTGAACTACTTGGTGCTTGTCGGCTGGGCGACAGCGGACAACCGTGAGGACTTCACCCTCGCGGAGATGGTTCGCGAGTTCTCGCTTGAGCGCGTGGTTCAAAACCCGGCGAGCCTCGACGTGAAGAAGTTGTTCGCGTTCCAGGCGCGGTACATGCAGGCGTTGGCGGTCGCGGAGAAGGTCGAGCAGGTGCTGCCGTTCCTCGTCCGCGCCGGGTTGCCAGCAGATCGCGACTTCGTCACGCGCGTGGTGGAGGCCGCTGGCCCGCGAATGACCGTCGCCGGCGACATCCTCGAATACGAATACCTCTTCGTGCCGGACGAGCAGATTCGTTTCGACGCGGCGGTTGCGACGAAGCACCTCGCGGCGGCGTTCAAAGGCGCCGCGAGCGTTCCGCCGCTGGCCGAGGTACTTCCGAAACTGCGGGCGGCGGTCGCGGGCGTAGAGCCGTTCACGCACGACACGCTGAAGATCGCGACGGAGGCACTCGCGACGGCCGAAGGCGCAAAGCCTGGACCGCTGAGTCAGGTATTGCGCGTCGCGGCGACCGGACGCGAGGTCGGGTTTAGCGCCTACGACACGCTCGCTGTTTTGAGTCGTGACCGCTGTCTCGCCCGCATCGACCGCGCTCTACAACAACTCTCCTGACGCTGGCGATACCAGGTGACGTGTCTTGTCGAACCGCTGGCGTGAGCCGGCTCACGCGAGCGGTTCGACAGGCTCTCGCCACGATCCACTATTAACTTCCCACCAGACGAGAACCGTCATGGCCAAGCCCAACGATACCGACGCGAAGACTCCCGGCGACAAGCCGGACGCGCCAGCCCTCAACTTCATCCAAGAGATCATCGAGGAGCACAACAAGACCGGGCGCTTCGGCGGTAAGGTCCACACGCGATTCCCACCGGCAGTTAAAACACCAATACGCATCTCTTGCAAAACTCCAGCCTTGAAATTGTTGTAATACTTGGTCAACGTTGACGGCTA